>OGDU01000014.1_pt1 | contig 181748 bp, 170 predicted proteins | sample 1570371 | NCBI WGS metagenome assembly OGDU01 (sample SAMEA2581977, study PRJEB24529) | metagenome | biome: Human gut stool | place: China | collected 2011
CCTGCCAAGCAACCTCAACGATGAAACGAACTGCCATACGTGTATCCTTGTTTGCACCACAGAATGCATCTACAACATAAAGCTTCTTGTTGCAAAGCTCCTTCTTAGCAAGATCCTTAACAACTGCCCATGTCTCTTCTGTCATAGGATGGTTGTCGTTCTTGTAAGCATCTGTTGTCCACCATACTGTGTCCTTAGAATTCTCATCCATAACGATGTACTTATCTTTAGGAGAACGTCCTGTAAATACACCTGTCATAACGTTAACTGTATCTAATTCTGTGTTCTGTCCAACCTCGTAACCCTCGTTTGAAGCCTTTGTCTCTTCCTCAAACAAAACTTCATATGAAGGATTGTGAACGATTTCTGTTGTTCCGGTAATTCCATACTTAGTTAAATCAATGTTTGCCATCTTAAAATTTCCTTCCTTTGCTTTTTATTAATTAAGGGCAGTTATCCACCCAAAACCACCGAAATTGTATCACTAAAAAGATATCCAGTCAACCAACATATATGAAAAATCGTTTAATTTTTCGTGAATTAAATGTTAATCCTCTTTTTTATCAATATATCGGTTGAGTGTCTCAACTACTGTGTTCAGATTATATGGTTTCGCAATATAGTCATCGAGCTTGTTCTCTAAGATTCGTTCCTTATCACCAAACATCGCTCTCGCTGTAACCGCAATGATTGGAAGACGCTTCTTATGCTCCTTCTGCTCAATCTCACGGATCTGCTGTGTTGCAGCAATACCATCCATAACCGGCATCTGCACATCAAAGAGTGCTGCATCGTATTCCTTCTGCTTGAACAGTTCAATCGCCTTCTCACCATTCTCAGCGATATCATAAGAGAATCCTGCCATACCGAGCAGCTTACCGATAACCTGCTGGTTGACCGGCTCATCCTCTGCAACAAGGATACGCGCCTTGCTGTGTGCATTGATCGAGAATACTGCGGCATCTTCTTTTTCTTCCATGTTCTTGGCTGCTTCCACCTCGGCTGCCTTTACAACCTTCAGAGGAATCTCTGCAATGAACGTCGAACCGATGCCTTCCTTACTCTGCACACTGATGTTACCACCCATCAGCTCTGCAATCTGCTTGGAGATAACCAGACCAAGTCCGGAACCGCCATACTTTCTTGTATCGGAACCATCGACCTGTGAGAACCGGATAAACAGCTTATCCATGTTCTTCTCCGAGATACCGATACCAGTATCAGCAACCGCGATACGCAGGTTGATATTCTCTTTTTCTGCATCAATTGCGGCAATCTTTACTCTTACACTTCCCTCAGATGTGAATTTTAATGCATTGGAAAGCAAACAATTCAAAATCTGCTGGATTCTCTGTCCATCGCCCTTTACAAGCTTTGGAATATTGTTACCAAATGTGCAGTCAAGGGCAAGTCCCTTGTTTGTCGCTGTCGGTACCTGTGCAGCTACCGTCTCCTCAATGGCTGCACGCACATCGAAGATCTCTTCCTTCAGATTATATTTACCAGCTTCCAGCTTACTGATATCAAGAATATCGTTGATCAGGCGAAGCAGGTTATCTGCACAGCCCTTTGCAGTGAGCAGGTTATCGCGGTAATCTGCCTGCAGATCATCTGCCATCAGCGTAAGCTGCAGCATACCAAGGATTCCGTTGATCGGAGTACGAATCTCGTGGCTCATGTTCGCGAGGAACTCTGCCTGTGTCTTATATGCTGCATTCGCATCTTCGATTGCTGCAGACAGCTTGTTCTCCGTCTCCTTCTGGTCTGTAATATCAATAACAACCATGTTGATATAGTCAGCCTCAGACTTGTACATAACTGTGTTAAATACCTTGCCAAGCTTCTCCATCGTGATCTCCACGTCCATGAAGTCGCCCTCTTTGGTTCCAGAGGTATTATACGCAGTAAACCATGCGTTAATATCCTGTAACACTTCGATCTTACTCTCACCAAGAATCTTGTCCTGATAATCAGATGCATCCAGATTGAAGTAACTTCCGAACCGCTCATTTGCTTCCTGAATGCAGTACCCAATGCTGTTCCCAAGTGAATCTGTGATGATCTTTGCCTGTGCAAATCCGATCGGAAGATTCATGAACAGCTTCTTGTATTTGTCACCCTTTGTGTGGCCTGCCACAACGCCGCCACCAAGCGCAAATACAATCACTCCCGTGACAGCCGCAGCCAGCACGCCAACGATGATTCCCGCCGGAACCGCCTTAAAGATCGCACCAAATATAATTCCGAGCACGATATCCAGCGCCGCTGCAATGATGATTAGTTTCTGCCACCCTAATTTTGCTAGTTTTTCCATGTGCATAACACCCCCTATTTATCAACATTTTACTATACATTTTCGAGATTTTCAATATCTGTCTCGACCTCTTCTGCAAGTTTTTCGCCTGGTTTTTCATTCTCTTCGCGTGCGTTCGCCTTCTCGATTCTCCGCACCTCCAATTTCTTCTCCACCTGCAGGGAAACCAACAGTAACACCATGCAGATCACGGAAATCGCAATGCCCAAAAGCATACCCTGCGGCATATAGGAAAATTCAACCGTATGCGAACCGGCACCGATATCCACACCGATAAATGCGCCTGCCACCTTGTAGTAATCCACCTTTTTTCCATCGACCTTTACCGTCCAGCCTTCATCATAAGGAATGCTTGTGAACAGTGTCTTATCCTCCGGCATCTCGATCGTGCCATAGACATAGCCATCCTTTACCGTTTCAACCTCCAGCATATGGTTCGTCAATTCCCGATATACATTTTCAAACACATCCTGATGGAAGGTTGCCACATAAAATGGTGCCACTTCGGAGCCACTGACATTGCTGTATTCGTATTCAATGGAAATGTAATCGCCCGCTTCCAGCTGTCCCAGATGGAAAATCTGGATCTGATAACGGTCATAAGCGATTTCCTGTCCGTTCTTATAAAACCGGATCTTCGTCACATAATTACCACGGCAGTTCACGTAATAATCGCCTGCATGATCCGCAGTAAAGCTCAACATAAAACACATCGGTCCAGATGCATTTGCTGTGAAGCTGACCTGATTATTCTCATAGCTGACTTTCGCCGTATCACTCGTCACACTGATCGCCGGATACTCGTCCTGGAAGAATCCGCCATAGCCAGTCATGTCATATGCCAGTGTATTCTGCGCGATCATTGCAGAGTAACGGCTCTGATCCCAGTCCTTGACATTGTTGCTCACCGCAAATCCAATAGAGGTCGGGTATGGATTCTCATAGATGGATACATTATCCACCGTTTCTTTATAATTATAATCAAAATTATTCAGATCTCCCGGTCGTTCCAGCAGATACCGGATATTAAAGATTGCATTTGTAAATGGCGTATAGCCACGATACAAAAATTCATTTGCGCCTGTATAAAATCCAAGCTTGCCCATCGTGGTGACAACCGGTCCCATAACCGTTGAATTGAATGTGCTGACGCTCGGCATGTTATGCCAGCTTGCCTCATCCAGTACCGTGTAATTCATCAGTTCCGAACGATAAAAGCCTGCCTGTTCTTCCTCTGCCATCTCCCGCACGCGCACATTCGCTTCTGTCACTGCCGGACTCGTCTTGTAATATTTCTTGTAATGACAATACCCATTTTCCGAAAATCCATATGCTGCATTTGCCACAAGCTCGACCAGACAGACACTTCCAATCACCGAAATGTAAGTCGCATGCGTGATCTTCTTCGACGTCCGCAGACAACAGGTCACGCCGTAGATCACCAGCAGCACAAGACTCGCCGGCAATGTATATTTGCCAATTGTCGCGCCTGCCTGCTGTTTACAGGCAAATGCAAACGCACCTGCCAGTAAAATTGACGAAATCACAAAATAAATATCGATTTCTGTAATCGACTGCACTGCATCATATGCCATAACGAGCAACACAAAAATAAACACAAATGAAAACCGATTCGGGATTCCATACTGGTCATGCATGCCATGCCAGATATAGTTTAACGTCCCATGATTGAAGCTGATCACAAGCAGCACCAACAGCACATATTTGCGGAACTTCTTCCACGGATGTTCCTTCACAAACAGATACAGGAACATCGTCAGAACCGCCAGCATGCCACAGTACAGATTCACACCGCCATCAAAGATCTGATTCGTAATCGGCTTTGTAAATACAAGCAGCTGCCGCAGCATCACAAAGATATTTCCATACCATGTTCCTTTTGGGATTGCCATATCTCCCGCTGCCGTCGCCATGATTCCATGATATGCAGGAAGCAGGATAAATGCTGCCATACCACCGGATAACAGGGAATACACTGCAAACCGGAATCCATTTATGAAGAATCGCTTCACTGTCTTATGCTCATAGACAAAGAACCACAGCACAAGAAACAGGCAAATGATATATCCAATATAATAATTACAATAGAGCGCATAGAACAGGGACAGCACATACAGCTTTGGATCTCTCTCCTCAAGCATCCGCTGGAAGCCCAGCATGATAAGCGGGAAGATCATAATACAATCCAGCCACATCGTGTTCCAGTTGTAACCGATCACATAATTACTGAACGCATAGGCAACCGAGATCGCCACGATCAGGAAATTGCGTTTCTTCTCGCCATCCTTGTAGCTTAGGAAATGTACCATTGCAACGGCTGTGAGTGCAATCTTTAAGCACATCAGGAAGCAGGTAACCGCCGCAATCTGTTCCTTGCCAAATAGTACCAACAGCAGATTAAACGGGCTCATCAGATAATACGCCGCAAGCGATACGAAATTCGAGCCAAGTGCTACATTCCATGTATAAAGAAGACTTCTCTCATGCAGAAGCTTGTCTCTGAGTTCTGAGAAAAACGGCAGATACTGATGCACACTGTCTACCAGCGTCAGGGAATTCTCTCCAAACGGTGCAATCTTTTCTGCGATACAGACAACCAGCATGACGACTGCAACGATTGCAAACGACAGATAATAGCACCAGTTATCCTGCATATTCTCGTGAAATGGTTTCTTTTCCTTGAACACAATCAGCTTGCTGAACACATAGTTCAATACCAGTACAATGACCTGTACAAGCAGCTTGGATGCCAGTTCATGGATTCGAAATGTATCACACAGAATCGCCAGTCCAAGAATTTCCACAACCATGGACACCAGACGGGCGCCTACAAACTGCACCGACTCTACCAGAGTTGCATAAAATCCCTTCTTCTTACTCTGAAATACAAAAAATTTATTTGCAAAGTATGCAAAAGCAATAGCCATAGCGATCGCTATGGCATTGCATGTATTTCTTGAAATTGGTGTAATAACGCGCAGCAGGAAGAATGTTACCAGGTTGACAGCTGTCGTACAGCCTCCCGCAATCAGATATCGCATTTTCTCATTGGCAAGAATCTTCTTTATAAAACGAATCAATGTACTACCCTAATCCTTTTCTTTTAATTTAAACCTGTAAGCAGATAGATCAGTGGAGAATTCCAGTAAATCGTTACCTCATTACATGAATAGCACTGCTCATTATCTACATATGCACGTCCCGGTGCGATGCCATATAATACTGCATTTGCATATGGATCGTCCAAGTTATTATTCGCACCACCCACCAGCATTCCAGGCATAGTCTCCTTTAATACCTGTGAAGGTCTGTGGTGTGTTGCATTCGGGGTGAGGGATCCATAGCCGGTCACATAGCAGTATCCGGTTGGGTTCACACCGAAGATATAATCACGCATCTTCTGCGCATATTCTGTATACTTGGCATCCCCTGTCAGGTTTGCAGCAGCCAGAAGCTCCATACCCTTGTTGGTGATCGTCATATTACTTCCCCAAGGATATGTCACACCCATACCTGTAAAGAAGCCCTCTGACTCTGCTTTCGAAAGTGTCTCATCCGCATCTGCAAGCAGCTTTTCCTTCGCTGTCTTTGCCACATCTGCATCCACGCCCTCGGTCTTTGCAAGATCATACAGCGCATAGCTTCCGATATCTGCCCAGCCAAAACCTGTCAGATAGTTGCTGTCAAGTGCTGTCTTTGTCGCAGTTAAATATTTTGCATCCTTTGTTGCAATATACATCTCTGCAGAAGCCCAAAGTGTCTCGTCTGCAAGATGTGTATCATCGTATGCACCTGTTACAAGGTCTTCCGGATTCTCATATCCCTTCATATCCGGATTTGCCTCCAAAAATGCATACGCGTTCGTTGCTGCATCCAGACAGCTCTTTGCAAAATCTGCATCGTATTCTGCATAGAGTACAGATGCCTTTGCCATAACAGCCGCGAAATCAGCCGTTGCTGCATAGGAAATCGGCGCAAGCACCATATCATCCGTCTCATCAACCGCAAGTACCGTCTCCGGGAATACAAGTGCGGTTACTTTATGGTAGACGCCACCGCTTGCTGCATCCTGCATCTTGAGCATCCAGTCAAGCTCATACTTTGCTTCATCGAGAAGATCCGGTGTCTTGTTTCCGCTCTCTGGAATTCCAAGATCATCGGCAGTCTGACCATAATCCTCGTAAGCAAGGAAGAGATCCTGTACCGTCTTAGCACCAGACACAACATATCGTCCGTAATCACCGGCATCATGCCATCCACCAGATACATCAATCTTTGTTCCAGATGTATCTCCGTAAACAGTCGCTTCCTGCATATGACATGCCTCATGTGCGAAATCTCCAGCGATGTCCTTTGTCACCTCTGTTCCGCAGCGCTGCTTGTATAACATCAGTACAACATCCTTATACACATCATCATACAGATCATCCCCGATGGAGAACTCATATGACGCGCCAGATGGACTGGAAATAATCTTGTATGTACCAGGTGTCTTAAACTCCGTGAAATCACCATGTCTTACGTTTGATTCCGCAGACTTGTCATACGAAAGCTCTCCGTATGCACCAACAAACATTGTCTCATCTGTCTTCGCATCTACGATCTTGAATTTCTCATCGTCCTTGGATGTCACAATCACCGTCTTTGTATCATCCGGCTTGTAACCAATCTGATTTACCTTTACCTGAATCGGCTGTGGTGCACCGACAATCTTCTCCGCATTGGAACCGTCTGTTACAAACAGGGAAATATTATCGAAGTAAATCTTGTGTGCCTCTGTAACCTCAGTCTGTCCTTCCTGAGTTCCCATATTGACAACAAATCTTGGAGCCGGATCGGAATTTTCTTCCATCGTAAACTCCTTTGTAATCGTCTGTGTCTCTGGTCCAACTGTGATGAAATCACTCGCATAGGCATGGTAGTCTCCACCATTGATCTGTACACGCCACTGGATCACACGTTCAATATCACTTCTGACATCAAAACTCATCGTATAGACACAGCCCTTTGCCATCGTAAATCCATCGTAATAAATCTGGCAGCTATGCTCAAGCGGTCCACTCTTTGTAATGTCACAAACGAGTTCGCCATTTTCTGCGGACATTGTAAAGTTACCATTATTTATGTAACTCGTAAAACCATCTGTACCATCATCAAATGTCACGCCGATCGCATCTGCGCCTTCCACCGTCGTGAAACGGTCATCCTCCACAACTTCCTGTTCCGTCGTTGTCCAGTCGCCATCATCCTCGATGGTTGACGCTGTTGCATCTGTTACGGTTGCACCGCCACCAGATATCTGTTCTGTCGTCGCCTTGTCTGTCTTTCCGCCACATGCACATAACGAAAGTGCAAGTGCTGCCGCCGCAACAACTGCGGCTGTCTTCCTGAATTTTCTCATAAACCCTCCTATCGTTTTTGTCCCTCTTTTTATCGTTTTATTGTAGTCCCACATGGGTACTACGAACAAAATTTCACAACCTCATCGTATGGTAATGCACCGCCGAATATATCCAGTGCACTTCCCACCGTCACATCAATGCGATCCTGTCCACATTGCTTCAAGCTCTCTAAATCATCAAAGCTTCCAACTCCGCCTGCATAAGTCATCGGCTGTTTGCCCCATGTGCCAAGCATGGTTGCAAGCTCCGTCTCAATGCCTGCCGCTTTACCCTCGACATCCACTGCATGAATCAGATATTCGCTACAGTATTCTGCCAGCTTGTCCAGCGTCTCCGGTGTAACAACTTCGTCTGTAAATTCCTGCCAGCGGTCGGTCACGATATAATACCTGCCATCCTTTTTCCGACAGGACAAATCGAGCACCAGATGCTCCGCACCGATCAGACTCGACAGCCGTTTCAGATTCTCGTAATTGATTCTTCCATCCTTAAATACATAGGATGTCACGATTACCTGCCGCGCGCCCATATCCAGAAACTGCTCTGCATTGTCTGCGTTGATGCCGCCACCGATCTGCAGGCCCTGTGGATATGCAGCAAGTGCAAGCTTCGCCTGTTCCAGATCTGCCTCATAGTATGTACTGCCAGCCGGATTCAGCAGGATAATATGTCCGCCGACCAGTCCGCTTCGGCGATACAGATCAGCATAGAAATCTGCCTTCAGCTCCGAAACGAAGTTATCCTTGGCAAAATCAGCCTCATCCTTCAGGCTGCCGCCGACAATCTGCTTGACTGCGCCATTATGTATGTCAATGCATGGTCGAAACCGCATAATACGCTCCTTTTACATCGGCAAATTTGAAGCGGAGAAACATCTCCTCCGCAGTCATACATGGAACAATCATGAATACCCATAGAATGTATTGCAACCAGAAAGTACTAAGTGTTCTAATATACTCTTTTTCTAACGTACGGGATCGTCGCCGATTCGCCGTCCATGGCTCAACGGCGACTTGTTTGAACATCGTGTTCAAACATCCCTGATGACTTAATAGAACACTAAGTTCTTTCAAGGTTGCAAACATATCCTATGTTGTATTCATGATTGCTCCATGATAATTTGCGGATATACGCTACCCGACCACTTCAAATTGCCGATTGTCTTCCTTTTCCTTAATATTTCTTCAGACTACACTTGGTTCTTATCGTACCATATTTCCCTACCTTGTTCAATATATTTCGCTTTACGTGAAAGTGTTTTTGCGGTATCATTTACCCAAGGTAAATTGAACGAACACCTGTAAAACTTTACAGGGGCAAGGAGAAAATATGTTAAACGATTTGAAGAAAGAAATCACGGATTGCTACATGTACGGTGAGATCATCTGCCAACAGGGTTTTGGTCCAAAAACCGATATCTCCATGCATGACATGATCCGTTTTGATCTGCTGCAGTTTCTGGTGTATCTGACAGACAGCTCCGACGGCAGCCTGTACCCGGAGACACGCTTTTTACACGAATATCTCGGACAATATTTCACATTGGAATCTCTGATGCGCTTCAAGCAGGATCGCACAGCAACCCCCGAATTTGTCACAACGATTCCACGTTCCCTGACTTATTTTGTGGAAGCTGACCAGTCTGGGCTTTCTGCCTGCACGACGAAAGGTTTTTCAAAGTCAAGGAATCTGTACAACCTGTATGTCGAACTCGGTCAGGCATACATTTCCTGCAACAACCGGACAACCGACACAGAAGTCTCCGCGCTGACGGCTTATACCGGTATGATCGAGGAATACCTGCGCAAACTGAAACTGTTTGAGCCAGGTGAGAATCCGGCACTGAAGAATCCCCCGAAACCTTCCACCCCGAACAAGTCAGCCTCCGATGCCAACACCCCTGCCAAAAAAGCATCGACCTCGCAGGCGGCTATGGCCGCTATGAAAGGCACTGTCAACAAGCAGGAAGTTCCAGAGGAAGATATCAAATTAGATGATCTGCTAAATGAATTAAACGAACTGACCGGGCTTTCTGAAGTAAAGAAAGATATTAAATCACTGATCAACCTGTTGAAGGTGAAGAAGCTGCGGGAAGAGCGCGGCATGAAGCAGCCGGAAATGTCATTGCACATGGTATTTTCCGGGAATCCGGGAACTGGTAAAACAACCGTTGCCCGTCTGCTCGCCAAAATCTACAAATGTCTCGGTATCCTGCCGGGTGGTCAGTTGGTCGAGGTTGACCGTTCCAACTTAGTCGAAGGCTATGTCGGACAGACTGCCATCAAGACAAAGGAAGTCGTGGAAAGTGCCTTAGGCGGCGTACTCTTCATCGACGAAGCTTACACACTTACCGCAGGCAAAGACGGAAAGGACTTCGGGCAGGAAGCGGTAGATACCCTGCTTAAAATGATGGAGGATAACCGCGATAATCTGATCGTGATTGTTGCCGGTTACACCGAATTGATGCAGGAGTTTGTAGACTCCAATCCGGGACTCCGTTCGAGATTTAACAAATACATCAATTTCGAGGACTATAGCGGCGACGAGCTTTATGATATCTTCTTATCCATGTGCAAAAAACAGGAATACGAACCAAACGCACAGGGAAAAGCATACGTCAAAGAGTTACTGAATATCTGGGCAAAATCCCACGATGAAAACTTTGCAAATGCAAGAGAAGTACGAAACTATCTGGAGCGTTCCATCGCCAGACAGGCAAGCCGTATCGTCGAGCTTGACTCTGTCAGCGACAAACAATTAAAGACATTAACCAAGGGGGATTTAACGGAGGGATAATACCTGTGACCACAGGATTTCAAACAAATCCCGCTCTGTACGTTCCATCTGCGCATCTACGATGGCAGCCTCGCGCACCTGTCTGACAGAATCAGGCAGATCGTGAAGCTGCCATTTTGCATGAGCAGCATTTACAATCCGATATCCATGCTCGCGTACACGCAGACAGAAGTCAAGTGCGGAAAGCTCTGTCCGGAATTTATCCGAGAATCCACCCAACTGTACAAACACTAATCTTTTCACAAGCATACAATGTGCCGGCACAATCACATATTCGCGGTTCATTCCATAGTACCGCATCGCACCGGTCTCATCCTGCCGGATCTTCCGCCATTCTTTCCATGCATCAAATTGTGGTAATCCGCGATACGGATAGCGGTATAAATTTTTTATTTCCTTCAGATCAATCGCACGTTCTGTTTCCGCCTGCCATTTCTGAACCGGAGACTCATATGCCCCTGCGAATTCCAAGCCCGCGCAATACAGCCGATCCCGGTCATCATAGACCGTCCCGGCTACAATTCCGACGTCTTCACGCATAGCGATACCTAGCATTTCACCGAGTGCTGTCGTATCGCCAATCTCCATATTCGCATCCAAAAATAAAAGGAAACTGCCATTCGCATACAAGGTTCCAAGATTTCGGCATTCCGTGCTGCTTTTCCCAGGCTCTGCCTCCACCACAGCAATATTTCGTCTGCGGCTCTGCATCTGCTGGTAATATTTCTGCAATTCCTCATCTGTTCGGTCTTCATCTACAATGATAATCTCAAAATTACTGTACCGTGTTTTCTCGTAAAATGGCTCCAGCATCTGTTCCATCAACGAACGATTCGTATGCCCGGTTATGATCATCGACACGAGTGGATTGCCCGGTGTATCATATTTTACCGTATATACGCTTCGCTGATCAGTCATCATGACACGCGCCAGCAAATGTTCCCGCGACACATGTGCCTCCAATGCCTCTTTGCCCGCCAGATTCTCCTGTGCATGCTTTGCCTCCCGCTCCGAAGAAGTTCCATCATGAATCCGTTTGTGATACAACACGCGCGGAATATGACAGATCTCCCGGTTGCCTTCACAGCAACGCAGGATCATATCGTAGCCCTGCGCACCATCATACTGACTATGAAAGCCTCCGTCCGCCAGCATAAGCTCTCTCCGTGCCACAAACAAATGGGAAATATAATTATATGCTCGCAGCAGGTCGATATCGAATTCCGGTTTGAATCGCGGTTCCAGATAATGACTTCCATTTTCTGCCATCCGGTCTTCATCGGAATAAACCACATCATAGCGTTCTCTCTGCAAAGCATCCACCACCCAGTACAGGGCATCCTCCGTCAGGACATCGTCATGATCCAGCAATGCAACATACGCTCCTTTTGCCGCCTGCAATGCCCGGTTACTGTTCCCGGAAATTCCAAGATTTTCTTCCATTTTTATGTACTGGATTCGCGGTTCATTCTCCATATATTGCCAGATAATGCGCTCCGTCTCCAAACTATACACCTTCTCCAGCACCGACAATTCGCCATCCTCTGATACGCGCGCATCAAGAACCGGCGGTTTTCCCTTCGCCTGACTGCCATCGACCAGACACAGTTCCCAGTTCCCATAGGTCTGATGCAGCACCGATTCCAGCATTGCACGTAAAGAAAGCTCCGGTGTCATATACACCGGAACTACAATACTGATACAAGGGCAGTATGAAAACACCCGCTCCCGCTGTGTTGCAAGTGCCTCCTCATCTGCCTCTATATTTTCTTTAAAAAAACGATCATACGCCAGATCCAGCCCCGTTACCATCGAACGTGCCTTGGAAAGCGCCTCCGGGATTGCAGTCGAACGAATATGCGCAAAGCCTTTTTTAATTGTATCTGCATTCAGATCAGAAAATCGAAACTTCATCGCCACTGCCTCCCCTTTTTCTTATTTCCGCACAGAGAAATCAAACGCATCTAACGCCAGATTCATGTTGTAGTACGGATCTCCGGTTGCCAGAATATCCACCCATCTTGACTGAAACAACTGCATCTCGCTGTGGAATCGCTTCTGTTTTTTCACAGTATCTTCTTTACCTCTGGATTTTGATTCATAATGATACAGCTTTGCCTGTGGAACATACACAACCAATTTGCCAAGCTTTCTTACTTTCAAACAAAAATCCACATCATTAAAAGCCACCTGAAATTCTGGATCCAGTCCTCCAACCGCATCGAAGGTCTCTCTGGAAATCATCAGACAGGCTGCTGTAACCGCACTATAATCACACGCAACAGAAGTCCGAAGCTGATAGATGCCCGCCTGCTCATCCATTGCAGAAAATGCATGTCCGGCAATTCCGCCAATCCCAACAATTACGCCTGCATGTTGAATCGTGCCATCCTCAAAATACAACCGTGCACCAACAATTCCTACATCTTTGCGTTGACAATACCCAAGCATCTGAGTAATAAAATCCGGTGAAATCAGTTCGGTATCATTGTTTAACAACAAAATATACTTACCCTTTGTATGTGCAACACCAAAATTATTGATTTTGGAATAATTAAATTCCTCCTGCCAATACAACACCTGAATATGCGGATTTTCCACAAGTGATTCATAGTATGCAAATGTCTCTTGTTGCACACTGTTATTTTCTACTATGATAATCTCATAATTCCGATAAGTCGACCGTTGTTCAATCGCATCAATACATTTTTTCAAATCATCCACATGATCCTTGTTTGGAATCACGATTGACACAAGCGGTTCTCCCCGAACCAGATAACTCACCTGATAATACCCCGGAGCTGCTCCATCCACAACCTCCGCAGCCAGCCCCTGTCGCGCCAAATGCGCTTCTATCGCTCGTTTTCCAGCCTCAAACGCATAACGTTTTGCTGCCGGATCTTCCGCTGTCGATGCCGCATGTGCCCGCCAATGATACAGAATCTTCGGAATATGACAAATGCCATCTGCCTGCTCCGTGCAACGGAATATAAAATCATAATCCTGCGCACCATCAAACGCTGGATTTAACAACCCCACCTGATCCACTAAGTTTTTCTCTGCTACAAACATATGACAAATATAATTATTACAACGTAGCAAATCAATATTAAAATCCGGTTTAAAATTCGGTGCAAAGAAATAATCTCCTGTTTCATCCACCTTATCTTCATCGGTATAAATTACCTGCACCCGCTTCGCATTTAGCGACTCAACGCAGGCATAAAGTGCATCCGGCTCAAACAAATCGTCGTGATCACCAAACACAATATAATCTCCCGTCGCAAGCGTATATGCCTGATTCGTATTTTCGGCTATTCCAAGCGTTCCATCTTGTGAAGCTATATAATGAATTCTCTGATCCTTTTGCATATATACCTGCAAAAAATCGTATAAACATTTTTCTTTTCTTCCTCCATCCGAGAAGCATAACTCCCAGTTTCCATAGGTTTGCGCCTGCACCGACTCAATTAACGCACGCAGAAAATCACAATTGCTCTCATATAATGGCACCAAAATGCTAAACTTCGGATGATATTCAAAATGCCGTCCACATTGTTCCTGTCTTTCACTATCTGTCAGCCGATGACTATGCATCCATTTATTATAATCCACATAGTTGGAACCAAGATGCAGGTACTTTTTTAATTTTGCACATGTATTACGCCATCCGAATGTCTTTATATTGTTGATTACACGAATTGCATTTATATATATACGTCCCATATCTGATTCTCCTGCTGTTTTCTATATCATCTGTTGTCTCAGTATATCATACATACAAAAAAATCTCACGAAAATATCAAGATTTAGTTGTTATTTTCTATTATATTCGTGTATAATAGACATGTTATAAGGTTTACCATTACGAATACCATTCTTATATCAATCTTTCAGTAATTAACCATATACCTTATAACGCACGAAGAGGAACCAGCATCACCGGTTCCTCTTTTTTGTATATCCAATATCAAGGTTCTGATTCATCTTCTCCTGAATCAGCCTTTATCTTTATATTACTAGGCTCTTCTCCGTTTCCAGACAGCCGGGCAGAACAACAACATCATCGGGAAAATCTCCAGTCTGCCTGCCAGCATATCGAACATCAGAATATATTTCGTAAAATCCGTAAAATGTCCGAAATTCTCCATCGGTCCAACCAGAGAAAGCCCCGGACCGATATTGTTAAACGTCGCTGCTACTGCCGCGAAGTTCGTGACCAGATCTTTGTTCTCGATCGACACAAGCAGTACGGATACCGCGAAAATAACCATATATGTCATAAAATAGACATTTGTCGCCCGCAGCGTCTCATGCTCGAGTGGTTTTCCCTCGATTTTGATCTTCTTCACGGAACGCGGATGCAGATAAGAAATAATTTCTTTTATAAATGACTTGCATGCAATAATAAACCGTGAGACTTTGATACCGCCGCCCGTGCTTCCGGCGCAGGCACCGATAAACATCAAAAGCACAAGGATTGTCCTCGAAGTCTCCGGCCATAGATTGAAATCCGCACTTGCAAATCCCGTTGTCGTGATAATACTTGCTACCTGGAAGAACGCTTGCCGGATGCCTTCCGCCGGCGCATACAATGCAAAATGCCGCAGATTAATAAAGATAAACACTGCCGCTGCAATCACGATGATAAAATAAATCCGCACCTCTTCAAACTTCAGCGCATCCCGCAGCTTTCCTGTGAGAATCAGGAAATAAAATCCGAAATTCACACCGAACAGCAGCATGAAAATCGTAACGACCCACTGATTATACGGGCTGACACTGACGAATCCGTCATTCCAGATTGCAAAACCTCCGGTTCCGGCGGTACCGAACGACGTTGTCAGTGCTTCAAACAGATTCATTCCTCCAAAGAGTAGAAAAATTACCTCTATCATGGTCAGGGTAAAATAAATAATATACAGATATTTGGCTGTCTGGCGCACCTTCGGAACCAGCTTTCCAACCGAAGGTCCCGGGCTCTCCGCCTTCATCAGGTTCATGTGGCTGCCTCCCGCCATCGGCACGATGGCAAGCAGAAATACAAGAACGCCCATGCCTCCGATCCAGTGGCTGAAGCTTCGCCAGAATAAGCTGCCCTTCGTCAGGCCTTCCACATCCGATACAACTGTCGCACCCGTTGTTGTAAATCCCGATATCATCTCAAAAAGCGCATCTGCAAAATGCGGAATATCACCATTGATCACAAACGGCAGACATCCAATCACAGACATCAGAATCCACGAAAGTGCTACCGTCACGAAGCCTTCCCGCAGATAAAACCGCATGTTCTTCGGTTTCCGCAAAATAATTGCTGAACCTGCAACCGCACTGCCAAGTGCCACCCACAAAAAAGCAAAGCCGCCCTTCTCACCATAGATCGCAGACACGATCCCAGGGAGAGCCAGAAATGCTGCTTCGATTTCCATGATCCAGCCTAATATATAAATAACCACAGAGTAATTCATAATTTATCTCCCACCAAACATTCGCCTTACTGCCATTTCAAAATATCACTGACATCGGTAAATCCGGTATGTGTTGTGACGACAACTACATAATCGCCCTCGCAGATGACATCCTGACCACGTGGAATAATAACCTTTCCATTCCGGTTCAGGCAGGCAAGCAGAAGGTTATCCTTCAGTTTCAGATCCATGATTGGTTTTCCAATGACCGGCGAATCCTTCTCAACCTTGAATTCCAGTGCCTCCGCGCGGTTATCAAAGATATGATACAATGTCTCGATATTGCTTCCGACCGAATTCTGCATCGCACGGATATACGCCAGAATCTTCTCTGCTGTAATATAACGTGGATATACGATACTTCCGATGTCCAGACTATCAAGCACATCACTGAATGTGCTCCGATTGATCTTCGTGATCACCTTTGTGTCAGAGCATTTTCTCGCAAATAACGTAAGCAGGATATTCTCCTCGTCAAGTCCGGTCAGCGGAACAAACGATTCCGTACTCTCGATGCCCTCCTCACGGAGCAGGTCTTCGTCCGAGCCATCGCCATGCAAGATCAGTGCCTTCGGAAGTAATACGCTCAGCTCCTCACACCGTTTCTCATCCAACTCCAGAATCTTGACCTCCACACCGGATGAAATCAGCTGTTTTCCAAGATAATACGAGGTTTTTCCTCCTCCAATGATCATGCAGTTTTTGACCTTATGTGTATCGACACCGATCTTCTTGAAGAAATCCATACTGTTTGTCGGTGTCGCAAGAAATGTCACGGCATCACCGCCACGCATGATGAAAGAACCATCCGGGATAATCAGGTTCCCATCCCGCTCGACACCACAGACAAGCATATCACAGTTTAACTCATGCATCGCCGAAATCGGCTTATCGTGCAGTAGATTTCCCTTCGGAATCTTGAACTTCACAAGCTCCGCATGTCCACGCGCAAAGGAGTTGATCTCAAGGGCCGACGGCAGACGCAGCAGACGTGCAATCTCGCGTGCAGTCTCCAACTCCGGATTAATGATCAGCGAAAGTCCAAGCTGATTTCGAAGATACGAAAGCTCCATACTGTAATCCGGGTTCCGGACACGTGCGATGGTAGCACAGTCACCGACCTTTTTCGCGATCGTACAGCTGAGCAGATTTAACTCATCACTTTCCGTCACGGCAATCAGAACATCCGCATCCTGAATACCCGCCTCAATCTGGATGCTGTAGCTCGCACCATTTCCGGTAAAGCCCATAACATCGTAGTCTTCCGTAATCCGCTGAATCACCTCATTCTTCTGATCAATGACGGTAATATCATGAGATTCCTTGCTGAGCTTCTCCACCAGCGTACTTCCAACTTTTCCGCATCCAACGATAATAATGTTTAAACCCCGTTCTTTTTTCTGCGTTTTCTTTGAAGATCTCATATCCTTAATTCTTACACTCCCCGTATATTCGCAATTCCTTATTAACAATAAAATTGAAACTTTATTGTACCATATTTACAGTGTTACTACAAGGGAATGTCACGCGGAACCGCGTTCCAAAATCCGGTCTGGTCAACACGTCAATCTGTCCATCATGTGCATCTACGATCCATTTTGCGATAGATAATCCAAGTCCCGATCCGCCCGTCTCACTGTTGCGCGCCTCGTCCGAACGATAAAACCGCTCGAAGATATGCACGACCTCAGATGCCTGCATGCCGATACCTTCATCCTGCACCTGATAATAGACGCCCCGCTCCGAACGCCCAACTGTAAAATGAATCGTATCGCCCCCGTCTGAATACTTTGCCGCATTCTGCACAAAAATACGGATGGACTGTTTCAGCATAGCAACATCGCCACGCACCATACAGCCTGGGCAGGCTGAAAATTCGTACGGATGCGTCTCATCAATCATCATGGATTCCTCGTACACCTCCTGCACAAGGTCATTTAAGTCCACTTCGACCGGCTTCAATGTATTCCGTCCACTGTCGCCGCGCGCTAAGAACAACAACTGCTCGATCAGATCCTTCATATGATCGGACTCATTCTTCAACGCTTCAATCGACTCATTTAACACCGCATCGTCTTCCTTGCCCCAGCGGTCGAGCATGTTCACATAGCCCTGAATCACAGAGATCGGCGTCCGCAGCTCATGCGATGCATCCGACACGAACCGCGCCTGCTGTCGCTTGCTCTCCTGCATTCGCGCAAGCAGATTATTCAGTGCCACCTCGATACTCTGCAAATCCTTATCCCCCGTCGATATCCGTATATCATTCGCATCGACAGAGACGTTCGAGATTGCCTGTTCCAGATGCTCCAGATTCACCTCATCACTACTCATATTCGAAAGCGTCTCTGCACGCACAGCGAGATCATTCAGCGGACGCAGCTTCCGTCTGATATTCCGTATACCAAAGCACGCAGAAATGAGCATCATAAGTTCCACCGCGCCAACCACAATGAGCGGTATAGCCGCATAATCCAGAACCTCATGCACCAGAAAATTATCCGTGTCCTTACCAACCTGTGTGGTCATCGTCCATGTGGCATATGAATCACCCGACCATGTAATATGCACCGGCTTCGCCCCCGACATCCAGTCTGAATCCGTCGTATCAAGCCGCCATATCAGTACCGTCGCAAACAACAGTCCGAGTATCACGATATCGAGTCCCAGCAACGCAAAAAAGCGCCGGAACCAATATCCGACATGAATCTTCCGGGCGATAGACGTTGTCTTCCGATTTGTCCGTTCTTCTCTCATTCAATCACTCCTAAGACTCCTTGATGCAATACCCGACTCCGCGAACCGTCTGGATCAGCTTGATTCCAAAATGGTCATCGATCTTCGTCCGCAGATACCGCACATACACGTCAATGATGTTCGTCTCACCGACATAATCATACCCACAGACTTCATTTAAGAGCTTTTCGCGGGTAAGTACAATGTTCTTGTTCCGCATCAGCGTGTGCAATAGCTCGAATTCACGGTTCGTAAGCTCCACATTTTCGCCCTGCACAGTCACCTCGTGGCGGTTTTCGTCTAAGCAGACACCCAGCACCTCCAGCTTATGTGTCGGTGCATCCTCTGTACGCGCATGCTTCTTTAGCGCGACGCGGATACGCGCCAGCAGCTCCTCGATGGCAAATGGCTTCGTGATATAATCATCCGCACCAGCGTCCAGCCCTGCTACCTTATCCATCACAGCGTCGCGTGCCGTGAGCATAATGACCGGCGTGTCCTTCTCCTGCCGGAGTCTGCGCAGCACTTCCATGCCATTTAATCCCGGCAGCATCACATCAAGTAAGATCAGGTCAAACGAACCGGAGAGGGCTTTGTCCAAGCCCTCTCTGCCGTCTGCCGCCTTCTCGACTTCATTTCCTTCATGTTTTAATTCCAGTTCGACGAAACGGGCGATGCCCGCTTCATCTTCAATAATCAAAATCCTGCTCATATCGTCTCCTATGATTTTACTTCTTGATATCGTCCTTTACATTTGTGCAGGCATCGGATGCCTTATCGCAGGCGTTGTTGATGTCCTGAACTGTTTTCGCGTCACCCTCGAAATGGTACCTGCAGTCGCAGAAGAGTCCGATGATCAAAAGTGGTACACAGATCCAGAATGCGAAGATCAAAAGCAGTATGAATATGATGATCGGCATCCGCATAAAACGCTCACCCTTACGCTCAATGATGAAGTTCTTCTCGCAGCCCTTCTTGATGATGTCGCCTACCCACGCGAAGAACTCATCCATACGCTCACCGAATGTTTTCTTCTTGCAAGACTGCTCGTAGGCAGCCTGTGCCTGTGCCAGCTCGTTCGATGTCTCCTGCGGAGTCGTCGTATAAGTGCCAACCTCCGGTGCCTTGATCTTTCCAAGCTTCTCTAAATACACGATCGCATCGAGCAGATCATAATTACATGCTTCGAGTGCACTCTTGGCATCCTCATAACTGACGCCTGTTTTCTCTCTGATTTTTTCTACCTTTTCTAACTGATCCATATCTGATATCCTCCATTTTCTGTAACAGCGGTTTTGTAATTTGTTCTTTGCTGTTCTTGATTGTGTCCTTATCTTACGGCACCAAAATTAATCTATAAGGTAGGAAAGATTAAAATCAGATTAAAATTTCTATTATTTTCCATATATCTATCTGCACTTCTTCCTGTTCACATACTAACACAAGTGTATGCGTATGTTCATCTATTTTCTTCAGAATTCCGGTGTCCTTCACGTAGGCACCGCCCTCTTTTTTCGCATCCTTCACAAAATGTACGACCGCTACTTCCGTATCCTTGTGCCCCGCTAACCACTGCAGCTTCCGGTTTAGTTCCGCAACCTCATACTCATCAAGTTCAATCTCTTCCTCTGTCAGCCGTGCCGTCTCCCGCACCGCTTCATCATGTCCCGCAAGCGCTGCAAATGGGGCAAACTGCGCCGCACGCATCATCCGATCCATCGGCGGATGCTTCTTCGACACCGGGCGTTCCCGGTCGATGATATCACTGTAATCCCGTCTCACGCCTTATGTCCTCCGATCTGATTATTCCTGTCACGCGCCGTTGCGCCCTCGCGGAAATTCATTCCACGTAGAACTGCATTTTTACCGTATTTATGTTTGATTGCAAGCAATGCCTGCTGAATCTGCGCTTCTTTTGCTTCCTTTTCTTTCTCTGCTTCCTTCTCCTTTTCCAACGCCGCATAATCGGTAAATAAATCCATCTGTTCAAATCCAGAAGTCTCTTCCTTCACATCTTCCTTCCGGATCACATGATTGGCTACCACATACATCCGCCGCACAAGCAGATTCTCATCCACAATCCGGTCATATAAGCGAAGCACCGCCGCCTCAATCCTGCTTGTTGACGATGTATAACTGTCCAGATTCTCTGTCCCGTGTGCGTGCTTCGGCACCTTCCGCCCATAGCGGTCACGCGTCACCTCACCGTGATATCCATTTGCTCCCCCAGACAGATTCTCGATATCATAGCCAACTGTAAGTACCATCTGATTTGTGACAAGCCCCTTTTCAACCAGTTCCAGCACCAGTCCCTCTGTCATTTCCTGTACAACCACACGTGCTTTCTCACATGTATACGGGCATTGCAACACCTGCCCCGAACTAATGCTATTACTCTCCGGGCGGTACGCCTTAATCTCTGCGATCGTACACGGTTCATAGCCCCATGCATGGTCGATCAGCAGCTCTGCATTCACCCCGAAAAGCTTATACAGCAGATCTTCGTTATAGTAATCATCTTCTCCGCCCAGTGAACACCGGGCAATATCTCCCATCGTATACAGATCCTGTGCATGCAGCTTCTTCTGGTAACCCGCCCCCACACGCCAGAAATCCGTCAGCGGTTCATGGTTCCACAACAGTCTGCGGTAGCTCATCTCATCAAGCTCCGCAATCCGCGCGCCACGTTCATCCGGCTGCATATGCTTCGCCTCGATATCCATCGCAATCTTTGCCAGATACAGATTCGTTCCAATCCCCGCCGTCGCCGTGATTCCTGTCGTTTCATAGACATCCCGTATCATTGTCTCTGCAAGCTGTCTTGCTGTCATCTGATAGGTATTCAGGTATGTCGTCGCATCAATGAACACCTCATCCACCGAATAGACATGCATATCCTCCGGCGCGACATATTTCAGGTAGATATCGTAAATGCGCGTACTGTATTCCATGTAATGTGCCATCCGCGGTTTCGCCGCAATATAGTCCAGCGCCAGCCTTGGATCCGCTTTCACCTTCAGATTTTCATATGACGATCCGTTAAATTCCCGCCCCGGTGCAAATGCCAGCCGCTGACGGTTGATCTCTTTTACCCGCTGCACAACTTCGAACAAGCGCGCCCGCCCCGATATGCCATAGGATTTCAGGGATGGCGAAACAGCCAGACAGATTGTCTTCTCTGTCCGGCTCTCATCTGCTACGACGAGGTTCGTTGTGAGCGGGTTCAATCCCCGCTCCACGCACTCCACCGACGCATAAAATGATTTCAGATCAATTGCTATATACTGCCGCATACCGTCACTCCACATAGATAAATCCGTGTCTTATTTCACATACTGTTTTTATTTTAGTATAGAACATATGTTTTGTAAATAATAAATATTTCAAACAGCATCATAAAACCAGCGGATTCGTACGTTATTTATATAATCATTTACAAAATTATACAAACTATAAATATTTATTTTGCAACTTCGTTACACTTTTGATGCAACTTTGATGCAATTATTTGGTATGTTATGTTAACAGGGGATTTTAGGAAATCCGGACACATATTTTCAGGAAAGACAGGGAGATAAATGAACGTAAAAATAGACTCAAGAAAAATCGAAAAGGGCGACACTTTTGTGGCACTGCGCGGCATCGACCACGACGGACATGCCTATATCCGACAGGCAATTGAAAACGGCGCAGCGAAGATCATCTGCGAGGAAGGAAGCTACGAGGTGGAAACCTGTATCGTCGAGGATACCAGAGCATATCTGGTCAATTATCTGAAAGATACTTACTACGACAAAATCAGCAAACTCAAGCTGATCGGCATCACCGGTACAAACGGAAAAACTACATCAGCATTTCTGCTTCACCAGATGTTGAATAAGCTTGGCAGAAAATGTGGCTATATTGGCACAATCGGCTTCTACGTCGGCGAGAAGATCCGCAGTCTCGCGAACACGACCCCCGATATCTATGATCTGTACGCGATTCTGCTGCAATGCCTGTCGCTCGGCTGTGAGTATGTTGTCATGGAAGTAAGCAGTCAGGGACTTGCAAATCACCGTGTCGAGACGTTGCAGTTTGACTATGCGGTCTTCACAAACCTGACACAGGATCATCTGGATTTCCACAAGACGATGGAACGCTATGCCCTTGCAAAGCAGGAATTATTCCGCATGTTAAAGCCATCCGGCAAAGCGATCATCAACTATGACGATTCCTACAAGCACTATTTTCTGCTTGAAGAAAATGAGAATGTAACCTTCGGCTTTACCGGCGGAGATTTCAAAGTAGCTTTGGATGCCGCAGACAAGGAACATACAGAATTCTCGGTACAGTGCCCTGCATTTACCCAAAACTTCTCGACCAATCTGATCGGCACTTACAATATCTACAATCTGATGGCTTCCGTTGTGATTCTGACACTGGAGCAGTTTGACAGTGCCACCATCGCACAGGCAGCCGCAGCACTTACACTTCCAAAGGGCAGAACCGAATGTATCCACACAGGAAATAATCTGATCATGGTAGACTACGCACATACGCCAGACGCCATGAGCAAGGTTCTGACTGCCGCACGTGCACTTACCTCCGGCAGCATCTATGTCGTGTTTGGATGCACTGGTGAAAGAGACCGGGATAAACGTGCGAAGATGTCCGCGATTGCCTGCAAGCATGCTGATTACGTTATAATGACGCACGACGATCCTCATTATGAAGATCAGGCACAGATCTACCATGATATGACATCCGGGCTTTCTTACGATAACTACGAAATCGTGCATGACCGGAAAGACGCTATTCGAAAGGGAATCTCCCTGTTAGATACGGACGACATTCTTCTGATCCTTGGAAAAGGGCACGAAGAATTTATTGTTTGCCGGGATAAGCGGATTCCATTCAACGATATGAATGTCGCACGGCAATGCCTGTCTGAACGGAGGACTCCCACCGCAGCTAGGATCTGCCAATCCGCCTAGCGGTCACATGCACAATTAACATTTATGAACGCAAAAGGGCGGCCACATCCTGTGACCGCCCAGTAAGAGAGGGGAAACGAAAAATCGTCTGGCTAGCTATTTTAAATTATCCTTCGATGGCAATGAATTTCTTCTCTTCCACCTGTGGCTTTGCTTCCTTCTTTGGAACAGAGATCTTCAAGACACCATCTTCGAATTTTGCCTTGATATCATCCTGTGTGATCGCATCGCCCACATAGAAGGATCTGTTGCAGGAACCTTCATAACGTTCCTTACGGATATATTTGCCCTTGGCATCCTTCTCATCCTTAGAGTTCTTTGTAGAAGCCTTGATGATCAAGTAACCATCCTTCACTTCACCGGTTACATCTTCCTTCTTAAATCCTGGAAGGTTCATATCAATCTCGTAACCGTCTTCTTTCTCAAACACATCAGTACTCATCAGATTCTGTGCTGGTGCATCATACTTATAGACACCAAAACTTGGTGCATCAAAGAAATCATCCATAAAACTATTTGTAAATAAACTTGGCATTAACATAAGCCATACCTCCTTTTATACTTCACTATTTAATTGCAATTACAATATCAACTTTCCTTCCCACTCGGGTTCCCTTCTCTAGGTCTTCCCTCATGTTCTAGGTGTACTATAACACACTTATTAGCACTCGTCAATAGTGAGTGCTAATAAAAATTGTGAAAAAAGTGTGAAGTCTTGATTATACAAAAACAGGTATGCCGCAACAATACAGCACACCTGTTTCAAAATCATGTTATTTACTTAAACTGATTCTGCTCTGCATGGCGTTTGAAGAAGTCCTTTGTCTCCTTCACAACCACACCACTCAAAGCGAAGATTGCGATCATGTTCGGAATCGCCATCAATCCGTTGAAGATATCGGCGATCGTCCATACTGCCTTTACTGTCATGTATGGTCCGATGAATACTGCCAAGATATATAACCAGCGATATACAAGGATTGCCTTCTTGTGCTTGCCTGACAGGTATTCCAGACAACGCTCCGAATAGTAATCCCATCCAAGAATCGTTGTAAATGCGAAGAATACCAGACAAAGCATCAACAGGAATGCGGCTACCTGCTCGGAAATCGGAAGCCCCTTCTGGAATGCGTAGGTCGTTACCTGTACACCCTCTAAGCCTTCCTGCTGCCAAGCACCTGTCAATACAATAGAAAGACCTGTCATCGTACAGATGATGATTGTATCAATAAATGTACCCGTCATGGAAACCAGACCCTGACGTACCGGCTCCTTTGTCTTTGCAGCGGCTGCAGCGATTGGTGCAGAACCAAGACCGGATTCATTTGAGAAGATACCTCTTGCAACACCCTTCTGCATTGCAACGATCATCGTACCAACCACACCACCGGTCACTGCCTTTGGATTAAATGCGCCCTTTACGATTGTTACGAACGCATCCGGAATCTCTTTGATATTGCAGATGAGAAGCACCAGACAAAGCAGGACATAAAGCACTGCCATAAACGGAACGACGATCTGGGATACATTTGCAATACGCTTGATACCACCGATCAGCACAAGTGCCACGCAGACACTCAGGATCAAAGATGCGATAACTACCGTCCACGAATATGTACCGATTCCCGGAATCTCTACGCTCCATGATTCATTCGGATCAAAGAATCCCTCGACAGCCGATGCAATACCATTCACCTGTGAGAATGTTCCGATGCCGAACAAACCTACACAGATACCGAAAAATGCAAAGATCTTCGCAAGCCATTTCCATTTTGTACCCATACCTTTTTCGATATAGTAAAACGGTCCACCAAGGGCATGATTATCTTCATCTACCACACGATACTTAACTGCAAGGAGTCCTTCTGCATACTTGGTTGCCATTCCGAAGAATGCAGCAAGCACCATCCAGAACAGAGCACCCGGACCACCGGCTCCGATCGCTGTTGCGACACCGACGATATTTCCGGTTCCGATCGTCGCTGAAAGTGCCGTACAGAGTGCACCGAACGAAGTTACCTCTCCTTCGCCCTCTTCCTCATTTTTCACCATCCATTTCAGGGCAAGCGGCAGTTTACGGACCTGCAGCACACCCATGCGGATGGTAAGAAGGATTCCACCTGCAATGATTAAAATCATAAGCGGCGGACCCCAGACGAAATCATCTACTTTTGTCAAAAAGCTATTAATTGCTTCCCACATGTTTCCTACGATTCCTGATTTCATATTTTCAGTTTCCTCTCCTTTGTTTTATTTTAACAACATGTCCTCTATATTACACAGTTTTCCAGCTTTTGACAACATTTTTCCCTCAATTTATAAAGTTTTTTACTGTTTTCATATTAAATATACGGGGTATAATAGAGTTTATGATATACTTTATATGTCCAAACATGGATTTTAAAAAAGAAAGGAATACATTTTTATGAATCTTATTAAGAATATTTCCAAATCAGAAGTACATGTATTGAAGGATCAGGTTACTTATCAGGAGGGACAGGTTGTCAGCAAGACACTCGCCCAGAATGACGCCGTATCTATCACATTATTTGCCTTTGACAAGGACGAGGCGATCAGCACACACGAGTCCGGCGGCGATGCATTTGTTACCTGCTTAGATGGTGTCGGCAGAATCACAATCGATGGTGTTGAATATATCCTGCACGAAGGTGAATCCATCGTAATGCCAGCCAAGCATCCACATGCCGTCTATGGTGCAGAACAGTTCAAGATGCTGTTAGTTGTTGTATTTTAATTATCTTAATTCTTAAAACGGAAAAGCCGCCGAGCCGGGAATCCAAGCCCCAGTCCGACGACTTTTTTTCTTTCTTCTATTCTATATATCGGCAGATTTCTATTACTGCTTTACATTAAATGCTTTCATTCCTGGATATACAGCGCTTGCGCCAAGCTCTTCCTCGATACGGAGCAGCTGGTTGTACTTTGCAACACGCTCAGAACGAGAAGGTGCACCTGTCTTGATCTGGCATGTATTAAGTGCAACTGCAAGGTCTGCAATCGTTGTATCAGCCGTCTCACCAGATCTGTGTGAGCTGATTGCTGTGTATCCAGCCTTGTGCGCCATCTTGATTGCTTCCAATGTCTCAGAAACAGATCCGATCTGATTCAACTTGATCAGGATTGCATTTCCTGCGCCAAGCTCAATTCCCTTTGCCAGTCTCTCTGTATTTGTTACGAACAGGTCATCACCAACAAGCTGAACCTTTCCACCAAGTCTTGCAGTCAGTTTCTGCCAGCCTTCCCAGTCCTCTTCATCCAGACCATCCTCGATTGAGATGATTGGATACTTCTCGCAAAGTGCTGCCCAGTGCTCGATCAACTGCTCAGCTGTATACTCTGTACCTGCCTTCGGAAGCTTGTAGTAGCCCTTTCCTTTTTCGCTCTTCCACTCAGAAGAAGCTGCATCCATAGCAATCTTGAAATCCTTGCCCGGCTCATAGCCTGCTCTCTTTACAGCTTCGAGAATTGTCTCGATTGCTTCCTCATCAGACTTCAAAGCAGGGGCAAATCCACCCTCATCACCAACGGATGTAGCAAGTCCACGCTCTTTCAAAATTGCAGCCAATGCATGGAAAACTTCTGCACACCAACGCAGACACTCTTTGAACGATGGAGCACCAACCGGCATGATCATGAACTCCTGTACATCAAGTCCAGAAGAAAGTGCATGACATCCACCGTTTACGATGTTCATCATTGGAACTGGCATACGATTTCCAGATACGCCACCAAGGAAACGATACAGTGGAATATCAAGGGATGTTGCTGCTGCACGGCAGCATGCGATAGATACTGCAAGAATCGCATTCGCACCAAGCTTAGACTTGTCCTTTGTTCCATCTGCCTGAATCATAGCCTGATCCACTGCATAGATATCTGATGCATCCATACCCTCGATTGCATCATTGATAATTGTATTGATATTTTCAACTGCCTTTGTGACACCCTTGCCAAGGTAACGGCTCTTATCGCCATCACGAAGCTCCAGTGCCTCGAACTCTCCAGTGGATGCACCACTTGGTGCAGTACCTCTTCCGATGGTTCCATCTGCCAGATAAACCTCTGCCTCTACCGTTGGATTTCCTCTGGAATCCAAGATCTCACGGCCAATAACCTTTTCAATTTCTAAATAATCCATTGTTATGTACTCCTTTCAATTTGCATTTTAACGGAGTCTCTTGCTTCTGACGGTCTCTCCTCGTTCAGAAGCAGGAGTTCCGAAATGATTTACACGCGCTAGGTTAGTCAGACCTAACTATAAGTTAGTATATACTAACCCGATTCAAAATGCAAGTGTATTTTCCATAACTTTTATGCAACTACAATACTCCCAACCATACAGGCATCTCCATCCAGCACAAGAGATACCTCATAATGCTGTTTAGGTAGATTCTGCTTTATAAATGCAGCCTCAAAACCAGCAAACGCTAATCTTCGCTTGCCAAACGCATCCCGGACATCTGGTCTGTACAGTCGCTCTGATTTTACAATGTACTGTTGCTTGTCCTGTCCAGTTAAAACAATATTGAGCGTTCCCGCACGCAATGTTTTTCGATTCAAGGCCCAACCACTGATTTTTACGACTGCTTCATCTGTAAACTCTTCCACCTTGTATTGCAGACTTCCTTTTTCAACAAGCACCTGTTGCGTTTCCTCAGGCGTTTCGATTCCCTTTACTTTCAACAGCCGTAACGAGAAGTTATCACTGTTTCCAATCAGATTTGGGTTATAACACGGATCATACCCCTTAAATTCCGGATGACGATCATACAATTTTTTCATTTCCCGTTGCTGTCTGGCGGCTTTTTCTGGGGATACAGCGTCATAGCCACGGCTGACAGATTCATAATGATATAAACGGACATCTGTTCGCACAACATTATAATATCCTGCTTCTACTAAATTAAAACATAAGTCAATATCGTTATATGCCACCGGTAACTGTTCCGAAAAACCACCCACCTGATCATATTTATTCCGGTCAATCATAAGACACGCACCGGTCACCGCACTGTAATTATATTCCAGCTTATTTCGTCCCCAATAACAATTCAAATCGTCGTTAATCCGTTGAAATGCATGTCCTGGTCCAACCATAAAACTGACAACACCTACATGCTGTATCAAATTCGTATTTGGGTAAATTAATTTACATCCAACCGCACCTGTATGTGGCTGCTGTGCATGTCCCAGCATCCGTTCCAGCCATTCCGCTCCCTCAACACGAATATCGTCATTTAAAAACAGAAGGAACTGTCCATCTGCCAGATGTGCCCCAATGTTGCACATCTTTGAAAAATTAAACTCCATTGGCGCGTAATGATATTTGCAATCCAATTCTTTACACATTTGTGTATATTTCGCATGTGTTTCTTCTGCACTGCCATTGTCCACAACAATGATTTCATAATTTTGATATTTCGTTTCCTTTCGGATGGACGTCAGACATTGCTTTAAAATGTCATAATTATCCTTAGACGGAATAATAATGCTTACTTTTGGATTACCCACAACTTCATAAACCACGCGGAACATCACTATATCTTTGATATATTCCAGATGCCCTTTAACGCCTCTTCGCTCCAGGGCTTCGAGCTTCGCCTTCTTTGTCGTTTCAATAATATATGGCTTTGCCGATATATCATTTGCCGTAGACTCTTCACGTTCCCGCCAATGATAAAGGATTTTTGGCACATGCCCTATACGATTCGTCTTCTCCATCACCCGCAAAACAAGATCATAGTCCTGCGAACCTTCCAAGCCTACACGCAAACCGCCCAGTTCGTCCAGCAAGGATTTGCGATACACCGCCAAATGGCAGGTATACATCAAAGACATAAATGTATCTGGAGACCAATCCGGCTTAAAAAACGGATTCCTTCTTTTTGTCCCATCCTCAGATAATTTGTCCTCATCGCTGTAAATAAAATCCAGTGTATGATCTTCATTTAGCTTTTTCACAATTTCATACAGTGCATTTTCTGCATACAGATCATCACAATCCAAAAGCGCAACAAATTCGCCCTCTGCCATTGCAATTCCATCGTTTGTGGTTCTGGATATATGTCCATTCTCACTGCGGTATTTTATTTTAATGCGCTCCACTCCTTCAAATTGCCGCAAAGTCTCTCTGACACGTGCATCGGTTGAACAATCATCTACAAGGCACAACTCCCAATTATCATATGTCTGATTCTGCACAGATTGAATGCATGCCGTTAACATCTGTGGTTCCACATTATATACTGGCACAACAACCGAGATGAGCGGTTTATATTCCAACTCCTGTTCTGGCTCTTTATATTGCTGTTCATTTTGCAGCATCCACATGTCATATTCATTTTTCTTGTGTAGACGATGATTTAACTTATAACAAAATACATGCCATCCTTCTTTACCCAGACAGCGCATCATTCTTTTTGAAAAAGAAAGCACTCTTTTTATCTGACCCATATTTTTATACTCCTACTTCTTCTCTCATAGATTGAACTATACGTTGTTCACTGCCCGGAATATTGCTGTTATCACATACATCTGTAAAAACACCGTCCACATAGCAGCATATTGATCTGCATTTCTTGATACACATGTCCGTTTTGTCCGAACTGCAAGCAAACCAACCACAAGTGCCGGAAGGAAATATCTTCCCTGTACACCTGCTACCACAACAAATTGATATGGCGTCCAATATAAAAGCATCGCTGCAACTGCCAGCCCAATGACGCCGACAAACACCAAAAGCATCCAAATCCGGTCTCCCACTGTTATCAACTGTTCTTCGTTTTCTTTCCGCATAGAAACATATAACAGCAACAATAAAAATCCTATTACAAACACCAGTGGAACTTCAATATCAAGCCATCCAAGATAGCTTCCCAACATCTGCTGGATATGCTTTCCTGATTCATACCAAAGCGTATTGAGTAAGATTTCAAAAAATTGGATCGGATTTTTTAAGAAATACCCCATTGTATACCCTTTGGAATCGGACCATGCAATATAAGTACTGTTAATATTTTCTGGTTGTAGCCAGCGCCGAACCACGAGAACCAGAACCATCACACAAGCCATTACAAATATACCTGCAACGACAATCATAAGCACCTTCATCCAAGGTTTAATTTTCTGTTTGACCGCATCCACTTTATCTTTGTTTTGTTGCAGAATTCTAGGAATCAACATCAGTGGAAATACAACCAGCGGCAACATAGAAAAGCCTTTACATGGTAGCAATAATAAGCTACTCAATACCATAACAATATTATTTACAAGCTTCGATCTCCGATTTGTTTCCTGTCCGTAAACTGCTGACATTGTTGTCGCTATTACAAGAATACATAAAGCAAACAACTGCGAATCATAGGAAAAAGAACATACCTGTTGCAATGTAATTGGCAAAAGCGCCCATACCATAACGATTCCTTTACCAAACGGAATCCGCTTTATCGCATAATAAGCTGCCGCTATAAAAGCAAGCAGATTCATCAATCGTCCAAGCAAATACAACATAGTTGTGCTCGCCCCTAACAACCGTCCAATTGTAATTCCAAGTCCGGATAAAATATACAGATAACGCGGAGACTGCGTCGAAACATGTGCTGTCTTTATCAGATTCGTTTTTTCCGGTCGCTGAAACAGTCCCTCATATTGACTATTGTAATCTTCCTTCGTAATACCACGTGCATTATACATATGTTCGTTATCCGCCTGCCGCATCATGACAGTTTCCGCATCGTGCGTTCCCATCATAACATCCGACATGTCATATGCTGTATATATGTGTACATACTCATCTGGAACTACCATAATCGGAATAATAAGCAAATACAAAAATCCAAGTACAATAATCATTGGCAGAAAAAGTTTCTCAAAAGAAGTCTTCCACTTTGTGCCAAACATCGCCTGAATGCTGACAAACGCCAACAATACAAACAACAATCCATATGCAATACAATGTAATATAAAATACGCATCCACACCGTTTGGATTGTCGATTTTGTGATATGCCACATTTATCATATACACACCCATTACCAAGGTAATCAATAGGAGTCCTATAATAACGCATAATTTGATTATTCTATTTGGATTTTTCTCTTTCACTTCCATTCTTATTCCCCTGTGTTTCTTTAATTTGATTTAGGTAGACAAAAGAGACTTTTATTGTAGGAATACAATAAAAGTCTCATGTCCTTTATAATCTATTATCGATTAGATGTTAAGCAGATCACTGAATACCTTCAACGCGCCATCTGTCTCGTGTGCAAGTACCTTCTTCGCAAGTACCTTACCGAGCTGAACGCCTTCCTGATCGAAGCTGTTGATGTTCCACAGGAATCCCTGGAACATAACCTTGTTCTCGAAATGTGCAAGCAGTGCACCAAGTGTCTCTGGATCAAGCTGCTCACCGATAATGATAGAAGATGGACGACCACCCTTGAAGTTCTTGTTACTGTTCTCATCCTTCTTACCACATGCAAATGCTACGATCTGTGCAGCAACATTTGCGCAGAGCTTCTTCTGGCTTGTGCTTCCCTGAATCTCTACATCCGTGCCGATCTGGCTGTTCTTGAATGCGATAAACTGCAATGGAACAATGTCAGTTCCCTGATGCAATAACTGATAGAAGGAATGCTGTCCGTTTGTTCCCGGCTCACCGAAGATCACTGGACCTGTTGGGTAATCAACCGGCTCACCAAAACGGTTCACAGACTTACCATTGGACTCCATATCAAGCTGCTGCAGGTGTGCAGGGAAACGGCTCAATGCCTGTGAATATGGAAGAACAGTTGTTGCAGGGTAACCAAGTACGTTACGCTCGTAAACGCCAATCAACGCATCAAGCATAGCCGGGTTCTTCCTGATATCTGTATTCTTTGCTGTCTCATCTTCTGCTGCTGCACCATTTAAGAAACGTGCAAATACATCCGGGCCAAATGCCAGTGAAAGTACAGCACCACCAACGGCTGATGTAGAAGAATAACGACCACCGATATAATCATCCATAAAGAAAGCTGCAAGGTAATCATCGCTCTTTGCAAGTGGAGATGTCTCACTTGTAACTGCGATCATATGCTTAGAAGCATCCAGACCTGCTTTTGCAAGCGCATCCTTCACGAAGGACTCATTTGTAAGTGTCTCCAAGGTTGTACCAGACTTTGATACAAGTACGAAGATTGCATGTGCTACATCGGTAGATGCAAGAACTGCTGCCGCATCATCTGGATCAACGTTGCTGATGAACTTCGCATCCATCTTGAATGTGCCGTTCTTCTTTGCCCAGTTCTCCAGTGCAAGATACATTGCACGAGGACCAAGGTCACTACCACCGATACCGATCTGTACAACCGTTGTGAACTTCTCGCCAGCTGCATTTGTGATCTCGCCATTGTGTACCTTATTTGCAAACTCTGCAATACGGTTCTGCTGCTCTACGTAAAATGTTCTCTTATCCACGCCATCTGCCTTGACTGGCTCGCCAAGCTGACCGCGTGTCATCTGATGAAGAACCAGACGGTTCTCTCCTGTATTGATAACGGCACCATTATAAAGCTCTTGGAACTTGTCAACAAGCTCTGCTTCCTTGGCAAGGGCTGCAAGCTTCTCCAAAACTGTGTCATCCACTTCCTTTGCAGCGAAGTTGTAAGTAAGCTTCTCTGCCATCGGTACGCTGTAATTCTTCGCACGGTCTGCACCGCTCTCACCAGCCATAACAGTTGTGAGATCTACACTGCCCTTACAAGCTTTGAGTGCCTTGTAAGAATCCAAAGTATCAAGATTTTTCCAATTTGTCATTTTTCTTTCCTCCGTAATCTATTTGGCGTAGGACGCCAGCTCGTTTTATTATAACCTGTTCGGGGGGATTTGTCACTTGTTTTATTCTTCGTCTGTACAAGAATTCTTTACGATTTTCTTCTCTGGTCTCGGTGTGCCACAGGTACAGGTTGTAACGTATCTCTCATTTTCAGAGGGACTCTTCTTCATGACAAAAGCTACGTCACCACAATATTCTTTATTTAACAAAATAATATCTTTATTTACGAAAATCATAATTAAGATATTTGTTTAGTATTGATAACCCACTTTGAAAAATCTCCAAACATTTATTTTTTTCATCAACATTAAAACTAGGATGATATTCTTCATTTTTTAGAAGTTTCAAATTACTTCCATAGAATAACTTATTATAAATATCAACAATTTCTTCATCATTATAATCTCCTACAAATTCTTCATTTAGTGATTTTGATAAATCACTAAATAAATGCCATGTATCTATTAAACTTTGACAATTTTGCGATATTTCTACATTATCTATTAACTCGGTAATTTTAGATAGATAAAAGACTGTTATTCCTTTTTCAAAAATAATATGTTCCTTATCCGCAAATATATTTGCTTCTTCGACACTAGAAAAAACTAACAGCCGTTGATTAAAAAGCAAGAAACCATCTTCATCGTTGCTATACCATATAAAAAAATAAGTTAATCCATTATAAATAATTTTTGTCAAATAATATTTCGTCATAACTTTGTTCCTAATTATTCCAAATCTTCTTTTGTTGGCAGTCTGCGGATTTCTCTTCCATCTGTGCATTTGCGCGGAACATCCGATATTCCGGCGGACAAGTTTTCAAATACTCGAATTGACAAATCATCTAATTCTGTTATAAAATGTATCCAAGAAATGAGTTTTACAACCGTACAGTTTTTACTCAAGCGGCTCACTCGTTTCTTTTTTTATTCATTTTCTTTATGCTCGTTTACAGAAAGATTTCCTATCAAATCTCCACCAATTTTGCAAGTGGATAACCTATCAATTGCCATTTGAACCTGAAACTCATTTAGTTCGATCTCAACATCGTAAATGTTTCCGCTTCTTGGCAGTCTGACATGCCATTCAGGGCTTTCAAAATAGCTGCCATTCATATATTGCGCCTTCGTCTCATGCGCTTTCATATCTGCTTTTCTTTCTTTACAATACGCATAGATTAAATATACAATGAGCATCGGACAAACAATACATGCCGCACACTTTCCAACCATATCTCCTCTGACAAAAAACAGAAATAGTCCCATAAGTACTGTAAAAACGATATATGCAACCAACGATTTCTTGGTCATAGCAAATGGAAATTTGTCATTTGTTTTCATGTAATTGTATTCCCCCAACTACGAACTTCTTTCTCTACTTAGCAGGCACACTGCCTCACAATGTTCCGTCCACGGAAATAAATCCACAAGCGCGATTTTCTCCACCTGATACATCCGCTTGCTCTTCAGGTATTTGAGATCCCGCGCCAGACTTTCCGGTCCACAGGAGATATACACGATTCGTTTCGGTGCCAGCTTACAGACGGAATCAAAGAACTCCGGTGTACTTCCAATTCGCGGTGGATCCAAGAATACAACATCCACATCGGTTCCGGCTTCTGCCATACCGACCATGAATTTCCCGGCATCGCCATCATAGATTCGGACATTCTTGCAATCATTTCGTTTCACGTTCGTGATGGCATCCTTCGCGGCTGCCTTGTTCAGTTCGACGCCGATCACCTGCTTTGCATGGTCACTTGCCACGATTCCGATCGTACCGGTTCCGCAGTAGGCATCCACGACCACCTCTTCGCCGGAAAGGCTTGCATATTCCATCGCCTTGTTATACAGGATTTCAGTCTGCACCGGATTCACCTGATAGAAACTTGTCGGCGAGATCTTGAAGGTCTTCCCACACAGCTTGTCTTCGATAAATCCTCTGCCGTACAACACCTGATTTCGTTCGCCAAGCACCATACTTGTATCCTTGTCGTTGATATTCTGCACGATCGTCGTAATCTGCGGATGTGCCTTGACAAGTGCCTTCGCAAAATTCTTCTTCGATGGGAAGATCGACGACGCCGTCACAAGCACAACCATAACTTCTCCGGTCGCATGTCCGGTCCGGACCATCACATGGCGTAGCAATCCATACCCACTATCTTCATTATAGACAGTAATCTTAAAGGAAGGTAGCAACCCTCGGATTATCTCCACAATCTCCTGTGCCAGACGATTCTCGATCTTACAATCATCCACCGACAGCACCCGGTGCGTTCCTTCTTCATATACGCCCGCCAGAATCTCGCCATTCCGCTTATGCTGGAATGCCGCATTGACCTTGTTCCTGTAATGATATGGTTCTTTCATGCCGATAATTTCATCCACGGAACCATATGGAGCAAGCAGCTTCTTCACCTGATCGGTCTTGATTTTTAACTGCTCTGCATAGGACTTGTCAATATACTGGCAGCCACCGCATTTCTTCGAGATGGGACAGCCGGATTTATTTCCTGTATGTCCATTCTCACTTACATGTACATGCTTCTTAGATTGTTCACCACTCTGCTTGTATCTTCCCTGCTTTGTCATCACTTACTCCTGCTTCATCTGTCGTTCAGCTTCATTGACACAATTCACTGCATTTAAACATCTCGGATATCCAATGTATGGCAGGCTCTGCGAGATCACACGCATCAGCAATTCCTTGTCATTCCCGATTTTCATGTTGCCCTTTGCATGTGCAACCACCTGCATATCGCAGCCTCCCTGTGAGAATAAGAAACAGAACGTTACCAGTTCCCGTTTTGCAAGCGGCAGACGGCTTCCCGGATAATCATTCCCGAAATAATTCTCCTTCAGCCATTTGTTGATATGGCTGTCCTTCCAGACTTCCTTCATATGTTCCTCGAAGATTCCCGCCTGCTCCGCAAGCTTCTCCTCCTCGGCAGCTTCCGCACCTGCACTGGCAGTCTCCGGCTCATCCGAAGCAGCCTTCTCCAACCGCTCCTGTTTCGTCATGCCAAGGCGTCCCTGCTTGGTTCTTGTCGAATCCAAAAGCGGAAGCTCGATTCCTTTTGCTTCCATAACAACATTCGTGGCAACCAGAAATGGCCAGACTCTGCCCATACCAAGATAATCTACAGACTGATACACAATCTCCTTAATTACCATCGGTGACAAGCCACTGTCCAGTGCCTTCGCCACAATTACCTTATACGCATCCACGCCCTGACAGCCAATCAAAGATGCGAGAATCGACATATACCGGGTCTCGTCATCCAGCTTCATTCCGTTCTCATTTACAATCTCCGTAAACGCAAACCGCTCAAAGCGCTCCATAAATTCCGCATCTGTCTCATATAAATTCATAGTAACAACTCCTTCCCAAAAACCTATCTCTCATTATTCCATGTTGCCTGTTGGCTCCATAAAGTTCTCGTATTATGCCTGTATGTACAGACACCTCCAGCTATAATGATTATATCACATTTCACACGCAAAAAAAGTATTGCTTTATCAAACGAAAAAGCAATACTCTGTTCTTTTTATTCAGCACCTGCGATACCTTGCGATCGTCCGCAGCATCTTCTCTGTATTTAACGGCTTTGTAAGCTGCTCATTCATTCCCGCAGCTCTGGTTCGTTGCACGTCTTCTGCAAATACATTTACACTAAGTGCCACAATCCCTATCGTCCGCGCATCAGCACGTTTCTGCCCACGGATAATCCGCGTAGCTTCCAGTCCATCGATATTGGGCATCATGACATCCATCAGGATCACATCATAGGTATTCTCCGGTGCGTCAAGATATGCCTCCACTGCCTGATACCCATCTGAAACTGCATGCACCTTCGCTCCTGCATCCTCCAGAATAAATTTCACGACATCCCGGTTTATATCATTATCTTCTGCAAGAAGGATCCGCATATTTGTTACATCCGGCTGCACTGTTTCTCTCTGCATATTTCCTTCAAACTCATCACGTGCGACCTTCTCAAAAGGAATCGTGACAGTAAATGTGCTTCCGACATTTTTTCTGCTTTCCACACAGATATTCCCATCCATAAGGTCAAGAATACTCTTCGTTATCGTCATGCCAAGTCCGGTTCCCTGATAACTGCTACGCACATCCATTGCTTCCTGCACAAACGGTTCAAAGATATGGTCAATAAACTCGGGCTCCATCCCAACTCCATTATCTTCAATCGTGAATTCATACACAACACGAGTCACATTTTCCATCGCAATGCGGGCTTTGAACTTCACCATACCCTCATAATGATTATACTGAATCGCATTTGTAAGTATTTTTTCCAACATTTGCCGCACATGTATCGGGCTTCCATACACGCGGGAATACCTGATATTTTCTGCAATATCCGCAGCAATCGTTATTTTCTTTCCTTCCCCACGTGCCTTTGCAAATGCGATCATCTCTGCAATGACATCTGCCATATAAAATTCTTCCTGCACCAGCACAGCTGAGCCGTCCTGCAGCTTACACATCTCCAGTGCATCTCCAAGCAGCTTCATCAGATAATTCGTTTCCGTCGTTGTCTTCACACGGTTTGCTCTCATGAGCTCTACATCTTCATAACTCCGCTCGCTTATATCCATCATCCCTATGATATCATTTAACGGCATACGGATATCATGCGACATACGGGATAAAAACTCCGATTTCGCAACATGCGCCTTCTGTGCCTCCTCAAATGCCTGTGCCAAAAGCTTCATCTGCCCGCGCTCTTTCTGCATAGTTCTATGATATTCACGAATATAACTGATATGCGTTCCCGCGTCCTGTAACAACTTTGCTGCCAGCTGTCCGAACTCCGTTCCGGGATTATCGAGTCCCATAAACCCATTCAAATGATTCTGCGACATGACCGGCACTACAATCGCTGTATGAACACCTCTCATCTGCAGCAATTCATACTCAAATGGCATTTCATTTTGCACATCATCTATGTTTGCAATCCATACACAGTCTCCCTGTTCAAATCGTTTTTGCCAACACGGTATCATCTGCACATAGATTTTCTGCATCCGTTCCTGCAGGGAATACACTCCCTCTTTGCACCACTCATATGTGTTTCGATAAATCCGGCAGTCCGGAGATGCCCAATCGAAAAAATACACACGATCGGACTGCGTATATTCTCCAATCTGCTCAAGTAACTGCGGAATCTGCATATCTAACTGCTGCTCTGACATCGAATGATCCAGTGTCAGAAGCTTTGCAAGCACCGTCTCCATATTCATTATTGTCTGCTTATAATCATCTCTTTTGTCCATGTACATTCTACCCTTATCAAATAAAAAGAAGCATTATACCTACCCTTATATGGCAATACAATGCTTCTGAAATAAACGTTACGTTATACGTCCGTGCAACTGGCTGCCATCTTACAGGCCCTATAGCTTTGCGTCGCAATCTTTCGATTGTTTTGCCAAATATTTACTTACATTATCGAAATAGTAACACATACTATTATTAATTGCAATTGTAGAATATTACTAGAATCTTACATCCATTTTTATGAATCTTTAAACATCCGGTAATCATCTATCTGTAATTGCGTTATATATTTCTTATATCCGGCAGGTCCACAGATCACCGATCTGCAGGCCTGCCATCCAAACTAGGAATTATTCTTTTTCTGAGGGTTTTCCTCCTCTTGTAAACTTATAAACATTCTGCTATGATGATTTTAAATCGTACCCTAAGGGACAAGTCAATGGGAAATTCGATTTTTCCAGACAGAAATCGCAAATAATTCGCGTTATCTACAGAAAAAACTTGATTGTATGGGGTTGATTATTCGGATTATATTTAGACAGAAATTCGCATCATCAGAGAAAAAAATACTGATTTTATCAGGAGGATTTCTATGAGAAAACAAAGTGAGCATCTATTTAAAATCGGCGAGATTGCCAAGATCTTAGGAGTGACACGGAAGACAATACTTGTCTATGAAGAGATGGGACTGCTGACACCTGCAGTCAAAGATGAAGCAAGCGGCTACCGCTATTATACTGCGGATAATATGACGCAGATTCGTGCTATCCGCTCGTTGCAGACACTGGGACTTTCACTGGCGGAAATCAGAGAATATTACTATGATACAGAAAACCTTGACCGCTATCTTGACCGCCTCATGGATCTGCGGGCAACCTTGGACCGCAACATCCATCTGCTTCAATTGCGCGCGACAAAACCGGGAGACTTAAGCGTGCACCGCGTCCGCCTGCCTCGGCAGGTGTGTTTCTGCCGCAGATACCAGTGTACCGATGCGAAGGACGCCGCCATCAAATTGCGTGATACCTATATTGCCGCAGCAAGAACAGGAAAAATGTCCATGGGGAGCCGCATGTTTACTGTACGTGCAGGTTCCTCCTGCAAGGAACTCGATCTGCTATGCTGCATCCCTGTTTCAGAAGATTTTGTGGGTGAAGAGCGGATGGAGTTTGCGGAAATGTCTGCCTTGTGCATCTACTATCGTGGTGCTTACGAAGGAATCAATACCGCGATTGACGCCCTACAGGCATATGTACAGGAAAATAAAATTCAGGCAACCGGCGGATTCCACTGTATCTATCTCGAAGGGCCTCCTAACCGCGGAGACCATACAGAAGACTACATCACACAGGTTGCCCTGCCCTTCTCAGAGAATAGTGAGGGATGTTTGTAAATAATTCCATTTCTCCCCCACTATCCATCTCTTGTTCCTTATTTATCGATTATGTCCACCTGACAGGAGCGCATCGTTGCAAGTGCCGCCGCATGTGCTTCCGGTGTCACACCTGCACAACAGCCTGCATCCACACGCACCGTGGCTTCCGGATACAAGGCTTTCAGTATAAGAGCATTTGACACGACACAGATGTCCGTGCAGACTCCAATCATTTCAATATCCAGATCCGAACCATCCGCGGTCTCACTCGCAAGAACATCCTTCCAGCCTAAGAACCCGAATGTCGGCTTGTCAACGGTCTTATATTCCGAAGTGACTCCATCGGTAAGCTCTGAACAGATCTGCCATCCATCTGTCCCTTTGATACAATGCGGAACCGGCAGATGTTTTCCCTCGTTCGTCTGCATATAATCTTCTCCATGTGTATCCCGCGTGAAAATGATCTCCTTACCAGCACGATCATACTCACTTATTTTCGCCATTACCTCTGGCAGAATCGCCTGTGCTTCCGCTGACGCAAGTGCACCTGTTACAAAGTCTTTCTGCATATCTACTACAATTAAAATGTTTCGCATCTGTGGACCTCCTTTTCCTACACCTCACGGTGATCGATCACACGCTTTGCCTTCTTCTCTGTTCGCGGCAATGTTCCAACCGGCACAACATTGATCTTCGGTGTGACACTCATCTTCGACTTGAACAGATTTTTAATCGTCTGACCTGTCTGCTCGAAGTCCACACGGCCTTCCGCCTCGACCGTCACCATGATAATGTCTCGGTTGTGTGCCTCATCGTGCGCGATGTTAATGTTGTACTCACTCGATACACCATCAACCATACCGAGGATTTCTTCTACCTGACTTGGGAACATATTGACACCATGTACCTTGAACATATCATCACTACGTCCCTTAATTATATCAAGACGCGGATATTTGTTGCCACATGCACATTCACCCGGAATAATTCTGGAGATATCATGTGTCCGGAATCGCAGAAGCGGTGCACCTTCCTTGACAAGTGTTGTTATAACAATCTCTCCTTCTTCTCCGTCCGGTACCGGCTGAAGTGTCTTCGGATCAACAATCTCAATATATACATAATCATCCCAGTAATGCATACCCGCATCTTCATCACAGCTGATTCCGATGCCCGGTCCGTAAATCTCCGTCAGACCATAGATATCATAAAGAGAAACTCCAAGCTCCCTTTTAATATATTCCCGCATCTTCTCACTCCAGCGCTCAGAACCAAAAATACCTTTCTTCAGATACAGCTGATCGCGGATTCCTCTTTTATTGATTTCCTCTGCCAGAAGCAATGCATACGAAGATGTCGCAGTAAGGACGGTCGATTTCAGATCCATCATCATCTGAATCTGCTTATCTGTATTACCCGGTCCCATCGGAATTGCCATTGCGCCAAGCTTCTCACAGCCTGCCTGGAATCCGATTCCCGCTGTCCACAGACCATAACCGGCTGTAATCTGAATATGGTCTTTGTTTGTGATGCCTGCAGTTTCATAGCAGCGTGCAAACATAATCGCCCAGTCATCCACATCCTTTGCTGTATAAGGAATGATGACCGGCTTACCTGTCGTTCCGGACGAAGAATGGATTCGTACCACCTCCTCATCCGGTACCGCCTGGATTCCAAGTGGATAAGCATTTCGAAGATCCGCCTTGCTGGAGAACGGAAGCTGCTCAAACTCCTCCTGACTTGAAACTCCTGTGATGCCTGCTTCTTTATAAATTCTTCCATAATAACTGTCTGTCCGGATCAGACGCTTAATCTGTGCGTCTACCTGCGACAACTGTAACTCTGTTAATTTCATAGTTGGTTCCTCCTCCAAATACGATTTATAATATCGACTGATGATACGTTACTTCCTCTATCACAACGTTTTTCCGCTTCCCACTTCAACACCTGCGTAAAATGCTGCTTTGTTTGTCTCTACATATTTCGCCGGCACGCGTCTTTCAAGCTCTGCGAGCACGGTTTCCTTGCTGATTCCAAGCCGTCCGCTTCCAACTGCCACGCCTAAGATGGCAATGTTGAAATATCTTGATGAGCCAAACGGTGCACAGATTTTCTCTGCATCGATTACGATACAACTGCATTTCTTCTGCAGATATGCAATCATCTCTGTGCCGTCGTACCCGGTATCCTGCAAAGATTCTGTCACCGGTTTTACCGGTACACGATTCACGATCACGATTCCATCCTTTTTCAGATACCCTAAATTCCGCACAGCCTCCGCCGGCTCAAACGCCAGAATCATATCTGCCGCCCCCTGTGGGATCAGCGGTGCATACGCCTCCCCGATACGCACATGGCTCGTTACCGAACCGCCTCGCTGTGCCATACCGATTGTCTCCGCCGAATGAACTGCCGAGCCTTCATCCATCGCCGATGCCGCAATAATTTTGGATGCCAGCACGGTTCCCTGCCCGCCGACACCACAGATCAATATATCTTTCTTCATGATGTGGCACCTCCTTTTTGAGTATCGCCCTCAATGGCGTGAACCGGGCAGATCTGGCTGCACAAACCACAGCCGGTACATAAGTTTTCATCAATCGTCACATTTCCATCCACGGTAATGAGTGCCGGACAGCCGATCTCACGGATGCATTTCTTGCAGTTGATGCACTGCTCCGAGATCCGGCATTTGCCGTCTGGCTTGGAGATTGCAATACACGGCGATTTGAAGATGATTGCTTTCACGCCCGGAAGCTTATCGCATTCCTGCACGGCAGCCACCGATGCAGCAAGGTCCAACGGATCGACGGTTATAATCTTATGCACGCCGATGCCCTCTAACACCTTCGCGATGTCTACCTTATCCACAAACTGTCCCATCATATTCCGTCCGATTCCCGGATGCGGTTGATGACCGGTCATCGCCGTTGTCGAATTATCCAGCACGCAGAGAATCATATCTGCGTTATTGTACACCGCATTTACCACTCCAGTCATACCGGAAGCAAAGAAGGTCGAATCACCCACGAATCCAAAGCATGTACCCTCTCCATCAATCCAGTGGAAGCCTTGCGCCATCGTGATTCCGGCACCCATACAAAGACACGTATCAACCATATCAAGCGGCATCGCATTTCCAAGTGTATAACATCCGATATCGCCACAGAAATACGCTTTCTTTCCTTTCATCGCCTGCTTCACTGCATAGAACGATGCACGGTGCGGACATCCTGCGCAAAGTACCGGCGGACGCATCGGAAGCGCCGGTGCATCTGCCCCATCAAAGCCGTGTGCCATCTTCTCTGTACCGAGGAAATCACTCAGAATATCTGCAACCAGATTCGAACTGTTCTCGCCACTTGCCGGCACCTTTCCGTCTAATTTTCCTGACACCTTGATAGCAAGCGCGTGCTTCCCGACAAGCTTCAGAATCTGTTCTTCAATATATGGACTTAACTCCTCCACACAGAGCAGTTCCTCCACACCCTCGAGTGCCTGAAGCAGGAAATCCTCCGGCAGAGGGTACGCAGTCGCAAGCTTGATGAGCTTGATATCAGTGTGGTCTTTCAGATATTCTTTCGCATAAGCATAGCTGATTCCCGACGTGATCACTGCCTTCCTGGAATTTCCGCCTTCCACACGATTCCATTTATAGGTAGAAAAATCTTTCCCAATCCCCACATTCCGCTGCTCGATCATCGCATGATTCATGTAGGATAACCGCGGAAAGATTACCCATTTCTTGGAATCCTTTATAAACCCATCATATGCTTTTGGTCCATTGTAAACCGGATTCTCAATCGATGCATACGCATGGCAGACACGCGTCGTCGGACGGAACAGAACCGGTGTCTTATATTTCTCCGAATACGCAAATGCATCCTGTATCATCTCATATGCTTCTTCCGGCGAAGATGGATCAAAAACCGGAATCCGTGCGAAGTCCGCGAACCGCCTTGTATCCTGCTCGGTCTGGGAGGAAATCGGACCCGGATCATCTGCCGATACAACAACCATACCACCCTTTACGCCCACGTACGCAAGTGACATCAGCGGATCGGCTGCCACATTCAAGCCCACCTGCTTCATTGTCACCATCGTCCGTGCGCCGCCATATGCCGCACTCGCAGCAACCTCCATCGCTGCTTTCTCATTCACTGACCATTCCAAATGCACCCCATCGTGTGGGTACTTGGATATCGTTTCCACAATTTCAGAAGATGGAGTTCCCGGATACCCGGACACAAGATTGACGCCTGCTGCCAATGCGCCGAGCGCGATCGCTCCATTTCCCATTACATATTCCTGCATGTAACTTCTCCCTTCCTCTTTCAAGTATGTTCTATTATAACAAATTCTGCGTAATACGACTACTTTTGTTTATTTATTGGCATAACAAAAAGACACATTTTATCAATTAATTCATACCAGTCAGCATTTATACGAAAAAAAGGCTGTCGCTTCAATGAATTTCAATCATTAAAGCGACAGCCTTAACTCTACTGATATCAAAATATCAGAACATCTGCCAGATCAGGTTGCCGGATGGATCAAGAGCCTGAATCCGATAGGTATGGGCTTTTAGGTCTGCAGACAGACGAGCAAGATACCCGTCCTTTTTCCAGGTGATATAAATGCGGTTATACATCTGCTCATCCGGTATTTTTGCAAAATGCAAAGCATTTTCTGCCTGATCAGAGATCTGCGCTGCAGGCTTTGTACGGATTTCCATTTCCGCATCAAATCCAAATGCCGGAAATTCTTTGCGGAATTTCAACATTTCAAGCTGTTTTTTTACGACCTCCTTTTTAAGGCCTGACTCTATATCTTTTTGTGTAAAATTCGTCCGGTTGATCTCTTTATGTCCACCTGCACCTGCACGCTTCACTGCCTCATAATCATTAGACCCAGCAAACAGATCCAGATACCAGACCTGAGGTTTTCCGGGCATAAATATCTGTAATGCTCTGGCTAATAACAGTGCCTGCTCATTTTCGCCAAGTGCATTATAATATGTCGTATTTACCTGATAATACATCTTTTTATTACCATGAAGATCCTTTACAAAACCACCACGATCCACAAGCAGCCGGATCAAATCTTCAATCCTGTCGTCCGGCAACAATCCTGCAAGATCCAGTACCGGTATTCCATCATGGCATCCAAGCATATTCACAGTATGAATATTCTCTTTTATCTGTTCCTTTGCCCATTGCTCCAGATAAGTGCCATCGCCTCTGTAAAGAGCATCCAGAATCAATCCCGGAAGGAAAAAGTCATACGTCAGATAGCCCTTTTGTGCTATCAGCTCATACTTTTTCTCTTTATATCCGGCATGAATCTCCGGAAGAAGGCGGATTCCGTATGGTTTTGCGAGCTTATGGATCTGTTCAAGAAATTCCCATGTCTCCGGTTCATTTAAGAAATTGGCACGCCCCGGTGCTTTTGGGGCATATGCAAATGCATCCAGGCGGATTATCTTTGCTCCGTAACCTGCCAGTTTTTTTATAGTTTCACGATAAAAGTCCCAAACCTTTTCTGATTTAATATTGAGATCCATTTGTCCTAAATATCTGGTATGATAATCATCCGTATCCCGAATCTCCTGATAAAATGTATTCCAGTATGGAATCCGGCTGCCATCTGCCATTTCAACCATCAACAGAGGTAATCCCGGTTTGCGGAAGAACATCGGATCCAGATACTTCTGTGCCGGTTGTATATAGCCGTCTTCTGTCATTTCTCCGCAGTTTTCCCAGAATGCATTCCAGTCAATAAAAAAGTCACGATATTCCGATTGACTGCCATTCTCCAACAGATCCTGAAACTGTGGCGACTGTACAGACGCATGGTTTAAAACAAAATCCAGCTTCAGATCAATATTCTGTCTGCCCAACCGTAATAGTGCCTTTTCAGAATGAAATGCTTCCTCAAGATCATAGTCGATTACAGAAAAGCCACGATCCAGATCAGAATGGTAAATACTCGGTAGTATATATATTGAGGAAAATGCGTCTGCAAATCCATCTCTTTCAAATAAATCCGCAACTGCTTCCAGATCTCCGCCAAGACTGTCCGGATACAGATTCAGCATTGGGCCATTTTCAATTTTATTTATATCTGTCATATTTTTTTCTTCTATCTCTGTTTTCCTCATATTCTATAGCCTCCTGTTCACTTACTATTCCGTGTAAATCCTGCCATGCATATCCTGAATGATATCTGCCTGGTCCAGTCTATCATTAATCTTTTTCTGCTCAATTCTTAATACTCTGGCTACAAAGGGACTGTCAATGGCCGTGTCACGATTCCTCTTTTTTCGGTTTTCAAGTGTTTCTTCCGGCGTGCTGATCAATACAACAGATACATCCACCCCCTGCAGGTATGCACTGTTTCCATGTGTCCATTCAAGGATCAGAATATCTGTATCTGATACATCCCGGCGATCATACCAGATATCATCCGGGGTTCTTCCCATATGACGTAGCAGCAGTTGTGAGGTTCCTCCATGAAACTGCATGAGAAGATTCGACACAGCTTCATAATCGAGTTCCTGATCCGTACCCAGATAGTCTGTAAGAGCCTTGTCTCCATACTTCTGATATATGGATAACCACTGCATGTCCTCCTGTTCTTCTGCATCCCTCCCGGCTTTTTGAAGCTCTAATAGTTTTTCTTTTACTTCGTCTGTATATAGCCTTTCGGTTATAAGTCCATTTAATCCGGACATACGAAATCTCGCAATTCGTTCCGCATCATTATACATGGGAATCCGATGTGGATAATTATCCCCGCTTATAATAAGTGATTTCTTTCCCTGTTTTTCAAACATATTTTGAAGTAAGAAAGCCATTCCGGTCTTACCGACACCAGAACCTCCGGATACCGATATGATTGTTTTTTTCTCTTTTCTTTCTTCTGTTTTTTCCAAAATCAGCGGAAATAATCGTTCTGCGTTTCTGATCTGTTCCCGTGCCAGATCTGATACTGTAATTTCTTTCGTATCCATCTGTCCGTCACCTCATTTCTGATCATCTTATATATCTATTACTCTGTTGTTTTTACCAAACTCCCCGATCTCTGCAAGCAGAAACCGGGGAGTCCTATTTATTCTTATTCTACTGCATCAAGCAGGATCTGATAGCTTGGATAATTACCGGACACTATCGTAAACGGCATACCAAGCTCCATCAAAGCAGCTCCTGAATAAACAACACCTGTTTTCTTATCCCGATAGGAACGTTCCGGCGCAAGCCCTCTCAATCGAATATAAAATACAGGATGATTACCATGTGTATTTAACAAAACAGCACCTACAACTGCATGTTTTTTCCCTTCATCGACAGACATCCATGCTCCATATTCCGCCTCAAACGGATTACTTAATCTGTAATAATCCCCTTTTAAAATAACCGGCGCTGCTTCATGATAGGTTTTGATCTGTTCTCGGACTGCCGTCTTATCTTCCTCCGATAACTTTCCGAGATCCAGTTCATATCCGAATGCACCTGTCATGGCAACCACACCTCTGGTATTCATATCCGTCACTCTGCCGGTCTGATGATTCGGCACCGCAGATACATGGGCTCCCATCGTGGATAAAGGATAAGCAAACGATGTACCATACTGGATACGGATGCGATCAACTGCATCTGTATTATCACTGCACCATATCTGTGGTGTATAATACAGCATACCCATATCAAACCTTCCGCCACCGCCGGAGCAGCCTTCCCATAACATATCCGGAAATGCCTGCGTCAGTCGTTCCAGCAGGTCATATACACCAAGCATATAGTCATACATTACATTTCCCTGCCATACCATGCTGTCGGAATATATATCACATAAGCTCCGGTTCATATCCCATTTCACATAATTGATATCGCCCTGCCTAAGGACAGCTGCAATCTGTTCATAGATATGATCCACCACCGCTGGATTTGCAAAATCAAGTACAAGCTGATTTCTGCCATGTACCGGATGTTTACCGGGAACCTGAATTGCCCACTCCGGATGTTTTCTGTAAAGATCACTGTTTTCTGAAACCATCTCCGGCTCTATCCAGATACCAAACTGAACACCTTTGTCATGAACACGTTTTGTCAGCTCCGTAAGAGAACACCCCAGCTTATCTTCATTTACAATCCAGTCACCAAGGGATGAATTATCATCATCTCTTGTGCCAAACCAGCCATCATCCATGACCAGAAGCTCCACCCCGAGTGCTGCAGCCTGCTCCGCAAGATTAACGATTGCTTCACCATTAAAATCAAAATAACAGGCTTCCCAGCTATTTACAAGAACCGGACGGATCTGATCTTTATATTTTCCGCGACAGATATGCTCTCTCACCAAATGATGCATCTGATTGGATAGCTGTTCCATTCCGTCCGCGGAATATGATAGAACTGCTTCCGGGGCATAAAATGTCTGCGCCGGCTTTAGTTGATAGGAAAAGAAATCCTCCTGAAGCCCCATAACCAGACGGATCTGGTCAAACTGATCTAATTCTACACTTCCCTCAAAGCTTCCACTGTACACCAGTGATACACCATAACAGGCTCCGGCGGTCTCTGTTGTGCCGTGTTCCGCAAGAATCATATATGGATTATACTGATGGCCGGACGTACCGCGATTACTTCCGATCACCTGTCTGCCATGTGTTACCGGTGTTCGCTGCATATTCCGTTCCATTGCATGTCGTCCATAAAATGTCAATACATCATAATCTCCATACAAAAGATCAAGACATGCGCTGGAAAGCTTCTCCAGATAGATTTCATTCCTTCCGACATTTGTAACTTTTACACTTCTGGTTATTACATCGCAGTCAGGTAACACACCATATAATAATGTCACTTCTACGCCGACTCTTTCATCCTTCAGATATATGCACAGAGTCTGTGCAGCTTCCGCATGTGCTGCCGGAAGTCCCGGGAGATCATACTTACCGTCCTGAATCTGATAGCCTGTATAGCGGAGATCAAGTGCCATACAGCCATTTGCTTCACGGATTTTTCCTGCTGTTGTTCTGTAATCACCGGTTCCAAGAACAGGGAATTCCTGAGGAAGTGCATCCATGGAATACGTACGGTCATTTCCAAGATCATATGGATTTCCCGAAAAACCGCGATCGTAGTAAGTCAGTATATAATCCATTTCCGAATCCAGGCGCTTTCCGTAATACAGATGAAGCAAATAATCATGTGCATCGGCCATCATCTGGTAAGTGGTATGCTCCGTATGGAGAGAAAATATTCTTTTCTCTTTGTTATATATAATAGCCATAAATTAAGTCTCCTTTTATTTTACTGCTCCGTTTGCCACACCTGCTATGATCTGTTTCTGACAAATAATATAGAAGATCAGAATCGGAAGTAACGCTAACAGATAAGATGCAAAGGCCAGATTATAATTTGTTCCAAACTGAGTCTGGAAATTCAACTGTGCAAGCGGAAGTGTATTCTGATCACCGGACATAATTACAAGCGGTGTCATAACGTCATTCCATGTACCAAGGGCTGTAAGGATTGCAACCGTTGCATGCATTGGTCTCATATTCGGGAAGATAATCTTCCAGTAAGTCGTCCATGTCGTGGATCCGTCAACATAGGCTGCCTCTTCCAGTTCAAGCGGAAGATTATTCAGATATCCTGCATATAACATGGTGTTCATCGGAAGATAAAATACTGTATAAAGTAACACCACGCCAACCATATTTGCCAGTCCCATTTTTGCTGTCTGTTTTACAAGCGGCATCATCAAAATAGCGAATGGTACGAACATACCACTGACAAGATAAAGATAAATTCCATTATAGATCCGATTCTTTTTCTTGCTTCGTCCAAGTACATAACCGATCAGGGAATGTATCACGATCGATAATGCAATCGTTGTCAGTGTGATAAATAAACTGTTACCGAGAGAATGCCAGAAATCTGTTACCTCCATAGCTTCCTTAAAATTACTCAGGCTCCAGTGCTGTGGAAAGGATAAGATTCCATGGATATCATTTGTCATCTCAGACGGCTGCTTAAATGCGATCATAACCGTCATATATAATGGGAACAGAATGGTTACAAGACCAAGGATCAACAGAATCGTAACCCCGATATTATATCGTTCTTTTCCTGTCTTAATCCCCTTTTCTTTATATTCTTTTCTGATCTGTCTCTGCGATTTTTTCATAACTGTTCCTCCTTCTTACCCAGAAAATGCATCTGTAATACAGATATCACTACGATTACAATAAAGAACACGACTGCATTTGCACTCTGGAATCCAAACTGTCCGCCGCTCATACCATTGTTGTAGATCAGGTAGGAAATGGATTCTGTGCTCTGCGCAGGACCACCCTTTGTCAACGACATGATCTGGTCAAATACCATCAGGAAGTTCTTCATACAAAGAACTACATTAATTGTAAAAAACGGAAGGATCAGTGGGAATGTCAGATAACGGAATTTTGCAAATCCGGTTGCACCATCTAACGATCCTGCTTCGTATACATCTTCCGGAACTGTCTGAAGACCGGATATATAAATGATTGTATTCATCGCGATCGACTGCCATGCACATACGACTGCGATTGCAAGCCAGGCCATTTTGGAACTTGCAAGCATACTGTTTCCCTCAAAACCGAGCATAATTGCGATCTGTGGCAGAATATAAGTAAAGAAATAGTTAAAAATATAACCAACAACCAGACCGCCTAAGATATTTGGCAGGAAATACAGTCCACGAAGACCGCTCTTAAAACGAATCTTGCTGTTTAATGCCATCGCAAGAATCAGGCTGACAACATTTACGATGATCGTTGTTACTATGGCCAGCTTAAATGTAAACAGATAGGATGAACCAACTCTTGCATCATGAAAAAGATCAATATAATTCCGAAAACCAACCCACTCATAGCTGCCATACCCACGGAAATTGGTAAAGCTGTAAATCGCACCCTGAATCAAAGGCAACGTGTTGAATGTAAAGAATAATGCTACAATAGGAATTGTGATCAACATAAATGTTCTGGATTTTCCGGACATTTTCTTTTTCTTTTTAACAAACTTCATATCTTCTGTCTTTTTTGTATCCATTTCTATTCCTCCTCTCCGGAATGCTCCTGCTCATATTTGCGAACCTTTGTGATCAGATCACGATTGTACCGTTTCCATTCCGTATCAAATTTCTTCAAAAACGCTTCTGTATCTCCATCTAACAGATAAGTCTGAATCATTGCATCTACCGCCATCTCAGATGGATAAAAATGATCCTGATAATCTGTCACGATTCCGTTGTCCAGATATTCCCGCATACCGTCTAACATAGATGCAAGCTTGAAATCACCTTTCTTACAAGGTACTGCATTCTGATTGTCTATATAGTCCTGTACGTTTTCATCCTCTAACAGGAAACGGAGGACTTCATAGGCTGCTTCCTTATTCGGACAGTCTTCCATCACGCAGAACTGAAGATCTACACCGGATGTCAAAACCATGTCTTCCTTATTGTTCGAAGACGGGAATACAAATGAATCAATATTGATATCCGGATTTACTGACTGAATCTGCGGTACAGCGTAGCTTCCGATCATATACATTGCCGACTCACCTTTTGCAAATGCTGTACAAGCATCATTATAAGAATATGCAACCGGATTGGCTTCCCCATACTGAAGCAGGGTTTTCATTTCTTCCGCAACCTGAACATACTGATCGGAAAATGTAGTTTCTCCCTTATTAACATCCTTACATACGGTCGGGGATGTCAATGAAGCTACTGCACTGTTCCATGGAGAAAGACAGGTCCATGTATCCTTGTAACCCATATAAAACGGAAGAATTCCTTCTGCTTCAATCTCATCGCATAATGCAAGAAGCTCATCCCATGTTTCCGGGATTTCCCATCCATGTTCTTCAAACATATCCCGGTTATACAGGATACCGGCAGCATTTGCTACATATGGAACACTGTATGTTCCTTCTGTTGGAATAAATTTCAGGTTCTCACAGATTGTGAGATAATTCTCCTTAATATCTGCCAGTCCATCAAAATCAGAAATATCCATCAACATATCGGCATCAATAAAATTCGAATAATTGATGTCACCGCCAATACCAATGATATCCGGGTTATCTTCACGAACAAATCTGGTCTTCAACACCGTCATTGCATCGTTCGGAGAACTGATCTTCAATTCAATATCATCATGACTGGCATTAAACCGTTCCTCAACTTCTTCAAAATAAGAGGTTGCTTCCGGCTTGTACTGTACCAGTTCGATCACTGTTTTTCCGTCTTTGTTATTCTTGCCACACCCCGTCAGTAAGCAGAAACCAGTCATCATCGTAAGTACAAATAATGGTTTTTTCCATTTTAGCATAAATGCATCTCTCCCTTCTTTTACCTTCTTTATATAATATGCTTTTTTAAGTTATTTTCATTTTAACATATCATAATGCTTGTTAAAATATCGTAATATCGCCATTTTTATACCAAAATGCATTATTTTTGTCTCATTGTTGCATTCATCTAGCATTTTGGTATATAGTAGAAATCAGTAGAGTTTATATCGTGTATTTGTTTTAATTTTAGGAGGTTTTTTTATGCATGAATACCTTTTTTCTATATTTCCAAATGAGAAATTTATAGATCTTGGACTATATCAGTACGGATGGGAACGCTGTACACCGGCTCATCAGTTCGGACCGGCTGCCAGAACCCACTATCTGTTTCATTATGTCATCTCCGGAACCGGACTTTTAATGGCTCAGGATCAAAAAGGAGAGACTAGAAATTATTCGATCAAAAGCGGACAGGGCTTTCTTCTGTATCCGGGACAGATCAGCACCTATATCGCAGATAAGACTAACCCATGGGAATATGCCTGGCTGGAATTTGATGGATTACGGGTAAAAGAAGCACTGGACATTGCCGGTTTCTCAAAAAACCAGCCGATCTATCATGCCACCTCAAAGGAATACCGGGAAATCATGATGAATGAAATGGTCTATATTGCCAAGCACCCAGATGAACCGCCTTTTCACCTGATCGGTCATTCCTATCTTTTTCTGGATGCACTCATCCGTTCCACCTCCTCTACCCGGATGATAAAAACCGGTAAAATGAGCGATTACTATATAAAAGAAGCAATCAACTTCGTAGAGCAGAATTTTCCTTATGACATCTCTATCGAAGATATAGCTGCCTGTTGCGGCATCAACCGCAGCTATCTGGGAAAGATATTTCACAACTCCATTGGCAAAACGCCACAGGAATTCCTGATACACTATCGGATGTCCAAAGCAACAGAACTGCTGAAAATGACGAAATTATCAATTGCAGATATAGGAAATGCAGTCGGCTATCCAAACCAACTGCATTTCTCAAGAGCTTTTAAAAATATATATGGTGTCTCCCCCAAAAACTGGCGGGATCAGAATCACTAATATAGCATGAAACTCCGCAAGTCCGCATAACAGTTTTATTATTGTTCTAAGGTTTGACGTATTTTTCAATGGTAGCGGTTACTTCTTCCATGTCAAATGGTTTTGAAATATGTCCATTCATACCAGAATCCACGGAAGCCTTGACATCCTCCGCAAACGCATTTGCGGACAAGGCAATAATCGGAATCGAACTTGCGTCCGGTCGTTCCTTCTCCATGGCCCGGATCGTTTTCGCAGCCTGATGTCCGTCCATGTTCGGCATCATAATATCCATCAAAATAATATCGTAAGTGCCTCGCGGATGATTTTTGAATCGTTCGACCGCTTCCTTTCCATCGGATGCCCGTGTCACTACCATGCCTGCATCCTCCAGCATTACCGTAGCAAGCTCGGCATTCAGATCATTATCTTCTGCCATAAGAACATTGACACCCGTCAAATCACGATGCACCGGTTCTTCTTGCTTTTGATGAATATCCTGCTCTGTCAACTCCAACGGAATCTCCACTGTGAAAGTAGTTCCAATGCCCTTTTTGCTTTCCACGTCAATTTTGCCACCCATCATGTGAACATATTCCTTTGTAATGGCCATTCCAAGTCCGGTACCTTTATATTGTGTTCTGGCACCGCTATCATCTTCTTGCGAAAATGGTTTAAATAGTTTTTTCTGAAACCCTTCACTCATCCCAATACCGTTATCTTTCACAATATAACGGACTATCATATGCTTGTCATCCTCTCCCGGATGACTGCTGATATCCAGGGTGACCATTCCACCATCCTTTGTGAATTTCACAGCATTACCGAGAAGATTCGTCAGAACTTCCCGAATACGTGCAGCATCTGCAAGAACATAGGGATTCTTTGGTCTTTCGCGGTATACTTCAAACTTCAAATCTCTGTTATAAAGAAGACCTTTCATGATTGCCAGAACATTATCTGTCAGTTTGGTAATATCCACCGGTTCAGGAGAAAACACTGCTTTTCCGCTTTCAATACGACTGAGATCGAGAACATCATTCAACAACGAAAGCAGATGATTTGAGCTTTCCCGTACCTTTTCCAGACTTCCATGAATATCTGCAACAACATTCTGGTGCAATGCAATATTGGTAAATCCAATGATGGCATTCATCGGTGTTCGGATATCATGGCTCATGTTAAGTAAAAATGTAGATTTTGCCTGATTGGCAGCATCTGCTTTTTCCGCAGCCTCCAGCAATAATTGCTTTTGCTTCCGTTCTTCTTCCTTACTTTTCTGGTATATAAAATAGGTACTCAAACAGATCATCATCAACACCAATCCGACAATCGTGCCACAGATTACGGAAATTTTGTTTGTTTTCACTACCATGCCATACGCAGACTGCATATCCATTTCCATACAAAATGCACCTACAATATCTCCCGTTCCATCCAGATTTGAACGTACCGGATAACAGGCCGTGAAAATCGGTCCCCAGGTTGTGTCCACAATATCTTGGGAATACACGTTTTCTCCAGAGAGAGCCCTTTCAATATAGGGAACCATTTCATCCTCTATATAATCCCCAGGATGTCTTACATCCCCGGCATCTGGATCCAAACCGTCCACTACATAGATCAGTTTTCCCTCTTCATCTCTCGTAGCAATGTAAATATATCTTGTAGAATTCAATGTCCGGATCTCATTGAGATAGCAGGAAATATCCTTATAAAACTGTGTTTCTTCATCTGAACGATCCTTGATTTGTGAAAAATCCTCCCATCCAATTTTTCCATCCACCAGTTTATGGACTGCATCTGCACTTGCTCTATCACGGGAGATTTCTGTTTCCAGTGCGGTCTTGGTATAGGCGCTTTGCAGAATAAATGTGTACGCAGCTATGGCCAGAATGATGGCCAGTCCCATAAGAACAAAGATCTTTCCTGATATTTTTTGTTTTACAAACCTTTTGTTTTTCTTCAAATGTATCCCTTCTTTTATTTTCTTCTCCATACAACTCCACCCTTTCAGAAATGCACACCTGAACATGGCTTTTCCAATATCTTCGTTATAATACTACGCGACATTTTCCGTTGCAACAGATTTTTTACATTTCTGCTTGCTGTCGATATACATTCATGATAACGATGGATATCATTAAACTTCTTCGTGGATGCCCACTCGTCAAGCATATATACAATTTCATCCAATTTATTGCTCCTTCCGACAGCTATGTATTGGAAAAGGACAAAAAACACCGCCATGTTGTTTACACATAGCGATGTTCTTTTTAACATTCCTATTATTCAGTTGTTGTATCAATCAGCTTAATCAGACATGCAAGCTATTTGCATCCAATAAAAATTCTTTCACACCCATCATCAGATAGCCATTTTCATCATAGGCTTTCATTTTTGTTTTCTGTGCATCTAGAGAATAGCCGTCTATCTGCATGGTTGTGGAAACGCGGGTATATAAATAAACTCTGATTTTTTCTTTCTTCAATTTACATATCACCTCCCGGAAGCGCCGAAACCGCTGACAAATTAATACTGGCTAATGTATCCATCTGCTTAATTGCCAAATTTCTAAGCAATACAAGTCTTTCTGATTGAGATTTTCCCTGTTCAATTAAAATTGCATTATAGCTCTCCATATTTGCCAATACCAATAACTGATTTAAATCTGCATCATCACGCACATTACCCTTTTTACTTGGATTGTTATTTTTCCATTGCTTTGCAGTTTGTCCAAATAAAGCAACATTTAAAAGATCTGCTTCACTGGCATATGTATAGGCAATCTGTTCCGGTGTTAGCTCTGGTGGAATCAAATTTTCCTTCACCGCATCCGTGTGAATACGGTAGTTCACCTTTGATAAAGCCCTGTTCAAGTTCCAGTCCAATGAAAATCGACTATTTTCATCTTGTTTTAACCTGCGGTAATCTTTCATAATATACAGTTGAAATTCCGGAGAAATCCATGTAGCAAATGCCATTGCAATATCGCTATGTGCATAAGTTCCTCCACCATATCTGCCTGCTTTTGACACTATTCCAATAGCATTGGTCTGTTCAATCCATTTGGTTGGCGTCATAACAAACCTGTTTAATCCTGCCTCACTTCTAACCGCCTCGAATTGCACACGGTTAAAATCTGGATTATGAAGTTCTTCCCAAACAGCCAAAAACTCAACTGTATTTCTGTTTCGCATCCAGTTCTGAATGACAAATCTGGGATCATTATCATTTCTGTATTTTGCGATATCTGTCAACGAAATGTATTCATTTTCAAAATCCTTGGTGTAAATTCCAATATCGATACCCTTTGCATGAATAATTTCTCTAACTATTTTATTTGCCATCTCTATTCCCCCACAATGCTTTCCATTTGCTCCAGTTTCTGCAATGCCTTCATATATGCCATCAATCTTTTATACTGTTCGTCTCCAAGGCTATGAATCTGCTTTAATATCTTAATATCCGACCTGGTCACTTCATAATCCTTATCTGTATCTTTATACTCCGGATCAATTCCTTTTCCCGTTAAAAGCTGTTCCGGTGTAATATCCAATGCGTCACATATGGATAATAAACAGTCTGCCTTTGGATTTGTCTTTTTCTTTTTCCAGTCACTGATGTTACTTGTTGCAATCCCGGTTCTTCTCGACAGTTCCAACTGGCTCATGTTCTTCTGCTCCATTATGTAAAAAATTCTTTCACTGATAATCATGTGTGTTCCTCCGTTATATTTCATATCCGTATTTATTGATTTCTTTTCCGTTTATACAGCTATTCTATCATGCCACAGCATTTCTTTCAATAGGAATGATAATACTTCTAAATTTCTCAATATTTTCTGTTTTATATAATTCCTTGTACAACTGTTTTATTCTCTTCATGCGAAGATAATTATCAGGATTACCTCACGAAAATATCTCTCTCAGCACATATCTAATCTGGATCTAAAATCTCTCAAGAATCTAAAAAATATCAAGACATAATAATTGAATAAGAAAAAACAGTAACATAAGAGCTAGATATATGTATACAGGTATACTAGTATACATATAAGAGTTAGAATTGTGTATGAGTGTAACATGAAAAAATGAGTAACCTGTATGAGAGCATAAAAATACCTTCTGATTGTTATTAACCAGAAGGTACTGTGTATTAGTCAATGACTTCTTCAGCTCCACAACTACAAACTCTTTTATGATGAGTAATAGTCTCTGTAGTTGGTTCAGTAGAACGAGCATAATTACTATAACCATTATGACCAGTTTCATCCTGATGAGCCCACATTGTAGCACCATCTTCACACCAGAATCCACAATCATCACATTCACAACCAAATATTTCCTCACCTGGATGTTCAATAGTTTCAGTCCATTCCTTTTCAGTCCACTGATGCTGGTGCTCTGTTGTAGGAGCTTCTGTAGCTGGCTGCTGTGGCTGTGGCTTATAGTCATTCTTAGGAGCTTCTGTAGTCTTTTCTGTGTTATGCTTAGGAGCTTCTGTAGTAGGAGCATTTACTCCACCAGAGATTGGTCTCTCTGTGGTTGCTTCTTTCTTCTTTGAAGGCTTCTTAGCTTCTGTGGTAGCTGTTTCTTTCTTTTTAGTTGTTGCAACTTCTGTGGTTGCCTTAGCTTCCTGCTCGGTAGTTGTAACCTCAACCATGTTTGTGCTACCATCATCATTATTCTTATTGTAAAGAATAATTCCAGTAGTAATACCAGCCAAAAGAATGATGACTGTAAGTACTGTGATAATAATAATGTTTCTCTTCTTTGTATTGATCTGATATGTGATCTTGTTGTCTGTGTTACTTTTCTTTTTTTGCATTTGTAATCACCTTTCCCTTATTATTTTCTCATAAGTGTATAGGATTCCACAAAATTTATTGTCTTACTTTCTCTGACATTATTTTTTGCAGATTGATTTTTTGCTTTCATATATTGCAATTTTACCTAACTGAAAAATAATTTTTTGTGCTGTCCTTTATTTTATTATATGTATGAATATACAATATACATTGGGACAACGGTAAGGAACGGTAAGGAACGATAGTCCCAATGATTCCCACTTATAATCTTTATTATATATTTAAGGTTTTTAGCTGTAAACAATTAAGGTATACAAATATACATATTTTTTAAGCTTTTTTTAAGTTGACTGCCGCTAGCCTACGGCGCCGCAGTCAACCACTTCTTTAAAGTTTTCCATATCTGTTATCATAGGTACACGAAGTATAGTAATTCTATCAAGTGCAATCAATCCTTGTCCTTTACTTAGCTTTGTATTAACACATGGTAAATCAACGCCTGTTCCAAATGTTGCAGATAATATATTCGATTGTGCATTTCCTAATAATACCTTTGTCAGATTACTTCTTGTAGTAGAATTTATATTTTCTGTTCCTGCCGATTGTAAAACTATCATCATATGAATATTACTCTGCCTTGCTAATACTGAAATATTTTTCACTACACGTTCTAATTCTTCTTTCTGCTTTTTATCAAGACTTGCCTGCAATGAAATATATTCTTCAATTACCACAAGCATAGGTTTATATCCTATATCGACTGCTAATGTTTTCGGATTCTTGTCTAGCTCTGGTTGTAATTTTTTCATCCTCAGATTCATCTCAGCTTCCACAGATTTCAACTTTACCAATATATCATCTATTTCATAACTGTAATCAGTGAAACCCTTATAGAGCCCGTAGGAACGCTTTAGGTCACATATTACAACCTGCCATCCCTTTATTATTGCCTGTATCACTAATTCATTTGCAAAATATGATTTTCCTGAACCTGTAGAACCACTTATCAGAAAATGTGGATAATCATTAACATTTAATATATGTTTCCTGTCAAAATATAAGTCCAGCAGATTCATACTTTCTATTTTCTGTTTATATTCTGCAAGTGAATATTCTTCTGGTTTATATGTCTTTATATCCTCATAAATAATTATTACTTCTGCATTATTCTGTGAAATATAATAATCTTCAACAATATATCTGTCTGGTAATGCAGTAGAAAAGGTATCGAGATATCTTTCAATGATTGTCCTTATTTTCCTTTTTTATGTATGCTCCTACCGACATTAAATTTCTTTCTACCGATTCCAATAATAATGCATGTGCCGTATATTTTTTAATACCACCATATTTAAGTAATATGACTGCAATAATGATTGCTTCACCTATCAATGCATTCGAGAACCCGATTCAACTGTTGGCTTACATCGATTTCCATTCCTTTTATTTCTTATTTCCTATGCCTTATCAAAAATATCTTCAGACACAATCGCCGGATGATGATTTTTAATATAGTATTTATCTTCCTGCCCCATGTTTTGAAGTCTACGCTTTGATATAGCATCTCTTTCCTTGCGGATACGTCTGATATTTTCTCCGACTGTCATTGAGATTTCCTCCTAATACAACAAATACATATTGTACATCTCATAATACTCTTTTTCTCGCATTTCCACTTCTCCACTTAATTAGATGCTCCTCATTTCTGTCCTTTATGCTCTCACCAAATGCCTTTGCAGTAAAATCATCGCAGCAGTCATACCGGTGTATGGATGTACCATGTTCCCGTATTTCCGAAACAAAAAGAGCAGTCGGGAATAGTTCTTCCGTAAATCTGCTCTTATACATCAGTTCTTCTGTCGTCTCAGGCAAATGAACTTCATAGATAATTTTAATGTCACTGCGACACAGGACAGTTTTCTGTCAGTAGTATTAAAATACCGCTGTCAGATTTTATTTACGACCAGAAGTAATTTGAATGAATACTGTACTTTTCAATTAAAAGAAATAAAGGATATAAACATTCTTTTCCAACTGACATCTGCTTTTTATTCAGAAGCAGACAAGTATCGTTCGACCATCGAAAAAATCATAGAGACCGTACACTATCATACTTTTGCTGTAGAACTGGCTGCAAAACTTTTGGAAAATGGAATTTCAACTCCAGGTCAGTTATTAGCAAAACTTCAGGAAGAAAGAGCATCTCTCGATAATGAAGATAAAATTAAGATAATCAAGGATGGTCAAAGCAGTAAAGCCACTTATTATAGTCATATCCATACTCTATTTTCACTATATGCTTTATCCCGAAAACAGCAGGATATCATGTGCAATTTGTGTTTTCTTCCTTACACTGGTATTTCTGCCCGCATATTTGCCAAATGGCTGGAACTGCCTACCTTAAATGAAATTAACGACTTGATTGAAACTGGTTTTGTGCAGACAACTACACGTCACACGATCTCCCTGCATCCTATGATTAAGGAAATTGCCCTTTCAGAGACAAAACCATCTGTAAGTAGCTGTCACATATTACTGGATTCTTTACAGAAAATATGTTTAATGCATGGAATTGAAGTCGATTATTACAAGAAGCTGTTTCAGACAGCAGGAAACATCATAGAATTGATTGAAAAAGATGATATACCAAAATATCTACTTTTTCTGGAAAATGTTTTTCCATATATGGATAATTATAATTACCAGAAAGGTATGAAAGCAATCATTCAGGAATTGAAAAATTTTTTGAAGCGTAAAGACATTGGCACCGATTCTGACCGGGCATTGTTACTGGATTTTCAGGCTACTCTTGAAATCAAGCCAGAAAAAGCAATAAAACTGGAAAAGGATGCACTTGCCCAGATAGAAAATATCACTGCTGACAATGCTCGCCTTGTTTCCAACCTTCATGCCAATCTCGGTGGACTTTACCGCATGAATGGTCATCCCTATCTTGCAAGAGAATACATGGAAAAAAGTATCTCACTGCTTGACCAATTTAACCTGCTTCATATAAATGACAGCATACCTCAGATTGCCAATTATGCAATGTTCCTGACAGAACAGCAGGAACCCGAAAGAGGAATCTCTGAATTGCAAAAATTATCCGGCATCATCAAGGAATACCATTCCGATGACTGTCTGGATTATGCCAAAGTTCAGGAAACCCTTGGAACCATTTATCTGATGACTGCCAATCTTCCGCAAGCCAAAACACATTTTAAAAGAGCTTTCAAAATATATGAAAAGATCTGGGCTGATGAACCAGAAATGATTGAAGCAAAATATCAGGAAATTCAGGAGTTATATCCACAGATTGGATTTTTCATTGGAAAAAATCTATCCGGTCTTTTAACAAAATAAGCATAATTTACGGCGGGCAACTTGCCCGCCGTTATATTCAACTATTCGTCAAATAAATATATGCATCTTCCAAAGTGATATCATTATCCAGGACACAATTCTCATTTGGCTTTCCTTTGCTTAATATTTTCATATGAATTCCATTTTCTACATACTGCTTAGATGAAATAGAATAATTGGCTTCTAACAAACGGGCCTCTTCTGCATTTTGTACCGTACAATTCCAAACACAGCCCTTTGCATTTTCCAGCAATCCACTCACGCTTCCGGAATATAAAAAACTTCCTTTTTTCATAATAGCAAGCTGTGTACAGGTTGCTGCTAAATCTTCTACTACATGAGTGGAAAACAGCACAGTTCTATCCTTTGAAAAATCAACCAAAAGATTGCGGATCCTGATTCTTTCTTCCGGATCTAACCCGGTGGTAGGTTCATCAATAATCAAAAAATCCGGATTATTAAGAAGTGCCTGTATGAGTCCGACACGTCTCTTCATACCACCAGATAATTGCCGCATTTTTTTATTCTGATGCTCTGTAAGAGAAGTCTTTTCCAGATAATAGGTAATTCTTTGTTCGAGGTCATTTCTGGATACTCCTGACAGTCCCCCCATATATACAAGACATTCTTTCACCGTAAGATTCGGATATAAGTCGATTTCCTGTGGAAGATAACCAATCTTTTTCTGTATTTTCTCATAATTTCCCTCGTTATACAGAATTCCATCAAGGGAAACCATTCCTTCCGTTTGTTTTAAAACAGTTGTAAGAACCCTCATCAAAGTGGTTTTTCCAGCACCATTCTCACCCAAAAGTCCGTAAATTCCCTTAGGTATTTCAAGAGATGCCTTATTTACTGCAACTACACCATTTTTAAATCTAACTGTTAAATCACATATTCTAATACTCATAATCTATCCTCTTTTCTTTAAAACCATTGGTAATACTGCAAATAAAAACAGCCCCGCTATAAAAGACACAAGCGTTCCATAAATCCAACTCTCGGACATTAATTGAGTAGGTTCACAAAAGCTGAAAGAAAACAATCCCAGATTTCCGAAAAATGAACTTCCCGCTTTTGATATAAGTCCAATGACAATTCCTAATAAACATCCAATACCTGCCCACATATTTCGAAGCAATGTACACAAAATCACAGAGCATATACTCCAAAGCCAGATAGTTCCAAACATTGCAATGAAATATAAAAGAAATATCTGAATACCCGAAATGCCTTCGTTTACTCTGCCCGGTTTTTGCCAGAAAAACAAAACATATCCAACACAAGAAAGTATTAATAAATATAATATTTGAACGCCCACTCTCTGCGATATTACTTTTAACTGCTTTTTTTGATCATACAAATGAAATACATCGGCACGCTTACTTTTTACTTCCATCAAATATGTGTCACTACAAAAAATAATTGTTAAAAATGCTATTGGCGACTGAATTGCTGAACCGATTTCTTCATAGTATATAATCGGATGAATCACACACAATATCAGTATAAATGCACATGAATAAAAAATCTTATATAACGACAGGCAGTTTTTTAATTCCGTTTTCAATGAACCCTCCTCCTTTTCCAGATTGTAACAGAAATACATCCTAATATAACTGATGAAATTACAAGAATAATCTGATTTATGTTTGACATTTTGGCTGCATGTGTTTCAAAAAATCTGCCAGGGAATCGCACCATAATAGAGAACGGTCTCATATAATAAATATCATTCTTCATGGTCAGCATATTTGAATATATAATGTGTAAAAACAAGATTGGTGCTGCCGGAAGCGGATTTTTAAATATTACTGCTGTAATTGTATAGACACAACATATCATCAAAAGATTCGGAACAATATAGATCAGAGAATTCACGCAAAAATCAATTGGTGTTACTGGAAAGCCCGATTCTAAAGACGTTTTCAAACACAGCATAAAGAATATAACATTCAAAATCACTAATACTCCCAGCATACTAATGAATCCGCTTATTACTTTCCCACATATATATTGGATTGCCGTAACAGGCTTTGTATGTAATAATTCATAGGTACTTTTTCGTGTATCCTGAATAAATAAAAATGATAGCAAGACTGTTGCAAAAAAAGCCATATGCAATCCTGCAAAATCCGTAAATTTTTTGGCAAAGTACCAGGAAAAAGAATGTTCGGATAATTTCCGCTCGATATAATGATTGATTTCTTCTGCTGTCCCCTTATGAATTTCAAGGTCATCATAAGCATATATTGCATTATAATAGCCATATTGGGATTCCAAAAACTCAGAAGCAGTCTTTACATCCATATTCTGAATTTCTTTCATTACATGATCTGCTTCCTGCCTGCTAAATCCAAAACCATTTTTGGAGGTGTCCATTAACGTCTCTTTGATCGTATCTTCCCACTCCCTTCTTCTTTCTTTATCATCAGATGTGGGAATGTACCCATCCATGACATCAGCATCTTCCAATGCTACGTCATTTTGTGTGATCTTTTCATTCGGTTTGATATAATGAATTTGCAAATACGATGACAGACATTGATACATACTGGCAACTATAATAATCAAGCCAATCCACAAAACAGGGTTCTTTAAATAATCAAGTATACTTCTTTTTATGATTGTTTTCATTGTATCTCTTCCTTTCTTTATTTCTTTAACAACATCATACAAATCAATTCTCAATAAATTCACAACAAAAAAGACTAAAACCACTTTATTTGTGATTTCAGCCTTATAAAGTATTTTTATTCAGCTTTGAAAAGAGCTTCTACATGAGCACCGCCTTGTCTGGCATTATATATTTTCAAATTTCCTCCATGCTTTTCACAGAAAATACGAGAAATATACATACCAAGGCCAAAATGCTTTAAATCATCTTGTGGATTCTTATGATAAAATGGTTCTGTTACTTTTTCCTCAGTATCCACAAACCCTATTCCATCATCTTCAACAGAAATTATAAGAAAACCATCCTTTTTCTTTATCTGCAAAGCAATACTTTTTTGTGCATATCGAACCGCATTTTCCAGTAAGTTGTCTGTCACTTCCATGACAAGTTCCTCATCCACTTTCACAATGTTTTGTTCCTGCACTCTTTCTACCTTACATAATTTACTTTCCTTCTTGGACAGCATGGCAGCTTCTGCCTCAATCTTTTTTGCCAGTTCCGATAATTCTATCTCTGAGCATTGCAGTTCCCTCTGTTCTAAATGGGACATTTTTCTCATGTTTTCCGTGAAATGCTCTATACGGTCAATCTGATACATGCCTGTTTGTAAGATATCAATAACATCCTCTGTTTTTATACTCTCAGAAGAAACAAACTCTAAGAGCATTTCCTGATACCCTCGCAATATGGAAAGTGGAGAACGTATATCATGTGCAATTGCATTCCGCAAAGCCTTCTCGTCATCAATCATTCGCCACATCTTTCTGTTGTTATCTGCTAAAGCACTTCGCATCATTTCAAATTCTTTACACAAAGTTCCCATCTCATCTTTATTTTCATAGGACACATGAAAATCCAGTTCATTATCTGCAATCATTTGTGAGGCATCTTTTAGTTCCTGTAGAGGTGTCTTTAACTTATTTTTATAAAAAAAGAATACCGCAACAACACTCCCAACAATCGAAAAAATCAGTACCGAATATGTTCCCATAAAGTCACACATTTCCGAAAGATGATAGTCCAAACGATTCATCTGCGATTGATTAGGTCTTGATATCTCAATCTCGTATTTCTTTCCATATTGCTGAAACACGTCCGTATAATCTGCATAATCAATATATTTTTCCCATATTTTATTCTGCATATTTCCTGCAAAATGAACTGTAAATCCAGATAACAGAAATGCTGCCGTTAAGCTGATCACAAAATAAAGCAGAATTGTTTTTTTCAGTGACAAGTTTCTTATTTTTTCCATCGGTATCCAATCCCCCATACAGTTTCTATGTATTCTTTTTCTGAATAATCCGCTATTTTTTTCCTTATACGCCGTACTAATTCCGTTATCGTTCTACTGTCCCCTTCCGCATCATATCCACAGACTTGTGCATATATACGTTCTTTATCAAACACCTGCCCTGGATGCATGGATAAGAATTCAATAATCTGATATTCAATTTTTGTGAACTTCATCCTGTGTCCGGCTATAGCTACTATTTTTTCAGAATAATCAATCAGCATTTCATCCATGAAACGGTATTCCGTTTTTTGTTGATGCCTTTCTTCTCTCTTTATGTTTGTGACAATCCTTGCTTCCAACTCCCGAAGACTAAATGGTTTCGTAATATAGTCATCCCCACCCGAAAGCAACCCATTAATTTTATCATCTTCATCAACTCTTGCTGTTAGAAACAAAATCGGGCATAACACTTTACTGCGTATCAGACGACATACTTCAATCCCATCCATGCGTGGCATATTGATATCCAACAAAATAATATCCGGTTTCATTTTTATTTTATTTAATGCTTCCATTCCGTCTGTAGCCGTAATGGTTTCATATTGTTTCATATTAAAATAACTACAAAGCATTTTCACCAATTCTTTATCATCATCGACAACTAAAATCTTGTATTTCATCCAAACCACCTCCAGTATCCATATTATACGATAAAAAACAATGAAATCACAACAAGAGTACATGAAGAATGTACGCACAATATATCTTTTTTCTCAATTCCAGCTCAATTTCCACTCAATGTCTTTTACCTCCGATTTTCGTATGCTTATCTCACAGCAAAGCAGTACCACACCGGTATGACCTGCTGAATCAATCAATACGAAAACGGAGGTATTTTTTATGCGAGAACACAAAAACACAAAAATCATCGCTGTAGATCATGGCTATGGCAATATGAAAACAGCAAACACCGTCACGCCAACCGGAATCAAAGCCTATGAAACAGAACCAATCTTCACTGGAAATATCCTGGAATATAACGGCATTTACTACCGGATTGGCGAAGGACACAAAGAATTTATCCCGGATAAAGCTATGGACGAAGAATATTATCTTCTGACGCTAATGGCTATTGCAAGGGAACTGAATGTCTTTTCCATCCGTGAAGCAGATGTTCATCTGGCTGCCGGACTTCCTCTGACATGGATCAGAAATCAAAGAGAAGCTTTTCGTTCCTATCTGCTCCAGAATCCAGAAGTCCATTACCGTTTCAACGGCAAAGAATATCATCTCCACTTTGCGGGATGTAGCCTTTACCCACAGGGATATCCGGCTATTGTAAACCACCTTGGAAATTTCAAGGGAACTAATCTCCTTGCAGATATCGGAAACGGAACCATGAACATTCTGTATATTAACAATAAGAAAGCGCAGGAGAGCCGATGCTGGACAGAAAAACTTGGTGTAAACCAGTGCATGATTGCCGCAAAGAACGCTGTTCTGGACAAATTCGGAGTGAAAATTGAAGAATCCACAGTAGAACAGATTCTGCGGTTTGGAACAGCTGACATTTCAGCACCATATCTGGATTGTATCAGTTCTATTGCCAGACAGTATGTGGCAGAACTTTTTTCCACGCTCCGCAAATATGAATATAATCCTGACCTGATGCGCCTGCATGTGGTTGGCGGCGGTGGATGCCTGATCCGTAACTTCGGAACGTATGACAAATCACGAGTCACAATCATTGATGACATCTGCGCCACTGCCAAAGGTTACGAATCTCTGGCTTATATGAGCCTGAAAAGGAGGGGATAAACCATGCAGAACAATATCCGCAACACAAACCTGCGCTTTAATCTGGACAAAGAACAACAGCGGAGAGCCTGGGAATATTTACAGACGATGGACAGGCAGGATTTTAAATCTTACAGTCAGGTAATCTCTCTTGCACTGGTAGATTATTTTGACCGCTACTACCGCACACAGGCTGATCCTTATCTGGAAACAAGAGAACGGGAAGAACTTTTTGTGAAACAGATTGTAGATGCAGTGGAAAACAGTCTGAAACAGGAATTGCCACTTTTTCTTTCCGGACTGACTGTAGGCATGGCGCAAAGGGAGCCCCAAATCAGGGCGTCCTTTCCAACACCTGAAAATTCACAGCCGGATAATGATGTAGACTGGGATTTTCTTGGAGAATAACTGATTGGAGGTGAACACATGACGGATTTTCTGACAGCAGACACCAACCTGCCATCTTATATGATGTTTCCCCGTTTCCTTCTGGACATGGAAATAAACGAAACTGCCAAAATGCTTTATATTATCCTGCTCGACCGGGCAAGGCTTTCCCAGAAAAATGAGGGCTGGTCAGATATCGATGGTCATGTGTTCATTTACTTTACAATTGAAGCACTGGCAGAAGTTCTCCACAAAAGCCAGATGACGATTAAAACTGCTCTGGCAGTACTGGAAAAACAGGAGCTTATCTTCCGAAAACGGCAGGGACCCGGACAGCCCAATCGAATTTATGTAAAACTCCCAAAAGAAACCATCCACTATACAGACAGATTTCTTTCCCTAAGACAGACAGAAAACTGTCCTATTGACAGACAGGATTCTTTCCCTGATACAGACAGAAAACTGTCTGGTAATAAGAAAGAGATAAAAAAGAACAATTTAGCAATAAGAGGGAGTAAGGAGCCACTCTCACCCTATGGAAAATTTCAAAATGTTTTTCTGTCAGAAAAAGAGCTTGAAGATATCCGGCAGACAATCCCTGACTGGAAGGATTATATTGAACGCTTATCCGGTTATATGGCTTCTACCGGAAAGCAATATCAGAACCATGCAGCTACCATCATCAGTTGGGCAAGACAGGATCATCCTGCTTCCCGGCAAAGAAATTACGAAAGTGAGGAATACGAAACACTATGACAAGATTTACAGAAAAAGCAACCGCTATAACACCAAACAGAGAGCTTCAGCCTGATGAATATTTTAACGAAACAGACCACCTGATCTACTGTTCCAAATGCAATACGCCAAGACAATGCCGGCATGAATTACAGGGAAAGGTTCTTATTCCTTCCATCCGCTGTAAATGCCAGCAGGAAATCTTTGAGCAGGAAGAAACCCAGAGAAAACTTCATGAAAAACAAATGGAAATAGAGCATCTTAAAACCAGCGGCTTACAGGACAAAGCACTCTATGACTACACTTTTGCCAGGGATAACGGCATCAATCCGGAAATAAAACTGGCACACAATTATGTAAGCAACTGGGAAGAGATGAGAGCAAATGCTTCCGGACTTCTCATCTGGGGTGATGTCGGTACTGGAAAATCTTTTTTTGCAGGCTGCATTGCCAATGCCCTTCTGGAAAAAGGCGTTCCTGTACTGATGACCAACTTTTCCCGAATTCTAAATACCCTTACCGGAATGCATTTTGAAGACAGAAACCAGTTCATCAACAGCTTAAACCGCTACAGTCTTCTGATTATTGATGATCTCGGAATTGAGCGGAACTCTGACTTTGCACTGGAACAGGTATTCAATGTGATCGACAGTCGTTACCGCAGTAAAAAGCCCCTGATCATAACGACCAATCTCACTTTATCAGAGCTGAATAACGCCGCTGATATCGCACACAAACGAATTTATGACCGTATTCTGGAGAGATGTATTCCTGTCCGTATCAATAACCGGAATATTCGTCAGGACAATGCAACAGCTAATTTAAAACAGGCAAAAAGAATTCTGTTAAACAATCATGCTCCGAACCAGAACTGAAGCAAAGAAGCATAACACGATAATTATTCTTCACTGACAGTGGTACTACTTTCTTTCCTTATTTATCACCAGAAACATGCCACTGTCAGTTATCCGAAACTATAGTACCAAACCATAAGATTTTAAAACCAATACTGCCCGGATACGGGCATAAAAAGGAGGTGCCAGATATGGCAGATAAAAAAATCATGACACCGGAAGAAAAAGCACTTTTACAGGCAAGACACCGCCAAGAAGAAGCCGAAGCAAGAAATCGCAAAAAAGAACGTGATGCCAGAACACACCGATTAGTCCAGGAAGGAGCCATTTTGGAAAGTATTGTTCCCCATATTAAAGAAATGGATTTGGATTCCCTGAAACGGGAGCTGATAATCCGGCTACGAGGAATGTAAACGCACAAGTTCTACTCCCGAAGGGCGCACTTACTCACCACCCGATAAATCGGGCGGTGGTATCCCCTACGGGGCTCGTGCGCTCTGCCGAGGGCTTTTCCGCTGTTGCAGGCAACATCGAAAGGAGGTGCCAGATATGGCAATTTATCATATGCAAGCCAAAGTTGTCAGCCGTGGTTCCGGACGTTCCGCTGTCGCAGCTTCTGCTTATATGAGCTGCAGCCGGATGTACAATGATTACGATGGCATCCAGCATGATTACACCAGAAAGCATGGACTCATTTATCAGGAAGTATTGCTTCCACCGATGGCTTCACCAGAATGGAAAGACCGTGAACAACTCTGGAATGCTGTGGAAGCTGCAGAAAAAACAAAAGACAGCCGACTGGCAAGGGAATTTGTTGTCGCACTTCCCGTTGAATTAGATAAGGACAGTAATATTTCTCTTCTAAAAGATTTTATTCAAAAGAACTTTGTAGATATGGGCATGTGCGCTGACTTTGCTATTCACGATACGGATGGACACAATCCTCATGCACACATTCTGCTTACCGTCCGTCCACTGAACGAAAACGGAACATGGCAGTATAAAACAGAAAAAGAATATCTCTGCATAAAAAATGGAGAAGAAAAAGGATTTACAGCTACTGAATTCAAAGCTGCTCAAAAAGATGGCTGGGAAAAGCAATACAGATATAAAGTTGGGAAAAAGAAAGTTTATATGACCGCATCTGTCGCACAGGAAAAAGGCTATGACCGCATCGACAAGCATCCAAAAAGCAGCCGCTATGGCAGACAGAATCCCATTTCTGAACAATGGAACAGTGATGAGCAACTCTGTATCTGGAGAGCAAACTGGGCAGATACTGTAAATGAAATGCTTGCCCACAATCAGATAAATGCATCCATTGATCACCGCAGCTTTGCAGATCAGGGAATCACCGAACAGCCGACCATCCACGAAGGCTATATTGCTCAAAACATGGAAAAGAAAGGAATGATAGCTGACCGCTGTGAAATCAACCGCCAGATTCGTGCAGATAACCAAATGCTCCGGGAATTAAAAGCTCAGGTAGAGAAACTGGCTCAAGCTGTCAAAAATTCTATTCCTGTAATTGCAGAAACAATGGAAACTATCCGAAATCATATGATCTTTACACAATATCATTTACTTCATAATGAGATGCAAAAAGAAGTAATTCATGATTGGATGAATCATTTTAATCCAATACTGAATAAATACAACACCGTTAAAAAGAAACTCAAAGCTAAAGTTACAGAACGGAAAGAGCTGAATGTAGAAAAAGAGAAAACCAGTATTTTGAATCCCATCCAGCATATAAAATTGAATCAGCAGCTTACAACTGTTACCGAAGAAATTGAAGAACTGAAATCAAGGAAAGAGCAGCTAATCTTCCAGGCACAATGCTCTACTGATAAAGATATGATGAATCTATCCAAGAAATATGACCAGATGAATAACAATCTTGATATTCTTGATTCTCAGGACATCTCCCTTAAAAAACAGCTTGAAAAAGACGCCGTTGCTTTCCGGGAAGAAAAATTTCGTCCTGATCCAGAACAATACACAGAATTGCTGGACACCAGAATCCAGATACGTCCTGATTTTCGGGATAAGCTGATCGAACAGCTTAAAGGTACTTTCGGTAAATATTATGACTATCACCGTCGTGATATTGCAGCCAATGAGGTGGATTATCTCAATGTGGAAGATCCTGATGTCTTCTCCCATCGTGCATGGGAACTGAAATATCAGAGGAAACGGGAAATACGGCGAAATCAGCCTGCTCAATCTAAGAAAAAATCACATGATATGGAATTGTAACCGTCTTTGAATAGATAATATGTTCTTACAAATCTCTTGTTCAAAAATGAGTTTTTTTCAAAAAAGCGTATGGATTTAAAACTTCCATACGCCTTTTTATATTCCGTTCTTCAAATTGTCTAAAAGTTGACTAAAAATATATCACCGTTCATATGATGCAATAATTTCTTTGCTATCTGCTGTTTTATAATCAATTGTTCCCAAATTACCAATCAAGTCAAATGTCATATCTGCATTAACCTGCAATTGATCTTCAAGTTTGACTGCCGACGGCTCATCTTTTAGAAAAACTGTTAATCCATAAGGCTCTGTTTCAGACTGTATCTCTATACTGTCATATGAGTATCCCTCTGGATACTCTTGACCGCTTACAATATTTATAACATTTGAAGAATCTCCTACATAATCTGTCTTATACTGCGATAAATCAGGAATTTCGTACAATTTTTCTTTTTTTCCGCACGCTGAAATCAACATGATTGACATGGCGACTAACATAATTGCAAGTACTTTTTTCTTCATAGAAACACCTCCCGAAAGCTTTATTCAACACTTTTCGATTTGAGTAAAAGGCCAAGGGACTTTAATGTCCCTTATGCTTTTCTCTTTTCTTTCGCTGTTTCAGTTCAAACATTCGCTGCTCTTCTGCCTCTTTTTTCTTGCGTCTTTTCTCTTTGCGTTCCTGCTTGTTCTGTTCCTGCTGTAATTTCAACGCCTGTTGCGATTTTGTACCAATGCCTATTTCCAGCATCTGCTTCTTTACTTCCCGCTGCATCCGTTTCGGATTTCTTTTGATATCCTTTACAACAGTTTCAACAACCGAACTGAATTTCAAACTGAAATAGCACTTTTGAATATATTCCTGTACTTCATAATCTTTTGGCTCTGCACCAAATGTTACCTTTGCCACAGATAGTTTACCATCTTCGATGCGTTCAAAGATTCCCACCCAAAACGGCTCTTCAAAAAATACTGTCAGCTTTCCATTTACTTTGTCCATAAGAATCCCTCCTAAAATTGATTGAACAAAGAATGGACAACCCGGAGGGGCAGGTTACTTACCCTATTTATATAGGACGGCCGGGCTACCTACCGGCTCTGGCACATCAAAGATGTACGTTGCGTTTTTATCTTTGCGTTTATAATCAAGCCATATGGCACGATTAACTTAATTCTATAACTTCTAAGTTACATTCCTCAAAAATCTTCTTGCTTCCTAAGATTCTATCTTCTGTTCAAATCATACCATATGATTAATGCATTTTCTATATACTTTCTTGATACCCAGCAAAAACCAGAAAAAAGCTCCCGAAGGAGCTTTCCACGTTCTAAATGTATGCTAATTCGCTTAACACAATCTCTTCTGCATCATTTCTTATTTCCCATGAAGAATGTTGTAAATTAGTAATATCCACAACGATAACAGGTAATTTAATTATTCGTATTTTTTCCCGATAATGTAAATCGAAACTACCATACCACCTAATATCATAATTAAGAAAATTTTACTTAAAATATCCCATAAAGCTATATTGAGACAATTGATTATTATAATACCTGCAAGAGGATATAGAACAACCGTTGCAAGTGTCCAAATTTTTAAAGTTGTACAGATGTACATCCAATTTCCGTTGTTAAAGGATAAACCAACTAGATGTATTCTAAAAATTCCTTGTGAAACATAATTTATCTTGTTTGCATCATAATATGTTGGTAATATGTCTTTGGCAAAGAAACAAAACCATGCACCAAATAAAAGCATTAACCCTGTAACCAGCAATATATCATCTTTCATCTCAGCTATTGAATTCCCAGATACGACTAACATAATAATTTCTGTAATAGATATTAAAAAGCATAGCAAATATGCTAATATCCAGTTTTTTCTATGCTGATGAATAGAATTCCTAACAGCCATATCGAGAGAGCCTACTACCAATTCCTCGACTTCTTTTGTATCAATATTTTTCTGTGTATCTATTTTTTCTCCACGTAACAATTCTGTAACGGTAACATCTAATATATCAGCTATTGGTATGAGTAATACGACATTAGGCATACTAAGACCACGTTCCCATTTGCTGACCGTTTTATCTGATACATATAATTTTTCAGCCAAATCCTTTTGAGTTAAATTCTTTTTCTTTCTTAATTCGGTTACAAATAAACCGAATTTTTCATTACTAATTTGATACATACATCCACCTCCTGCACACATATTATAATGGGAGTACGCATAAATCAATCGACTAGCAGTAGAATTGCAGAATATTAGCACAAATATATCAAATAATCTCCCCATTATAATTATTTCTGTGAAGTTATATTCGGATATTTTTTAAGCCATACTATGAAGTAATTAAATCTGTGTAACTTATAACCATGGCAGAAAAAAACAACCTTCCGGAACTTAGAAATGGTCACCTGATATGGAATTGTAATTTGATTCTTCTTTGAACCCTTACAAATGCAGAAGCTGAACAAATAGGAGTTTTCTTCCTACCTGTTCAGCTCTTTATTTACCTGTAAATCAATTCTTTTAACACAATCTCTTCTGCCATATTACGAATACCATTTACCGCCCTAACCCATTCCATCTGGTCACGAGCTTTCATTTCTTCCGTAATGCCCTGCCTCTCCATCATCTGATGCACCAGAACTTCCATTCTCTCCTGCGCTTCATCATCCACAAGATTCAGATGTTCCACCAGTCTGTCTTCCAACATATACAGTGAATACATTGCCGGACAATGCTCTTTCAGATACGTTTTCCGCATTATTCCATATTTTCCATAATGCGGTTCTTCATCTGTACTGACAAGATTCGGATAGTAAATTCCGTCTGCTCCCAGTGTGTAGGTTCCACCCATTTTTTCAAATGTGCTTTTCATGTGTTATTCCTCCTTGAAATCAGCGATATCCTTAAATCATCGCAAAATATTTCAGGGCAGCCTTGATAGCATCTTCTTTCTCTTTCGGACACTGTGGCACTTTTGGATTTTCTGTCTTTGGCAGATTATAGTTCTCTCCTACTTCAATTCCACATTTCCTTTTGATTTGAGAAATATATAAATTTGAAACCTTCAAGCCAAATTCTTTCAGCACATAATCTTTGATTTCCTGATAGGTCGCTTTCGTCTCTGCACTGGTTGCATCCAGCTCATCTAAGTCTAAGTCGATCTCTATCGTGTCATCTGGTTTTTGTTGGGACAAAAGAACAACCGTCTCCACATGACTTGTCCTCGGAAACTGATCGACGCAACACACCTTATCCACGTGGTACCCGCGACGAATGATCGTCTCCAGGTCGCGTGCCAGCGAGGTCGGCTTGCAACTGATATAGACGATCTCGCCCACGCCAAATGCAAGGATTTTCTCCAAAGCTTTCGGATGAATCCCGTCCCGTGGCGGATCGACAATGATCAGATCCGGTTTCTCATCCACAAGGTCAATTGCCTTTAACACGTCCCCGGCAATGAATTCACAGTTAGAAAGTCCATTTGCTTTCGCATTTTCTTTCGCTGCCTCGACCGCTTCCTCCACGATTTCGATTCCGATCACTTTCTTAGAAACTGCTGCCATCATCTGTGCGATCGTACCGGTTCCGCTATACAGATCGAACACGGTCTTGTCGCTGTCGAGCTTCACGCTGCCCCGCATGATATAATCGCGCGCCTTTTCATACAGCACCTCGCAGCCACCTGTGTTTGTCTGGAAGAATGAAAACGGCGATATCTTGAATTTCAATCCAAGTATTTCCTCTTCGATATAATCCTGTCCATACAGAAGCTCCATCCGATCACTCTGCACGACATCGCCCAAAGCGTCATTTTCCGTGTATAGAATACCTGCAATACTTCCCGCAAATGCATCGGACTTCTCTAATTCCAACAGCATTTCCACGAACGCCTGAAGCAGCTGTTTTACATCAAATCCATATGCGTCCCACTGTGTCGATGTTACCAGATTAATCAGGAACTGCCCATTTGCCCGCGACTGGCGCACAACCAGATTCCGAAGGATTCCCTCGTGGCGCATCCGGTGAAAGAACGGCACATTTCGCCCGGAGAAAAATGCGAGTGTCGCCGTGAGTATGCGGCTCCAGTCTGCGCCAATGATCTCACATCCATCAACCGTCAGGATATCATAGAAGCTTCCCTTCTGATGTAATCCAAGTGCTAATGGACCATCCTTGTAGGCGTCACCAAACGTGAATTCCATTTTGTTCCGGTACGCAGTCTGGCTCGGCGAACCAAGGATTCCTTCCCATTCATAATCCTTCGAATTGGAATCCTCCGCCAGAAGCACGCGGTCAAGTAATGCTTTTACCATGTCCGCTTTCAGCTTCAGCTGATTGTCATACGACATTGTCTGGTAGGCGCATCCACCACACGCACCAAAATAAGGGCAGGTCGGCTCTACATCCTCCAGCGGACTCCGCTCTAAGACTTCCAGCACCTTTCCCTCTGCCATACCGCTTTTCTTCTTTGTTACCATATATTTCACTTTCTGTCCCGGCAGGGCACTCTTGATCGTCACCTTGCGCTCGTCCACCTGAAAGCTTCCTTTGTTCGGGAAATCATAACGCTCGATGATTCCCTCGCATACATCACCTTTTTTCACTCGACTGTCTCCTCATCATTCGACATACCTTAATTCGTATGTCACTTCATCTTCATCATCGATTTCCATCACCATATATGTGTAACGGTGATCTGCCTGCCGTGGCTTCGAAATGCTGCCCGGATTCAGGATTGTCACATCATCCGGAGCCTCCTCCAGATATGGCACATGCGTGTGTCCATACATCGCGATATCGCAATCATTTTCCAATGCCGCAAACCGCAGCAGATCCAGCCGCGTGTCCACCTGATACAGATGCCCGTGCGTTGCGAAGATACGATGTCCGCCAGCTTCGATCACATTTGCATTCAGAAGCTTCGCATCATAATCGGTATTTCCACGCACGATGTAGCATGGCACACCAGCCAGCGACTCGATTTCCCTCGCATCGCCGACATCGCCCAGATGAATCAACATCTGGAATTCGCCGATTTCTTCCCGCACCTGCGCGATTGCAAGCTCCACGTTCTCATTTCGCCCATGCGAATCACTCATTATCAAAATCCGCAGCATAATTTCCTCCTTCGAGCCCTAACTACAGTACCTCGCGAATCTTTTCCAAGGCACGTCCACGATGGCTGATCTTGTTCTTATCTTCCGGTGCCAGCTCCGCGGTCGTCTTTCCATACTCCGGCAGGAAGAAGATCGGGTCATAACCGAATCCATTTTCTCCGGCAGGCTGATGTGCGATCATTCCCTCGATCACGCCGCGGCGTGTCGTCACCGTACCATCTGGAAATGCAGCCGCGATTGCGCATACGAACCGCGCTGTCCGCTCTTCCTCTTTCGCATCTGCAAGGGCATCAATAATCATCTGATTCTTGATGCTGTACGGCGTATCCTCGCCCTGCCATCTTGCAGAGTAAATGCCCGGCGCGCCATCCATATAATCAACTTCCAGACCACTGTCGTCGGCAAGAACCACGCAGCCTTCAGCCTCCTTTGTCTTGCTGATAGCTGTCGCTTTGATGATCGCATTCTCCTCAAATGTCTTGCCATCCTCCACAATATCAATATCGATACCTGCTTCTTTCATAGAAACAATCTCATACCCACAATCCGCTAAGATCATGCGCACCTCCACCATCTTATTCGCATTACCAGTTGCAAAAATAATCTTCTTCATCTGCCTGTATCTCCTTTTTCCTTACTATTTCCGCTTGTTCGTAAACGCCTTCAAGCACACATTGCATTTCTCACTCGTCTCCGCCCGGTGCCACATCTCCCCATACAAACTGATGTAACCCTCGCCGTCACTGATATCAAAGCTTGCCGTCCGCTCATCCGCATTGTACTCAATCGCGATCGGATGCACTGCGCCCGGCGTCTTGATCTTCACCACTACCGCATAACGTTCATTGTCATCGAGTTCGATTTCCTCCGGGAAATCCACCGTGTAATACCCGGCATACTGCATACTTCCAGACGTCACAAGTTCCCGGTTCTTGAACGAATCCACACCATCAAAATGCCGCACGACATACACCTCAAACTCCGTATTCTTATCTGTCGCATAGAAAGAAACAGCTGCCAGATTCTCATTTTTTCCTGCCTCGTAGACATTGGAAAAATACGCATCCTCCTTGGAGAAACCAAGCTGTCCAACCCAGCCAAGCTTATCCGTCTGGTAGATCTTATCGTAATTATCCTTGTCGCCAACCCGCGTGTAGACGACCGATTTCCGGCAGATCTTCGTATCATAATAGGATACATAGAAATATCCATCATCGCCGAATTCCTCGCCCCAGCTGTTCTTGCAGATAAAGGCACCGTCACCCTCCGGCTGGATCGTGAAATTCTCCTTCGGGAAATTATCATCCCAGCCAACGACAACGACATCATGGTTGGGCGTCTCATCACCATCATAATAATACGCCGCATACTCACTCGAATAATACATGGAATAACTGTCCACATATTCCAGCGCCGAATAAATCGATGTCTCGATCGCGCCATACCGGAAAATCGCACTCTTGATCGTCTCGTCCTCACGCCCGTTGATGATCAGAGCCTCCTCCAGATGCTTCTCCGCGGTAAGATTCGGATCACTCATGCCATCGCCATACGGATCATCCTTCTCCAGCACCGGTCCCTGCCAAGCCGCCAAATACGCGATACTCATCGTATGCTCGCCGCCACTGTTCACATCCAGTGCATAACTGTTACACATCGACATGTGATCGACTGAGAAAATATCCTCCTCCATCGGAAGCAGCGTTGTCTCCAGCGCGCCAAGCGATGCAAATGCCCAGCATGTGCCATACCGTCCCTGATCACGCACCGGTGACACGCGCCCATAATCACGCATATCGTATTTCTCCGGCAATGGCGTCTCATCCGGCAGCCGCGCCAGATCAACCCATTTCTGATCGACATAATAATCAACCTCGTAGCTCAAATACTCTGCGATCTTGTCAATCGGCACCATCAGCTTGTCCTCTGCCTCATCCACATAGACGACATCGCCCAGCTCCACCTCGGTTTTCTTATTGACCGTTGCCTTGTCCGAACCCACGGCAAGTGAAATGCTGTTGTCGCCCTTCATGATCAGAACCGTTCCATCCGGGTATCGCTGCACGGAACACAAAAGCAGACTGCGCAGGAACTCGCCTTCCACCATCAAGTGCATGTTGTCACTCACGTAAAATGTGTAGCCAAACTCCTCCGTGCTTCCGCCGCCAACCGTGATGATCACATCATCCCCATTCATGCGGGAACGGATATTTGCCGCAAATGCATCGCTGCACGTCGCGAGCGCATCCGACTCATCAATCGTCTTGACCGGATTCCTTCCTAAAAAAAATGTAATTGTCACCAGCACTGCAACCAGCACCGGGAAAATCCAAAATCGTTTCAATGCTTAACGCTCTTTTCTACTGTTCTTTCGGATCCTTATTCTTGGGTGGCTTCGGTCCCATAAACTGATAGAAATAGGACTTAATCATGCCGTTGTAAATCTTACGGTTTCGATCTGCCTTTCTTCCAATATATTTCTCCGCATCCTCATACGAAGTAATCAAGTACATTGACCAGTCTGGAAGGTTCGCGAAGCTCTCGCCGATCGTCTTGTACAGTGCCGGTAACGCCTCCTTTTCCTCCAACCGCTCGCCATATGGCGGATTCGTAATGATAAATCCATAATGCTTCGGATGGCGCAGATCCTTCACGTCACGCGCCTGAAAATGAATATAATCTCCGACACCTGCTGCCTTCGCATTCGCCATCGCACATTTCACGATCTCCGGGTCTAAATCATAACCCTGAATATTCATCTGCACATCGCGGCGGATCATATCCTCCGCTTCATCATATGCGTTGTACCACACCTTCTTCGGCACGACCTTGCCCCAGCAATCGGCAGTGAACTCCCGCATCATGCCCGGCGCGATATTGGCACCGATCATCGCCGCCTCGATTGGAAATGTGCCGCTGCCGCAGAATGGATCGACCAGCACACGATCCTTGTTCCACGGCGTCAGCATCAGAAGCGCTGCTGCCAGTGTCTCTGAAATCGGTGCCTTTCCGACAAGTGTCCGATATCCTCGTTTATGCAGGGACGTTCCCGATGTATCCAGACCAATCGACACCTGATCCTTGAAGATAAACACACGAATCGGATACTCGTCCCCATCTTCCTCGAACCGCTCCACGCGGTATGTCTGCTTCATGCGCTCCACAATCGCCTTCTTCACGATGGACTGGATCGCACTCGCAGAAAAAAGCGCACTCTTATTCGTTGTCGCCTTCGTCACCCAGAACTTTGCATCCCGCGGAAGAAACTCCTCCCACGGAATTACCTTTGTCCCTTCAAACAGTTCATCAAAATCCGTAGCCCGAAAGCTACCCATCTTCAGCAGGATACGCTCTGCTGTTCGGATAAATATATTCGCACGGGCAATCGCGGTCACGTCCCCACGGAATGTGATTCTTCCATCCTCCACGGTCACGATCTCATAGCCCAGATCTAATATCTCACGCTTTAGCACCGACTCCAAACCAAAATGGCACGGTGCGATCAATTCATACATATTTTCCATGCTTGTATTTTTGCCCTTTCTTCCCCTGTTCCGATTTTTGAACATACTTAGTTGTATTGTAAATTTATCTTTGTACGAAGTCAACAAAATCGAACAATTTATTCTTACATTTTGCACATGTAAATTTTACCAAATCCTGCTAATGCCGAGTTTTTGTCAGCGCCCCACGATACCCGGAGATTCCCCCAACCGTGTTGATGACCTTATACCCTTTCTCTGTCAATATTTTTGCAGCCAACGTGCTGCCTCCCCCGTTCGCGCAATAAACCAATATCACTTTCCCTTTCGGAAGAGAAATATTGCCTGCCTGTATTTCTTCCAGAGGCAGATTTATCGCCATCGGAATGTGACTTTTCGCAAATTCTTCGCTCGTTCGAACGTCAACGATGATTCCTCCATAGTTAAGAGCCTCACTCAGGATGTTCCGAATATTTATATTATGAAATCGCATCGCTCCGCCTCCTTTCTTCTTACTAATAGGATATGCGGAGCGTGCGGATTTGTGTCTGTGATTGCTTATTGCATAAAAAAAGAGGACCGCATCGCGGTCCTCTCGGAGGGGGTTTTTAGTAACAGTCTGTACTGTTACTTGAATTGTTTTTCTGACTGTTCTTCTGACTATTCTTCATCTTGCTGTTTGAAGCTGTTTCCTTGTTTGTCTGATTGCTTCCTGTATAATTTGTCTGCTTGTTCTTCTGCTCGTTTGACTGATAATTTTTTTCTGCCATAACTGATCTCCTTTTTGCTTTGCAGGTTTCCCTTGCATTTGTAATTTGTTACATAGAGAAGTATACCCAGCCCACAGAATTTCATTCATCCAAAATCAAAAAATTCACAAACGCAAGGCAAACACAGTTTCACGAATTGCAATTCCTATCACAAACACAGGATTGCATCTAAGCAAACGTAAATCGGGTTGCGGATAATATTGATTTAATCGCAGACCATTGGAGCACAAGGCAGGAATAATTGCTTCAATGATTCGCTTTCGATAACGTAAATAGAGATGTCTATTGATATCAATTTATGCACAGACCGTTGAAGCACGCTGGCACTTAATGAGCGACGGTTCTCCGTCGCGAATTTAGTACCATTGCGTGCTGAACCGAGCGAAAGCGCGTCTGAGCATGAATTGAATATCATAGACATCTCTTTACCACTTTATTCCCTATGCGAATCACGTTTATTGCAATTCATTCAAACTTGCAAACCGATACCCCTCTGCCTTCAGGTTTGCAATCACCTTTTCCAGCGCCCCAGCATTCGATGACGATACGTTGTGCATCAGAATGATTGCCCCGCTGTGATGATATTTATTGAAATGGTCGATCACGAAATCAACACCCGGCTGGTTGTTCACATCGAAATCCATATATGCCATGCTCCAAAAAATAGTTTTGAAACCAAGGTCCTGGGTGATTGCCAGTGTCCGTGCGCTATACTCACCGCATGGCGGCCTTAGGTACGGGTCCATCGCATATCCCGTTGCTTCTTTCATATAATCCGCGCATCCATTGACCTCCTGCACAATCTCCTCATAGGACTTATCCGGCATGCATATATGGTAGATGGTATGATTTCCCACCTGATGTCCTTCCTCCTTCATTCGTTTTGCTATGGCAACATTATCCCGGATGTACGTCTGTGTCACGAAAAAGCACGCCGGAACATCTTCCTTCTTCAGGATATCCAGCATCTGCTCGGTATATCCATTCTCATACCCGCAGTCAAATGTCAGATAGACGACTTTTTCATTCTTCTTTGAAGCATTCTGATCCAAATAGTACGCGTCGTATTCGGAGATATCGATCGTGTCATCGCACCCGCTCGGTCCGTGGTTCATATCCCGCCGGAACCACCATGAAAGCTTGGTGTTATCAAGACTTTGGTACGCCTCTTTTTCTTTCAAATGATTTTCAATCGGGTATGTCTGATACCGGCAGAAAACCTTCCTGCACTTGTCAAACATATTTTGAATCGGCAAATCTCCATCCTTCTGCTCCGCATATCCTCCGGTTGTACCAGTCAACCCATCTTCCACATCACTCGTCGGATTCCCGGATGTATCCACTTGCTCTGATTCACTTCCATCCGCCTCCCCCGCGGATGCTCCATATGTAACAACACAAAAACTACCAACTACCAGAGAGATCAGAATCCCTGCAAGGCAAACCACTCCTTTCCATTTACAAACACAACGCGAACCATTTTTTGTTTCATTTCCTACATTATAGTTTCCCATCAAGAAAAGAACTCTGCCAAAAAGCGATTGAGCGTCTCCTCACTGGCGGCACTCTCTTTCTCCTGCATTGTCCCGCCTTCGGACTCTTCCCCGGATGCATCTGTCTGCGGTGATCCATCGTTGTCGGCATGTTCCCCTTTCTCCGCCGACATCTCCTGCTTCACTACAAAGGGACGTACCGCAGCCGCTGTCTGCTCTCGCGGTTTCGGAATCCGTTCCAGGTACCCGCGGATATTCGCTTTCAGGATTTCCACTTTATTATTTATAACCAATATATGATCAAGCACGAGCAAACATGCACATACTAAAATACTATTCGCTAAGAAAAACTGCATGTCCGGACTGCCTCTCCAGCTTGGATCGTAATACAGATACGCTCCCGCCATCGTGCCACAGACAACAAGCGACAGCACGGTTCCGCTCCGGTTCCAGAATTCCATCGGGCGCGTCAGGAATTTTAACCCCCGCACAAAGCTTTCTACATACGCCTCCTCATCGCCTCCGCACAGTCCAAAGCCTTTTTTGTTTTCATATTGCCGGCACATATTGCGGAGCTTCTTTCGTTTTGTCTCTCCCAGATTTGTCGATGCACGCACCATTTTACTCATGTAAGCATTTGCCAGTATCTTCATAAGCACTCCTAACACGCCTAACCCCCATAGTATGTAGACCCCGGTTGAAACTTCCATGATTTTTTGCAGCATACAAAATCCCTCCATTAAGATTTTTTGGACCGACAGCCTTTTTTTCTCCTCACTGTCTGATGGCGATTATAGAGAAGGTGAACTTCAGAATGCAACCCCTGTTCGGTCGTAAAAATCCTTGTAAATGTGACAGAAAATATGGGTTTAAGGAACTTTATATTTATGCTATAATAGGAACGCGAAACGTATAATTATTCAATTATATAATTGTTACACACGAGAAAGGATGATACACAATGACATATAAGACAAAGGGAACCTGTTCCCAGATGATCGAGTTTGAGATTACAGATGGCAAGGTGCATAATGTGAAATTCACGGGCGGCTGTAATGGTAACTTAAAGGGCATCGGACAGCTTGTGGAGGGCATGGATGCAGAGGAAGTTATCAAGCGGCTGGAAGGCACAACGTGCGGATTCAAGAGCACATCCTGCCCGGATCAGCTTGCACAGGCATTAAAGCAGGCACTTCACGCATAGGTTAAAGGTATAAGTAGGAGGATCAACCATTCATGAAGCGTATTATATTAACCGGTGGCGGAACCGCTGGTCATGTAACACCCAATATGGCTCTCGTTCCAACCTTAAAGGAGCGCGGATATGATATTCAATATATCGGCTCTTATGATGGAATGGAGAAAAAACTGATTGAAGATATGGGCATTCCATATCACGGAATTGCAACCGGAAAGCTGCGCCGCTATTTCGATCTGCGCAACTTCTCTGATCCATTTCGCGTGATCAAAGGCTTCAACGAAGCGAAAAAACTGATGAAGGAGTTAAAGCCGGATGTTGTATTTTCCAAAGGCGGCTTTGTCTCTGTCCCTGTTGTTCTCGCCGCAAGTGCGAAGAAGATTCCATGTATTATCCATGAATCTGATATGACGCCGGGACTTGCAAACAAGATCAGTATTCCAAAGGCATCCAAGGTGTGCTGCAACTTCGCAGAGACAATGGAGAATCTTCCTGCAGGAAAAGCAGTTGTAACTGGTACACCGATCCGTCAGGAATTATTTGCCGGTGACGCTGTAAAAGCAATGACCTTCTGTGGCTTTACAGAGGTTCGTCCAACTCTTCTGGTAATCGGCGGAAGCTCTGGCAGCGTACGTGTCAATGAAGCGATCCGTTCATGTCTCCCGGAACTGACGAAGAAATATAACGTCATTCACCTCTGCGGAAAAGGAAATATCGACGAAAGCTATAACGGAACTGCGCATTATGTCCAGTTCGACTACATCAAGCAGGAGCTTGCTGACTTGCTCGCATTAGCAGATATCGTTGTCTCCCGTGCCGGTGCCAATGCAATATGCGAACTTCTGGCACTCCGCAAACCAAGCGTTCTGATTCCATTATCGCTTGCAGCGAGCCGGGGCGACCAGATCTTAAATGCACAGTCCTTCGACAAGCGCGGCTACGCCAAGCTGTTGTTAGAGGAAGACCTGACAAACGAGTCACTGCTTGCCGCAGTCAATGAAGTGTACGAAAATCACGATCATTACATCAAGGCAATGGAACTTTCCACGAAGTCCGACGCCATCACGATGATCTGTGATATGATTGATGAGTTAGCAAACAAATAAAAACAAAAGTCCCCTGAATGGCGCTCTGATCTGTTACAGTCAGGCCCCGACTCAGGGGATTTATTTTTCTCACTCTTTTATACCGGCGTTCTTGAAAAACGCTCTTTTATCTTCTCAATTCCATCTATCACCAGACGATTTCGGAACAATATCATAATCGCGAAATATCCAATTGCACCAATTGAAACGGTCAACGCAATCGTCAGAAGATCCGAATACTGACTATGTGCACACCAGTTATAGCAACACACAATCGGAATACATGCAATCAAGCTTTGACCGAGCTGCCAGCCAAGCTTTGTGATCGGATACATGTGCCGGGCTTTGATGCTTGCATATATGAAGATTGCCAGTTCCGCTGCAACCGTACTGGCTGCGGCACCGAATTTCCCATATACCGGAATGGTCAACGCATTTAAGCAGACATTCGTAACTGCGCCAATCACAACACCCGTCGATGCCCACCGGTCTTTCCGGTGTATGATAAACAACTGATTGATCAGGAAGCTGTTAAAGGTTGCAACGATAACATTCAACATCAACACCTGCATCGTAGATGTTACACCCAGATATTTGCTGCCCGCAAACAAATGCAGCACCTGCCGACTCAGACAGAACATGCCAATCGCCATCGGAATATTAAAGAGCAATATAAGCCGCGCGGTCAGATCATTCAGATTCTCCGCCTGTTCCTCATCCCGCTCCATCATGTACGCGACGCGTGGACGAATTACCGCATATAACGCACTGAAGAATGACGTTAACACAGATGCAATCTTAATCGCTGCCGCGTAAAGTCCGACCTCGGTATCATCCCCGGTAATATAACCAAGCATAGAACGATCCATAACCAGATACACCGCCGACGCAACATCCAACAGGAAAATATACGACATCGGCTTCAAATGAATCCGCAGCTTCTTACTGATCCGCAACTTGAACTTCACGTATTTTCTTGCCCGAATGAAATTCATCACATTTGATCCAACACTTGAAATCACCAATGATAATGCGTAAATCATATAATCTTCTTCGGATTTCACACATGTGAAAAGCAACACGACCGATACGATCTGCATGACAAACGAACGTATCGTAATATACTGATATTCCTCATAGATGGTAAAGAGCCATTCCACGCCGATCGCAGACAAGATAATCGTCGTCGAAAAAAGCAGCATCAACGTCCGATATCCCGCAAGTTTGGGAATCGCAAGTGCAGCAAAAAAAAGCACATATGCAAGTGCAGAAGTCATCAGATTGATGGACAGCATATCACTTGCAAATTCATCCATTTTCTTTCGGTCATCCCGAATACGGGCACCCTCCCGGATTGCATAGCCGCCAATGCCAAACGCCTGCAACAACGTGAAGTATGTCATGTTCGCCTGCGCATAATCGACCTTACCGAGTGCCTCCGGTCCTAAAACTCTGGAAGAATACGGGAATGTAATGAGCGGTATGATCACACCCATCATCGTCCGCATCATATTAAATATGAAATTAACACCTAAGGATCGCTTCTTTTCCAACTTAATATTTCCCCTATCATCAATCTCTATAAAAAAGAAAAGCTGTCACATAAAACGTAACAGCTTTTTTTAAAATAATTCCTTTTCCAACTGGAAGATGAAACTGTCAAGCAGTTGCATACGCTTCGTATATTCTGCTCTGGCTGCATCTGTCTTGCATCTTCGAATCTTTGGTTTGTTATTTCTATAATAATTCTTGATCCTGTAATAGGCTTTCTTGTAACTTGCCTCATCCTCACATGCTGTCGCCATCGAATCCCACAGCACACTGATTGCTCCAACTTCATCGAGCAGATCGGCATCCATCACAATCTTACATTCCAGTGACAGATCAGCATCCGAATCCTTGTCCTCGTGAATCATAATAATCTCTCCCACGCGTCGGATCGTCTCCGGATCAATTCCAATGCTATCCATGTATTCTACAGCAAGCTCTGCACCAACTTCTCCATGTGGCCGTTCATCATCCCATCCAATATCATGAAGCAAAGCTGCAAGTACGATCACATCCAGATCTCCGCCAAGCTTTGACTGCAGCTTGATCGCCCATCGATACACACGCATCGTGTGCTCAAACCGGCTACGGAATGGATAGTTCGAAGGCCTGCCGTTCTCAGAAGTCATCTTCTTCACATATTCAATTACTTCTGCATAATTTACACTCATGCCGTTGTTTTTGCCACCCGATTCTTTTGTTCTTCCCAAAGTTAGGTATCATTTACCTATCTCTAAAATGATACCATTTTTTTACCAAAAATACCACATGTATTTTATATTTTTTTAACCGTGCGGCTGGTGTTGTGAAGCTCTCATGAGCGTTACCACGGCAGTTAACTCAGTCCCGGCTGCCTCGCGGCGCACAGAAGGTTCTACTTAGTGCTGCTTCGTTCCCGACCTGACACGGTTCATAGATTCCTGTCGCGCAAGACCAAAACATCAACGCCACTTACCATGGGCAGCCTCACAAGAAGACAACCCGAAACCAGCCATCACCCCCTCTGTAGCGGATTGAGGGTACAGGGCACCGCTATCTCCCCGGCTGCACGGAAATTTTATAACAAGTCCACGCATATCCATCGAAAAGTCTGTTTCTTATAAACCCCATATCGACAGATACCTCTTTAGTATATAAAAATAATTATGTAAAGTCAAGACATCCCATTATTTTCTTTTAACGCGGCTGCCTTCTTTTTTGCACGCAGCTCCGCGAAAAAACCGGACATCATCGCTGAACATTCTGTTTCCATGATTCCCCGTGTTACTTCCACCTGATGATTAAACTGCTTCATATCAAGCAGATTTAAAATGGAACCGGCACATCCTGCCTTCGGATTCATACATCCGATCACGACCTTCGGAATCCGCGCCTGCACGATCGCCCCGGCACACATCTGGCAAGGCTCCAACGTCACATACATTGTGCAATCCTCCAGCCGCCAGTCACCCAGCACCTTGGACGCTTTTTTGATTGCCATGATTTCTGCATGCGCAAGTGTCGTCTTGTCCACGTTCCGCCGGTTGTAACCACGCGCGATCACCTTTCCTTCATAGACGATCACACATCCGATCGGCACATCACCGTTTGCTGCCGCCTTCTTCGCAAGCGTGATTGCCTGCCGCATATATCGCTCATCCTCACTCAATTTCCTCATATTGTACCTCATTTCCGTATCATTTTATTGTCTGTTCCCATAAAATGTACTATACTGACCTCATGGCTGCATGATACAAGAATCGTTCCTGTATTCCACAGTCACAAACGTCAGAAAGGAGACGCTCATGGGACCACTGATAAAATATACAAATCGCTTAATCCTGCGCGTAGAAAATGAATCAAAAGCCAAACAAGTCTTAGATCTCTATCTGCGCAATCGTCTCCCATTCGAGCAGTACGAGCCAACGCGTCCGGCATCCTTTTACACGCAGGACTACCACTGGTCTTCCCTGCACCGCGAATACATCGCTTACACGATGGGAACCTTCCTGCGTTATTACATCTATTTAAAAGACCGCCCGGATAAGATCATCGGCGCTATCAATTTCAATATTTTTCGCACCTCCCGCGAACCATACGCGGAGATCGGCTACAAAATCGACGCCCTCTATCAGAACCGCGGCATCGCATATGAAGCCTGCGAAGCGGCGCTCTATGTACTTGAACATGACTACCAGATTCACCGCGTCGATGCCCGCATCCACCCGGAAAATATTGCGTCCATCACACTCGCGACGAAGCTTGGCTTCCGTCCATTACAGTTTGAGCCGCAAAGTGCAAACATCTTAGGACACTACGTTGACCTGATGCGGTACACGAAGCTTCTCTGATTCTACAATTTCAGATACCCAATAACCAAAATTCCCGGTCAGAATCTTCGTTTTCCGCACCGGAATAAACACACGGAATCCAAACATATTCGCCAGATACCGTTCTTTGTTCGTGAAGATTCCAGGAACTCCGATCACATGCAATTCTGCCTTATTCATCTTCACCTTTCCAAGCATCAGATACTGATATTTGTAATACCCATGTGCAAGAAAACTGTTCACGCCCAGCTTCCAGTTCGCCATATCCAGCTTCCCGATATCCTGCGGCGCGATCTTCACGCCATCGACAATCTGACTTCCTGCAAAAAGCGGTAACTTTGGATATGTCGTAAGCATTTCCTCATACCCATTTGCCATGTCCGAAGGAAGTGGAATCTGTGGGATTTCCTCGACAGGTTCCTCCTGCGGCTTTGTCCCGGCACCTGCATATTCCATCACCGGTTCTTCCTGTTTCACAAGCTCGTCCTGCCTGTCCGTCACCTGCACCTGCCGCAGATCATACCGCTCCGTCGACCAGATACCGGCTAAAATCTCACCGTCGTCACACACGAAATACACACCATCGTATTCAGGAAATGCTACACCATCTCCTAGCGGGTTGCTCCACGGAAGCTCCACACTTGTCAGGATCGTATCGCGTTCTCCCGCCGCGAACTGCACCGCTGTAAATGGCTTCGCCTGTCCATGCCACAGCAGATACGCATAACACGTACACGCATATTCCTTGTACATTTTCATCCCCATTCGTATTCTTGTCACATCTGTATCCTTGTTGCTGATTCTCTGTACTTTGATGAATCCGGCAATCTCGCATCGCACGAACTCGCGATACCGGTAAATATAAGACACCCATCTCCTCTGCTGCATCACAGACCACGCTCCCCCTTCATGCATTAATACGTACTATATATGTATGCAGAGGGTTGTCTGTTTATCACAAAAATATTATGACATAATATACAATTATCCGACATCACACGCCCGCATCATGCCATCTCAGATATCTCTATCGCTGCAATCCGCCTTACTCACACAACAGATCGGAAAGCTCTGCGAACTGCGCAAGTGTCAGTGCCTCGCCGCGGATGCTCTCAGAAAGTCCCATCTTCCGAAGTGCTTCTACAACCGCATCCTTGCTGATTGATAATTCGGCGGAGTTATTGATCCCGTTTTGCAATGTTTTCCGGCGCTGATTGAACGACGCACGGATCAGCTTGAACATGAATTTCTCATCCTTCACGACGATCTTCGGCTCTGTATGTCTTGTCAACCGGATTACCGCAGAACCGACATTCGGACGCGGCATAAAACAGTTCGGTGGTACATTTGCCACGATATACGGCTCCGCATAATACTGCACCGCAAGCGACAATGCACCATAGTCCTTGCCGCCCGGACCTGCCTGCATCCGCTCGGCAACCTCCTTTTGCACCATGACCGTGATTGATGTTGCAGGGATATGATTCTCGAACAGTCCCATGATGATCGGCGTCGTAATATAATACGGAAGATTCGCCACGACCTTTACCGGTCTGCCGCCGGTTAATGCCGCGATATCCACCTTCAGGATATCTTCATTTACGACCGTCACGTTATCATACTCCGCAAGTGTCTCGGCAAGGATCGGGAGCAGATTCTTGTCGATTTCGACCGCGAATACTTCCCCTGCCGCCTCGGCTAAATACTGTGTCATCGTGCCGATACCCGGACCGATCTCCAGCACGACATCGTCCTTTGTGATCTCTGCTGCCCGGATGATCTTCTCGATCACATGCCCGTCGATCAGGAAATTCTGACCAAACCGCTTCTGGAACGCGAAATTATATTTCTGTATGATCTCTATTGTAACCTTTGGATTGCTAAGCTTTTCCATTCTATCTCCATTTCTCTACTTCTGAATTTTATACATCTGGTGCGCATTTTCCCATGTCTCTGCATACACCTCATCCACCGGAATCTGCTTGATATCCGCGATCGCCTGTGCGACATAGACGAGTTTCGATGAATCATTGCGCTTGCCGCGGAATGGCTCCGGTGTCAGGTATGGTGCATCCGTCTCAAGCACGATATTTGACAGCGGAATATATGCCACTGCTTCCTTTAATTTCTTCGCATTCTTAAATGTCACCACGCCACCAATGCCAAAATAAAATCCCATATTCAGGAAGTCTCGTGCACTCTCCTTCGAATACGAATAACAATGGATCACACCGCCAATCTCCTCTGCGCGGGAAACCCGCATGATCTGAATTGTGTCCTGCGCCGCATCCCGGCTGTGGATCGCGATTGGCAACTTTAACTCGCGTGCAATATCCATCTGTCCGGCGAACCATTTGTGCTGCAATGCCTTGTCCGTTTCTTCATAATGATAATCGAGTCCGATTTCACCGATCGCCACGATCTTGTCATGCTTTGCAAGCTCCTTCAGACGCTTGACATTATCAGGATTCTCCAGTTCCGCAACTTCCGATGGGAATATACCAACCACACCGTACAGATTCTCGTATTTTTCTGTCATCCGAACCGTCTCTTCACTCGCCCTGATATTCGTTCCGATGTTCGTCACCGCGTGTACGCCCTGTGCCGGAAATCCAGCCAGAAGCCGCTCGCGATCGTCATCAAAACTCTCATCATCATAATGTGCATGTGTATCAAATATCTGAATCATTTCATTTATCCTTGCCTTACCATAATAATTGCGTTTATTTTACCCTACACCAGATGTTCGTGCAACCCCAGTCGTAAATATCTGTGCATCTATCCTCCGTCCTGCATAAATTCGCCACAATATTCGAGAATTTATTTGGTTCCGCTATTGAAATCCCTCTGTAAATTCGGTAAAATGAACATTAGGTATATGTTACGCACAAGGAGGAGCATTTTATGACTATAAATGATTATTTAGATATGGAAGCACTTGATAACATCCTAGAGCAGTGGGCGGCTGCAACACACATGATCGCCGTTGTTCTCGATGATGAAGGTAACTTCCTTTCCAACAAGCTCGGATTTTCCAGAAATAATGTAGAAGCATTTGGCGAGAGCATCGAAGTCGATGACGTCGAGGTTGCAACGGTTGTTGGCGGTCCTTTGGATGAGGATACAGACGAAGAAGTTGTCGAAGCTGCTGCTGCCATTCTGGTTGCCGCTATCCAGAATCTCTTAGAGGCTGGCTACCGCAAGAAGAAATACGAGGAAGCAATCGCTTCTTTCAATGAAGAGATCGCTGGTGCTGCTGCCTTGATCAAGGAGCTTGCCGGAAAATCGCAGGGATTAAAGAAGATTGAGAATAAGCAGAATATCCTTGCACTGAACGCTTCGATTGAGGCTGCACGTGCAGGCGAAGCCGGACGCGGATTCACCGTTGTTGCGCATGAGTTTGGTAAGATGGCACATGAATCAGGTGTTATCAACGACTCCATTCAGAAGACATTACAGAAGCTTGATGCATCCATCAAGAGCTATGACGCTGAATAAACAGCAGGGATTTGAGGATGTGAAAACTTTTTCACAAATAGAACATATTTTAGACACAATTTATTGTTATAGTATGCATTGTAAGAGCTTTTCATATATTTGAATCCTCTCTCCCCTCAAACAAGTGGCGAATTAATTCCCTCCCCGGTTTTTCTCGCCACTTGTTTTCTGTTTATCAAGATTCATTCACACTTAGACTTAATAATTGCGAAATGCATTTGAATTTGTATATATTACCTGCATCCACTTCTGCAAATATATGATGTATTGAAACTAAGAAGTACTAGATGTTCTGACATACATATTGACTATACACGCAATCGCCGCCAATTCGCCGTCCATGGCTCAGTGGCGGCTTGGTTGAACATCGTGTTCAACCATTGCTACATACTTACAGAACATCAAGAACTTCTAAGTTCCAAACATATTTATATTTCCAGAAGTGGATGCAGGCATATATTCAAATTCAAGCACATTTCGCAAATTAACAAAAAGAAAGGAAAATAAATCCATGATTAACGAATTCTACAAGGATATGACAGGAAAAGGTTCCGTTATCCGCCAGTTCTTTGACTATGCGAATAAAAAGGGCGCTGAAATTGGCATGGAAAATATCTACAATTTCTCTATTGGTAACCCTTCCGTTCCTGTGCCACAGGCATTTACAAATCGCATGATCGAACTGTTACAGACCGAGGATCCGGTGAAGCTGCACAGTTACAGCCCATCGCTTGGACTTCCATCTACAAGACAGGCGGTTGCGGATTCTCTGAATAAGCGTTTTGGCATGAACTACACGATGGAACACATCTTCATGACGAGTGCAGCAGCCAGTGCGCTGGCACATGCGCTTCGGTGCGTGACAAAGGACGGCGATGAGGTTATCACCTTCGCACCTTATTTCCCGGAATATGTTCCTTATGTGACAGGAACCGGTGCAAAGCTTACCGTGATTCCTGCCGACATCACCACATTCCAGATCAATTTTGAAGAATTCGAGAAAGCCCTGAACCCGAATGTACAGGCAATCCTCATCAACTCTCCGAATAACCCATCTGGTATCGTTTATTCAACTGCCACGATCACAAAGCTGGCAGACATCCTTCGTGCAAAGGAAAAGGAATACGGACATCCGATCTACCTGATCTCCGATGAACCTTACCGTGAGATTGTATTTGCTGGTGTGGATGCACCATTTATTTCCAAGTTGTATGAGAACACGATCTGCTGTTATTCGTTCAGTAAGTCCGTGTCTCTGCCGGGTGAACGTATCGGTTACATGGCAGTGAACCCAGCCTGCGAGGACGCAAAGCTTCTCGTACTTATGGCTGGTCAGATCTCCAGATTTACCGGACATAACTGCCCGCCTTCCATCATCCAGATGGCTGTGGAATCTGTGCTTGACCAGACAAGCGACCTGTCAATCTATGAGACGAACAAGAATATTTTATATAAAGAACTGACACGCATCGGCTACGAGATTGTCGAACCGGGCGGAACCTTCTACATGTTCCCACGTGCTTTGACCGAAGATGCAAATGAGTTCTGCTGGCGCGCAGCCAAAGAGCTGAACCTGATCATCGTACCGGGTGACAGCTTCTTATGTCCGGGACATTTCCGAATCTCTTACTGCGTGACAACGGATATGGTCGAAAAAGCCATTCCTTTGTTTGAAAAACTTTACAAATTATATAGATAATTTCCATGTTTTTCTGTATAATGAAGTTTGGTTTAATAGGAGATACATAATTAGGAGGACAAGAATATTATGGCAGAAGAAGCTGGCACTAGTAAAAAGCCAAAGAAATACACGGGGATCCTGCTTCATCCAACCTCACTTCCGGGGCCTTACGGCATCGGTGAGCTGGGTGCAGGCGCTTATAGATTTGTTGATTTTCTGGAACGTTCGGGATTGAACACATGGCAGGTACTGCCACTCGGACATACCGGATTTGGAGATTCTCCATATCAGCCATTCTCCGCATTTGCGGGACAGCCGCTTATCATCAGTCTGGATCATCTGAAGGAGTTACATCTTCTTTACGACGAAGACTTCCGGGATATGCCGGCATGGAACGCAGAGCAGATCAATTATGGTGAGTTGATTGAGTTTAAGACAGGGCTTTTGAAGCTTGCTTATTCCCGTTTTCACGACGAATCTTTATCTGATGGCATCCATGACGATCCGGAGATGAAGCAGGCGTACGATAATTTCTGCGAGACATCTGTCTGGCTGGAGGATTACGCATTGTTCATGGCAGGCAAGGACTATCATCAGGGCATGCCTTGGTACATGTGGGAAGATAACCTGAAGAAACCAACCAAGAAGCAGAAGGAAACCTGGGCGAAGAAGCTCGATACCGAGATGGGCTACTACAAGTTCATCCAGTTCTTATTCTATTATGAATGGACGACCTTGAAGAAATACGCAAACGATAAGGGCATTTCCATCGTGGGCGATATCCCGATCTTCATGGCTTGGGACAGTGTGGATGTATGGGCAAACCAGAGCCTGTTCCAATTAGATTCCAAGGGGTACCCAACCGTCGTTGCCGGAGTTCCACCGGATTATTTCTCAGCGACCGGACAGTTGTGGGGCAACCCGCTATACAACTGGAAGAAGCATACCGAGACCGGTTATGAGTGGTGGCTGAACCGTATTCGTTACCAGCTGACACTCTGTGATTTCCTGCGAATCGACCATTTCCGTGGTTTCGATAAATATTGGGCGATCCCTTATGGCGAAGAAACCGCCATCAACGGTAAATGGGTGGAAGCACCGGGTGTAAACTTCTTTACACAGCTTGAGGCAACCCTCGGTTATCATCTTCCGATTATCGCCGAAGATCTTGGCGAGATCGATGATTCGGTTATCGAGCTGCGCGACAAATTCGGTCTGCCGGGCATGAAGGTATTGCAGTTTGCATTTGAGAATCCGGAGGAAAATGATTTCCTTCCACACAACTTTGTTCGTAACTGTGTCTGCTATACAGGTACACACGATAACGATACAACCCTCGGCTGGTACAAGCACGCATATGAAGCTTCCAAAGACAAGCTGCGCCGCTACTTCTCAACCGATGGTTATGACATCTGCTGGATTATGATCCGTGCATGCTTTGGCTCTGTTGCCAACATGGCGATCGTACCAATGCAGGATGTATTATGCTTAGATTCCTGGGCACGTATGAACACACCGGGTGTCGGAGAAGGAAACTGGGCATGGAGATACAAAGAAGACGCACTGACACATGAACTTGAAGCAAGATTATATGAAACCTGTAAAATGTTTGGACGATAAGAGGTGTATCTATGAAGACATTGGGAGTTGGAATCGTATTGATGGTGGCACTGTTCTTCTGTCTGCCATACCATCTCTACATGAAACAATTATGGAAGAAAAATCCTGAGAAATCATGGGAAAAAGCACGCAAGTTTGTATCCGGCTTCTTCCGGTTTGAACTGAAACTGTCCGGATGCAAGGTGAACGTCATCGGAAAAGAAAATATACCGCAGGACGGACCGGTGTTATTCGTCGGCAACCACCGCAGTTATTTCGACATCCTGATCTATCATGAAGCAATCGGCAAGCCGCTTGGCTTCCTTGCGAAAAAAGAAATGGAAAAGATTCCGCTTCTCCCACTGTATATGCGGGATATCGGATGTCTGTTCTTAGACAGAGAAGATATCAAGCAGGGCTTATCCGTGATCAAGCAGGGAACGGAATACATGAAGCAGGGACATTCGATGGTCGTATTCCCGGAGGGAACCAGAAACCAGACCGACACACTTCTGCCATTTCGCGAGGGCGGATATAAGATGGCAGAGAAATCGAAATCCCCGATCGTTCCGGTATCGATCTGCCGTTCCGATCTGATGCTTGAATCTGCACCAAAGAAACGGATTCACAGCCATAGCGTAACGATTGAATTCGGAAAGCCGATTTATCCTTGTGAACTTCCTCCAAAGGAACGCAAGGAGCGATATGCAGAGTTTCCACAGCTTATACAGGATATGTATGATAAAAATAACATTTAGAGGAGGATTTGAACCATGCCTTGGTGGTTAATCATGATTATTGTCATCGTGGTAGCACTTGCGATCATGTTCGTGTTATACAGAGTCGGTGACAAATTACAGAAGAAACAGAGTGCACAGAGAGAACAGATGGTAGAGGCGGCACAGCCGATGAATATGTTGATCATCGACAAGAAAATGCTGCCAATGAAAGACGCCGGACTTCCGAAAATGGTGATGGAACAGACACCAAAGCGTTACCAGAAAGCAAAGCTTCCAATCGCAAAGGTCAAGGTTGGTCCACAGATTATGAACATGATCTGTGATGATGCGATCTTCGACGAGCTTCCAACCAGAGGCGAAGTAAAAGCGATGGTCAGCGGCATTTACATCATCAGTGTAAAGAGCGTCCGTGGCAAGAAGGTGGCTCAGGAAGAAGAAACTGGCAAGAAGAAAAAGGGCAACTGGCGTACACGTATGCGGAAGCGTCAGGTTGAGATGCAGAAGCAGTTAAACGCAGAAATGCTCGAGAAAGCAAAATCCAAGGGCAAAGACAAACCTGTTGAAAAGTCCAAGGAAGAGCTTCGTCGAGAGAAAGAAAGAGCGAAGAAGATCAGTGACAAGATGTAAAAATCAACCGGCAAAATTGAAAGATATTATCGGTTCCTTTACACCGTTTCTGATTGCAGTATTGGCGCAGTATGTATTGAATTTCATCGATGTTGCAATTCTGTTCTTCAAGAATATGCGTTCCGATGAGAAATCAAACAGCGAAAATACGATTGGCAAGATCTTACAAATGGATTATAACCAGCCTATGAATCAGGCGTACCTCGTGCTTGCACAGCATATCGTATTTCTGATTTGTTTCGGGGTCTGGTATTACCGCATATTTTATCGGGGAAATATCGTTTCCACAGACGAATCTTTCGAGGATAATACAAAAGGACGCATGAAAAATATTTTTTCATGCGTCTGTTCTATACGGACTCCATTTTTATTGCTTGCCGGTGTTGCAATTCAGATCATGGTGGACGGAATCCTGAATCTGGTAAGTCCCCTCTTCCCGGATACCTTTGCAGCCTACTATGAGCTTGTATCCAAGGCGGTCGGTGTGAACCGTGCAGTCCCGATGATGATCGCGACCTTTGTAATCGCCCCGTTCGGCGAAGAATTGTTCTTTCGCGGAGTGATCATGGGCTATGCGAAGCGCTACATGCCACCGGCTTTCGCAATCCTGTTTCAGGGTGTGCTTTTCGGACTGTATCACGGCAACATCGTACAGGGCATCTATGCATGCATCTTAGGATGTCTGCTTGGATTTGTGGCTTACAAAGCGAACTCACTCCTCGCAAGCATGATCCTGCATTTCAGTATCAACCTGAGTGTGCTCTTCATTCCATCCGTATGGTTTGAGGATACGGTACGATGCGGTATTATCACGGCTGGCGCGTTGGTGCTTACAGTGCTGTTCGTATGGCTGGCGATGTGGAAGAAAAAAGAAAAAATTACAGAAAAATAAAAGAACCGGATGGATTTACATGTTTGTTGTAATCCATCCGGTTTTCTATGCTTACTTAATCATCTGTATGGCATACTTAATTCGCTAAATTATGTACATGCACCTTCATCTTCCGCTCCATCGGCGACTCATTTCCCATCTCCATCGTATATTGCAGTGCAAGGCGTAAGGAAAATTCCTCTGCCAGAACAGCCGCCTCATAATCGATACCCTCTGCCGTGTGCAGGAAATGCTTCGTCTGCAGGGTCACCGGAATCGAGCCATAGCCGGTCGCATATTTCGTATGATGCGTTAAGCCATGCTCATATACAAAGTCCGAATTCAGCTCGCCGCTCCGTGTCACACGGAGCCGGTTGTCGGAGAAAATCATCGTACAGCGTGTCTTGTGTCCATCGCCGGACACATCCTCCACGTAGGTAAGCTTCATCCCCTGTTCGGTCATGCTTGCCAGCGCAGTTGCCTGCGAGCGCATCACTTCGCCGGTCTCCACATCTACATTTTCAAACTCAATGACTGCTTTCATTATGGACGTTCCTTTGCCATCTCGATCAAAGTCTCTACCAGACTCTCAATCGAATATCCCTTATCCTTCCAGAGCATCGGATACATACTGATAGAAGTAAAGCCCGGTAATGTATTGATCTCGTTAAATACGACCTCGTTCGTATCCTTCTCTAAGAAGAAGTCTACACGGGAAAGACCGAATCCATCCAGTGCATTGAAGATTGCAACCGCATCCTTCTGCACTTCTGCCTCTTTTCCGTCCGGAAGATCAGCACCGATTACAGTCTTAGACTCTGCATTGTTGTACTTGGCATCGAAATCATAGAATTCTGCTGCCGCAAGAATCTCGCCCACGCGGGATGCCTTTGTATTTTTACCATAACCAAGGACAGCGCACTCAATCTCACGACCGACGATCGTCTCCTCAACCAGAATCTTATAATCATGCTTTGCAGCTTCCTTCAAAGCAACAACCAATGCTGCACGGTCATCTGCCTTGGAAACACCCTTGGAAGAACCTGCCTTGGAAGGCTTTACAAATACCGGATAAGAAAGTTTTGCTTCGACGCGGGCTGTCACCTCGTCGATATCATCCAATTGTTCTGCCAGCACCGGCACATAAACAGCCTGACGGATCCCCAGTGTATCAACTACCAGCTTTGTATAGAACTTATCCATAGAAGCAGCAGAAGCGAACACACCACATCCGACATATGGGATATCTGCCATCTCGAACAATCCCTGAATCGTTCCATCCTCGCCATACATGCCATGCAAGACAGGGAAGATCACATCAATCGGCTGCACCTTCATCATATCGTCCTGCGAAATGATAAGTCCGCCCTTTGTATCCGGGGAAATGATTGCAGAAACGGGACTTTGCTTCCAGCTTCCGTCTTCGATGCTTGCGATATCTTCCGCCAGCTTCCACTCACCGTCTTTTGTAATTCCGATCAGGAACATATTGTATTTCTCAAGATCTACTGCTTTGGCAATTGTAACAACTGACACGCAGGATACTTCATGCTCGGATGAGCGGCCGCCAAATATAACTGCTAGATTCTTTTTCATGGTTTTTGCCTTTCTTTATGTATTATTTTTATCGCATTTTGCATAACCATTTACTCTTCCAATCAGCATTTCAACAATTACTATTCTGCGCAGACTCGCTCTCGCTCAGAGAAACACATAGCGGTACTAAATTCGCTGCACCAGCCAAATAGCTGGCACAGCTTATTAAGTACCGATGTGTTTATATGGTCTGCTTAAGAATAGTAATTATTGAAACGCATAATTCACATACCTATAATGGTTATGCAAAATGCAATGAACATACTGATATATATTCAAACTTCTTAATCTCCATATCTAGTTATTATAACAACTTAGAAGGTATCCTGCAACCATTCAAGAATCTTTAACTTTACTTTGACATCACCGGGCTTTATGTCCCGCTTCACGAATAATTTCTCGTAACTTTCTTCGTCGAGTGCCTGTGCGATTTTCTCTGCATCTTCCGAATCGACGACTGCGCCCGCGTCCATCGTGTAGCACATCATCGGATACAGCATGCACCAGAAGTTCTCGCCTTTTGCCTCACCGATATCTATACGCAGTGCCCGGTAGGTTCCTGCAGGAAGCACCAGTTCCCCATATTCCCGAATCGGGAATTCCTCTCTCGTAATATATGCTTTTACATCGTAATGATAGCCTGCCTCCTCGACAACTGCACGCGCAGTGTTGCGGATTTCCGATAAATTCTGCGCCAGATACAAGATTGCTTCACTGTCATTTTCTGCTTTCTGCAGATCTTCCGCAAGCAAGGCAAGCACTGCATCCCGCACCTCATATTTCAAAGCAAGATCTGTCTCACTGTCACTGTTTGCACGCACATGGAACCGCACCACAACATCTTCCGGGCTTTTTAGTGCATCCTCATAGACATCCGCACAGATACCGCTTTTTTCTGCAACATCATCCACATCGCCTGACAGACTCTCTGTTTCACCGCTATCTACAAACACAGCTTCAAGATCTGCCTGATCTTCATCGCTAATTTTCTGACCTGCAAATAGCATTTTCATATTTCCCTCGCGAAACAGACTGACGACATCACGGACACTCCCACCTCCTGCAATGTGCAGCACACTCGTAAGTAAGATCCCACCACATACTCCAAGCAGGATTCCGACCATTGCTCCTTTTAGAATCTTATACCCCATAACGAACTCCTCCATCGAAAGTTGATTTCGTTACAAGCTTTCCCTTCCGTAAGCAGCTTTAATCATTTCCCGCAAAATATATTTCGCGCCATCCGTTTCCATCATGACCGGAATTGATTTCGAGATTCCCGACCGGTGCCCAAGCTCCAGCAAAAGTGGATGTATCTCCTGCCCCGTCATATCTGCCGCGATCTGCTTCATATGCCCGAAATCCAACTGCCGCTCGTTCTCTCTCTGGTACAGCGCTGCCGCCATCTCCAGATTCTCTGCCTGCACATGGTAGAGCGTCTGATTGATGCTGTTTTCCCCTTCGTACCCTGCGATATCTGCAATCACAAATGTAAACTGATATCCGTCCTTCGCAGTTTCCACCTGCATTTCCTGCACATAATCCCGGTGCTCCAACGTTTCCTTTTTCTGTTCTATCGCAGTAAAATCATTTTGCACAAATTGTCTGCCAAGCTTTTCATCTCCGATCAATACAATGCCGATTGCAGCTAACACAGTCAGACAGACAAAACCGATTCCCCATTTCACGCGTTTTTTCGTCTTTACCCACATGACGATCAACGGAAATACAATGCCGATCGCAAGGTCTGCATACAGGAAATACCGCATGCCATATTTTACGGCCGATTCAAACTGCATTCCATACGCAAACAGACACGCACCCGCGAACATCACCACAAATGTCACAACACGTCCACTTTTCTGCTTCACTTCACACAGCGAATACAGGAAGTCCCGCGTCTGATGCAGATAGCCGCTCACAACTGCAAACACACCGATAATCCAAAATGCCATCACCGGATAGTCAAGCCGCGCCACCGCCCCGCCAGGAAAAGAAGCCGCTTCCATTACATTGAACGATGCCGTCGTGTCGCTTGCCGTCCAGCCATAGCCAAGGATTGCCACGATGAACAGATACGCAAATACAATGGTAAATAAAATCCAGACAAGCAGCCAGATTCCCCCCATTCGGTCTTTCTCCTTCACGCATGGGCAACTGTAGAGCTGCAATTCCAACGGCGACAATGCCAGAAGGATTGCATATGCGCCCTTGAACACGCCCGATACCTCCGACTGTGATGTGATTCCCTGCATGATTGCGCCGATATCAATATTCGATACCGAGAACACAACGATCAATATGAGTGGTACGACCATCCACCCAAACAAAAATTCAAACATCCGTCCGCGTCCTTCCATCGACTTGGACGCACCATACAATGTGATTCCAAGAAATGGCAGGAAGATCCACCATACGGAGAAGCTTTGCAACAAATAGCGTTGCAAAATCATGGAGAAAAAGACCGCGATAAGCGTCGCACGCAGCAGATACCGTAAAGCATACAGCACGTCCAATATACCGGCAGTCCATCCCATATGATTCCGAATCGCATTGATATAACCGCATGGAACAAAGTCCGCAAGATACAGCATCAACGCGCCATAGAGCACGACAAATGCGAGCCCGACCACCAGTGCCAGCACATGATATTTGCCCGCAAGTGACAATGTGATATACGGAATCATCATCATACTAATCGTGACACATTCAAGATAGCTCATGCGGAACCATTGCCGTTTGGAGATTTTACCGTCCGCCAGATTCATGATTTTCTTCCTCCTCTCCCGCTGACTTCGCCACATGGGGTTTCAGCCCGGGTATCGCCCCCTCACTCTGTTCGGCGGCAGGTCGGCTGAAACCATTCGTAGCATGTGACTTCGTCACATGGGGTTTCAGCCTCATACGTTCCTCCTCGCGCGCAAAGATTGGGCGTTTCCGCATCCACGAGATCGGTGCCCGCAGCACAAAATCCTGATTTGCATAGGCGCGCTTGCCACTTCCGGCGACAATCGGATACATATATGGGATGCCAAAGCTCATCAGTCCGGACAGATGCACCACAATCACCAAAAGCGCCAGAATATATCCGTACAAGCCCCAGATGGCAGACGGAATGATCACGAAGAATTTAAGCAGACGGAATACCGACGCAAACTCTTCATTTGGAATCGCAAAGCTTGCAATTGCCGTCAGTGCCACAACGATCACTACCATCGTGCTCACGATGCCCGCCTCCACCGCCGACTGTCCAACGATCAATCCGCCGACGATACCGATCGTGTTGCCAAGCGGTCCCGGCAGACGTATCCCCGCTTCGCGCAAAAGCTCAAACAGAAACTCCATCAGTAGCACTTCCACAATCACAGGAAAGGTGACCATACTCCGTGCTGACGCGATTGCATACAGAAGCTTTGTCGGGAGAATATCACTGTGATACACGGTAATCGCGATATAAAGTCCGGGCAGGGACACCGCCAGAAATGCTGCGATATACCGGATGATCCGCGCAAATGTCCCAACAGCCCAGCGATTGTAATAATCATCGGATGTCTGCAGCAGCATGTTCAAATTACACGGTGCCAGAATCACCTCCGGCGAATTGTCAAATACGATTGCCACTCTGCCTTCCGTAATCCCTGCTGCCACCTTATCCGGTCTGGTCGTCGACTGAAACGTTGGAAACGGAGAATACCAATTTTCCATCAAATGCTGCGCCATCCCGCTATCATAGATGGCATCAATATCATAGCGATGCATGTCCTCCCGCACGCGCTTAACCAGCTCCTCCGACGCTACATCTGCCAGATACACAAGCGCATAGTCCGTCCGTGTGCGCTCCCCAATCGTATCCTGCTCCACGCGCAATTTTGCATCCTTGATCCGCCGCCGGATCAATGCGGTACTCTGCCGGAACCCCTCATTAAAGCTGTCCTTCGGTCCGCGCATGCCCGCTTCCGTATCATTTTCAGAGATTCCTCTAAGTGGTAATTTCTTCGACGATACGATCATTGACCTCGCATAACCATCAATGAAGATCGCCGTATCACCCTTCAGAATCGAACCGACGGTTTTATCAAAGGAGGTTTCCTCCTTGATATCCGCCGTCTGAACCTCCTGATATAAGATGCTGTCCCAGACATCCTTCGCCGAATTTCCGCGCCATTCATACGAAAGCGGCTTCAGGATTGTCTCCTCGATCATGCCGTTATTCGTCAGACCATCGATATATACAACATGCATGTACACCATGCCCTCTGCCCGCTCCATCGCGAAAGACTTCTGCACTACATCCCCACAGTTTTCAAACAGGATGCCGAGCACCTTTTTATTCTCAGCTAAGCTCCGCCGCAGAGGCACCTTGAGCTTATTGTTATCATCATACAGATCTTCTAAGTCCATAAAAAAACCTCCAAACTATACATAAGCTAGTATGTATGGTTTAGAGGTTTTTATGCAGAGCGGCATGTGCCGTTGCTGTGTCAAAATAAACATGTTCCCGTAATTAACAGAATATCCAATATTGGCATACTTAAGATTTCATTTTTAGGTCCTAGTACGACGGCTAAAGGTAGACCGTTTGTTAACCCTTTAGCTAGACATAAAAAATCAGGAGTTATTACATAAGATACAGTAAAAGAATCATCTGTAAGTGTTATTACATCTCCCTCATGCAATTCATACACCATGCCGGTCTGAATTGAATATCCATTAATTTTCATTCCATTTGCACTTTGAAGATCTTCTACACCATAATTTTCATTTTCCATATGATGAAATTTACAATGTATACGACTTACCGCCTTGGACGCTTTGATTACACCATCACACTTATCTCTTGATTTACCAAGTATATACGCATCTTCACTAATGCAAAAATACTTCTTTTCATTTAAAAGTATTATATTGGGGGTATACATAATCCCTATCCTATCTACAGACACTTCGCTTTAATCATTTAATTTATTGATCATTTCATTCTCTGACTTTTTCATTCCACAATTACATATAAATATATGATCTGAGTTTTTCATTCCGCAATTATTACAGGTCCATGTTCCAACAGAAGGATTTGCTGTTGCTGTTTGAGCACTTGCCCGCAAAGGTTTTGGCGTTCCACAGGAACAGGTTGTCATATATCTGTCGTTCATCTTATTACACTGTGGACACACCCACACCCTTCCTGTAGAGATATCACTCTTCAGCGCACGCACCTTATCCGCCGCTACCATACGTTGTATCTCTATTTCATCAAACTCAGGCTCTCTGGGTTTTATAAACAATGTAACAATATATGCAAGTCCTCCAAACAAAAATCCGAGTACATACCAAGCGGATGATTCCCTTCGCTTCTTTTCCATCGCAGCTCCACATATATACGCCCACACAAAAGCCCATATCAATACAAAAATAATTCTCATTTTTTATTTTCTTCCCCTTCTTCTAAAGTTTTTTATTGTGTCGAGCATTCATCATTTTGCGACTTTTTCATACCGCACTTGCATATATATACATGTCCGGAGTTTTCCGCTCCGCAATTTTTACATATCCACGTCTCAACAATAGGTTTTGTGACTTTTTGAGATACTATCTTATGAGGTTTTCTCGTTCCACACGAACAAGTGTATATTTTGGCATCATTAACTTTCCTACATAAAGGGCACGCCCATACTCTTCCTAATTCAATGTCGCTTTTCATGACACGTACTTGATCTGCCTGTACAATTCTCTTAATTTCTGCTTTATCGACTTCTTCCGTATTGTCCTTTATGAAAAATATGACTATACGAGTCCAAACGCCAAATATAAATCCAAGCACATACCATGCTGTTGGATCATACCCCTTTCTTTCCATTGCCGCTCCACATTCAAAAGCAAAAAAAACTCCTGAAATAACATATGCTATTATTGTTACCATTGACGTCCTCGCTCCTCTATTTCTTTAATTTTTTCAAATGCTGCACCCTCTTTATAGCTTTTGAATAACTTGATTTCTCAACTATACTTGATTATCTGCTCTGCCACTCCGTTTATCAACCCTGTCGTCGGTTTTTGCATGATAAGATGCCGTTTTTGCAAAGAAAAGTCGTGACTATTTCCGTATCTTCCAGCTAACCTACGCCTGCTCCTTGCTCCGCTCCTTAAAATAAGCAAGTTGTTTTTGTTTACAGTTTAAATAATTTTCGGGGATTTTTCGACAATACTTCCGCCAAACGAAAGTTTTTTCCGCCAAGCGAAGATTTTGTACAAAAAAAATCCCCAAACCATACATACGTCATGTATGATTTAGAGATTTTTATGCAGAACCGCATGTGCCGTTGCTGTTTGTCTATCAAAGGAAAGTTCAAACTCTCCATCATATTTCTGTACAATTTTACGAATATTATGAATTCCAAATCCATGCCACTCCGAATCCTTATCTGTCTCCGCAGACAATTCCTCCTCGGGCAAAATCGTATTTATGCAATCAAGAAAGACCAGATTCTTATAGGTTCCAATCGTAAGATGAATCTTCCGTTCTCCCATATCCAGAGGGATTTTCTCAACGGCTTCCTTTGCATTTTCCAGTATGTTCGACAAAAGGAAACACAGATCTAAATCCTCAACACCAAGCTCCTGCGGCAGTCGTCCCTGATAAGTAAATTGAATCCGCTCCTTCAAGATCACAGCTCCAAGCACGCCCGAAATCACAGCATCCACAATCCGATTCTGGGAATATATGCATGTCGATGGCTCTGCTTCCATATGATTCCAACTATCAACCATCGCAGTCGCTCGTGTGATTTCTCCCTTTTTGAGCAGGTCCTGCACCGTCTGCATCATGTGCCGAAATTCATGCTGTCGCGCCCGCGTTTTCTCATTTTTCTCATACAACTGTACATAATAATCTCTGGTCAGCTTCTGTTCCCGCTCAAATATTCGTATTTGCTCTGCCTGTCGGTCGCTCCTTTTTTTCAGCTTTCCTATGTAGATCAAATACGCACATACAATAACAGCTGAGCCAAATAACATCATAAGTACAACATAGGTCTCGCCTGCCACGTTTCTGATCTCCCCATCCCCTACAATATAGGTCAGAAACGAAACCTGAACTGCCGCAAGTATGCCTCCCGCGAACAACACCCAAAAATTGCGGTTTACAAGCGTCCACACATCCGACTTTTTCTTTTGCAGCTTATAGATCAAAGCCCACAAAAAAAGTCCCGGCAATGAACAGATTCCATCCATGATCGGATCGGAAAACCCGAGGTCATTGACACTTACATTTGCTAAAAGTGCAATGCATACATATAGAATTGAATCCACGACCTCTACGATCATATAAGACAACACATATGCCTTTATGGATTCTCGTATAGATTGCCGCTTCCAGATATAAAATGCAACTCCATTTATAATCGGAATCAGCACAATCGCATTCTCATGCAGAAACTCCGTTTCTATAAATGTTCCTATAACCAGCAATCCTCCTGTAAGAACTGCATCTCTCAGGCACAAATTCCGTACCTGTTTCTTTCTATGATAGCCAAACACACACGCAGAAACCGCGGTTTCCTTAATCAGCTTTATGCAATTAATTAAAAAACACAACAAAAACATCCCTATAAAACTCTTTCATGCTCCCGCGCATATGCGATATATTCCTGTCGCAGCCTCCTCACCTTTCCGTTTGGTATGTTAAAACGCATACTATCTTCCATAATTAGAGATGTCTTCTGGATGTCCTCGACATACGCATAGTTCACGATCACAAATCTTGATATCCTGCAAAATCCCTGTTCCGGTAAAATCCGCTCCCACTCCTTCATCGTATAAGACTGCAATGCCTGCACAAGCTCTCCCTGCAAATAAAAGACCACCCGACTGTAATTATCCGCAGACTGTATGTATAATATCTGGGATACATCTATCTGCCAAACCTTTTTCTTCCACGTCACGTCAACCATGCATTGATGCTCCTGCTGAAAATTATGCAAGACCTCTGACAGCCTGTCCCAATTTCCCACTTTTCTGACAAACGCGATCACATTTCGCCCAAATGCAGCCTCCATCATTTCTTCATGCGACGTTACATAGATAATATCTGTCATGCGCAGCTTCGAAGCCATTTGCTCTCGCAATTCCAAACCCGTAAGTGCCGGCATCTCAATATCCAAGAGCAAAAGTGCCGGTTGCACCATGCCTGCCTGCAATGCTTCCGCTAACATGCTGGCATCTGAAAAGCCGCGAACCTCCGTTCCTTTTGCCAGCACATCATAACAGACCTGTATCATCTCGTTTAAATTCTCAATATCATCATCACAGACTATGACCTGCATCGTGCCCTACCCTTTTATCTATAATTTTCTCTAACTATTATATATCACTTTCCTTATTTCTGCTATGTGCTTAATAATCTTTTCCATTCTTCAAATGTTCTTACCGTTTCGACACTAAGTAACTCTACGTTTTTTCTAATTGCATGAATGAATTTCTTAACGCTATGCTTTTTTCTACTATATCATCAGTCATGCCTTCATCCCAAAATATATTAAGCCCCAGATTTTTATAGTCTGGAGCTTAAAGCTTTTCAAATCTTTATTAATTCCTACAAAATATTATTCTTCTTTACTTTTTTCAGACTCAAACCATTCCTCCAAAATGTCATCTGCCATCTTATCTTTATCATTGCTATATATTATATCATAGCTATAATCTGCATTTAATGAATTAGCTGCAACATCATATATTAATTTAATCTGTGTTGGCATTTCTCTTTGATATTCTTCACACAACTTCCTAAGAGCCACCATATCTTCATTAAGAATCGCCATAACGTCTCGTTGTCTGGGTATTGAAACATCATATTCTTCCTGCCCATCTACAATAACGTCATTTAGTCTGCTTTTTTTCACAACTTTGCCATTTACCTTATAAAAGAAATTACAGGATTGCACCCCTCCTTCAAAAGAACAGTAAATATAAATCTTCTCTGCTCTATCTTCCACATATTCCATGCAAATTTCCACCATATCCGTTTGCAATTCTGAAAAATAATCTTCAAACACTTTTCCCATTTCGTTTCCTCGCTTCTACTCCTGATAGTGTCAAAAGACACTCCATTTTTTCTTTATAAATCTTTTATTTTAATCTGCATTGGAAATGAATTTCTGATCTAATAATTTAAAAACAATATTTTATAGTAAACATTTCGAATTCTTAATTTCTATCATTTCTTCTTGATTCAAATTTTTAAATTCTATCCCAACGAAATCATCTCCTAGAAACAATAAATTATTTAAATCATTAATCCTATATGCATTTAGAACACGCTCTTCAATATCATCTTTTAATACCAAAATTGCATTTTCTGACTTCCAAAATTTAAATTTCCCATCTACGGTAACATTCATATTGTTCTCATCGAAATCCTGATTATATATACTAATTCCCATACCTTCATCTATAATTACGGGAGTATCACTAATATTATTTATTATTTCATCCTGAACAAAATAGCTAATATACTCTATCATTCCATCTTCTGGATTAATTGCTATGTCCAACGGAGGCTTGCGCTTATCCTCATAAAACAAATGGTAATTTTGTCCTATTCTTTTATCAACAACTGATATTTCAAATAAAACAAGCCCCTCACCCATACCTTCTATTTTTCGAATATATTTTTTGTTATTAAATACTTTTTCAAACTTCACTTTTTTGCCTCTCTAATTAATCATTCTTCTGCTCCCCCAAAAATGTCGTAGCTGTACTCGGATACTATTTTTCATTATGTATCAGAAAATATACTTCATCCTTAAGCCAATGTTTGTTCTTTTCATAAAGATAGTTATAATTCGCATCTGTATAATATTCCATTGGAGATATGCTGTTATCTTTACCCTGAATAATATGTGGAGAATCAGCAGTGTATCCTAATTCAAGCCATAGCTCCGTTAGTCCCATTAAGCCATCAATACAATTTGTATTTTTATCTTTTAGGAATTTATTAACTCGAGCAGCCCTTATTTTTCTATCTTCTATATCATCTGGATTTTCTTCTTCATTTGCCAACTCATAAAGAGTATCCATAACATCCTCTAAATCATAGTCACCAGAGCCTGCCAACTCACATATTTCAATTCTATCCTCTCCTTTTTCCAGTTGTTCTTTCGCATATTCTACTATTTCATTTATAGAAATTTGCTTTTCTAATAATCCCCTATATAACAATTTCCAGGTTATATTTAACTTAAGTCCTTTAATGTCTGCTATTTTTATCATGATTTTATTGCTACTCCATTTAATGAACCCTCTAACCGATACAATGTTGCATATCCAGCATAATTATCAACTAAATCATTAAAGCCGTGCGCTTGAGCTGTCGCAGGAAATTCTTTTATAATTTGAGGTTTACCCGTTTTTTCATTTGTCTCGTAAATCAGTTTTACATCATTCCTTGTAGAACTGGTATGTACGAACCTCTTATCAAGCGCAAATCAAATATCGTTATACGGATTTTTTTTAAGAATTTCTTCTATTTCTTCATCTTTTCTTTTCTGAAAATCTTGTCCAAACAATGAAAAAATTTCTTTTTCTTTTGCAAAAAGAGCTCGGCGAAAATCCTTTCCCTTTTCTCTATTGCATATCGCAAAATTTATTATGATATTAGCGGAAATTATGTTTACTGCATTCCATAAGACTTCTCTTTTTTTATCTGTAACAATATCACTTCTTATTTTCCCTTTTTCAGTAAAAAGAATATGATATTCATTGTTCTTATTAAATATATATGTTCCTTCTACACTATTATCTGTTCCTTCAGCAAAGAACAAATTTCCACAAGAAACTTCTCCTAACCGCGTTTGAACTTCATTATATACATAATTTTTTAATTCTTCTGTCGATAACATCTTACACCTCTTCCTTACTTGGGTACAATATATCCCTCCACTGAAATATTGAATTTTCAAGGTTCAACACACCAATATATGGTGTGGGAAGTTTTAGTTTGTAATAAATATTAATCAACTATATCTTCTCCATATATGCCATCATTTTGATATTGTAAAATAATATTGTACATTTCATCAACATCTAATTGACATAATTCTGCTTCATCTGCTGTAATACTAATTCTTTTTTTCTTTACCATATGTGCTCCTGCATCATACTGTAGAAAATATCTTCCTGCATCTTTTAATAATTCAATACCTCCATCTTCTAAAATCCACTTCAACTATAGTCACCTCTTTTCAAATAAGTGTTCATATGTATATGTTCCTTCTGCCGCTGGACTAACAACTGCTTCTTTTACTCCACCACTTGTATACCCACCTGGCTCCCAATATTCCTGCCATGCTCCTAGCTCATTTCCGGATGGAATTCTTATACTTGATGTATCTTCGATTGTTACTACGACAGGATTTTCCCCTAAATAACCTTGGTCTAACCCTAATATTGTTTCTATTTTGGACACGTCTCCGTCTGCATACTGTATTATTTCATTTAACTCGTCGCCTGACACCACAAAAGTTCCACCCTTGCCGCCAATAGTTCCTGTTGGCTCATTAGGCATTATTTTAACTGCACCCAAAGGACAAATTTGTTCTAAGTTTTCTAAATTGATCTTCATGTGAAAATATAAATAAAACTAATATACCACGTTTTTTCTTTCCCAATTATTGCAAAACAAGTTATATTCAAACTTATAATCTACTCTACCAAAACTATCAGCTCTCAACGAATCACCTTCACATATAACTTCAAGTTTAGAATTATTACAAAATCGAGAATATATATAACCCTGTGGAGGCACTATTAATCCTTTGTTCTCTCCCTCTGTATTATATACAATAATACTCTTTCTTTTATTCATTACATATATCTTCTCTTTTAATATAAAAACATCATTTATATCTTCTAGCTGGATTTCATGTTTTCCTGCATTCTCATCGTAAATAGTCAACAAATTATTATCATCATATTTGCAAATATCCTTACCTGAAAATCCTACAAATCGATATTCATAAATTCCATCAAACATTAATTCAATGTAAATTGCTGTTGCAACATCTGTTGCAAATTCAACTCCCTTTGTCTCGTATATAATCTCTTTATCATCATATAACCACTTTACCATATTATCTACATATTCAACTTCCATAATTTGTCACCTCTTTTAATTCTTTTAATCGAACCTGGTACTACTTCAATAAAATCCGTTCTATTTATTCTACCTAACCTTTATACTAGAGGAGATGCTGAACATATCATGAAAATGGAACTGGCACAGCACTTTATGAATAAGGGGTACTACTTCCAGAAAGTCCACCTTAATAACGACACAGAGCTAATGATAAGCAATCGCCAGTATAACACCGAAATACAATTCCAGTGGGTGGATATAGATGAAAATATTATATAATGCAAGAGCCAACTGGTGTAATTTTTCTCAGTTGGCTCCTTTGCATTTTTTTACCAGAAACAAATATTCTCAGTAATTTTAGAAGTAAATTTTTATCTAAATTACATCTACTTCTAAAAATTCAAATCCCGTAAAATCATTATCTTCAATTACTTTTTTTAAAGTTTCAGAAATGAAAATAGGTATCGTATCATCCTTTAATCTAAATATATGCCTATTAACAATTTCACTACTTTTTAACGCATATTTTTCTACGGAGATAATTTTTTCGTCATCCAATTCAAAAACGTCGTATTTTGAATTATCCAAATCTAATGCATCAATTACAGTCACAATATTAGCCACAAAATATGAATCCACTTCAATTCCGGAAAATCTGTCAATCACCTTAACTGGCAAAAATTGAACTTGATTTTCTAAGATTTTCTGTGTCTTATTACAAAAATTTTCTGAAACTACAAACCATCTATGCGGATTAGCAAGATAATCCGTTAATACATTTCCTTCCGTAGAATCATACTCAAACACAACCCTACCCCACTGTTTTATCTCTTTTCCACTAATGGTTATGTATTCATCCATATTGCCAATACTAGCAACATCGCAATTAGCATAATTATCGTCTTGTTCATAATCATATATCAATTTATAGTAACGCATCATCAATCTCCTTCATTATTTTTTCCAGTAGTCTTTATACAACATCTCTGGATTATTGATTATTTTCTGTTTCATTTGGTCATATAATTTCAAGAATTTTGTTTTATCCCCATTTGCTATTCTATCAAATTTTTGCATATTATCAAGAACATAATCGTGGTATGCATAAGGATGTCTGCCTTGATGTGGCATCGACTGTTTGTTCCAATCACCATCTAAATCTAATCCATACTTCTTTGTTATGCTCTCAAATTGACTTGTATATTTTTTACTTTTATTCGATGCAAAATGATGTACTTGATTAGGTTTAGTTGTTGTACCACTCTTGCCTCCAGCCGGCTTCACATAATCGTTCTGTGCTTCTGCAAAATCACTTAGATAATCTTCATATTCCGGAATATCTGCTCGTTGGCTCTCAAATATATCTTCATAAAATTCACCTTCCAGATCTGCCTGTTTTTCTATTTCCGCCAGATTCGGTTCCTCTATCTTCGGCACCTCTGTTGGCACCTCTTCCGGCATCCCTTTGGCTGCCTTTGCATCTCGAATTCCCTTTACGGTATTCTTAACTGCTCCAGCCAGACACACCACATCTGCCGTCGTGGTACTGATTGCCAAAGCCTTATTATATGCCTCCTCTCCCATAAGGTCTTTGAGCGGATTTATGGCATCTGTGTACTTCAATCCCTGAACAGAAATTGATACATCCTGCGTTCCCTCAAACAGTTCCGATGTTCCAAACAAAAGGGAAGATCCCCCGCTCGCAAATCCAAGCACTGTAAGCAGTGTTCCTGCTTCACCAATTGCTACCCCTAATGCGCCTGCGCCACTCATTAACGCAAAAGCACCCGTTGCTATCTTCTTCCATCCCTCCTCCCACTTTGCATCCGTGATATATGTCTCGCATGTATCCCTGCTAATCTCAGAAAGACCATTGATTGTCTCTTCATTTTGCATCATATATCCATAGATGCCAAGAATACTGTTATACAGCTCCGGATTATTTGTTATCTGCAAACAGGCTGTATTGTTCGCACCTGCCACAAAGCCATGCGCCCATACATCCTGTATCTGCTGTTCTCTTTCCGCCAGACTCGCACTAATATCCGTCACGCCGTTTATTTTCACGTTCGGCGGTGCTGTAACCGCATTATACCCCTGCGGCATCAGTCCGGTCAAATATGTCAGCGAGCTTTCTGTAAGATTCTGTAATAGCACCAGTTCATTTGCATCAAAGCTCTCCTCCGTATCAAGAAGCGCCTGTCGATACTCCCTCTCTCTGGCTTCAAATTCTTCGATACGGGTAAATGCATTTTCGAAAGATGGCATGGTCACATCTGTGAATCCACACACCCGATAATACATTTCTTTGACAATATCAAGCTCATCATCCATCCACAGATATGAGTTTCGATAAGCATTCAATACCTCACTGATCGTATCTTCATCGATAACGGCATATGCATCCGAATCAAGCAGAGCATACGCACCCTGATACACCATCAGTATCTGCGTAAACGCCATATTTACGGCATCTGCGATTGCCTGTATACTGCTTGCAAATCCGGTTATGTAATTCCGCATAGACACGACAGTTGCCCCGGACTGATTATCAAGCAATGCTGCAAAATGATTCACTGCCGTTGTCACATCCGTTATACTCGCCTGCAGCGCAGCAGCCTCACTTATCACATGGTTTGTAAAACCAAATATATCATAAATATCTGCTGTAAGTCCCATAGTTCCCCCTATTTATTCATATCCTCCGCCGCTTGCGCATCTACGCCCAAAAGTGCTGTATATGCATTCGTTACGCTCTGTGTCACCAACATCATGATGTTTTTCATACTATCAGATAGTTTATCCAACATTTCTAATTGTTCCTGTAATGCTTGATAGGATGGAAGACTGGTAACACCTTCCTGTTTATACTCCGTATTGACTTTATGTATATCTCCGATTGCATCTGTAACCTCCTTCATTCCCAACTGCAACGTATCTAAATCAATATGTAAACTTCCCATGATAGCTCCTCCTACAGTTTTTTTCGTAAATCTTTGTTCGCACTTACGAGCGTGTCTATCTCGTTTTGATATGTTCTTATTTGTTGATTCAAGGCTTCTATCTCTCCTTCTAACCATGTTCTTTTTTCCCGCATCTGAGTCTGCATATCTTCTACCTGTGTCTGACAGTTTTCGACATCGGTATCTATATGTCCAAACTCAAGATCCGCATAATTATACTCACTGCCCCACCATTGATGTATTTCTCCCGTATATGTGCAGATTACATGATTATAATAGGTTTGAATTCCTTCTATATTTTGTATAACGGTACTCAGATTTCCAATTGCAGAACGCAGATCATCATACTCATCCTCATACCTTGCGATTAAAGTTCTGACACCGCTCATCTGCACCTCATAGCGCTGGATTGCTCTGCGATTATCCAATATTTCCTGTTGAATCTGCTGCTTTTCTTTAGATTTTTGTGCCATATTCCACCTCTATCCTTTCTGCACAACCCGAACTCTCTCGATCTTATCGCCTTGTATCACATACGCATCATTTACATCCAGTTCTTTCTTGAATGTACGGGCAACTCCCATCGATATATCTGTCACTTTAATGTTCTTAATATTCTCAAATATAATAAATGATTTTGTATCACGCACCTGCTTCAAGAGCTCGCCTGCCGAGAAGGAAATCATAGCATTTTCAACATCCGTCAACAGGAAACATCCTTTTGCTGACTTAAATGCCATACTTATCTGCCTGTATAGATCTACCATCGCTTTGTCCGTACCGATCTGCTTCATTATCTCTGGTGAATTGACTACGATTATCTGCAGACTCGCTGGTGTTTCCTGTTTCTGAAGCTTCTGCCACGCTATATTCAACAGCTCCGCTGCACCCTCTGTTGTCTGCGTATATCCACTCACATCTGACTCAAACCTCCTATACTCACCTGCTGTATCATCCATGAGATACACATCCACAGGTGCCTTGTCCTGATTCCTGAGAGCCCTGTCAAGCAAATACTCTACATATTGGTGTTTGCTGCTGTCTTTTGCTCCAACAAAAGCCAGCAGCGGTGTCTGCCCCAGATCCAATGTCCGTCTGCCTATCGTCTCAAACTCCATGCCGAGCGGAATTTCATATGATTTATAGCTTGTTCCAAACTGCTTCGCCATATATGCTTCCGTTACCTTCTGTGGTATCTCCGGAATCCCCGGTACATACATATCACCGTACTGATCATGAATCTGATCAATAAACGCCTTCATAAGCGTAATCTTCTCAAACTCTTTTTCTGCTGCAAAAGCCAGATAATACTGTATCTCATAATACATTTTATCTGCCTCAATAAGTCCTCTTCCCGCGATATCATGCAGCTTCTTGCGGCATGCCTCAAAGACCACGCCATAATCGCTGGAATCATTGCAATACAAAGCAGTTCTCTTCGAAAAGTTTGATAACAGCTTGAATCCGGCTCCTCCTGCCTGACCGGCGGTCACGACAAAAGAGATACCTGCTGCCACGCTCTCTCTGCTGATACTTATAATCTGATCCTCATAGTCCGGATAATACCCCCGAAATGCAACCCAGTTATCCAGAAAGATCACTATCTGTGGCAGCTCCGTCTGTCCGGATTCCCGATATGCACTATACGAACTTAACCCAAGCTGGGAAAAATACTTTTTTCGCACCTGCACAGTTTCCTGCATCATCTTCAGGAATCCTTTGAGACGTTGTTCATCTGTAGACGTAATAACTCCTCCAACATGATTCAATGTCTCAAAATTACGAAGAATCATAGATGCAAAATCCAGAATATACATCTGGACATCCTTTGGAGAATAACGCATTGCCAGCCCACAGATCATTGTCTGTAACAGATTCGTCTTTCCAGACTGCGCAGATCCCAATATATAGAAATTATTCTGCGAGATGTTCCACGTTTCCACATACTGCCGCTGTCTTGACGGATCATCCACCACGCCCACAGGAACAACAATATCGGTTCCCGTGTAAGAAAAGCCATCCAACGTAAATGGCAATTTCTCCGGTAAAGCAGGAAGGCAGATGTTCGGTAATCTGGATATTCCCTTTTTCTCACAAAATTCATTCACATAATTAACGATTGCTTTCAACTGCGTCTCGCCTGCATCGTCCTCGTTTGGCTTTTGCTCATATATCACAGATCTTTTTCCCGACAATGCAACACTTGTCAACGCAAACTTCTTCTGTGCAGATATCCCATCTGTTTTTGCAGTAACTCCGCTATATGCTGACTGGAACAACTGAAAAATCTCATTATTTCCCACCTGCAGATATGCCCTGCCCGGTTCCTTGATTTCTGCCGCCAATGGTGATTTCAATACTTCATTACTATCATTCTTGTTCTGCACTTTGAGACACAGTTTGAATTTCGAATTACTCCATATCTGATCACTTACTACGCCCGAAGGCTTCTGTGTTGCAAGAATCAGATGTACACCCAGACTTCGTCCGATTCGTGCAGCTGATATCAGTTCTTTCATAAATTCCGGCTGTTCACTCTTCAACTCGGCAAACTCATCTACAATCAAAATCAGATGTGGAAGAGGGATTTTGGCCTTTCCATCTTTATATGCCTTAATATAATCATCAATATGATTTACCTCTAATTTCGCAAAAAGCTCCTGCCGCTTGACAAGCTCTGCCTTGATTGATAACAGCGACCGCTCAATTTCGTTACCATCTATATTGGTGATTGCACCATTCAGATGTGGCAGATCCTTAAACTGATTTACCATTCCTCCTCCCTTAAAATCGATGATGATAAACCCAACCTCATATGGATGAAACAAGGTCGCCATGGACAAAATATATGTCTGCAGGATCTCAGATTTTCCCGATCCGGTAGTTCCCGCTACCAACCCATGCGGTCCATGATACTTTTCATGCAGATCCAAATATACGATTTCATCCCCGCTCTTAACTCCAATCGGAGCCGCCATTGTCTTATATATTTTTGAGTTTGACCAGCGGCTTTCCAGATCCAGATCATACGGACTCATAATATGTAACAGCTGAAATAATGTTATGTTTTTTGTCAGTGTATTCTCCAGATTCACCTCATCGACATACACACATGCCAGTTTCTTTGCCGCGATCTCCGCGCGTTCACGTGACACATATTCATATTCAAACGCCTGTATCTGATCACCATTGTCCGTATCCTGAATATATCCTTTGTAGAAGTCTTCCTCCAGAAAGATCCTGCTTGTACACGCAGGATTCAGGAACTCCTCATACTCCTCAAAAAACACAAAATGAAAACCGAGATCTTTTGCTTTCTCTATGTATCCTGCCACTGGATGATTGCGAAGCATAGCTGACCGGAATACCAGCACAACATACTCCTGCATCTGTTCCGTCACTCCACCCATTGATTCTCGACGGGAAAGTTCAGAATACAGAAATTCCAACGTGCTTTTTGCACTTTCGCCATCATACATAAAATTGCGCAATTTATTTTGCTCATTGTAGGTGATTGGCAGCCATCTCGCCCATGAGAACAAGGGAACATCTACTTTATCCATAATCAAAAACAGCTTGATATCCTTATAAAAATGCGAAGCTGCAAATCCTATGATCAGATTTTTCTCCATCTGATACAACTTTGTCCGGCTTCCAATGAAACCAACCGCATTCGCGGTCTTCAGGTCGAGGCATACCGGCATCGCATCAATAAACTCATATTTATCATGCATGGTTTTCGGAAAATCCTTCAGCGTATCTTCCGTGTCCACATACTCTTCTTTTTTATAATCAACCGGACAGCACGACCGCACAACACCCTTTCCGAGACAGACCTTGAGAAAGTCTTCATCCTCGCGTTTTCTTTCAAAAAGCCGATTGTCAAAATTCTCAATAAACGTCATATAATTGTTCAGCGATGGATTCATATACTCTGCGACCGTTTTCTCCCGCTCCCGCAAATGTATAATCTCATCCTCCCGATTCGTCAGATATTCCAGATATATCTTTTTTCTTCGTTCTTCTTTTTCCTGTCTTTTATTTCGTTCCTTTACAAAATTCAAGACTGTAACAGTTGTACTCACTGACATTGTTGCCGCAAAATAGATGACATACATGCCTCCACCGCCCATCATTCCGCGGAGTCCAACCATCATCAACATATTTACCAGCATCGGCATAACAGACATCAAAAAGTTCTGCTGTTCCGACTCGTCCTTGTTGTTCGGCTCCAGCACTTCAATCGTCTGATCCGGCATCGAGAACTGCTGTCGGACATTTTTTATAAACTTCGGATATTCATAATGATTTTTCTGATACTGAACAATCTCCACTTTTCTCTTCGTTATAAGCTTTGCTTTTCTCGTTGTATATATCATTCCGTCACAGATACAGAACGAATATCCCTTGATCGACAAAAACTCTCCATCCCGCACATGACAGGTATTGGCGCGTGGCATAAATCCATTTACCTCAATACCAATTGTGTTCGAGACAAATTCCGCATCGTATCCATCGATTACTTTATACAGTTTTACACAATCTTCATGTGTGTAGGGATCATCGATTCGAATTGTGCACTCTACTTGTCCACCAATAGAAAATTCAGAAATATTTTTACAGTCAATCTGAAGATCGTAATCATCACCGACTGCATCGAAACATGCGAGAAAATCAATGCTGAATACCTCCGTTCCGGTATAATCATAGCACAGAGATAAATGATCGCCTGTCTCCAGCTTTCTCACATATTCTTTCAGATTGAAATCTTTGGTCAGATATACGGTATCATTACAACTGATAATATATTCCCCATCTGCCTGCCGATCAATTCGAAAAATAAAGCCTGTCATAAAGCGATCTTTTCGAAACGCAATCTGACATGCTTTATCTGTTCCTATCGTAATACTTCCGGCAAATGAATCATCAAAATCCACTTCCTTATACATGTTATTTCCATATATCACTAATTTATGTTTCATTTGTACCCCCTGCTTTTATCTGTCAAAATGTATAATCGTACCATTGCGCAATCCGAACGATTCCAGCAGCCGGTCTCCACGCAACAGCGTTCTTGGATCTTCCGTACACATATAACATTCCGCCACATTCGACATATCAATCCCCAGATTTAATCCTTTATTTAACCCATAGATCAATTCGTTGGCTGATATATCAAGCGGAATCTCCATATCCAGCCATGTATTTCTTTTTTTATGATGAAATGCCACAATCACTGTATTTTCCATATTCGATACTCCCCTCGTATTTGGAACATCTATTCCATGCACAATATAGTTCTGTCAAACAACTGTGAATTTTTCGTCATTTCCAGATCAAGTGGTGCATTATACTCTTCGATAAATTCACTGAACTCATATTTCTGAAGAAGCTGTGCGCCAGAGAGAAAATCCGGTTGATTATATTTGTAACGGTTACACAAAATCAAAATATTCCTGTCAAAATCCAGCATATTGGAAAGCAACGCTTCCAGCTTTCCTACCGCGATCTTATCCTGCGTTGTCAAGAGTACTTTCCAATCACAATTCTTCAGAAAAACCAGCTTGTCTGCCTCCAGCTCGGAAGATAACTCCACCACAATATAGTCATAGATATTTTTGTCTCGCAGATAATCTACAATCTGGGAATATACTGAAAACTTCATCTGATAAGAAACCGGAAGATTCTTGAATGGCGGCAAAAAATCAAATCCTTCATTTTTGATTTCGTCCTGTATAATTTTTAAAGCATTTTTTATATTGATGGAACATTGATAACAAAATGCGGTTCCAAGCACGCTTGCATCATCTATATAATATGTAAAATCCTGATATGGAACGGTACTGATATAGATTACACGTTTCCCTTTTTTCATCAGTTTATGCGCCAGCGTCAATGCAGTAATCGTCTTTCCCGTTCCCCCGGATGCTGAGAACACGCCAACTACCTTTGTCCCCTTTTCCGACTCCGCCTCTGTGATCAGCCCAGAATCGATCTTCTCCAGCATACGTTTTACACTGTAATACTTATATATGTAGGCAGGATTCTCTGCATCCATCTCTTCTTCTGTCAAATAGTAAATGCTTGTCTTCGAAAAAGCCTCTGGATGCGGTAACATAATCCCATAAGGAAGTATCAGAACGTCAATCTTCTTCGGTCGCTCCAGAAACGCTTCCAGACAGCCTGCATCTGTTATAAATTCAATGCTTGCCCGTTCCTCTGTAAGCTTTGCAAGCTTAAACTCAATCGTTGCCACGTATTCCTCGTCGAATGCCGCGAATACAATACTTTTCTTTATCATATCTGCCCCCTGTTATGACACTGTGATCTTAAATTCTACATCCGCCAAAACCAGACTGTCTCCATCTTTCAGGTAATATTTCTGATCTGGTTCCAACGTATAGCCGTTGACGCTCGTTCCATTTGTACTCTCCAAATCCTGAATCATATAACTGCCATTTTCCCTGACAATCCTACAATGATTTCGACTGACTTTCGTGGAATTTGCAATCGTTCCGTCTGCTTCCTTTGATTTTCCTATGAGGAATTCCGGCTTATCAACAATAAATATCAGATTTCCTTCGGATCCGTTATGTTCTAATAGTAACGTTTTTTCTGAATCTGTATTCTCCATCGCATGTTCAACTGCCTGAATTCCGAAGTCATAAGAGATAAGTGCATGCAATACCTCTGCATCTGTCTTCGTCTGATCCATTACCACATAATACAGTTCCGTCTGTCTGTCAGGCATATTTACAAAAATCTGATTGAAGATCATGAGCATTGTATTCCGAAATAAATAACTCCATGTGCATGCATCATGCAGATCACATTCATAATTAATAGGGAGAATGACTGCCTTGATTTCTTTATTTTTTCCGTCGTAATATAGCCGTTCAAACTTTATGTCTACAGCCTTCATCTCCAGGAAATCATTGTCATCCATTCTCTTTAACATCTGCAAAAAATGAATGCATGCTGTCACAAGTTCTGCGCTGCTGATTTCTCCCATCGCTTCCGTGAACCGACGGTATCCCTCTACACCATACAACAACTGTACTTTCTGATTATGTAGTACCTGTACCATCGGAATGTGATGTTCTTCCAATTTATTTACAACCTTCATCCCGAGCATAAATAACGCATCCTGCGCTTCAAATGTATACGCGAGATGATCTGCATAACAACTGACTATCATCTTTTTACTGTTTACCCCTTGTACTCAAATTCTTCTTCCGCCAGACGAATGATATTACCAGGATCCAGCTTCATATAACGCCCCGGCATAACTCGTATGTCGTTCACATATGTTCCATTTGTCGTATCCAGATCCTGAATATAATATCCATCTTCAAACTTCATAATACACGCGTGTTTTCGACTGATACTATGGCTGCGCGTAATACAGTAATCGACAGAATCTGCGGCGGATCCGATAATGTAACTGTTCTGGTTCACCACAAACGTCTCGCCTGTTTTATACCGGACGATCGTTGGGTATCGAACCGCTGTATCGTTGAGCGGCTGACCGTGCTCGTCCATATCTATACCTAACACACTTGTTTCTCCTATTTCCTCCGGTGAAGACTGACCTGCCTCCTGCAGGCTTCTGTTCAAAGGAAGATTCTCGTGATTTGTTACAAATCCCGGCGTAATCCTTCCACTGATCTTCAACGCTTCTTTGGCTAATACCGCCTGATTCCCCTGTTCCTCTGATAATTTCTTACATCTTTTACACTGCACAGCCAACAAAATCGCCAACGTGACAACGGCGATAAAAAGTACGCCACATGCGATGGCTGCTATAATGATCACCGTCTTTACCGGCAATTCCGCTTTCTTCAGATTATCTATGCTGTCCTGCAACGTGGCAGTCGCCGCATCTACCGCATCCTGTGTATAGTTATCAACCTCCTGCGCCTGTACCTTCTGGTACAACTCTGTCGCCTGATTATAAGCGTCTTCACATACCTTCCATGATTCAGGTGCATATTTATCTGCATCTAATTCCTCGTATGCCGCGATCACCTCTTCCAGTTTGGATGTGTCTACAACTATCTCCGGATTATACTGAATCCCAAGGACAGTCAGCACATCGATTACCTCGTCAATCTGAAGTGCATATGTCTCCTCCGGATTTCCCTTGTTTATCGTGCTTACAATACCAATTGCTTCCCCTTCTTCATTTAACAACGGAAATCCTCTGGTTATCGGCTGGCTTGCGGTGTATCTGTAATAATGCGCATCATTGATTTCCGACCAATCCTCAATCGTACAGTCTATCTGCTGCATATCCGCATCATATGCATGTACAACCTGTCCTTTCTTCGTCTTCGTACTATCATCGCACAATCGAATCCCCATGCAGGATGCAATCTTTGTCGACGGCTGCAATATCGCGAAATTAAGCCCTTCACTGCTATTTACTATGGATAATTCCACAATCACATCATTTTTCAGCACAAGTTCGATCACAGTATTCACCTTGTCCGGTGTCACCCCATGCGCCGCAGCCACCGCATTTTTCTCTTCTTCATTCAATATCACAGTATCGCAACAGGATATAAGATATGTACTTTCATCATCCCCTATAAAAAATGCATATCCGGTTTTAATCACATCCTTCGCGCCGCTATCCGCACAATACATCAGCCGAATCGATGCAATCCCCTTCTTCTCATCATACTTACCTGGTGCTTCTACATTCACGGCATCCGTGGCAGTTGCCTCTGCTCCCACGGGCTCTCCTTCCGGCATCTCCGCTGCCCGTACATTCCCCTGAAGCAACACGCAGACCAGAAGTATACTAATGAATGTGAAAATCGACCTTCTTCCTTTATATATGCTATGCTTTTTGTAATGTGTCATTTGTGTTCTCCTTGTTTCATTTCTTCTAGTTTTTCCTCAAATTCCTCTTTTGTAAGCGATGCATCTGAATTATCGTTCGTTATATGCAGCTCAAACATAACTTCTCCAGTTGACTGATATATAAACTTTAGTGTTAGTTTGCGTTCATCATGCGGAATTCCGGCATATGCCTGAATTAGCATACATCCTCCTGTCAATGTCACATGTGCATAAGCAAAATCCATAAACTCTGTTGAATCATCCACATAATAGATAATTTCATTGCAATCATAATTCACATCAACGGGCTTACTTGCATACTTTATCGTTGTTTTTATATCGTTAACCACTTTGTCATATTCTTCTTTCAATTGATCCCGGTTAAACTTTACTACACAACGGCCTTCCTCATTGACCCATGCATCTACACAACGTTTTTCATCTTTCATTGCTTGGGCTGTTTCCGCTGCACCGCTTCCTGCATGAGTCTCCAAAGACAATTCTATATTGGCTGTTTTTCCTCGTTTGATCTTTAAGCATGGAATGTAATCCCCTTCGTCTTTCGCAAATGAGCATCCCACAAGGGAAACTAAACACAATAAGCATAAAAATACAACTTTTATTCTAAATCGTGTCACCTTATATTCTCCTCTCTTTACTTAGTCATTTATTTCATGAAATGAATCTAGAACTCTGGAAAATAATAATTTATCATTCTCCGGATCCTCCCCTACTGTCTCCCAACGGAAAAAATAATCTCTTTCTTTCCCCCTCAAAATAGCCATTAAGCAATGAGATTTTTCACCTTCAGAATCACTTTTTTTCTCTATCATTGCCTGTTCAAATTCATTAGTATCTCTTTTATACCATCTTATTTTTTGCTGCCCTTGTAACCCTGAAGACATAAATCGAATTAATTCTGACGCTATATCCGCAATATTATTATCTTCCCGAATCATTCGCTGTATCGAAAATACCGATGTGTGTTTTTTCAACAAAACAAAATCCTGTAATTCATCAACGTCAGATTCTGATAAATCCACTATTTCATAATTTTGCGGAATATCAACACTTATCTCATTATTAAAAATTTTTATATTGCTACATATATTTAGTTTCATCTTATTCGTCATATAATGCTGATACATTATTTCCTTTCATTTTTCTCTTGCATTTCTTTCAGCTTTTCCTCGAATTCTTTGGCAGTAATCAATGCCGTCGGATTATCTGCAGATACTTGTAAGTTAAACATAACTTCCCCTGTTGGCTGATAGATAAATTTTATTGTCACCCGGAGTTCATCAAATGGAATCCCGGAATATGCCTGAACTGCTGTACAGCATTCTGGCAATACTATAAAAGTGTATGTAAAATCCGAAAGCCTTGATGTATCATTTGCATAACAAATGATTTCATTGCAGGCATAATTCACTTCAACAGGTTCATTTGAAGACTTTATTGTCTCCCGCATAATATTGACCACATTATCATACTCCGCTTTTAATTGCTTCCTGTTAAGTTTCACTACACAATGTCCATCCTCATTTACCCACGCATCTACACAACGTTTTTCATCTTTCATTTTCTGCGCTTGTTCATCAGCAGAACATGATACATGCCAGCCTGGAGCCATTTCTATATTGACCGTCTTTCCTCTTTTTAACTTTAAACATGGCATATAGTCCCCCTTGTCTTCCACAAACGAGCATCCCACAAGGGAAATAAGGCAAACCAAACATAACGATATAATTTTTACTCTCCATCGTGTCATTTTTGTATTCTGTCCTTGTATGATAATTAGGAAGTTAATTATCACATGTTTCCTTTCTTTTAATATCGTGGTTCAATACATTCAGATACTGTGGACTTTTGATTTTGCCCTGTAGCTTTGACTACTCTAAGGAGTGTATTGCCGCTACCTTTATCTGAATTGTTTATAGCTGGATGTTACCGGAGTAATCCGAGTTCTTATTTCCATCAAGTCTACGATGATAATCGCTGGTGGATATCACGGTATCAGACTTTAGAAAGGGAGGTACAACCTCATGATTTACGTAGGCATTGACATTGCAAAACTCAATCACTTTGCCTCAGCCATATCTTCTGATGGTGAAGAACTAATCAAGCCGTTCAAATTTACAAATGACAATGATGGCTTCCAACTGCTGATTTCCAAGCTAGCTCCTCTAGACAAGGACAGCCTCATCATTGGTCTTGTATCGACGGCACACTACGGCGACAACCTTGTTCGATATCTTGTTGCCAAGAATTACAAAGTGTGTGTGTTGAACCCCATCAAGACTTCTACTATGCGTAAGAACAACATTCGCAAAACGAAGACTGACAAAGTCGACACATACATCATTTGCAAAACTCTCATGATGCAGGAATCTCTCAGATTTGTGACCTTTTATGATCTTGACCTGATGGACTTAAAAGCCCTTGGTCGATTCCGTCAGAAAACCATTAAGCAGCGAACTCGTTTAAAGATTCAGCTGACTTCTTACGTGGATGAGATATTCCCTGAATTGCAGTATTTCTTCAAATCAGGTCTGCATCAAAAATCTGTCTATGCGCTTCTCAAGGAAGCACCAACACCGGAAGCTATTGCTTCTATGCATATGACTCATCTGGCTCATCTTCTCAAAGTGAACTCGCATGGACGCTTTGACAAAGAGATGGCACAGCAGTTAAGAGTTCTCGCACAGAAGTCTGTCGGTGCCAGCGACAGTTCTCTATCTATCCAGGTAACTCACACCATACAACAAATAGAGTTACTCGATAGCCAATTAGAAAGAGTTGAAGCTGAAATGACGGAAATCATGAAATTCAATGATTCTGTCATTATGACCATTCCTGGTATCGGATATATCAATGGAGGAATGATACTTGGTGAAATCGGTGATATTCGCCGTTTCTCCAGCCCCAACAAGCTGCTTGCATATGCCGGTTTGGATCCTTCTGTCTATCAGTCTGGAAACTTTCAGGCTAAGAAGACCAGAATGTCAAAACGTGGATCTAAAGTCCTCAGCTATACACTTGTTAATGCAGCTCACAATGTTGTTAAAAACAATGCCACCTTCAAGGCTTACTATGACGCCAAGATGGCTGAAGGCCGGACTCACTATAATGCTCTTGGGCACTGTGCCGGCAAGCTCGTCAGAATCATCTGGAAAATGATGACTGACAACCTGGAATTTAACCTCGATTAAGAGGTCTGGATACCTACATCATAGATTTGTTTAAAAGCACCCACCAGGGATCCTTATTAAGGTTACCCATTTTTACACGAAAAGGATTTATTAATTTCCAGCTAATTTAAGCTTGACTTTTCATAGCTGGTCTCCTTTTCATATCATTATCAGTCGAACCCTATTCCATCCTTATTGATACTCGATTGTCTGCTGTGTCTCTCCAGTATGCCGGTTCCAGATCACGCGCTTATCTACGCCCCCGTAATACTCCTTCGGTCCCAAATCGTAGATAATGTAATCATCACTTACGACAAGCGATTTTACCCTTATATTAGCATCTGTATCTAGGTTGATGGTAAACAGTTCCTCTTCCGACTCGCCTTCCATCGATATGTACTTTATGCAAACGGAAGCATCGTCCTCACGCTCCGTAAAGAAAATGTCTCCTTTATAAATATTTACACAATGTACACTTGCTTCAATCTCCTTCCACACTTTCTCCTCCACATCATAGAGTTGCAATTCATAATCTTGTTCATCGTAAATAACAGTATTCGGCAGTTCCTCCCCCGTTCCATATATAATACCTCCATATAAATCCGCAAGTCCCACGTCTATATTGAACAAATGCCTCATTCGCCCGACCTCTATCGGCTGACTCCAATCCCATTTATCCAAATCCATGTAGAAGTATTCCCTTACTTTTTGGAGTACCAGATAATGATCCCGGATTCCAAATTCTAAGTGACCTTCTCCCATGTTCTCGTAGATAATCTGTGCATTCGTTCCTTCTTTGTCGATGCGATAAATCCGATTTTCAATCTGAACATAGAAGTATCCATCATAATAATAGAGTTTTGACCGAATATCATAATAAATCGCATCTCCATAATCAAACGTATAAAACTCTTCATACGTTCCATCTGGAGACAACCGGTAAATCACATTATTTCCGCATTTTTCTAACTCATCTGCGTGGTCATAGTTCCCAAGATATACTCGACTTTTATAGAAATATACATATCCATCTACAACCAACGCCTTCGTATTACCTTGATAATTTCCACTTTGCAGATCGATTTCCTGATTGATCCCAGAAAAAGGATTTTCAATTAAACGATTTATCGCCTTTTGTTCAGAATGATATTTGCCAAACACCTTGCTTCCTATCATAATTACACAGATACCAAGTATCATTGCAAATATAATTTTTTTTCGTTTTCGATCCAAACGCATTTCCTTCTCCCTTTACTGCTAATCACCCACATTCACCCACATTGCGGGTCGAACGCCATTATAAGAAGCTGCTTTATCTTGTGATCTTTTTCCGTCATATCCAATCACTAAAATACAATTTATTCCATCATACCCTGTTGATCGCAGCATCCACGATAATCGCTCTGTACCATCGACCAGAGACAGAGTATTTGACGATGAATCTGAAAATTTTCCTATCAAAAGCTCTGTAAACAAGGTCTTTCGTTTCTGCAAAACAGCGCTTGATGGTCTTCGACCAAGGACAGATTCATTCCTTAAACCCTTCCCATAGTATTGTTCTGCTTCTTTCCAACTCAGCATAAATATTTTATCCTTCGTGTCAGGTCTGCTCTCCCGTATTTGCACTTCCACAGCCGGACGTATGTGCGCAGCAAATTCTACCGTAGACGGATTCTCCAACGTTGTCTCCCGGATACTTGCCTGCTCTGTCTCGTCAAATGCCTCTGCATAGAACGCCTGATTCAGCCACGACCGTATCTGCGAATCCTCCCATATTACGCATTTTGCACTATCCGAAAATCTTTGATATGCAATCACATCATGGGATATGAGCAGCACTGCATCCCCATCCTTATCCAGCACATCCCAGCAGATCGGGTCCTCTGTCTCCGGATCTCCGTCCTGTTCGTAGGTTCCCATCTGCACGATGTCACCTATATCCGCTTTGCTAAGTTCAACCGTTTTTTGTGCTTCTGTCGTGTTTAATTCCTCTGTGATCATTTCTGTGGCATTATTCTGATTTTCGCATCCACTCAACACAGCCATAATAAATACAAAAATAGATATTAATTTTTTCATATCCCTCCACCTGTTGGTATAACGTCAACTACATTCGTGTCTATTTTTTGGTTTCACCTCTGTACCTATTCCATAATTCCAAAAGCTCACTTTCATCTTTAAATCCATCCAGCAGTTCAAAGATTTCTATGGGATTACCCAACACTTGATCAACTGTAATATTCTCCCCAAATACATCATTGAATGAATCAACATTCGCTCTGGTTTTCGCACCTTCTTCAACATACATATCTTTCTCATTTATGCTATTCGTATCATACTCAATTATTACATTCAAGCAATCAAATTTTTCATAAACATCTTGTTGCTTGATGGGATTTAATACTTCTTGAATATAGGCTGCATCTCTCTTACCTTTTTGATACTCCATCTCCATAGAAAATCCTTCCTCTACAAAGCTTAGAGCAACAGCAGCCATATTGTTATCTATTGCCTGTCCCACAAATGCATCGAATGTTGCATTACCTAAATGCTGTAATGCAAACTTTTGCATTTCTTCCTTGCTAGTAAATCCATCTGAGGTAAAATTAGGAACAAAATAGTTTTTTAACTGCATTTCTGTATCATCTACAATATAATACTTGAGATTTTCAGCCGTTATGCATTCCCCTATTGTAATACTTGATTCATGCGGAGCTGGGAACATACTATTGTACGAATATTCTTGGAAACTTATTATAATTTTTTCTGAATAAATTTTTATATCAAAAGGGTTGCTACTATCCTTTGTGTTTTGTTCAAACTGATGTATATTATATAATGCATCTAAAACAGCCTTACGCTGTATTATATTTTTTCTATTATCTAGTGAATCCTCATTTTTATTACTATCTTTCTTTTTTCCCGTGTCTACATTTTCTTTTTCATCCAACTGCACTTTTCTTAAATTATATGTAGACAGCTTTTCCAATCCTGTTCTAAATTTATTCCACTTTTCATCGTCAATTACCCATTCTGTATATTCATCTCCTTGCGTTGCTGTCATCATTACCGCAAATAATTTTTCAAGTTCGTTATCATTCATGTAAAGATATGCCGCCGCAACCGCGCCATATTCAGCTTGACTAATATCTTTTGCATCCCTTGATAAAATCTCTAGTGCTAGCTCCATATTATATATTTCATTTCCATTTTCATCGACATACATCAAATTCTGTAATTCCCGTTCCAAATATGCACGTGAATTTTCTGCTTCTTCCCTAAATCCCGCAGCAGCCACACCATCTGTATAACTTATGCAATCTCCAAATATACTTCCTGCCAAAGCCACGTCACTTCCATATCTCCCTAAGTTATAATTAACTTCTGAAGCGGATGTTCCAATATTGGGGAGTTTCAACAACTCTCTAACCTGTTGCATCGTTTCTTTCAATGTATTTAACTCTTCCTGTATTGTTTCCCCAGCAGCAGAGGTTTGATCAAATTTCCTTACCTGTTCAAACACATTCATCATCTGATAAAAACTTGATTCATAATAATTATAATTTTGAGCATATATACTTTGATAGTTTTCATTGTGAACATTAAATGTTGGTATATATGCTTCATTAAACGGATGTTGAAAGGTAAGCGTATTATTTTCTGTCTTAAGCATTTCTATTAATTCTGAGCATTGTGACTCTTTTTCTGTAGTATAATCTCTATCCATCCTGTTCTCCTTCCTGTGATATCAGATCGCGTATCTCTATATCTCCATCTGAATATATTTTTCTAGCCATAGTTAACATTTTCATTGAATCTTCAATAATGCCATTCATTATTTTATGTATATTTTTTATCGTATCTACTTGATCCAATAGAACATCAACATAATCACTTTGGCTATAAGATATCTCTGATCCCAATTTACTGGCAGCAACTTGAACATAATTGTCATTTAACATTATATTTAATTCCGTTAATTCAGCATTTATTACCGAATAATCAACTGATATACCCATTACATATCTCCCCACTTAATTTAGAAATACAAATATCCATCCACTTGATCTAATTGTTCTAGGAATTGTATTATTTTGTAGTTACATTCATACGACCATGACAATACCGAATATCTTAAGGACTCCAAAACAGATATATACAGTTCTAAATTATTATGAAAATCTCCATCCGAAATTCCATACTGGCACACCAATGATAAACTCTTTATTAATTTACTTAAGCGACTTTCTATTTGAGCTGAAAGATTAATTAGATTTCTACCTAATGTCTCTATTTCTTCATCTCTTATTTTCATCTCTGTCATATCCAGATTCTCCCTATCTTAATTTATTTAATTGTATCCGATTTTCTGCAAGTTGTTGTTGAGCACGATATATCTCTGCCTCTATTGCACTCAACGTTTCATCATAGCACATACATAGTTTTCTATAATTTTCTCCTGTCACATACTCCAGTAATAATTCCGATACTTTTTTAATTGTCTGGTTATTCTTTTCTGCCTGCATCTCCTCTATTATTTTTCGCTTCCTAGCATAACAATGCACGGCATCCGTCTTTTCATTCTGCTTTATTCTATATTCCTGTTGTAATAAATCCAGCCGATCTTCTAATCCCGATATATTCTTTTTCAAATCAGCTTTCTTTTGTTTCTTCTCGGCTTCTTCATCTGCCTTATTTCTCGCATCTCTCGTCTGAACTTGCATTCCCATAACCAATACCTTACTCCTTAGCTTTTATCATTATAAAACAGCCCTTAAACCTCATCTTTATCAGACACCATTTAAGGGCTGTTTTACACTAACTAAAATAACATATCTGCAATATTTGCATCTGCTTCCGCAAAGTTTTGACATATCTGTGAAAGCTGTGTATAGAACTGATTGATCAGCTCTGACAAACTCTCAATATCCGGTCCAAGCATATTTTTGAATTCCTCTACGTACGCAGTCGCAGACTCTGCCTCCATGTAACCATTGCTGACAAGAGAACTTACTGTTGTTGTCATATCTGAATACAAATCCTCAATATTTCCTTCGTAGCCCTTCATATCTCCAATTAATCCTTCAACGGCTGCATAGTCTACTCTTAATCTATCACCCATTTATTTATCCTCCCTGTACTAACTTAACTGTGTTTTCATATCATCATCCAAATTCTCGAACTGCTGACATACACTTTCTAATTGCTGTGAAAAATCTCCCAAATTCACGTTCAGCTTTGAATAAATTGTTTTAACAATTTTCTCATATTCATCCATATATGCCTGCAATGCCTGTCCTTCCATTACGGATGGAAGAGTCTCTACCGTATTACTCAATTTGTCAAGCAGATTCTCCATTTCTCCCTTCTGTGTTTCAAGCTTTGCAATTACTTCGGATCGGATTTCCCCATAACGCACGTCTAAAGCCATTTTTTAATACCTCCTAATTAATCTTCCACATACACAAGCTTTGTAAGTACTTACATATGCGTATTCATCTTGTTACACTGCGCAGTGCAATATTTAAAGCAACTTCATTTGTCGCTTCAAACCTTATTAATAATAATCTCCATTATTTTTACAGCTCAATGTTATTTTCTTTGCCTGTACCAATATTGGAGTATAATGCTTATCCTTTAATGTAAAACTCAAAACAGTTTTTGGATCAGTTCCTGCATAATTTTGTTGTGATATATTGCTTACCTCTATGTGAGAATCAATTTTCGAAATTGAATACGAAGAACTTGAAATACGCGCTCTCCCATCAGAATGTCCATAAGAAAAATTTGCATAGACATATATAATTAAACAGTCCTCCCCATTTACTTCATATGTATATTTTTTTGTAGCTTTTCTTGCCGACACAGAACGCGTATTCTCTGATATTTCATCATTTGTAATTACATATATTCTTTCTGTTACACCTCCTTCCAACTTATTTTCTGCAATCAATAATTCTCCAACACTTGTCTGTGCCTGTATTTTATTATCTTCAAATCCAGGCATTACCATTAACATCAAAATACCAAAAACAAAGTACAACCATTTTCTTTTTTTAATCATCTTAGCACCTCACACATAATAAATGAACTCTTCCGAGTTTTTCCATAGCCTGATTTTAGTATATCGCTACATGCCCAATTATCAAGATGTCTTGCACAAATGGTCGAAATATTAACACTTTTGGTCAAAAAAAGTCCAACATGCATAATTTAAAGATACTTATACGGAACTCATGTGTACTTTTGCATATTAGAATATATTTCTGCTACAATACGATGAAAAAGGAGTTTTCTATGAAATCTACAAATGATACAAGTCTGATTCAGGCCTATTTAGACTATTGCAAATACAACAAGCGTTTAGATGAAAAAACACTTAAAGCCTATGCCATTGATCTCCGACACTTCTATATGGCATTGCCGGATCAGCCACTCATTTCCCGTACACCACAGACAATTGAATCCTATATTTCTTCTTTACATACATTATACAAGCCTCGAACCGTCAAACGGAAAATCGCTTCTATAAAAGCCTTCTATCATCATTTAGAATACCGTGATATCATCGCAATCACACCATTCACCAAGCTACAGACCCGTTTCCGCGAACCACTGATTCTGCCGAAAACGATTCCCCTCCTCACAATCGAACAGCTTCTCGCCGAAATATACACGCAGCACTCAAACGCAAAAACCCCCTATCGGCAAGTGCATACACTGCGTGACGCCGCAATCATTGAATTGCTTTTCATGACCGGAATCCGGATATCCGAGCTTTGTTCTCTGCGCAATCATAGCATTAACCTGCACACCGGAACAATACTGATCTATGGAAAAGGAGATAAGGAGCGTCGTCTACAAATCACAAACGCAAACGTCCTATCCATATTAATAAAATACAAATCCAGTATGCCTTTCTGCCCGGACCCATATGCTCCATTCTTTGTGAACCAGAATGGTACTGCCGTATCTGACCAGTCAATCCGCCGTATGATCCGTAAATATTGCAAGCTTGCAAACATCAACCTGCATATCACTCCGCATATGTTCCGACATACGTTTGCAACCAGCCTCTTAGATGCTGATGTCGATATCCGGTATATTCAGGAAATGTTGGGACACAGCTCTATCACAACGACAGAAATCTACACACATGTCTCCACGGCAAAACAGACAGATATTCTCACAAATAAACATCCACGGAAAGATTTTCGATTGGTTTGATGGTGCGGGGAAAGCGATCGATAATTTTTAGTTATCCGTCAGTTATATGGAAAAATTATTTACGAAGTTAATATATAAACGAGGAACGACGTATGAAAAAAGACAAATTCTATGTATACTTACCAATGATTTTAGGAATAGTGCTTATTATTTTATCCATCCTCAATTCATTTGAAAATAATAATGTATGGGGAATAATTGGTGGTGTTTTATTGATTATTATCCCATATGTATATACATCTATTCCTATCATATACGAACGATACAAGGAAAATAATAGTTTAAAAAATCGTTTGTCCGAAAATACTTTTACGGATAGACAAACTGATTTACAAAACTTGATATCTTTACTACATAATCATAAAATAATACAACTAACTGGAAATGAACGTCAATGTGGGAAAAGTTGGCTTGCACTAAAATTAATTGACTGCATAAATCATCCGAATGATGTAGATTTTATACATCATCATAGTTTAAAAAAACTATTTAAAAGAATATATTATATAGATATGAAGCAAAAATCGGATTCAGATATCAATTACTTTTTTGAAAATAATATCGTAACTAACAAAACATTAATTATAATTGATCATATCAAAAAAGTTGATTATATCTTTTCAAAACAGGAAGCATATAATTTTTCATTAATATTTATTACTGCAAGTATAGTGGATACTAAAGGAGAAATATATTATATATCTAGTTTTGAAATAGACAATGTGCCAAAACTTCAAAAAAATATAAATAGGAACTATAATAATATTGAAATATTAAGCAAAAAAGAAATAGAAACCTTGTATGAAGTTACATATGGTAATATTGGAAAAATTCATTTCTTATTGGAACGTCAAGAATATGTATTATGGATAAAACAACTTGCGCTTAAATTGCAAACTAACTACGATAAAACATTGAATACTATTCAACTTGCATTGTTTTCAGGTAAATACGTTGATGCTCAAAATTTTTTGGATATTTTTCAATCTCAATATGAGAAAGAATTATTAAATAACAATGATTTATATTTTAAATTTAATATTATGAAATCGGATTGTGAACATTTATTAAATAATTATGAAAATGCTCTCGCTATTCTAAATATCCTAAAAAAACCTGAAATGAAGGTTTATAATATTGAAAACAGGATGGAAATATTAGAAGCCCATTTTAATAAACATTTATGGAAATGCAATGAAGCTCTTAATATATTACAATCAATAGAATCATCTAATATTTGTGGGTTAACAGATTCTTTAGGTATATTAGTGGCGAAATATTTTGTTGATGACTTGATAGTTCCTAATTGTAAATTAGATAGTTTATCAGCATTTATTCATGTATTTGAAAAATGCAAAGACAGCAAATTAGAAATGAATCCTAAAGATATCTATAAAATAATGCGAAATGAATCTATTTATTTATTTTATAAAAAGAAATATACAAGAAAAAATATCCTTGAACCAATAAACTCTGTCATTTTAAAATATAAAAAAGAAAATAACAGATTATTAGCTAATGCATATTTCATTAGAGCTGAAATAAATAGACTTTTTCAAAAATATAAAGCTACTCTTTTAGATTATAATAGATGTTTGACAATAACTGATGATGATAATATAAAAATTCAAGTTAATATAATGAAATATTATTTAGCTTCAATTAAAAAAATAACTATATTTAAAACAGACAACCATTTATCAAAAGAACAAATATACAAGCTATGTAATAATAAAAATAAGTATGGAATGTTGCTTATTCAACGTATAAATTGTATTGAACTAGACGATCCAAATAAAGACCAAATAACCTATTGCTTTGAACATCGAATTATGACTATTCTATAATTATTTCATTATAAGTAAAATGTGGTATTTTCTTTTGGATCAGTTGCTTTCTAATGTTATTTATATTTTCAAAAGAGCCATTATTCTTTATTTGAAACAAAAGATTTGCCAGATTTTCAATGTCCTGTTCATGCCAATTGAAACGAGCTATATGTTGGGTTCCTAGTCGTATGCCGTCATTATGAAATAATAATTTATGTTTTTTGTTTAATGATATATTATAATTTAATGCTTGATTATAGAAAAAATCAGCATCCTTTCTTTCCATTAATAAAAATAATTGATGTGTTTTTGTATAAATATTTTTATCAATTTTTGCAATTTTAAACCCGCGTTGTTCTAATTTTTGACCTAGCAAATTGGCAAGTTGTATTGTAGTGCCTTGATAAGGTTCTCCATATTCAATTTGCTCAATAAGAGATAATAATAAGCAGGCTATATGGTTTGGTTGAATATCCCTAAGGAAGTTTGGAGTTATATTAGCACTTAGCTTTTCTATATATATATCTGTATTTGTCATAATCAAACCACAAGCCACTGCGGGCAAGGTTTTATGTGTTCCACCTAATAAAACGACATTTGAATACTCTAATGGATTAGGTATACATTTACCACCAATTAAACCTAGTGTTTGGGTTGCATCATAGATTATTCCCATATTACTTGGTATATGAATTTGGCTTAAATCAGGAACATTAATCAAATCAGATTGACAAAAGATAATAAACGAATAATCTCCAGTCTCACACATTTTATTTAAATTGATATAATCAACTTGATATTTTTCAAAATCATATGGAATTGGGTCATATGAAATATTTAAAGTATCTAATATAATTGGCATAGAAGCATGCCCGCCTTGTTCAGGCGTAGATAAAAGAACTTTTTCTCCTGATGATAAAAGAGACATAGCGCATACGGTAAAGCAGTTAATTCCACTTAAACTTTCTGCATTTGCATATTTAGAATGGAATAATTGGTTGCACGCTGAAGTAACAAGAGATTTCAACTCCTCAATTTTATTACTTTCAAAAAAATAGTATTTACCTTCAAATTCTGAATTTAAAGGTTGTTTTACAAATTCTGATATATATGTTTCAGCGGCACACAATGGAATACAGTTCGTATTGTTATTCTTCATCTCATTATACAATTTTATATAATCTTTTAATAGTGAATTCATTTTTATTCTCCTCTGCTACTTAGTCAATATTTACAAAAACTTCGTAAATAATTTTTCCATATAACTGACGGATAACTAAAAATTATCGATCGCTTTTTTGTTGCTAATATAGATGAATCCTGCTTGCCACTCACGCAAATTTTAATCATCCTATCCCATGCATAATTAAATATTTCTTGATTTTAGTATATCGTTACATGCTCAATAATCAAGATATCTTGCACAAATGGTCGAAATTTTAACACTTTCGGTCAGGCAATGCGATTTTTGAACGGAATATGTGTGTATTCTTATCGAAATCATAGATATATACCCCCTCATGTCTGCGCACGATTTTCTCTATGCTCTGCATGCCAATTCCATGCTCCTCTTTATTTTTTGAGGTGATGAGTTTTCCTGCCTTATCCTTCTTTATTTCCCCAAGATACGAATTTTTTTCTTCTATAACCATCATGCCGGAATGCTCGTTCACATCCACACGTAATTCGATAAATCCCTGATTACCAGCCGCTTCATACGCATTTTCCAGCAGATTTCCGAATAGCACTGTCATCTCCGTGTCATTCAGATCAGATAGCACAGCTCCCCGAATATCAACCGCCAATGATATTCCTGCCTTGTCACATACACTCTGATAATATTGCAGGATCACGTTTAACACGGCCCGATTACAAAACCTTTTCTTCGTAAGCTTCGCATCCACGCAATCCTGCAAAAGCTTCTTCGCTTCCTCAATGTCTTCATGTTCCAATAAACTCTGTACCGTGTATAGAAAATGCCTTGTATCATGAATCACCGCATGACATGCCTGATTCTCTTCACGAACCATCAGAACTTCCTGCAATCGAACCTGTTCCTGTTTTACCCTCTGTTCCTTCTTGTATACATAATTATAGATGCATAGCAGACCTATAATTATCAGGACAAGCACAATTACAATCACACGTGTCCATACATAAGGCAGCGCTTGCTCCATATTATTTATAAAAATAAGAAATCCGATCAGAAAAAAGATGACGATTCCCTGCATGAAAAATAGAATTTCAGATGCCTTTCTTTTCATAGCTTTCCCTTATCCCCTTCGCAGATATTCTTCATATTTCTTACAAAACTCCAGATACATACGCCTGGATATATGTGCCCTATACTTTCCTTTCGCCAGAATTATTTCATTCTTTGTAAACCGGCTCACATAATCCAGATTTACCAGAAAACTCGTATGAGATTTGCAAAATCTTACCTGATTCAGTTTTTGCTCCCAATCCTCCAGCTTTCCCTTCACTTCATACCTGGCATCCTTTGTGCATACGTACACACAACGCCTTTGATTCTCAATCATAACAATGTCTGCTTCCCGACAGACAATCGTCTCTCCATTCTGCATAATTGTGATTTTGGGATTCGTATTCCGATACGCCACCAACGCATCTCTCAGATTCCGCTCGATTCGATCCGGCAAAGATGCTTTTTCGATATACCGAAACACCTGAAAGTCCATCGCATCATCCAGATACTGCTCCGTAAATGATACAATGAAAATCAGTGCATATGGATTTTTCTCTTTGATCCTCCGTCCGACCTCAATTCCACTTTTCCCCGGCATTTCCACATCCAGAAATACGATATCTGCCATCTCCGGTTCTTCCAGAAGCTTCTCCCCATCTGTAAATGTCTTTATTCCTGCCTCTATATTATTTTGCCGAAAAAAGCGATCAACTATTTCACTCAGATATTCTAAATAACTGCTATCATCGTCACATAAAAATATATGTATCATCTATAAAATCTCTTCCCTCTCTATTACTATAATGTCCTCTGATTCCCTCGCTTCTTGATCCATATTATGAACAAGTGAGAAAAAGAACAGCCACACGATGGCTGTCAGGATAGAAAAAATACTCACCAAATTAAAGATTCTACGTTTCAACAGATATTGCCCCCTTATATCAACCACGTTTCTTTTATATCATACTAAATTTCAAATTGTATAAATATGGGCTTGCCCATTTTTCCGTAAGTTGTTCTCCTTTGCTCATCCGTGTTTATGTTCCAACGCCAATCCAATCAACCGGTCAGCTTGATCTGCCATAAACAGTGGAATATTCAGCACATCATCATCAAGCTTCAGATTATCCAGAGAGAATCGAATACGGAGTTTGACCTTGTCCGGGAACAACTCCTTGAACTTCTTAAGGCTCTTGCTGGTGGTATTGGCTTCGGATTTGACTTCAATCGGGAAAATATCATTTTCTCTCTGGATGAGGAAATCCACTTCATACGGAGGATTTGTTTGCGTCCAGTACCGAGGAACCACTTCAAACTGCGTAATGAGCGTTTGTAGCACATAGTTCTCGGTTAATGCCCCCCTGAACTCGGTAAACAGGCGGTTGCCTTCTCCGAAAGCCGTAGGTGCCAGTTGCGCCAGACGGCGGAGCAGACCAACATCCACCAAATAAATCTTAAAGGCCGAGAGGTCATCGTAGGCAGCCACTGGAAGACCAGGAGCGGAGCTGCGGTAGATTTTATGAACCAATCGGGCATCCACCAACCACTGCAAAGCATCCTCGTACTCACGGGCTCTGGCCCCTTCTTTGACAACCTTATAGATAAACTTTTTATTCTCCCTTGCCAGTTGAGAAGGTATCGATTTCCAGATCATCGAAATCTTTGGGAACTCGCTGATATTGGGATGTTTTGCAAAGTCCCGCTCATACGCACCGATAATACCAGACAAGGCTTCTTGCATGGCTGCAACATCCCTTGCCTCTGTCCACATCTTAACTGATTCCGGCATACCGCCAGTCACATAGTACATTTTCAATTTCTCATACAGAGGATTAAAGAACGCATCGGGAATCGGTTCAATGGTGTATACCGTTTCCAGATACTTTGCTAAGTTTTCATCACCGTTGGCAAGCAGAAATTCTGTGAAGGTCATAGGGTCAATCTGCATGAAGTTGACCTTGCCTACCGGGAAGGAAGATGGCTTTGCCAGAGCAATGCCCAGCAGAGAACCAGCGCAGACAATGTGATACTGCGGGGCATTCTCACAAAAATATTTCATGGAGTTGATGACCTTAGGGCAGTCCTGCACCTCATCAAAGATGATGAGGGTCTTTTCCGGCACTATCTTCTGAGCGCTTGCCAGCATCAAATTTTGCAGGATACGGTCAACATCTTTTGTAGTTTCAAAGAATTGCTTGTATTCCTCGTTCTCGTCAAAATTGAAATAGGCGGTATTTTCATAATATCGTCTGCCGAACTCTTTCAGAGCCCAAGTCTTACCCACCTGACGTACGCCCTTCAAGATTAAAGGCTTGCGGTAGGGAGAATTCTTCCAATCCAGCAACTTTTTTAAGATAAAACGTTCCATAGAATCACTCCTCACATTTTTATTGGAGTTTTATGCTTTATAATCACACTTTTATTATATGTAAAATCCATATAAATTACAATCACAAAATTATTTTAATTATTTCATTCCGCAATTATTACATGTCCGGAATTTTCCATACCGCAGTTATTACATATCCACGTTTCTACACACCGGACATATAGTACATGGACGCATTTCGTATTCAACCCCCATGTCGATTTTTGCAGATTGCGATGCAGTTTTTGCACAGGAACATCTTTTTTTCCAAAATATATATGATAAAATAGAACAAGTATTTTATTAAATTGAGTTATTAAAAGGAGACTCCAGACTATGTATCATATTGTTATTTGTGATGATGATACTTTATTTATAGATCATATGAAATGTTTATTGCTTCGCGCAGGACTACCATCAGAAACCTGCAAATTCTACAGCTACCTCTCAGCAAGTGAATTCGAAGCAGACTTTCCAAATTTCTATACGATTGATTTACTGATCTTAGATATCCAACTTCCAGATGTAAATGGAACGGTATTTGCCAAATCTTTTCGTGAGAAATTCCCAAGCTCCACACTGGTTTTCTGTTCCGGGAAGCAGTCGCCAACGCCGGAATCATTTGAGTCTGAGCCATACCGCTATCTGCTCAAAACATGGTCAGATGAACATATGGTGGAGAAACTTGCTTCGATTGTTGCTCATATTCAGACCGAGAAAACAGAGCCTTTTATCCATGCCGGATGGTACAGCACACACATAAAACTCCCTGCGTCGGAGATTATGTATATCGCACGCGGACGTGGCTGTTCGAAGATTTATGTATCGAAGAACAGCCCCTACTATGCTTATAATGACAAGATTATATGCAAAAGTTCTCTAAGTGACCTGCATGCATTACTGCATGATTTTTATTTTGCGTATGCACATAACAGTTACTTAGTGAATCTCCAGCATGTAACATACCTGAATACAACCGAACTGACACTGTCGGATAATAGCATGCTGACGATCTCACGCTCCAGGCAAAAAGAGTTTCAGTCAATGTTTTTCCGTTATATGAAATCACAGGATTAGGAGGCAGTATGGATTATATTATCTTGTTGTTTAGTTGCATTGCAGAATACCTCATATTTTCGGACTTCTTTGATGCCTTTTTAACCATTCGTCCGAATTTCCAGCCAATCCGGAACCGTATTTTGATAGCGATTCCTTTCATCGGCATTTATTTTGGTATCAACACATTGCAGCTTTCGTATCTGAATATGATTGCGTTCATCTGTCTGATACTTCTTTACTCTTTTCTTTATGAAGCAAGCTTAAAAGAACGACTGCTGTATATCGTATTTTTGTGTGCGATTTTCTTCGGCTGCGAATTTTTATTTGCAGTTTTATTGAATCTGCCTGCATACCTTTTTCATTCCAGCAGTGTTGCGAATCTGTCCACAATTCCTTGGCAGATATTTACACTGAAGCTCCTGACCTATCTGATCTGCTGCCTGTATAAGCAGACCTCTGTCCGATCCTCCGCCCACATGGATCGGAAGATTTTCGCATGCTATTTGTGTATTCCAATTGCATGCATTGCAATGATGCTGCTCACATATTATTCCGGTCTGGACTTCGCATCATCTCCACGCATGCGGATATTGCTCTGCGTATTTTTTGCGATCATGCAGTTTGGAAACATTCTGATCTTCCGCGCATTCCAGAAATATACAGAACAGCTCAATCACAACCTGCAGAACAGCCTGATTATCTCCGATCAGTCGCTTCGACTGAACTACTATCAGAAGCTGCTCACAATGGATGAACATTTGCAGGAGCTGGTGCACGATACGACCCATTACATGAAAGCCATCCGCATACTGCTTGACGACGGACATCCAGATCAGGCACTTGCGCTCATTTCCGAATTGGATACAAAGTTAGATACAACCATCCTTACGCGCTATTCCAAAAACGATATTCTGAATGCAATTCTAACTGAGAAATCTGAACTTGCCCAATCGCAGAATATCCAGATGTCGATAGATGTACTCCCGGATATTACGTTTGCCGAATTACCGTCCGCGGACATCATATCCATTCTGTCAAATCTGCTTGATAACGCCATTGAAGCATGTCTGGCGCGCGATAATTCTCGTGTTGTACAACTGACTATTACAAAGAAAAATGAAAATAACTTCTATGTGATTATCGTGAAAAATACCTATGACAAAGCACCAGTTTTACGTGATGGACAATTCGTCTCTACCAAGACGGACACGAAGCTGCACGGCATCGGCACCAAAAGTATCCGGCATGCCGTGGAGAACAATCATGGTTTTGTCAATTACTCTATTGAAGGAGGATTCTTCGTGGCAACTGTGGTATTACCAATAGCATTAAACGTGTAGGTTCCTTAAATGCTATAATTAGTTGCATTTCTAAAAATCTCTTTACAATCTGCTGTAATTCATGATACAGTTTCTTTGTTGTCGAGAAGCGCTCGTTCATAGCGTAGTTCGGTAACAGTCTATTAATTTATATTTTTATCTTCGATTCTTCGAATACTAATCATTACCCTTTTTGCGCGCAAATTTTAATTATTACTCATTAACAACTTTAATTTCATGCACACATCTATTTTTTAGGAGGAACAGCTTATGACGAATGAAACAATAACCACAGACACACAGAATACATTCTATCAGACCGTAAACGAACTCGAAGAAGCTATGAAAACACAAAACCTATATTCAGAATATATCACACTTGACGAAACATGGAAAAAACGCTTCGCTGATTACATGACGGGAAAGAAAACAATGCCACTTACTTACGATCCATTCTTCAAATGTATGTTTCACCCGGACAGACATCCTGATTGGTTGTCAAATCTGCTCAGTGCCATTTTGGGTGAATCCGTCGTTGTGGAACGGCTTTTGCCATCGGAAAATACAGCCATCTCCATTGATTCCCTGCTAATCATGGATATCGTTGTCCGATTAAGTAATGGCTCACTTGCAAATGTCGAAATTCAGAAGATTCCATATATGTTCACTGCTGAACGCATTTCCTGTTACTCTTCTGACTTGTTGCTTCGTGAATACACACGCCTAAAAGAGAACAAAAAATTTATGTATTCTGACATGAAAAAAGTATACACCATTATTCTATATGAAAAAACAGGTGCTGATTTTAAAAATCCGCTATTGCATGGTGCTTATATCCATCACGGTAAAACACGATTTAACACCGAACTCACGTTGGAACTCCTACAGGAATATTTTCTGATTGCACTTGATGTATTCTGTCAAAACGGATATACTGATGATAAGAATCTAGATACACGGGAAACCATTGATTCAAATATGAATGATTTGGAAGGCTGGCTTTCTATCCTGACCGCAGAGACAATCGCGGATGTGGAGCGCGTGATCAGACGCTATCCGTGGAGCGAAACGATATTCCGTGAAATGAGTACATATGTTAATAAACCTGAGGAGGTGATTCACATGTTTTCAGAAGCGTTAAAAATTGCAGATAAAAATACAGTGAAATACATGATTGAAGAACTGCAGGATGAATTACAACTGGCTGAAAAAAAGCAAAAACAGGAAGCGGAATTGCGAAAGCAAGAGGAAGAAAAACGAAAGCAGGCTGAAGATGAATTACAGCGATCAAAAGAAGAAATTGCGCAGTTGAAAGCATTGTTAGCTAAAAAGCAATAATCCAGAATGGCACCGTTTTATGACGGTGCCATTTTATATCAAATAATTATTTCGTATTCTCAGCTTCACCGATACACAATCGTCTCCTGTGTCTCCCCGGTATTCCGGTTCCAGATTACCCGCATATCCACACCATCTTCATAATTGCCCGGTCCCAGATCATAGATAATGAAATCATCACTCACCACCAACGATTTTATGCTCTTATTCTCATCCGGGTTAATCGTAAACAGTTCGACTTCCGACTCACCATCGAACGATCTGTATTTTATGCAGACGCCATCATCCACGCTCTGTGCATAAAAGGCATCTCCTTTATAAACATTCAGGCAATACACGTCAGACGCAATCTTCTCCAATTCCTTTTCCTCTTCATTCCAAACCTTTAATTGATGATCCAATAAAACTACCGCATTGTCTGATAGTTCATATCTGCTTCCATAAATAACGCCCTCATATAAATCAAAAAGTTCCGTATCTACATTGAGCAAGTGCCGCATACGTCCAACCTCTATCGGCTGACTCCAATCCCATTTATCCAGATTCAGACAGTAGTATTGGCGCGCTTTTTGAAGCACCAGATGATGATCCCGGATTCCAAATGCCAGCGAACCTTCACCCATATTCTCATAAATGATCTGTGCACGGGTTCCTTCTTTGTCGATACGATAGATTCGATTTCCTATCTGAATATAGAAATACTCATTATAATAATAGAGCTTTGAACGGACAGAATAATAGATTGCATCCCCATAATCAAATGTATAAAATTCCTCATATGTACCTTCCGGAGAGAGACGATAAATTACATTATTCCCACATTTTTCCAATTCATTTACGTAGTCATAGTTTCCAAGGTTCACCCGGCTTTTATAGAAATACACATAGCCATCCACAACCAATGCCTCATTTGCGTAATTTCCACTTTGCAAATCGATCTCCTGATTGACTCCGGAAAACGGATTCTCAAACAGCCGGTTCTTTGCCTTTTGTGCAGAATGTCGTTTGTAAAATACCCCGCCACCAATGGCACAGGCAACAAGTATCATTGCAAATATAATTATCTTTTGTTTCCTGCTTAAAGACATCCCATTCTCCCTTCAATCTATCGTCAACCAAATCCGATCACATGCTTTCCCCTCCAATCCGGTATAGGTATCACGGAATGAAAAGATAATCGTGCAAGTTCCAATATTCGTCTCATACTCATAGTAGAGATCCTTCATTGAACTAATCTCTTTTTCTTCATCCGGTTTTCCCATCGCAGCAAGTATCTCCTCATACGTGCTCGTCTGACTGAGTCCATTGCACAACATAAATTGCTCATCGAACCATATCGTATGAATCGGACAATTCACAGCGGCTGTCTCCTTCGTGCCTGTATTGATTACCGATACATCAAACTCACTCTTAAAATCACGCGCCTCCATCTTGCAGATCGCTGTCTCATATGCCTTATATCCATCTATCATCAGAGAGGTTGGTTTTCCCAACATGATCTTCGCATCACTTTCATTCATGCTGTACCCTGCATCATACAGATCTGACGTTGTACACGGAAATGTCATAACCTTCCCGGCAATCGCAAATTCCATACTGGATACATCCTTCGTCGTAAATGGAATGTCCGCATAAGCAACCGGCGCTTTCTCTTTTCGAAGGCTTACCTTCTCCGATGCCTCAGGATCTGTCAGAAACCAAACGACAAAGCCAATTACTCCAAGTATGATCACAACCATGATCACTTCTCTGATCGTACGCTTTACCTGCCTTTTCTTCTTTGCCTGCAAGTCCTGCATGAACTGCTCATAGACTTCATCTCTTTCGGTATTCTCTTCCATTGCTATTTCCTCCCATGTTTACCGGTACGAGGTTGTTTGCTGTATCTCTCCGATATGCCGGTTCCAGATCACCCGCGTATCAACAGCTTCTTGCTTCCTTTGACACTAATCACCCACGTTTACCCACATTGCAGGTCTCACGCCGTTATAAGAATCTGGATAGTCCTGATCCCATTTTCCCTCGTATCCAATCACTAAGATCGTGTAATCCTTCATACCCGTTGACCGCAGCATCCACGGTAACCGCTCCGTACCATCAGGCAGATGTCGGGAATATGGATACATCGCTGGAAGCTCCTCGATTATAAGATCTGTAAATATCGCTTTCCGCTTCTGCAAAACTGCCCTCGATGGTCTTCGTCCAAGAACAGATGCATCCGTTAAACGATTTCCATAATATTGTTCTGCTTCCTTCCAACTCAGCAGGAATATTTTATCTTTTGTATCCGGTCTGCTCTCCCGTACCTGTACATCCCCGGATGGGTCTACATGCGCAGCAAATCCCGCTGTAGATAGATTCTCCAACGTTGTCTCCCGTATACTTGCCTGCTCTGTCTCGTCAAATGCCTCTGCATAGAACTCCTGATTCAGCCATGTCCGTATCTCGGAATCCTCCCATATTACACATTTTAGGTTATCCGAGAATCTCTGATAGGCGATCACATCATGCGATATAAGCAACACCGCATCCCCATCCTTATCCAGCACATCCCAGCAGATTGGGTCCTCTGTCTCTGCATCTCCGTCCTGTTCGTAGGTTCCCATCTGCACGATATCACCAACTTCTGCACGTTTAAGCTCGACCGTCTCCAATACTTCTGCTTCCACTGCAGCGACCGTTGTCGCCTCTGTGGATTCTGTGCTTTGCTGTGCACACCCGCTGAGCAGGCACAGAATCACGAATCCCAATACACCTGTTTTTTTCATACCTTTATTTTTCTGCCTCATACCGCTCCTTGAAATATGCAAGCAGCTCCTTATAATCCTGCATAGAATGATAGAAGCGAACCGTGTCTGTATATTCACTGCCATTCCATTTATATGCATACGTAACTACGAAACAGGCACCCGGATTCTTGAACTTCAGAATCTTCTCAACCGGCAAAGCCACCTGCTCAAAGGTACCGTTCTCGATCATCTCCTGAAAAACCGGCTTCTCCTGAATACGCTTCAACAGGAAATCCTTATGCTGAATCATCTTGATTGCTTTCTGCTCCATGTCTCGGCTACCCATTGCCTGTCCGACATGTGTTACACTTACCCCCTGCGCCTAGACAGTGTGAACTCTATATGCACCCAGTCCGGTTGCTCCCAGAAAAGCATCCTTATTCAAATGTACAACATACGCATGTTTCGCATTATCAATCAACACCGCATGTAACACATCGGTATATGTAATAAGCTTTCTCTTATAATTTGTCTTGTAGATCAGACAGCAAATCAGCACGACAAAGCTTACGACTCCCAGTATCGTGTTTACCTTTCCATCCTCATAGTCGCCAGTCACTGTCATCCATGCAGTATACAGAAGTCCGCCAATCGATGCCAGCAACAGCACCAGCCATGTCAGAAATCCCGGAACTGACATATTCCGTATCGTTCTCGGTGGATAGCTGTACAGCTTCATATCCTGTGCGCTCGCAGGTGTCTCCCATTTTCTCTGATCCCAATTCACATCAAATAGTTTTTCTTCGCTCATCCCGTTACCTCTTTCCAATGTTTTTTTCATTCTACCGTCTGCATAACATTTTTTCGATTCATTTTCCGCGAATCGAAGATTTTTTCCGTTAACCCCAAGTTTTGCATGATTCCCTGTTCATTACAATTCATCTGTCCGTTTTTGCATAATCAGATGCAATTTTTGCATGAATCAAGTTAAATTTTTCAACAGCCGATTAAAATGATTATATACTATATTTTGTCGCTATACAATAACGCAAATATATTTTGTGGAAATATATTTATGTGAACACACTTTCTGCATGATGACTGATTGCGCAAAAAAAGAGGTGCTCTGCACCTCTCTCTTGTTTTCCTGTTTACTTATGCTTCCTTCTGCAAATTCCGTATCACGATCTGCTCCTGATTATAAATATGTTCCTTCATAATCTTCTGTGCTGTCTCTACGTCGCCCTTCAAAATCGCCTCTGTAATCTGATCATGCTCCCGGATCAGATTCTCATGATACGAAAAATCTTTTACATATTCAAACCGGTATCGGTACACCTGCTCGCGCAGATTCATCGCGATCGTAATCAGCTTCTGGTTCTTCGATGCCCGGTAAATCGTGTTGTGGAAACGCTCATCGCCCTCCACGATTGCCTGTACATTCTTCGATTTCACTGCTTCGCGAAATGCAACACACGCCTGTTTTATCTCTGTTTTATCATTCTCATCCAACCGCTCGCAGGCAAGCTTGACCGACAATGAATCAATTGCCATTCGAACCTCCAAGGCATCTTTTAAGTCACGCACTGTAATCTTCGCAACCTCCGCACCTTTCCGCGGAATCATAACAACCAGACCTTCCAGCTCCAGCATCCGGATTGCCTCACGTACCGGTGTCCGGCTGACACCAAGCTTGTTCGCCAGTGTAACCTCCATCAGACGCTCTCCCGGCTGCAATTCTCCCTGTATGATTGCTTTGCGCAATGTATGAAATACAACCTCCCGAAGTGGAAGATACTCATCGATATTCATATCCAACTTCATATCTGCTACCTCCTTACCTTCCTGTCAAAACTTATCCATTCAGATTTCCATTACCTTCTTCGTTCCCCATATACATCAAAATAAATTCAACGTGTATACAATATACATTACTATGCATAGACAAATATTTCAAGCATATTTTTTATTTCTACCAGAGTATTTTTCTCAAAAAGTATGATTATTTCTCACGATTCTGCAAAAATCTCAGCCAACTCTAACACGGCTGTGTCACATATACCTCGGAAAGTCCGTACTGCTGCCGGATTTTCTCTGCCGCCTGCTCTGCAGTCGCTTTCTCTGTATATAAACCAAACACCGTCGGTCCGCTGCCGCTCATGATCGCATTTTCGGCACCAGACTCTTTCATTGTCTGTTTGATCTCCTCGATCTGCGGATAAAGCTTCGTTGTGACTGTCTCCAAGACATTTTCCATGCGGCTTGCCACACCGGACAGATCTCCCTGCTTCAGCGCGTCCACCATACCCGCAACATCCGGGTGGTGCTGCAGCTCGTTCGCATGCAGGTTCTCATATACCATCTTCGTGCTGACCGATATCGTCGGTTTCGCCACAACGACAAAACAATCAGGCAGCGGTGCCACCTCTGTCAGCACCTCGCCGATGCCCTCGGAAAGCGCGGTTTTTGCCATGATACAATATGGCACATCCGCCCCCAGCTTCACACCAAGCTTCATCAATTCCTGATCACTGACGTCCAGTCCATACAACTCCCGCATCGCGTGAAATGCCGCGGCACAATCCGTACTGCCACCTGCCATACCGGCTTCGACCGGGATTCGTTTCACCAGCTCCACATGGACATGCCCGGTCAGATGATACGTTTCCCCCATCAGTGCGATTGCTTTGTAGATAAGATTACGCGCATCACACGGCACGAATGCCTTATCACACGCCAGTGTGATTGTCAGCGTATCCGCTTCCTCCACTGTAAATGTCAATGTATCATATAAGCTTAGATTCTGCATGATCATGCAGACATCATGATAACCATCCTCGCGTCTGCGCAAAACATCCAATGCCAGATTCACCTTTGCATATGCATTTCTCGTTAACGTTTTCATCCTTGAAAGCCTCCCGTTACAAACAATCTGTTTTTATTATACCAACGCAAGCGTTTCTTCACAATCTATTTATTTTCTCATAACGGCAGAAATCCATGCCGCATCTGCAACATGGATTTCCGTGATTTTCTATTTACTTTATATTATAGGAAGATCTAAGATTTCACGATCAGCAGCCGGTCACCCTCTGATACATAATCGGACTCCAGATTGTTCAACTGCTTGATGGCATCAATCGATGCATAGTATTTTTTCGCAATGCTCCACATGCTGTCGCCCTTCTGCACGACATATCCAACGATGCCCGGCTGTGCCGCCTTCTTCGCCTCATCAATCGGCAGGATCTGCAGATCCGTCATCGCCTGACTCTCACCCTTTGCAAAGACGGAGATGTTCAGGTTGATCTGTGCCTTAATCTCGATTTCTTCACTATTTAATAACGACGCAGTAAGCTGGTCGATGCACGGATGGATACGCACCGAGTCCTCCTGCGCGAGCGGTACCGTATCCGCCGTATACGAAAATGGAATCTCCACCTCGACACTGCTCATCGGATCATCTCCGGTCGCAATATACAGCACACAGCATTTTACAACGCCTGTGATCTCTGCCCCATTTTCCCCGACAACAACATCATCAATATCGACATCGCCATACACATGACAGATCTGCAGCAGCTTCGCCTTATCTCCACCGATCTGTTTTCTGGCAGACACTTTTGCCTTCGCTGCATTGCGCAGCAGCAGGTTCTCATAATCCATCACCTCAAACTGCGGTACAAGCTCCGCGCTCGGCGAATACACATCGGACAGCATCCGGCATGAACAGTCCTCATACAACTTGATATTCATATCAATATTATAGTCACAGCCAAACACGCGATCCTCACCATCCGCATCCTGCCGGATTGTGATCTCCCCCTTGCCAAGCACATAATCGACATCCAGCACCATGCCCTCTGCTGCACCACTGCAAGGCACCTCACGATAGAGCGACCGCACCGAGAAAATGGACTGTACCGGGAGCCGTTCCTCGCCCCCTTTATATAAGATGAAGATTTCGATTTCTCCACGCACCAGAAGCTTCTCATCGCCCGCCTTCGTCTCCATGTTCCGAAGTGCGACACATTGCCACAAAATCTCCTGGATATTCGGTTTGTTCTGCGGGATTTCCAGCTCCTCCCGCACCTTCAGGACATCGCGCTTGGCGAGCACGACCTGACTATATGTAACGTCGCGATACTGACAGGCAACGCCTTCCCCCTGCTCAATCCCTGTCGCCGCATCGATGCACATCTCTTCATACACATTAACACTTGTTCCGATCAGTCCGCGAACCTCCAGCTTGCGCGAATTGATCATGCTCACCGTCAGATCCTCCAACTGACTGTGGCAATCCACCTGACTGGAGGAAGACACGCCATCGCAGTTGACAACATCCTCAAATGGAATCTCACTCTGGAACTGGCACAGCCGCGGGATATCGCCCCCGGTACGATACAGCACACGCACGCAGACCGATCCGGTGATCCGCACTTTTCCATCCTCCGGAATCATGGACTCCAACAGAATATGACCTTCCTTGGCAACGATTTTTTCCATATCGCCTTTACTATCCGGAATCGTAAAATCATCATCAACTGTTATCTGTGAATATTTGGACTGCGTCAACACGCTTGTATGTATTTCCTTCTTCGAAAATTCCATAGCTCCCTCCACCAAACTAGATTCTTACCCTCTGCTTTATATGTATTCCAATGCTCTCTGAATTATGATAATTTACCGTAAATATTTTTGCGCGCATATAGAAGCCGTACTTACGATACATTCAATACCGGCAGCTCCAGCCGCGGCAACCGGATTACAATATACGGATACATCGACGATGTTCCTGTCTGCCCGTCAGGCGTGTTGGAATCTGTCCCTGATGCAACACCGGAAATGTCCCCCTCCATCTCAGCCTCGGTCTTCAGATCGGTCTTTATATAGATTGCCCGGTCAGTCTTATACAGTTCCTCCACAACCACACACAGATTGGTACGGTCGTGTTCCCCATATCCAACCACAATATACAGATGATCCTTCGTCGTATAACTCATCTGGAATGCATGCAGCTTCTTCTCCTCTATGATCTGCCGCAGATCATCCGGCAGTTCTGTCTCTGCGCACACCGTAAAATCCAGATCCTGTCGTTCTCTCGCCTCCTGCTTGCGACACCCGGATGACACACACGCCAGCGCAACCAGAACCAAAATCATAAACTGCCTCCCGCTTCGCCCTTTATTCAACATTTTCTCATTACAATCCCCCATGATCCCCCATTTCTTCATCCGCGTTCTATCTCAAATCCTTGCAGATGATAAAACGTTTCATCTACGCAGGTTGCGCAAACGAAACTATTTTGCTAAAATATATGTGGTTTTTTCCGCCCTATGCGTAAAACCACAAATATAAATATAAGAGGCGTAATCATGTCAAAGAAAATTAACCGAAACGATCCTTGCTGGTGTGGCAGCGGCAGAAAATACAAAGTCTGTCATGAAATGTTCGACGATAAGATTGCAAAAATTGCACATCAGGGGCACATCGTTCCTACTCATAACCTAATCAAAAATGCAGAGCAGATTGAGAAGATCAAGGAAAGTGCAAAAATCAACATCGCTGTACTGGATGAGATTCAGAAGACAATCCATGAGGGTATGTCTACCGCAGAGATCGATAAGATCGTCTACGATATGACAACCGATATGGGCGGTATTCCAGCACCATTAAACTACGAAGGATTCCCATACAGTGTATGTACTTCCGTCAACGATCAGGTCTGCCACGGATTCCCATCACCAGATGTTATCTTAAAATCCGGTGATATCATCAACGTAGACTGCTCTACAATCCTGAACGGCTATTTCTCCGACTCTTCCCGTATGTTCTGTATCGGTGATGTCAGCCCGGAGAAGAAGAAACTCGTTGATGTCACAAAGGAAGCAATGCTCAAAGGTCTCGAACAGGTAAAACCTTGGGGCTTCCTCGGCGACATGGGGCAGGCAGTGCATGATTATGTCTATGCAAATGGATATTCTGTTGTCCGCGAAATCGGTGGACACGGTGTCGGCATCGAGTTCCACGAAGAACCTTGGGTAAGCTACAACTCTAAAGCAGGTACAGAAATGCTTATGGTTCCTGGCTTCATGTTCACGATCGAGCCGATGGTAAACATGGGCAAGCCGGACATCTTCGTCGACGAAGAAAATGACTGGGAAGTTTACACCGAAGATGGACTTCCATCTGCACAGTGGGAGATTCAGGTACTTGTCACCGAGGATGGATACGAGATTATTTCCTACTAAAAATACGCGTAGTCGGGCTACAGAATATTATAAAGATGAGCCATGATTATAATTCTACACAGACGCGCTCCCGCTCACTTCATCACGCAGCGGTACTAAATTCGTGCTACGCACTCATTAAGTGCCGGCGTGCTTCAATGGTCTGTTTAAGAATTATAATCATGGCTCATCTTGTTTACAGATTTACACGACTACGCTTACTCTTTGGTTAAAATGATTTGTCGATAAAAGGTAATCCTCGGTGAATATATGTGATATCTTCCCCTTCATCATACGTGAAGGCAATATTCACATTTACCTTGTGATCATTTTGATACACATATTCCGGGACATTATCACTGTAGCCGTAGATGCATAAGGTATCCTGCAGTTCAATCTCGTTTCGTTTCTTCGCATGCATCGTCTCCAAGAAATCCGCTGTCACTTTCTGCATCTCATCTTCGGTCATCCGCCCTTTTTCCTGACTGCACAGATAGAGATTGCTGCTGCCGGAGAGCCCCAGATCTGTGTAGATCTGGTCGAGCTGTTCCTTACACCAGTAGATATTTTCTGTCGACTGATTTTTCAATGCAATCTCTGTCATCAGATAATTCTCCTGTATGGTCGAACCATCGGCGTTTGTCTGTTCCATCGAAATCAACCGGATTGTCGTATCTCCATTTTCACCCTTTTTCACAAACGTTGTCGAAGTATTTTCACCTTCAGTACTTGTAATTATGTCATAGCCAGATATGATTCCCAGCTTTTCTCCAACCCGTTGCAGGATTTTCTCTCGTGCGGCTTCGGTCATCGTCTCATCGCCATAATGCGCATACAGTTTTACCTCTGCCGCCGTCACATTTTCCACGCCATCACTCATGACCTGTGTCACCATCTGGCTCTCCCGGTCAATCCGCTTCGTAATAAAGATTTGCAGCGCAACTGCTGCCCAGATAAGTACAACAATATATAACTTCTTTTTCGTGCTCATAGTCCTTCCCCTTTTCAAGGTATTCCGCAACTTTGCCTCTGCGCCTGTTGTGTACTAGGAGTGTTGCCACGTTTTACCAGTCTTATACATTTAAATTTTTGCTTTACTTTATCGCGTTAAAGCGTTATACTGTTGTCGATGATTGAAGCTGTGCCAATCTTACCATATTTATTTGAATTACAGTCACAGCATGGAGGTATATTATGACAATCGGAATTGTTGGACTTGGACTGATCGGTGGTTCTTTTGCAAAAGCATACAGTGACAACGACGAACACAAGGTTCTTGCTTATAACCGCAGCAAAGAAGTGATTCAGGCTGCGTATAACGATAAAGCCATTGACGGCGAATTAAACGAAGGGAATATCAAAGACTGCGATCTGATTTTGCTTTGTCTGTATCCGCAGCTTTGCATTGACTATTTGACAAAGATGGCACCTTATATCTGCAAAGATGCGATGGTGATCGACTGCTGTGGTACAAAAGAGCTGATCTGCCAATCCTGCTACCCTATCGCCAAACAATATGGCTTTACTTTTATCGGCGGACACCCAATGGCTGGCCGTCATTTCTCCGGCTACGCATACAGCACAAAGACAATGTACAACGGAGCTTCTATGGTACTTGTGCCAGAAGATCTGAATGATACGAAATCCATCGAGCGCGCGAAGAAACTGCTGTCTCCGATTCATTTCGGTAAATTCACAATCTGCGATTACGACCGTCACGACGCGATGATTGCATTCACATCCCAGATGGCACACGTTGTATCCAATGCTTACGTGAAAAGCCCGACAGCAAAAAATCACGATGGTTTTTCTGCCGGAAGCTACAAGGATCTGACACGTGTTGCATGGTTGAACGAAACGATGTGGACAGAGCTTTTTCTGGAAAATAAGAAACATCTGATCAAAGAACTTGACTATTTTATCACGGCTTTGCAGGAATACAAAACTGCAATGGAGAACGACGATGCAGAAACATTAAAAAAACTCCTTGCAGATGGTAAACACTGCAAGGAGGAAATCGACGGAATCACTGGCGAATAATTTACGCCTGATGATTGGATACAAAGCAGCTGGCGATACCACTCACCAGTCCCGCTGCAAGCAGGTAGATGCCTGCCTGAAAGCTCTTCCAGATCGTCGCCCCGGACACAGAAGAACCGGAGGATACCTGAGAAGAGATGAAACGAGCAAGCATCTTAGAGATCCATGCCGTTACATTTCCCATATCTACAAGCGCTATGATAATCATACACACAACAATCATACAGGGTATCGCCTTGAGGGGCGGTATCCTGACAAAGGATAACACGAGCATCCCCACCGCGGCAATCAGGATTCCAATCGGAATTCCACGCCACATATCAGAGATTAACCCCACATTTTCACAGATCTTCATAATGCTGTACCGGATCTGTACCTGTGCATGATATGCGGACAGATCAATAGCAGGTACAAATAGGCTCACTGTCAACAAAACTGCGGACAGGATGCCTAGCAGCATACTCGCTGTCACAAATTTACTTTTTCCATATTGATTCTGATTATCCATTTTTACGCTTCCGTTCCAAAAAATCTCCAACCGTTCCAAGTGTATAGATCACAAGACCTGCCACATAAAAGACCGGTCCAAGTCCCCTTCCGGCATCATAATTCGATGAGGTTCCAAGCTCTTTTGCCAGTCGGACATTGTCCTCTAACACACGCAGCGACTGTGTGTAATGCTTATTGTTGATCACGATAATAAAGATGACAAGCATCACAAGAATTGGTGCAAACCGCATAATCGGATTTGCCGCATATTTCCGCAACCACTTGATATAATCGCAGGCAGACAACAACAGCATCCAGACTCCGACTAAGATTGCAATGATACCAAGCACCAGCACAATGGTTTCTCCCATCGCCAGGATGCTTCCATCTTCTTCTACCATGGAGCTCTTCATACCGATCTCAAACAGATTCGCCTTACGCTTCACATCAAAAAGCTTCTCCCAGATCCAGTTCATAAACGGCGCCAGATATAACAAAATCGAACCGACAAACGCCAGCAACAGGTTCATATCTCCAACGATGGACTGGAAATATCCAACGATGTCAATTGCCTTGCTCGTATCGGCAGCTTTACGATGATGCTTTTTCTCCGGCACCTGCTTTACCGTATTTTTTGCAGCAAGCTTTGCCCGCTCCTTCGCCTTTACTTTCTCTTCCTTTTCTGCCCGCTTGATATCCTCTTTCGATACCTTCAGAACTATCGGTTCTTCCAATGGTGCACCGCAAGACTCACAGTAAAGCGCATCCTCTGGAATCTCTTTTCCACATTCCTTACATACCATGTTCTATCACCCTCCAGACCATCATATACAACGATGGCTGCCGAACCATACCGACTCGACAGCCATTTTCTTACTTATGTATTATTTGTTTCCGATCTTGATTCCAAGCTTGTCTAACACTCTTGGAGCTGCGGCAGCAATCACACCAAGGTATGCAAAAATCACACCAGCTGAAATACCTACCTTAATACCATACTCCCTGAAGTTAACCGTCGTACCATCTGAATGTGCATAACCGTGACGAATTGTTGCGATCAATACAAATACAAAGATGACACCAAGAAGAATAAACTCAAAGTATGGAATCGCCTGTAACTTTGCTTTCACATTTGCAATCTGTGGAACAGAAATAAAATCTGCAACCTCCCATGCAATCAGTACCAATGAAAGCAGTAACACAATGATTGCGATGAAGCGGTTAAATCCACCTGCCTTAAACAGATTCCAATGCTCTGTAACACCCCAGTAAGTTGCATGTGCCCATGGGATTAAAGTTGCAAGGAACACAAAAAATGCTCCAACGATCTTCAGGATATTCATAGGATTTTCCTTCACATATCCAAGATATCCATTGATTCCTGCACCAAATGCCGCTGCGTTATTGCTTCTAGGCTGATAATATCCGCCCATCGGCTGCTGTGGCTGCTGGTATCCCATCTGTGGCTGCACCGGCTGTCCCATTGGCTGCTGGTATCCCATCTGTGGCTGCACCGGCTGTCCTGCTGGCTGCTGATATCCCATCTGTGGCTGTACCGGCTGTCCTGCTGGCTGCTGGTATCCCATCTGTGGCTGTACCGGCTGTCCCATTGGCTGCTGGTATCCCATCTGTGGCTGCACTGGCTGTGCATTATCTGCAGGTTGCTCTGCCTGAACTGGAGCTCCACACATTGGACAATTTGTCTGTCCGGTTGGTATAATCGCTCCACACATCGTACAATTCATAAATCTTCCCTCCTAAATAACCCTCTTAATTCTAATAAGAAGTGATAAAAAAATAATAGCATAAACCCCTCATTCATTCAAGGAATTTATGCTAAATTGTGACTATTTTATTACATATTTTACATAATCTTCTTTTTTAGAGATCATATTGAAGAACTTTACAATTTCCCAGATTAAACTTGAAAAAGTCTTCATTATCCAGACTCTCAAAATATGAGTTGATCACCCGGCACACACCGCCATGACTGATCACCATGACCTTTTTATCCGCATAGCGCTGCTTGATATCATCTAGAAAATTATACACACGCTGTACAACTTTAAGCAGCGACTCACCCTCTGGATACTGGTAACCAAACTGTACCCACTGCTCCATGAATCCCGGCGTTCCCTCATATGTTCCGTCGATCACGCCATAATCACGCTCTGCAAGGCGATCATCCACTTCTACCGGCACACCGATCGCTGCACCGACAATATCTGCAGTCTCCTTTGCACGCACAAGCGGTGATGAAATGATGAGATCCACATCCGTATCCTGCATGCTCTGTGCCAGCTCATGTGCCTGTGAGATTCCTTTTTCCGTCAGTCGCACATTTGCTCTTCCACAGATTCGAACCTCTATATTATACTGTGTCTGTCCATGTCTTGTTACATATAATTTCATAGATACCCTCTTCGGAATAATGCTATTTATATCCAATCTCCGTTATGATACCATAGGAACTTTCTTTTTTCAACAAAACAGCCACTCAAAAAGGCTTTCCTAACTTATGAAAGTTATTTTTTTATTTTATTTCTTTATTTATGAAATATGCCGTCAAAACATCCATAAAATAATATTTTTCTTCTGAAAATGGCCAGACGCACCCACTCCGATGCCGGAAAACAAGCTTTCCCGCCTTCTGTGCCTGCATCAGATGCAGTTCAAATTCCCGGCTGCCTGCAACCTGACAAGTAATGCCTTCTACATCCTCTGGCAGAATCTGTGTTTCTGTCTTTGCTGTCAGAAGCTGTTCCCATTCCTCCGTCCAGATCTGAGCATATTCTGCCAGCCGTTCTTCGCGCGCAGGCAACGCTGCATATATCTCATTTGCCGCGAAAACAGCGCCGCTTGTTGTCACCATAATGGCATCCATCAACCGCCCTGCTGCCTGCACATTCATTTCCTTCATCATGGCAGCCGTCCTTGGCAGTCTGCGCAGATCTTTTCCATATAATTGCAGCAGCCCAGCAAACCGCGCATTTAACTGACTGGCAAGTCCACACACGACACTGAAATCAAATGCCTTTTCATATCCCGCAAATGTTGGCTGTTGCTCCGCCACTGACTCCATGACCTGACGCAGATATTCTGACAAATGCAGATCGTCCCCATCCGCAAGCAATGTCTCAAAAAACCGTTCCTCTTCCTCATAGATTTCCCAGAATCCCAAATCCACACAGACACACTGTGCATCTGATAATCCATATCGCGCCCGTGCCGCCTGTATATCCTCCATCGTCCGGTCAATCAGTACAAACCGCACATAGGGTGCCAGCATTTCCAGATCCAGATCATTGCATCGACCGGCACCCCAGATAGCAACTACCGGTTTCGCTTCCAAAGGTACATCCGCCTCCAAAGTAAACGCCTGATCCCGCAATTTTCCCTGTCTTGCCAGATGTGCCCGCCGGTAATAGCTCTCAATCCCCTCTAAGACATAACTGGTCAATGTCTGCCGGTAATCTGTCCATGCGGCTCGCATCGGATCTGAATTTTCAGTTTCAATCATCTTTTCATAAATCATCTTCTACACGCTTTCTGCACTTACATTGTAAATTCTGCATGATTCTCTGCATTTCATCTGTGTAAAACCGAAAACACAAAAAAAACACCGACTCCGCAGCTTCTTCTGCAAAACCGATGCTTTTACAAGTGGGCCGCCGGGGGCTCGAACCCCGCACACCCTGATTAAGAGTCAGGTGCTCTACCAAATGAGCTAGCGGCCCGTAGTGAATTTTCACTTACCATGTGTTCTTCATCAGAACAATATGGAGTATACAACATTCATTTACAAAATGCAAGCTTTTTTTGACATTTTTTTCAGATTTTTTTCAAAAAGCCCGCAAACCCTTTATTTCCTTAACTTCTTGCATGCACTAATTGTCTCCAGCCGGTTCAGAATACAACATACTGTGTGTATATTGCGTCCAAGATTCATCAGTTTTCGATTCAGACAGGGATTCGAGTACACTGCATTTGTAAGTTTAAAACCACATTTTTTTCTTCCCATAAGAGACTCCGGCATGTATCTTACTACCATAGTATGCACCGGAATCCCCTTTTTTACACGTTTTTGTTATTTCTTTTTTGGTGGCTTGATGACCATGCGGCAGATTGGATTTCCCATCGCAGAAAACTTCTCTTCATACTCCGTCATGACATTACCCTCCGCATACTCGCTATGATGCAGGTCAAACGTATAGTTGACCATCTCCCAACCGGCAAGTTCTACCTGTTCCAGTGAGAAATCAAACAACGGGCGGTTGTCTGTCTTAAATGTAAGCCCTCCATCTGCTGCGAGGAAATTCACATACCGGTTCAAAAACTGCACCGATGTCAGGCGCCGTCTCGCATGACGATCCTTCGGCCACGGATCAGAAAAGTTCAGATAGATATAGGCAACCTCATCTTTTTCAAATACATTTTCGATTGCCTCCGCATCCATTCGGATAAACACCAGATTCGGAAGCTGCTCGATTGTCTGCTTCTCGATTGCCCGGACAAGCACACTCGAATATTTCTCAATACCGATATAATTGATCTCCGGATGCAGCCTTGCCATATCTATAATAAATCTGCCTTTTCCCATTCCCACTTCGATATGAATCGGATTTTCATTTTCAAAAAAATCATGCCACTTTCCCTTCATTGTCTCTTCTTCATGCACGACAAAATCATTTGTGGCAATCATTTCTCTGGAGCCTTTTACGTTTCGTAATCTCATCTTTTTTACCTCGTCCATCTATAATGTTTCTATATTAGCATTTATTTTAAATTTTCACAAGAATGTTGCATTTTATCTCTTGTTTTTTTCCCTGTTTTATATGATAATTAAGAAGATAATGTCAATCTTTACAGAAAAGGATTTTATAGCATGATCAAAGCAGTGAAAAAAATTATTTCCTATATAATAGTGTGCGTGCTATTCCTCAGCATGTGTATTCCATGCGAGGCTGCACAGACAAGCACCGCAACTGCATCCGATGCAAATGCAACGACGGGATTTCCACAGATTACGTCCACATCTGCCATCATCATGGATGCACAATCCGGACAGATCATATACGAAAAGAATTCCCACACCCGGCAATATCCGGCAAGTATCACAAAGATCATGACTGCGTATCTCGCCATCAAAAACGGAGATTTAAACTCTACGATCACAATGAGCGACGCTGCCGTCTGGGGCATCGACCGCAACAGTTCCCATATCGCGCTCGATGTCGGCGAAGAGATCAGTATGTCGGATGCACTCTACGCCGTCATGCTCATGTCTGCAAATGAAGCAGCCTGGGCGATTGCAGAACAGGTGTCCGGCTCTCTGGAGAATTTCGTGCAGTTGATGAATGATACTGCACAAAGTCTCGGCTGCAAGGATACACATTTTACGAATGCAAACGGATTGCATGATCCGGATCATTATACAACTGCCTACGACATGGCGCTGATCACAAAAGAGGCGCTTACAAGCAAGACCTTTCGTGAGTATGCTTCAGAAACCTATCATGAGATTCCGCCAACGAACATGAACAATGAGACGCGTTATCTCACGCAGGGCAACCGGATGATGCTCAGCAATTCCGAATATTATTACCCGGCATGTCAAGGTGGAAAAACTGGTTATACTGATGATGCGGGTGGTACACTTGTCGTCTGGGCTGAAAAAAATGATATGCAGTTGATCTGTGTGACAATGGGTGCCCCTGACAACGCAACGAATTACACCGACAGCATTGCGCTGTTCAACTATGTATTCAACAACTACTCAAACACCACGTTGTTGTCAGACTATGAATTCGATGCAGAGGCTGCCACGACCGCGCAGAACTTCTTAAACGATTATTATGGTTGTGAAAATCTCGGAACCATGCATCTGTCCGTTGACAATAACCAGCCATTTATATTTGCGAACAATGCCGACAGAACCAAGCTGCAAATGAACTTTGTTCCATCCGCAGACCGGCTGGATGAAGGTTATATCGGTACTTTGGAAGTTTCCTATGAAGGTACGACCTGCCTGACACTTCCGGTCAGCTATTCCGGCTATGTCAATTCCAACGATGACGTTGCCGTAGCCGAAGCATACAAAAATGGCAGTATCCGCCCGGCGTTGATCAAAGAAAAGAAAAGCTATTGGAAATATATAATTGCGGCGGTCGTCGTTGCATGTATTCTTGGACTTTTTATTTATGCAAATGTGATCGAACCACGGAAACGGAAGTAAAACTCCCGTTCTCGCAGACGATAACAGGAAACCTTGCACCACGAAAAGAGGTACTTCAACTATGGAAGAATCAAAAGAGAATTTTAAGAAAATCAAATCTGCCAATCAGATGATGCTGGATTATTTTAACAAATCCTTCCTGTCACAATTGGAGGATATCCAGAATCTCAAAACACAGATTTTTGAAATTGACATCAAGATTGATGAGCTGGACAAGACGAAGGACATTTACGCCTTCAAGACCAACTCCAGAAAAAGCGTCTTTTCTCCTGTCACAAATGATGGCGTGGATACCGAGCGCAACAAGATCATTCAGGAGCAGATCAAAGACCTGCAATCCGTGAAGGAGACCTTGACGTTAAAGCTGCGCGGCATGGAATTACAGTTGAACAAGCTGCGTCAATACCTGGAAGCATTGAACAATGCAGAAGATGCACTTACCTCTTTTGAGCCTCGCTACACGACAGACGACCCTGATCATACCGATCACTACGGCTTTACATTTCTTCAGGAGGACGCCAAGGAAGACATCTCCTCGCATGGATATAATATCTTAATGCTGGATGCATACGACCGGGCACTCACACAGACGATTCTGGATAAGCAGATCAAAACCGGGCTGGAAGCTATGCAGAACAAACTGGATATGATCAACTATCTGATTGGAACAGATGTCGGACGTGCGAAATTAACCTTGCAGGAAATCCTGCACAACGTAAAGCAGATGTCCCACTCGGTCGATGAAATCGCCGAGAACATGAACAGCTTTTCTTCTTCCGACAAACCGTTGAAGGAACAGCTCGAAGCTTACTTAAATGAGTTTAAGCAGAAACATACAAAGATCAAAATTACCGCATCTGTCGAAACACCAGATCCGAACATCAGCTATCATCCGGTGTTCAACATTAACTTCATGCGGCTGATTGCAATATTTTTCGATAACATCGCCTTACATGCAAATGCATCCAATGTATCCGTACAGGCAAGCCTGACGCCAAATATGGCAGAGGTCATTCTGACAGATGATGGTGTCGGCATCAAGGACACCTATATGGAGGACAGTCCTTGGTACAGCAGTCTGCACAAAGCAAAGGAAATCCTGTATATGCTCTGTGGCAAGCTGGATATCTCCGGGGATGTCATGTCGGGAACCACAGTAAAATTCAGCTTCCCGATCCAACAATAAAAGCAAACAACAATAAAGGAGTTTATATATTATGAAAAACAAGATTGTAGAACTGATTGCTGCAAACGTCGAAGGGTTAACCGCAGCAGAAATTGCAGACCTGATTGAGATTCCGCCAAAACCGGAGCTTGGTGATTTTGCATTTCCCTGCTTCCGCCTTGCGAAGACGATGCGCAAAGCCCCACAGATGATTGCCAACGATATCAAAGAAGCAATCGGCGATGTGGATTTCCTGCAGGAGATTCAGGTACAGGGTGCTTACTTAAACTTCTTCGTAAAGAAGAAATTATTTATCGAAACAATGGTAACAGCTTCTATGGCTGATGATTTCGGAAGTTCTACCGAAGGAAATGGACAGACAATCTGTATCGATTATTCTTCTCCAAACGTAGCAAAGAATTTCCATGTTGGACATCTTCGTACGACGATCATTGGAAACTCTCTGTATAAGATTTATTCCAAGCTGGGCTACAAGGTTGTCCGCATCAACCACCTCGGCGACTGGGGTACACAGTTTGGTAAACTGATCGTTGCATACAAGGCATGGGGAAGCGAAGAAGCGGTCAAGAAGGACGGCGTTGCCGAACTGATGAAGCTCTACGTGAAGTTCCACGAAGAGGCTGAGAAGAATCCAGAGTTAAACGACGAAGCGCGTGCATGGTTTGCGAAGATGGAACATGGTGACGAGGAAGCTTTAAAAATCTGGCAGTGGTTCAAGGATATCAGTCTGATCGAGTACAAGCGTACTTACGATCTGCTTGGTATGGACTTCGACTACTACCTCGGCGAGAGCTTCTACCGTGATAAAACCGACGGTGTTGTAAAACGACTGACAGACGCAAATCTCCTGACAGAGAGCGAGGGTGCAAAGATCGTAAACTTAGACGCTTATGATATGGCTCCATGTCTGATCCTGAAGAACGACGGCAGCTCCATCTATGCAACACGTGATATTGCAGCGATCTTCTATCGGAAAGAAACTTACAACTTCGTAAAATGTCTGTATGTAACCGGACAGGAACAGAAGCTTCACTTCAAGCAGGTATTCAAGGTTGTTGAATTGCTTGGAAATGAATGGGCAAAGGATCAGTTAGTGCATATTCCTTATGGACTTGTCAGCTTGGAAGGTGCCAAGCTTTCTACACGTAGCGGAAATATTATTTATGCCGAGGATATTCTCCTCGAAGCGATTGCGAAGATCAAAGAGATCATCAATGAGAAGAACCCGGATCTTCCAGATAAGGATGAGACAGCAAAGAAAATTGGTGTTGGTGCCGTATTGTTCAATGATCTTTATAACCAGCGTATCAAAGACGTATCTTTCAAATGGGAGAAGCTTTTGAACTTCGATGGTGAAACTGGTCCATACGTACAGTACACACATGCAAGATGCTGCAGTATCTTAAAGAAGCTGGATGGATTTACACCATCAGCAGATATTGATTACAGTGTATTGACAGATGTAGAAGCAATGGAGTTACTGAAAGAGATTAACCGCTTCCCGAAGGTTGTCAAGGATGCTTCCGAGCGTTACGAGCCTTCTGCCGTTGCCAGATTTGCAGTGGATGTTGCACAGGCATTCAACAAGTTCTACAATGCATGTCGTATCCATGTAGAGGAAGAGAATGTGCGTAACGCGCGTGCTACACTGGTATACATCACAAAGAAGACAATCAAAGATGCAATGGAACTGCTTGGTATTGATTGCCCAGAGCAGATGTAATTTCATTGTACACTCCATGTGATAGAAACTGATATATAATTACAAGGAAATTAAGTAAGTCGGATGATTTGATCATCCGGCTTATTTTTATGAAATCATCATATATTCATATACTTATGTTTTAATCTCCTCTAGCCTCACTATATTGTATCTCTAATTTTACAAATACAATATATATGATTTCGTCCGAAGTTATCAACAATTTTTATTTTTAGAATCATTTTTATCCACAATTATGTGTATAAGTTGGTGGATATTATATACTTTTCCACAATTATTGATGTTTATATATGTGGATAATCAGTGTTTCACGTGAAACATATTGATAATCGTGAATTAAAATTCTATTCTATATTCAATATAGATAACACATGCTCAATATAAATAGATAACAGTTATAATTCATTTTTATGTACATTAAAATTATACAGATGCATATTGCACTATAATTTATCAATTAAGTTTATTGTTGTTTTATAATTTAACATATTACACGTTACAGTTATTTATAAAACCAAAAACAGCCAGAAATAAATTTTACCAGTTATCTGTCGGTTCATCAGTTATTCATTTTTAGATACTTGTAGATATTTTAAATCATATATTTCAGATTTTATTTTCATTTTATGTAATGTATATGTTGCAAACAATGTTTCACGTGAAACATATATATTCAGATATTTTAAAACTAATGTGTCTATACCAAATTCAATTTTTATATCTGAAATACACTCAATTATTTATCTAAATCAATAAGATAATATTCTATTATCTTTATGTACTCTTTATGTTACTTCTGATAGCACTAGAATTCACTCAGTCAATTTATAAAATGCTAAGTTCAGTTTGTTATCATCTATTATAGATTCATTCATAATTAATTTTTGAATTACATCTCCATATATCATAATCTCGCAACCATGTTTCACGTGAAACATAAGCACATATTTATTTACTGAATAATATATACATCAACACACAAAATCAAATAGCATATGTGATAACAACCTTCCAATTCTTAATTAAATATAATTTACAAAATATCTAATGTTTCACGTGAAACACTAAAGTGTTTATAATAACTAATATTTATTTTACTTGATTTTTATGAATTTTTCTTTTATTTTCCATACATATTGTAATATCTTAGCACTCAAATCTATATATTGTACACCTAAAACAAATTTACCCATATTTTGATATAGCGAAACATGTCAGGTAGTGCTATAATGTTTATTATATGTGGAGGTTTTTATGGGTAGAATCATTGCAGTCGCCAACCAGAAAGGCGGCGTAGGAAAAACAACAACATCAATCAATCTCGCAGCATGTCTGGCGGAAAAAGGTAAAAAGGTTCTGGCTGTCGACATGGACCCACAGGGCAATCTGACAAGTGGCCTTGGTATCGATAAGAATACCTTGGAATACACCATTTATCATGCCATGAGTGGAGAGATTAACATTGGAGAGTGTATGATCGTTCATCCATTGGAGCATGGACTGGATTTAAGCGTTTTGCCGGCGAACCGTGATCTGGCAGGTGCAGAAGTCGAATTGGTCGATGCCGAAGATCCACAGCATATACTAAAGAACCTGTTAAAAAGCGTAAAGAAAAAATATGATTTTATTATCATTGATTGTCCACCGGCTCTCGGTATGTTGACGATCAATTCTATGACTGCGGCGGACACTGTCTTAGTGCCAATCCAATGTGAATTTTTTGCTTTGGATGGTCTCTCGCAGCTCATTTACACGATCAATCTGATTAAAAAGAAGCTAAACAAATCCCTTGAAATCGAAGGTGTTGTGTTTACGATGTATGACGCACGTACGAACCTGTCTTTGGAGGTTGTTGAAAACGTCAAGAATAATTTGGATCAGTTTATATATAAAACCATTATTCCGAGAAATGTACGGCTAGCAGAAGCACCTAGCTTCGGACTTCCTATCAACCTGTATGACAGCCGGTCATCCGGTGCGCAGGGATATCGGGATCTTGCAGACGAAGTAATCAATAATAAACTATACGCAAAATTATAAAAACACCTATTTGAGAGGAGAACGCTATGGCACCAAAGCGAGGATTAGGTCGTGGACTAAGTAATTTAATTCCGACAGACGATACAACCGAAGATGTCACTACAAAAACATCGAAACAGACAAAGACAGGCACTGTTACAAAAACAGAAATTGTGAAAAAAGTAGAACAGACATTAAATATCAACCGGATTGAGCCAAACAAGAATCAGCCAAGAAAAGAGTTCAACGAAGATGCATTGCAGGAGCTTGCAGATTCCATCAAACAGTTTGGTGTGATTGAGCCATTGGTCGTAGTGAAGCGCAAAGGCTACTATGAACTGATTGCCGGTGAGCGCCGTTGGAGAGCTGCCCGGTTAGCTGGTTTGAAAGAGGTTCCAGTTGTCATCAAAGATTACGATGATCAGCAGATTGTTGAGATTGCATTGATTGAGAACATCCAGCGTGAGGATTTAAATCCGATTGAAGAAGCACATGCTTACGAGCGGTTGATTCAGGAATTCAACTTGACACAGGATGAGGTTGCGGAACGTGTATCGAAGAGTCGTACAACCGTGACAAATGCACTTCGGCTTCTGAAGCTGACCGAGAAGGTACAGCAGATGCTGATTGATGATATGCTTTCAACCGGACATGTTCGTGCACTCATTACGATTGCAGATCCTCAGTTACAGTATGAGACAGCAATGTATATTTTTGACAAGAAGCTTTCCGTGCGTGAGACAGAAAGCTACGTCAAGAAATTATTAAATAAGAAACCAAAGGAAAAGACATCCGAGAAAGAAGATCCGGAACTTTCCTTCTTATATAAAGCGATTGAAAACCGCTTAAAGGAATCTCTTGGAACAAAGACAACCATCAAGGCAAAGACTAAGGATTCCGGAAAGATTGAAATTGAATATTATTCACAGGAAGATTTAGAGCGCATTACACAGTTGCTCGCACAATAAAATCGAAAAGAGGAAAACTTCATGGAAGAGGCTAAGATATTTGGTATGAAAATGTCTTCTGCTGTCACAATCCTTTGTATTTTGGTTGTTTTACTCATAATTCTAATCATTTTTATCATTCATAAGATGAATGTGATGGCAAGAAAATATGAGATGCTTATGAGTGGCAAAAAAGGTGCGGATTTGGAGAAGATTATTCGGATTCGTTTTAAAGAGATGGATCAGGTCAAGGCAAATGCCAGACGTGTGACGAAGGAACACCGGCAGATCAAGAAACATCTGTCCTCCTGTATTAGCAAATATGCCCTCGTCAAGTACGATGCATTTGATAAGATGGCAGGAAAACTAAGCTTCGTCATCGCATTGTTAAACGATGAGAATTCCGGTATTCTACTGAACTCGATGCACTCGAGGGAAGGCTGTTTTACCTATGCGAAGGAAATCGTAAACGGCGAATCTTACATCCAGCTTTCATCGGAAGAAAAGGAAGCATTGGAACAGGCTAAGACGGTGGAAGAAGAGATTCAGGATCTGACAAAGGAAGCAGAATTCGAAGATGCCGATGGTAATCTGAATTTTGATGCATAATCAGGTCACAATATTATAATGATACAAAATTTTTGATATCAATTTTTTAACAAATATTTTAAACTACTATTATAAATAAGAAAGGACGACAATTATGTTAGACATTAAATTTGTTCGTGAAAACCCAGACGCTGTAAAGGAGAATATCAAGAAGAAGTTTCAGGATGCGAAGCTTCCATTAGTAGATGAAGTCATCGAGCTTGACAAGCAGGCAAGAGCCCTTCAGCAGGAAGCCGATGAGCTTCGTGCAAAGAAGAACGCTATTGCAAAGCAGATTGGTGCATTGATGGCACAGGGCAAGAAGGAAGAGGCAGAAGAAGTTAAGAGGGAAGTTGCAAAGAACGCAGCCCGTCTGGCAGAGCTGGAGAAGCAGGAGCCACAGGTGCGTGAAGAGTTAAAGAAGAAAATGATGGTCATTCCGAACATCATTGATCCGACTGTTCCAATCGGTAAAGATGATTCTGAGAATGTAGAGCTGGAGCGTTTTGGCGAGCCAGTTGTTCCAGATTTTGAAGTTCCTTATCATACAGACATCATGGAGAAGCTGAACGGTATTGATCTTGACAGTGCAAGAAAGGTAGCCGGAAATGGTTTCTACTATCTGATGGGCGACATTGCAAGACTGCATTCAGCCGTTATCAGCTATGCAAGAGATTTCATGATTGACCGTGGATTTACTTACTGTGTACCACCTTTCATGATCCGCAGCAACGTTGTAACCGGTGTTATGAGTTTCGCTGAGATGGATGCCATGATGTATAAGATTGAGGGTGAGGATCTGTATCTGATCGGTACAAGTGAGCACTCTATGATTGGTAAGTTCATCGATACAATGACACCAGAGGAAGAGCTTCCTAAGACTCTGACAAGCTACTCTCCATGCTTCCGTAAAGAGAAGGGTGCACATGGTATCGAGGAGCGTGGTGTTTATCGTATCCACCAGTTTGAGAAGCAGGAAATGATCGTTGTCTGCAAGCCAGAGGATAGCAAGATGTGGTTCGACAAGCTGTGGAAAAATACAGTTGATCTGTTCCGTTCTATGGATATTCCAGTTCGTACAATCGAGTGCTGTTCTGGTGATCTGGCAGACTTAAAGGTAAAATCTTACGACGTTGAAGCATGGTCTCCACGTCAGAAAAAATATTTCGAAGTTGGTAGCTGTTCAAACCTCGGTGATGCTCAGGCACGTCGTCTTGGCATCAAGGTAAAGGGCAAGGATGGAAAATATTTTGCTCATACATTGAACAATACTGTTGTTGCTCCACCTCGTATGCTGATTGCATTCTTAGAGAACAACCTGAACGAAGATGGAAGCATCAACATTCCAAAGGTGCTTCAGCCATATATGGGCGGTAAGACAAAAATCTGTTAATCCATTTCCCATGCGGAAATGCTGGAGGTAGTATGCATACTTATCTACGTGCGATCGGTTTTCGCGAATGTAAAAATAGACAGCAATTGGAAGATATTTATCGTCACACGTTGAATACTCCAAACCGCAAGATAATGACGACGATCAGCGTCGATACGTCGCTGCTGCAGTTTGAAAAAGATTTTGGTAGGAATTTCGGACTCTCGCTCGTTGGTGAATATGACATCAAGGGTTCTTTATCCATTGAACATTATTTTCCTTATTTGAAGGGAGACCGGTTCATGCAGTTTGAGAACATCACGATTCAGAAACAGACCGACAAAGAAAGCTATGCGGGAGTCTGCGAAGATTACCATCTTGGTATGACGATTATCTTCTATGTCATCAATATCGCAGATTATGCAAAATCCAAATGGTTGAATTATTCCAACCGGCAGATCACGAAGGTCAAGTTTTCTGCTTTGTCTGTAGCTGGAACGGTTCTGCTTGGTATGCATCATTCCAAGCATCAGATAGCCGTCGAATCGAAAGGACGGAACCGCAGAAACCAGCTGCTCGATGCAGCGCGAAACGGTGATACCGACGCGATGGAACAACTGACCTATGACGAAATGAACACCTACACCTCTATTTCTTCCAGAGTCATCAAGGAGGATATTCTTTCGATCATTGATACAAGCTTTATGCCTTGCGGTGTGGAATGCGACCATTACATGGTTATCGGAAATATCTATGCAGTGGAAAAACTGCAAAATATATACAGTAAAGAGATTGTCTACAATTTACTGATTGAAGCAAATGGACTGATGATCAACGTCGGCATCAATGAAGCAGATTTACAGGGAGAACCAAAGGTCGGCAGACGGTTTCGCGGAGAAATCTGGTTACAGGGTGTCGTGACAATATAATATACTTTCAAGAAGGAGATTTTATGTATCTAGTATTTGACGTAGGTGGAACTTTTGTAAAATACGCTTGGATGAGTATGGACGGTAATATTCAGGAAAAAGGAAAATACCCAACCCCGACCAAGGAAGGAGAATCTGTACCAGAATTCGTGGAATCTCTCGGACAGATTTATGACAAATACAAAGATCAGGGTGTAGAAGGAATCGCCCTTTCTTTGCCAGGACTTATCGACGCAGAAAATGGTATCATCCGAAACGGCGGTGGTATCAAATATCTGAAAGACGCACATCTGGCAGAACTGCTTGGTGCGCGCTGTGACGGTGTGAAAATTTCCATGGAAAACGATGGAAAATGTGCAGCCCTTGCAGAAGTCTGGATGGGTAATGCCAAAGGCTGTAAGAATGCAGCTGTAGTCATCCTTGGAACCGGCATCGGCGGTGGTATCGTAATCAACGGACATGTGCATCGTGGAAAAGATCTGTCTGCTGGAGAATTATCTTATTTCTTCGCAGATACACTGACAAGAAAAGATGTGGATAAAATCTTTGATATTGATTCAATCAGCGATATGGAAGAAGAATACGAGAAGCTTCCTTATCTTTGGTCTACTTCGTATTCTACACGTGCTTTTTGTTATCAGGTTGCAGTGGCAAAAGGCATCAATCCAAAAGAATTCAACGGGGAACTTCTTTATAAGATGGCAGAAGAAGGCGATCCGGTTGTCCTTGATATGTTGGAAGATTTTTATTTTACAACTGCAAAATATCTGTTCAACATCTTTGCCATTGTCGATCCGGATATCATCTTGCTCGGCGGTGGAATCAGCGCGCAGCCTGCATTCGTGGAAGGTGTAAAGCGCTATGTAGAAAAGTTAAAGTCCATCAGTATGATTACAAATTTCATCAAGGTTGATGTATGTAAGTTCGGAAATGATTCAAATCTGCTCGGTGCGCTTTACAGCTTCCGACAGATGTACCTGGAAAATTAGACAATAAAAAAATGTTCCCGAGGCGATTCGAACGCCCGACCTACCGCTTAGGAGGCGGTTGCTCTATCCTGCTGAGCTACGGAAACAAATCGTTATCTATTTTATAATATTTTTGATAGGAGGTCAATATCCATGATTTTAAAAAAGCTGAAACCAATGCCAAAAGATTTTCTGTGGGGTGCATCTACCAGTGCATATCAAGTAGAGGGTGCAAACCTGACACATGGAAAAGGACCAAGTGTACAGGATATCAAGAAGGTACCGGAAGGCACCAGTGAATTAGATGTATGTGCTGATTTCTATCATCACTACAAAGAAGATATCGCATTGATGGCAGAGATGGGATTTAAGACATTTCGTTTTTCTGTTGCATGGTCCCGTATTCTTCCGGAAGGAACCGGCGCCGTCAATCAGGAAGGAATTGATTTCTACAACAACGTCATCGACGAATGTCTGAAATATAACATTGAGCCACTTGTTACGATGTTCCATTTTGATCTTCCAGCAGCCCTTGAGAAGAAGGGTGGATGGTCAAGAAGAGAGAGTGTTGATGAATTCGTAAACTTCGCAAAGATTCTTTACGAGAACTATGGTGATCGTGTAAAATACTGGCTCACGATCAACGAGCAGAACGTATTAACCTTAAATGGAGAAGTGATTGGCACCTGTGATTTAAAGGGTGTGGATAACAAATATAAGAAACTGTATCAGGAGAATCATCATATGCTGCTTGCTCAGGCAAAGGCTATGGCTCTGTGTCATGAGATGGTACCGGGCGGAAAGATTGGTCCTGCACCAAACATTTCTCTTGTCTATCCGGCAAGCTGCAAGCCAAAGGATGTATTAGCAGCACAAAACTTAAATGCAATCCGTAACTGGCTGTATCTTGATATGGCAGTTTTTGGTCGTTACAACAATCTTGTATGGGCATTCTTAGAGGAACACGATGCAACACCAGTTATCGAAGATGGCGACATGGATATCATGGCGAGTGCGCATCCGGACTTTATTGGATTTAATTACTACTCTACAGCAACGGTAGAATGGAACGATGGAACAGAACCTGCTGGCAGAGGAGATCAGCAGATCAGTGGCGATGAGCCTGGCGTATTTAAGGCTTATCCAAATCCAAATCTGCTTCGTACCGAGTTTGGCTGGGAGATTGATCCGGATGGGTTCCGCGCAACGATGCGTGAGATCTACAGCCGTTATCATCTGCCAATGATCGTCACAGAGAACGGTCTTGGTGCTTACGATAAGCTCACAGAGGATGGCAAGGTACATGACCAGTATCGTATTGAATACTTGAGAAAGCATATCGAGCAGATCAAGCTTGCATGTTCCGAAGGTGTAGAAATGATGGGCTATTGTCCGTGGTCAGCGATTGACCTTGTATCAACCCATGAAGGTGTTGTTAAACGTTATGGATTTATCTATGTAAACCGGGATGAATTCGATCTGAAAGATCTGGCAAGATACAAGAAAGATTCCTTCTACTGGTACAAGAAGGTCATCGAAACAAATGGAGAAGATTTGACAAATTAAACCGGTTTCACGTGTAGAACGGAGGGTGTTACATGAACCGCAAATCAAGTACAACTCTTACAATCAGTGCTGTCGCTTTTATAGCGGCACTGCTGATTGACTTATATTTAATATTGGTATATCCTTCCATGATTCAGGTTATCATTGCAGTCTCTTTGATTGTCGTCGTTGATACCTATTTCTTAGTGGATGGGATTCTTGCGAAAGTCGATGAAATCGCAAACCTGAACCTCGATAAGCAGAACGAGCTTACCAAGGTAGAGAAGGGTATCTACTCAGTTGCAAAAAGAGAAGAGGTTTCCCGTACCCAGAGTATGTCCGCCATTCTTGATATGATGTTGGAAATGAAGGACGAGAATTCCAAGCTGTTGTCTGAGATCAAGGATGATAATTCAAAGCACATGAAAAATCTCATGGAACAGGATAAGCTGATGACAAAGATTCAGTTGAAGAAGGATGTAGACAATACCGACCGTGTGGTAAGCAGCACGGAAAAGATGGCTGTTTTGATTACAAAAATGGCAACCGCAAATTCACGTTCTTCCAATGAGACCATTGAAATTCTCAATGATATCTGCAAAGAACTGGAACAGCGTAACGGAAAAACAGAGGATGAGAACGACTACTCCCATCTTCGCATAATGGATAAGGCAGAATAAACATGAACTATATCATATTTGATTTGGAATGGAACCAGTGCTGTGGTGGCAGAGATATGGAAAACCCGCGCATGCCATTTGAAATCATAGAAATCGGTGCAGTAAAACTGGACAAAAAATTTAATATTATCGACACATACTCCAGTATTATAAAACCAAAGCTCTACAAGAAGCTGCAACCACATATCAAGACGATTTTAAATTATGATGAATCCACACTTCGAAAGGGACGACCGTTTGATATGGTGTATCGGGAATTCATCAAATGGTGTGGACAGGATGATTATATCTTTGGCACGTGGGGTTCAATGGACTTGAACATTCTTCAGACAAACATGGACTACTACTACTTAAAGCCGATGCCCGTACCATTAAAGTTCTATAATGTACAGCAGATCTATGCAGATATGTATGACGAAGATGGTAAGATTGTAAAGCTGAAAAAAGCGGTCGAACATCTGAAGATAGAAGTGGAAGAGGATAAACCATTTCACAGTGCAGTGAATGATGCATACTATACCGGACTTGTGCTGAAAGCAATGTCTCCAAGAGATCTGGCAGACCGGTATTGTTACGATATCTATAACAACCCGAAGGATAAAAAAGATGAGATTATCTCCCATCACAAGCATTATTTAGAGCATATCTCCAGAGAATACCATTGCAAAGAGGAAGCAATTTCAGACGTAGAACTGATGGCTCCGATCTGCTATCGCTGTGGTAAGAAATTAGCACCAAAGGTAAAATGGTTTGCAAATACACCGAACTCCTATACCTGTATTGGAAAATGCTGGCACCACGGATTGGTGAGCGGTAAGATTCGATTCAAACAATCGAGAAACAACAATATATTTGTCATTAAAACGATGATTCCAACCGATAAAAAAGGTCTGGAAGCAATGAAAGAGCGACAGGACGAACTCCGGATAAGGCGTCAGACAAAGCGTCATAATTAAAACAAACCCCTTGGCTATTAGCCGAGGGGTTGTTTGCTTGCAGTTCCTGCTTTTCGCGGATATGCTTTTGGTGTCTGTTTTTCTTTTCTGATAAATACAAAGCTCCGACTGATATCCGAATCCGGAAGCATGAGTTTTTCTACTTTTTCAATCTTACCACCGAGAATCTGGATTGCCTTTTTTCCCTGTGTGATTTCTTCCTCCACCGTTCCGGTTTTATATGGAATAAAGTAGCCTCCAACCTTCACAAATGGAATACAATACTCCGAAAGCACTGCCATATTTGCTACCGCACGTGAAACTACAAAATCATATTTCTCACGCATTGCCTTATCTCTGGCGCCTTCCTCTGCACGTCCATGTACCGCTGATATCTCATTCAAGTTTAACGCTTCAATCACATCCTGCAGGAATTTAATACGTTTGTTCAGGGAATCAAACAACGTTACCTGCAGATTTGGAAATGCAATTTTTAACGGAATACCCGGAAATCCCGCACCCGTTCCCACATCAATAATTTTATATGGTTTTTCCCACATCTTCACATATCCGGCAAGTGCAAGACTGTCAATAAAATGTTTCAGAATTACTTCTTCACGCTCTGTAATAGCCGTCAGATTCATCACCTTGTTTTTCTCAATCAGCATATCATAATACTGCTCGAATTGTGCAAGCTGTGCATCGGTCAAAAGCACCTGTCCCTCTGTGATCTGTTCTACATATATTCTAACTTTTTCCATTTTCTATATTCCTATGCCTGTTTCTTTGTCTCCAGATAAATCATCAACACCGACACATCTGCCGGCGATACACCAGAGATACGCGATGCCTGTCCGAGCGAAGTTGGACGGATATTGGATAATTTCTGTCTAGCTTCTTTTCTCAGATTTGCAACATCATCATAATTGATATCATCTGGAATCTGCTTTTTCTCCATCTTCTGGAAATGTTCTACCTGTTGTTTCTGACGACTGATATAACCATCATACTTGATTGCAATATTGATCTGTTCTACTACTTCATCGTCCAAAGTAATCTTATCTGTCGTATCAACATCAAGCAATGTTTGGTATGCTTCCTGTCTGCCAGTATCTAATTCTTCCAATGCTTCATAAGAAAGCTCTGGTCTGCGGATAAGCTCTGCCAGCGTTGCAGCTGTTCCAAGTGAAGAGCTTCCATGCTTCGACAGAAATTCCTGTACATGCTTATTTGCACCCACGGATATTTCATTCATACGTGTAATTTCCGCATCAATCTGTCTGCGCTTCTCGCAGAATTTCTCATAACGGGCTTCGTCAATCAGACCAATTTCATGTCCGATATCTGTCAGTCGCAGATCCGCATTATCCTGCCGTAAAAGCAGTCGATACTCTGCACGGCTCGTCATCATACGGTATGGTTCCTGTGTCTCCTTTGTTACGAGATCATCAATCAAAACACCAATATATGCCTGCGAACGATCCAAGATCACTGATGGTTTGTTCTGCAGCTTCCGCGCTGCATTGATACCAGCCATGATACCCTGTGCAGCTGCTTCCTCATATCCAGAGCTGCCATTGATCTGTCCGGCACTGAACAGTCCATCCATATCTTTAAATTCCAGATTTGCCTTCAGGTTTGTCGCATCAATACAATCATATTCAATCGCATATGCATTTCGAACAATTGCTACATGCTCCAGTCCCGGTACTGTATGAATCATCGCATACTGCACATCTTCCGGCAGGGAAGAAGACATACCACCCATATACATCTCATTTGTAAATTCACCCTCCGGCTCAATAAACAACTGATGGCGGTCTTTGTCCGGGAACTTCATGACCTTATCCTCAATAGAAGGACAGTATCTCGGTCCGGTTCCCTCAATAAATCCAGAGAAGAGCGGAGAACGGTCAATATTATCCTTGATAATCTTATGTGTTTCCTCGTTCGTATAAGTCAGCCAGCAGGAAATCTGATCCCGCTTGATATCTTCCTCTTTATTCGTAAAGGAAAATGGAACGATATGCTCATCACCTTTTTGCTCCTGCATCTTGGTAAAATCAATCGTCTTTTTATCTAGTCTTGCTGGTGTACCTGTCTTAAATCGCCGGATAAAGATACCTGCATCCCGCATGGAATCAGACAAGTGATTTGCTGCTGAAAGACCATTTGGACCCGTATAATTCACAACATCACCATAGATGCATCTTGCCTTCAAATACGTTCCAGTACATAAGATAACTGCCTTTGCATGATACACTGCACCTGAATACATACGGACGCCACAGATGATTTTCTGGTCTTTCATTTCATCGGTAATTTTCGTATCATATAAAAGCTCAGCGACCTCACCCTGACGGAGTGTCAGATGTTCCTGATTCTGAAGTGTTAAACGCATCTGCTTTGTATATTCGCCCTTGTCTGCCTGTGCACGCAAAGAGTGTACGGCAGGACCTTTGGATACGTTCAGCATCTTGCTCTGAATATAGGTCTTATCAATATTTTTACCCATCTCACCGCCTAAGGCATCAATTTCACGCACCAGATGTCCTTTGGAGCTTCCACCGACATTTGGGTTGCATGGCATCAGGGCAACGCTGTCCATGCTGATAGTGAACAGGATAGTTTCAAGACCGAGTCGAGATGCTGCAAGGGCGGCTTCACAGCCCGCATGGCCGGCACCAACGACGATAATATCATATTCTTCCTCTATATATTTTTTCTCCACGATAAAATCCTCTTAAAGATAATTCAAACCTATTTACTTCTATAAACGAGATTTCTAAATTACCAAATTCTTCGCAGACACACTCCCGTTCGGCTCATCACGCAATGGTACTAAATTCGCAGTAACACTAATTCAACGAATTAGTATCCCTGCTCATTAAGTACCAGCGTGCTTCGACGGTCTGCTTTCGAATTTGTAATATTAGAAATCTCAATTCACATATATGACTGGTTTGAATTATCAATCTACATATTCTTCTTTAATTGAATCATTGTATATTTAATTATGTTATAACTACAATTTTAACTTATTAATTATACCTTGTTGAATAAAAAAAGAAAAGGTATAATAGAGGAAATTGTGATTTTCCCGTATGTTGATGCACTACATGCGGGTACCTTATTGAAAGAAAGGTGTTTGATTATGGGTGAGACGATTGCTGCGATTGCAACCGGGATGGGAGATTCCGGCATAGGCATTATACGAATCAGTGGAGATACAGCGTTACAGATTGTAGATCAGATATTTCAACCGGTGAATAAAAAGAAAACAATTTTAAATATGGATAGCTATACCGCTGCTTATGGAAAGATCATCTACGAAGATGAAATCTATGATGAAGCAGTTGCACTCGTCATGCGTGCCCCAAAGACATACACAACCGAAGATGTTGTGGAACTTGATTGTCATGGTGGTATCACCGTATTAAAACGTGTGTTAGATCTCGTGATCCGGCTTGGTGCAAGACCAGCTGAACCGGGTGAATTTACGAAGCGTGCATTCTTAGGTGGACGGATTGATATGTCACAGGCAGAATCTGTCATGGATCTCATTCATGCCAAAAATGATATGGCAGCAAAATCATCCCTGCTTCAGCTTCGTGGTGAATTAAAGACTGTGATTACAGACTTGCGTGATACTTTACTTTATAACATCGCATATATTGAATCCGCCTTAGATGACCCTGAAAATTATTCATTAGATAACTTTCCACAGCAATTACACACCACTGTGGATAACATGTTGATAACTGTGAATCATTTACTGTCAACCAGTGAGAATGGACGTATTATCAAAGAGGGAATCCGTACAGTTATTGTCGGACGTCCAAATGCAGGTAAATCCTCTGTTTTGAACATGCTGTTAGGCGAGGAACGTGCGATTGTTACAGAGGTTGCCGGTACAACGAGAGATACGCTGGAGGAACTGGTCAATATCGATGGAATCACGCTAAATATCGTGGATACAGCGGGTATTCATGATACAGAAGATATCGTAGAAAAAATCGGTGTAACCAAGGCTATGACAACGATTTCTGATGCGGATCTGATTCTTTATATCGTGGATGGAACATGCGCTCTAAATGATGATGATTACCGTATTATGGACGCTTTACAGGGCAAAAAAGTCATCACTTTGATCAATAAAAACGATCAGAATCTGGTTGTGGATAAGTTGGGGATAACTTCAAAATTAGAGACTAAAATACTGGAAATATCAGCGAAAGAGGGCACTGGCAAAGAACAGCTTCACGACCTGTTGAAGTCCATGTTCTTCAATCAGGAGCTCACCTATAACGACGAACTTTACATCACCAACCTGCGCCACAAATCATTACTCTATGACACAAGAGAGAGCCTGAACAAAGTCTTAGAAAGTATCGACATGGGAATGGGAGAGGACTTCTTCACGATTGATCTGATGTCCGCTTACACAAGTCTCGGCAAAATCATCGGTGAAGAACTCGAAGACGATCTCGTCAACAAAATATTCGCCGAATTCTGCATGGGTAAATAAAGGTCACTTATCTCGCAGAAGAAAATTATAATATAAAAAATAAATTCATAAGGAAAATATTAAAAATTCAATTAAATTTTATATCTGATTTTTGATTATCCGCATAAACACTATACTTTCAAGCATTTTGAAATATAGGAAAGCACTCATTTTACCACGAATTTACCACGATTGAATGAGCCTTGATATGACGTAAGAATTTGAAAAGGACACCGTATAGTTTGGTGTCCTTTTACATGAAAATCATTAGTCGCTATTGATTGTTATTATACATTTTGTTAATTGTTCTTATTTCTTTTACGTTTTTTACCGAAAATCATGAGTATTGTCCGAGAGTGATTGGTCTTGCGTATGGTTAACCCTAAAGTTATGGAAATAAGACTTAGAAGCAAACTTAAGAGTGTGTTGATAGTGCATTATCTTAAAATTTTGTATAATGGTATCGTAATTTAAGACACTTCAAGAGACATTTCTTAATGAATCTGATATACTGTAAACACTACAGAAAGAAGGATTATTATTATGTCTCGAACAAGAAGAAATTTCTCTGCCAAATTCAAATCAGAATTAGTGATTGAACTGCTCAAAGGAGAAAAAGACTTAAATACAATCGCAACCGAAAACAATATTCAGCCGAATCTTCTCCGCAACTGGAAGAAGGAGTTCCTCGATAAAGCATCCGTGGTTTTTAATGACACACGAGAGGATAATCTGAAAGAAAAACTCGCTTTAGAACGCAAGGAAAAAGCTGAATATGCGAAAAAAGTTGGCCAGCTCACCATGCAGGTGGATTGGTTGAAAAAAAAATCTGAAGAAACACTTGGACCTGACTACGAGAGTAAATTTAGTCCAAAACCTTTTGAAGACTAAAGAACTTCCAGTTAAAACAGGAGCTACACTTCTTGATATCAATCGTACCAGTGTTTATTACAAGGGCATGCCCATATCTCAGGAGGAGTTGGATTGCAAATCGATCATAGATCGATTACACACGGATAATCCGGCCTGGGGAGCACGACAACTGTCTGCTCAACTGAAGAAGCGTGGGCATCAGGTTGGTCGCCGGAAAACGCGCCGTTATATGAATGAAATGGGGATTGATCCAATTTATCCAAAAATGAACCTTTCTAAACGTATGCGACAGGCTAAAGTCTGCCCGTATCTGCTACGTAACGCCGTTATCGACCGTCCAAATCAGGCATGGTCAATCGACATTACATACATCCCCATTAAGCGTGGATTTCTGTATCTGACCGCTGTGATTGACTGGTACAGCCGCTGTATCGTTGGCTGGGAAGTCGATGATACTCTGGATACCAGAATGGTCATAACTGCGTTAAAAAAGGCGTTTATAGTGGCAAAACCTGTTATCCTGAATTCAGATCAGGGCTGTCAGTTTACAAGCAATGAGTACATGAATTTCCTCAAAGAGAACCAGATCCGTCAAAGCATGGATGGTAAAAGCCGGTGGGCTGACAATATCATGATTGAACGATGGTTCCGAAGCTTCAAGTACGAGGAAGCATATCTGACCCAATATAACAATATCAGAGAAGCACGGAAGGCAATCGGTAAATATGTGCACACTTACAACTTTGAACGTTGTCATTCTGCACTCAATAATCAAACACCGGCATCCTGCTATTATCCGATTCTGTTACTGGATGATCATGCAGCCTAAGGGGGGATTTTCTCCCCTACCCAGTTACATATATCAGTTCATTATAAAAAGCTTAGATTTTTGTCTTGACAACTGAACCACTATACAACGTCACTTCTGCGATTGATGATACAAGTTCTGAACACTCTTCGGTAATTGACTGACTCATTGAGAAAGAAAGATTATTTTTATCCATTTTCTTATATTATATCCCCTTCATTTGCTCATGCTGTCATCATAATTCAATCTTTCCATCTTTAATTATATAATTATGTAATTGCATTTCAACCCCACCCAATTTATATTTGTATGGCTCATCGCCTCGAGTAAAATCTATCTGCATAACATTTTTGCTTTCATTCTGTATCTGCTTGATAAGGAAATCATAAGTTCCTCTAAATAACGGTGAGTAAAAAGCATATTCCATCTTGAAACAATTTTGCATAACTCTTATGGCTCTATTATCCATTAACCCATATAAATAACCAACAGTCACATCATTCAATTTTACAATAACAAATATTGAATTGTTCATCCTTTTCATGCTATTTTTTATGATATCATATTTTCTGTCATGCCACTCAACATAACAAGCATGCCATATTTTTGAATAATAATGCAACAAATCTAATTTTTCTTTTGATTTTTTATTTTTGACTTTTGTACGCTTGGTATGAATATCGCATAGATTATTTATTATTTCATCACTTTCTATATTTCTATAAACAGAGAACTCATATTCATAGTTATCTTTCTTCATCCTGTTTAATGCGGTTCTTAAATTCTGCCTTGTACTTTTTGACAACTTTTGATTATATGCTTCAACACTTTCTGGTAAATCAATAAATACAGATGTGGTCAAACGATCTTGAAATTCTTTTTCAGCACACCAAATAGAAATAGCTGTGTCGTCTCTAACACAATTTAAATTAATATCTAATCCTGGGAACTGCTTTGCAATTTCTTTGAATGCAAAATCAAACCATAGGTTATTAGGCTCAAAATAAATAGCGTTCATATAATCCGACCACGATTCAATCCCCAAAAAATAAATCCCTTTTT
>OGDU01000019.1_pt1 | contig 163162 bp, 154 predicted proteins | sample 1570371 | NCBI WGS metagenome assembly OGDU01 (sample SAMEA2581977, study PRJEB24529) | metagenome | biome: Human gut stool | place: China | collected 2011
TTACTTTTTTTCTTCCATAACCTACTTGAACTACATCTATTGGTGTCAAGTTGCCTTCTTTTAGTCTTTTTATTAGTGATTGCTTATTTCCACTTTCAACTCTGTTTTTTACTATTACTCCTTCTCTAGTAATGGCTCTATATACATATTCTGGCATTTTTTATCACAAACCTCCTTTTTTGTTCAAATTCAGTTTTAATTTTCTAATATAATTTTTGAGGATTATCTAAAAAGTCAACATTTATACTTTTTAATCCAAACTAATATCCAATATGGTTTCCGTTGTTGCCTCTTTTTATTTTTAATTGCATTATTGTTCTATTTAGAATCTCTATGTTCTTCTCTTCTATTTGAGCCTTTGCTTGGTCTAATGTTATTCTATCATCAACAAATAGTTCTGCAATTGAATTTATTAAGCCTATGCTTCCATTAGCAGAGTTACTTTGTATTGCATCTTCTATTTCCGAAACACTAAGCTTTTCTTTTCTTATTATACCAGAAATAATATTATCTACAACCATAACTTCTGGAACTAATACCAATTTTCCATCTTTTCCACGAATTAATCTTTGTGATGTAACTAATTTTAATAGTGAAGCTATCATATATTTTATACTTTGTTGGTCTGATATATCGTAGAAGTTTATCATTCTATCGATTGTTTCTGCACAAGATTTTGTGTGTAATGTTCCAATTACTAAGTGACCTGCTTCTGCTGTTTCAATTGCAGCATCCATTGTTTCTCTATCACGAATTTCTCCGATTACTAGAATATCGCAGTCCTCTCTTAAACAGTTTTTTACACCGTCTTTATATGTTAAAACATCTTGTCCATATCCTACTTCTTTTTGTACTATTACAGATTGTTTACATTTATGCTTAAATTCTACTGGGCTTTCAAGTGTTAGTATTTTCTTATTTTGTGTTTCATTTATTTCATTTATCAGTGCATTTAAAGTTGTTGTTTTACCAGAGTTTGTCTTACCAGTTACAAGAACTAAACCTTGTGGTTGGTACATCATTCTTCTTACTATATCTGGAACACCTAGTTCATCAAATGTTGGTAATTCATTTTTTATAAGTCTTAATGTAAATACTGGAACATCTCCAGATAAAGATATGTTCACTCTGAAGCGAAGTCCGTTAAACTCAAATGATGAATCTAGTTTTTTTGTTTGTGTAAAAACTGCATCTTTATCTATGTTACCTCTTATGAAATAATCATATATATCTGCCATATCTTCTGGCGTAAGATTATCACATCCTTCGTATGGAGTTAAATGTCTTGCAATTCTTAGCATTGGTCTAATTCCACTTATTAAATGCACATCTGATGCATCTTTTTCTATCGCTGTTTTTAAAATATCATCTACATCTACCATGTTACTCTCCTTTTGGTATATTACCTTTATTTTAATATATAACTAATTTAGAGTTTAATTCTTTTAGTGTTGTATATCCATTTAAAATCTTATTGAATCCATCTATTACTAAAGGCTTATACCCTTCTTCCATAGCTTTTTTTCTAATTTCCAAGCTTGACTCACCTTTTATTACTAGTTCTTTTATAGCTTCAGACATATCTAATATTTCGAATATACCAATTCTTCCATAGAAGCCACTATCGTTACAATATTGACATCCAACAGTATCATATGTGTATTTTCCTGTGAAATCATATTCGACTCCGTATTTTTTTGCTATTCCATTAATTATATTCTTTTCTTCTTCTGTATACTCTCTTTTTACTGCACATTTAGGGCATACCTTTCTTACCAATCTTTGAGAAAGTGAAGTTGCAAGTGTACTTGCTATATCATAGTCAGAAACTCCTATTTTTCTTAATCTAGTAATAACCTCTATACTGTCTATTGTGTGTATTGTTGATAAAACGTAGTGTCCTGTTTGACCTGCTTGCATAGCAATTTCTGCTGTTTCTCTATCACGAATTTCTCCAACAAGAATTATGTCTGGATCTTGTCTTAAAACAGTTCTTAAAGAATCTGAAAATGATGTTTTTGTATCAATTTCGATTTGGTTTAGCCCTGGAATTCTTATTTCTACTGGGTCTTCAATTGTTGTAACATTTATTTCTGGTTTATTTAAGAAATCTATAATACTATACAATGTTGTTGTTTTACCTTCTCCAGTTGGAGCAGCAATTAAAACTATGCTGTTTCTCTTATTAAAACATTTTTTTACAAGCTCTGGATCATTTGGAAATCCTAATTCAAATATTTGCTGAACATCTGCATTTTTCTTTAAAAGTCTTAAAACAAATTTTTCACCATAGACATTTTTCTGTGAAGATACACGAATATTATAATCACTATATAGCAAAATTCTACCATCTTGAGACTCCTGTTTTTCTTGATGCATGTTAGAAATTGCCTTTAATCTTCCTATTAATTGCGCTTGCTTATCTTTTTCTATTGTTGCAGCTGTAACTAGTTCACCATCAATTCTATATCTTACTCTTATGGAATTTTCTTCTGGCTCTATATGAATATCACTCGCTCTTTTTTCCATTCCATTTTTTATTATAGAATTTACAAGCTCTGATATATCTGCATTAACATCTATTTTTTCTGTTGCAGCAATTTCCATAGAAGTTAAAATTTCATCAATAATGCTATCAAAAGTAATATATCTCTCCATTATTAAGCCTTTGTTTAAAAACAAAAGCCTCATATTTTCTAGCATTCTCTGGTTAGCCGTGTTAGAAAAACATACTTTTATTTTTCCACTACTTACCTCAAAAGGTATTGCTTTATTTCTTCTTGCAATATCAATAGGTAAATACTCTGGTATATTTATTCTTATATCTGAAGCACTAAGCAACATAGGTTTTTCACCTAATATATCTGCTATTGCAGCAATTAGTTTTGATGGATTACCTATATGTAATTCATATAATATATCTCCAATTTTTTTTGAAGGGTGCTCCTTTTGGTACTCTAATGCCTTATTTATATCTTCTTCACCAACAATTCCTCTTTTTACAAGCTCAATTCCAATTGGCTGTGTTCTTCTGTTATCCATACTTATAATATCCTTTCCAAGGTTAAATTTTAATTATTAAATATTTTTAACCTTCAACTCTTTTTATAAATAATTTACCAATATCTTAGAACATAATCTATCTTTTGATTTATTAAATTTTGCGTTGAATCACCAACAATAATTTTCACCGAAAGTATATTTTTTTGAAAATTATCTACTGTTTTTGTTGAGTTAGTTACAGAAAAATATTGAACATTCGAAGCAACTTTAAATTTTCCTCTATATATGCATTTTTCTGTTTCATTGTATTTATATTCTGTTCCATCTTCAAATTTAATTGTTTTTGCGGTTTCATCAACGACTACAACACTGTTACTCTTTGAATCACTAATTAAACAACTATTTAGTGTGTCAAAATCTCCAGCATTTTCTGCAGCATCTTTCATCATTCCTATGTTATTGTAAAACAAACTACTTACTCCAGCCATTATTCCTACTATGGCTGTTAATACAATAATATAAATAGTAAGAGTTAACAATGTTACGCCTTTTTCTGACTTTAAACAATTATTGGTCATTTTCTCACATTTCTCCTTCAGATGTTCATGTAATTATTTTTCTTTTACTTTTAATTTGTTAATAGTTATTGATTTTTCTTCACCATTTACATCATATCTCACTGTAATTATTGCCTTTTTAAATGAATCTTCTAGTGTCTCAGTACTAAATTCTACTTTATAATCGTCACTTATATCAACTTCTCCAAGGGCTTCTAAATATGAAACAAAACTATCATTAACTTTTTCAAAACTTTTTTCATCAACTTTTTCTAGTATGATTGTTGCGTACGCCATTGCATTTGCACTTTTTCGTATTTCTACTACTGTACTATAAGTGTTTACCATAAGTGAAATTATAACACCAGAAAATATACTTAATACTATAATGCCAATTGTTAGATCAATTCCTGTTATTCCCTTATTATTTGATATAATTTTTTTCATATTTTTTTGTTTTCCTTTCTCAAGGTATGCTTTACATTCCAACCAAAATTATCCTTTGTAAAAAATTATACAATTTGTAGTTATTAGAGTAATTATGTTTGTAACGCATAAGAAAAATCCTATTGGTAACTTTTTATTTGTTTTACTATAGTTTGCCCTTTTTTGATTAATTTTATCAATTAAAACTTTTATAGACATTGCTAAAAGCGTAAATATTACAGTTAATATAGAACAACATTCATATGTGAATATTAACATTATATTAAGTAAAATTAAACAATCCAATGTATAATTATTCTTTACTTTCTTCTTATAATAAATGGTATTTGCCATAGTTAATATTACTAATGTTAATAAGTATATGACATATCTATAAATACTAGCAGAGTCTACTATACATAGATATATTATATACACTGCTTCTACTATTGTAAGATATAATGTTACTTCATTTTGGATGTTTATTTTTTCTTTATCTATTCCAGACACGATAAATAGACCAGCTATATATAGCAAGCCAAAGATAAAATATATTATTGTTTGTGCTGTTAAAGTATATATGTTAAGCTTTATTGATAGTGCAAATAATACAAATACCAATCCTGAGCAAAATTCTAGTATGAAATACCTAGGACGTATTTTTTCTTTACAATATCTGCACTTTGCTCCTAAGAATATATAACTAAATAATGGTATCATATCCCAGAATGATAATTTATGGTTGCATTTTGGGCAATATGACCTTGTATGTGTTATATCTTCTCCTCTTGGTATTCTATAAACAGCAAGTGTAAAAAAACTTCCAAAAGTTATTCCTATAAGGAATATGTAAATATATAATAGTAGGTTCATGTTTCTCCTTGTATACTTAGAGTTTAAAATTTATTAATTATTTTTATGGTATAATTTTTCATTCCACCTATAAAACTGATCTTTTTATGTAAAAAAGGTTACCTAAAAAGGTTTTTTCAAATGTTTTAGGTAACCTTATTTTATGAATATAAACTTTTTATATTCTTAGTATTAACTATTTAGCTGTTTTATCAACAATATACTTAGTCATATCAACTTTTATATCATATGTTGATGTACCTTTTGTATATGTTATAGTATCTGTAGAATCTGCTTTAACCTTAAAATCAGGATCATCAATCTTCTCTACAACATAAGCAACATTAGCTGTTTTACCTGTTGGTAAAGTATTTGATAGAACTTCTATTTGTACAGCTTTAAGGCCTGATTCGATAACATCTTCAGCATAAGCTTTATCTTGAGCTGTTTGAGTTTCTTTAGCCTTTGTTACTATACCATTGTTTCCTAATACCATGCTGATTGAAACACCTGCTAATATTAAAAGAACAACTATAGTTACAACTAATGCTACTAATGTGATACCTCTTTCTTTCTTAAACATACTTAATTCCTCCTTTGATAAATTTTTTGTATATATTTTTTATAAAAATATAACCGAATTTAATTATTTTCCACTAATATTATTAAAATAGTGGTCTGTTGAGTCCGGATTCTTGTTTGTGTTATTGTTTCCAGACGGTGTAGTTGTATTTTCTGTAGTACTACCCGATGCAGAACTTGTAGTGTTTGAAAATGGATTTGCTTTTCCAGATTCATAGCTTTTGTCTTGTTTTTTTATTGTTAAGTCTGAATCTGTTATTTCACGTGTTATATTCTGTTTTGGATAATCTACTATTTCTTGACTTATTTCATCCTTTATTGTATTGAATGTTTTATATGCTTCTACAGTACTTGGAACAACCTTATTGGTTGGTATATAGTCGTAAAAAATAACTCCAAAAATTAGACATACTGCTATGCATAAAAGTAATATTATAAATATTTCTTTTATTATTGACTTCATTTTTTACTCCTTTCCTACTGTACTGTGGTGTTTGTGCTTGTAGCACTACTTGAACCTGAAACTGTTTCAGCTTTTATCGCCACATTATTTACTGTAAATGTTGCTGTTACATTTTCCCCACTAGCAGTCATCTTGAAGTTTTCTATCCTAAATGCCAAATCAGAATCATTTTCTAATGCATATATATAGCTTATAACTCCAACATAACTTCCTGTAGTTGTAAAGTTCAATGTATACTTGTTATTTACTCCTGTTGATGATACATCCCATTTTAGTGTAACACCCTCTTTTGTAGCATATGACCCAACTTTATTCCATAAGAATTCCATTGCATATGTCTGTTCAAGATTTGCTTCTTGTATTTCTTCATCTGAACTTACACTTGCTAAATCTAAATATTTTTGCTTAGCTGTTGTAAGGTCTTTAGTTGCTGTTTGTAAATCGTCAATTTTCTTTTTATAAGTTACGTTTTTAAGATTGTTTAATTCATCTACTTCATTATCTAAATTTAAACTTTCTTGTTTTATATTGCTAATACTTAATATACGAAAACTTCCTACTGTAAGTCCCTTTGCCATACATATAATTATAACAACTGTTAGAAGTATAGAAATTACTGTAATTAAAATGTCTTTCATGGCAACTCTCCTTCTATTACAATTTTTACAATGTTACCTTCTTTTGTCGCTTCTGAAGATACAACAGATGAAGGTGTTAATACTCCTTTAGATTTTAATAAAGCTTTAAAATATGCTAATTGTTCATATTTTTCTGATTGAGCATTTATTACAATCTTTCTGGCACTTGGGTTTTCTATTGATGTAAGCACTACTTCTTTTGGAATAACATACATTATCTCACTTAAGAATGTAGTAATTACATTTTTATATGCATTCTTTGTATTTGCAGCATCTGATGCATTTTGTAAATTTGTTGTAAGTGTTGTATATTCAGATGTTTTTGAATTTATTTTTTCTCTATCTCTATCTATTAATGTTATTTGAGTATTTATATCAGTTTTTGTATCACTAATTTCTTTTTCTTTTTCTTGCATTCCATAGTCTATATACGTTGCAAGCCCTCCATAAACAACTAATAGTACTAATACTCCGAAAAAAATCACGCATAACCCATTGTTTTACCTTTGGTGAATTCAAATTGATATTTATTTTCTTTTTACCATTGTCTTTTCCTTTTTTTCCACCAAATGTAATATCTGATCCTAAGGCTTCTTTAAGTTGATTCCAAGTATTCTTTTTATTGAAGTTCATATTTGCAAGTCCATATTCAAGTCCTTGCAATGCAAGTGATATTGCAGAGTTTACCTCAATATAGTCTTTCATATTAACCTTTGGGCTATCTTCTATAAAGAATGGTTTTAATATTTCGCATTTTATTCCATCTAAAAGTTCTTCAAAATACAAATCAATATTATTTATTACAGAAGCTGTTCCAGTAATATAAACTTTATTTATTTTTATTAAAGATGCTCCTATTATATCTTTTACCTGACTTGCTATAGTAAATAAGTTTGGAACAATATAATTCAAATAACCGTTTTCTTGTTGTTGTAGTCCTTGTCCCTCCATTGTATATATTGTTGTATTCTTACATATTTCATATGCCTTTAAATACGAATTTTCTTTACTATTTATTTCATCAAGTATTTGTTGAGCTCCAACATCTAACTTTTGTACATCATATATTTTACTTCCTACTAATGTAGTAATATTTGTAATATCTTCAATGTTTACTATTAATACATTTTCCTTTTCATTTGTCTGTGCAATATTTGGAATCGTTAATGCAATTGGTGTTATGCTCTGTAATTTCTTACCATCAAAATTTTGTATCACTTGATTTATTTTCATTTTGTTTTCAGAAACATGGATTACTTTTATCTTTGTTTTATCATTTTGGTCGTTAACAAGTGCATATCTTGCTTCAAGTGCATTTGGATTGTATTGTTTTTCTGTACATAAAGACTCAAACTCAGTTTCAATTGCCTTTGCCAAATCTTTTTTATTCAATAAATCTGACATATAAAAATAATTGTACATTTCGTCTGTAATATTTACACTTATTGGGTCTTTAAAGCTAAAGGTCTCAGATACTATTTGGTCAATTGTTTGTAATAAATCAGAATATATTTTTATTCCGAAGGCATCAACCTTTAAGTCATCTTTTTCTTTAGTTATTTTCGCATATTTTATTATATTGCTATCTATATATATTCCTAAACAACTAGCCATCCCGATTCCTTTCACTTATTTTTTCTATATTTATGTTTTACAATTTTCATCAAAAAAATACAATAAAATATAAATTATAATTCATTCATTAATATTTTATCTTTTTTTAAGAAAAAGTCAACATATATGAGTGAATAGTAATTAAAATGTAATATTGTAATATTTCTGAAATTTTTAACAAAATAATAACATGTATTTTTAATCCAGCCATAAAAAATAATACTTTATTTTTCAAGTTTTAAATTTTTAATTAGAATTTCATGTTATTTTCTAATCAAATTTTTTAGCTTTTGAAAAATAAAGTACTATCTTCTATTATAATTATTTATGCTACTAATGTTTTTATTATTGCTACTACTATTATTAAAATTCCAAATATAACTCTATATACCGCAAATATTTTGAAACTTCCTTTTTTTATATACTTTAGTAAGAATTTTATTACTAATAAACCTACCAAAAAGCTTGCTAATATACCTATTATAAATGGCACGCTAAATACAAAATCTTTAAATTTCAACGTTGTTGCAGCAAAAACTATTGGTGTTGATAATAAAAAAGAGTATTTTGTTGCAGCTTCTCTAGTTACACCCATGGCTCTTGCCGTTGTAATGGTAACTCCAGAGCGAGATACTCCTGGTATAAAAGCAAGTGCTTGTGATAATCCAATTAAAAAAGTTTGTTTTAGTGTCATTTCTTCATATTTTACTTTATTCTTAGAATTTTTATCAACAAAGTACAATACAACACCCATTACAATTAATGCTATTGCAATTATTATTGGTCTATTTAACATGTTTTGGCAAAAATGGTCTAATAAAAATCCAATTATTCCTCCTGGTATTGTTGCTAAAACAATATACCAAAACATTCTTCCTTGTACTGTTTTTTCCTTCTTAACAGCGTATTTAAATCCGCCTTTTATAAGTTCTATCCAATCCTTAAAAAATACCATTATTATCGCTAGTAATGTTCCAAAATGAAGTGCAACGTCAAATCCATTAAAAGCTTCTGCAAAGCCTGGTTGATTTATCCATCCAAACATCCATGGTATAATATTTAAATGTGCAGAACTAGATATCGGTAATAATTCTGTTATCCCTTGCACAATTCCTAAAATAAGTGCCTGATATATTTCCATTTTCTTTTTCTCCTTATATTTTATTATATTTTCCTACATTATAAATATGAATATTTAATATTAGCAAAGTAATACACAATATAATCCTATTTTTATAATCTCTTTACTTTATAAATGTAACTTTTACATTGTTCTTTTACTTTTTCCTAAAATTTTTCATATTTCTATAATCTTATTCTTTCTCTATTTCATTATCTAAATTAATTGTTTGCTGTTTTGTTTTCTTTACATTTTCCATCATTTCTATATCATTGTTATTTAATTTTCCAACTATCTTACAAGTATTATCTAAATATAGGTCTATGAACATTTCTTTTTTGCTTAATGTTCTCTTCTTGGTTTTCTTTTTACCATCCACACTTAATCGTGGTTTATTCACTTCATCGATTATTGGCATAAATATATTTTCATCAGCCATTTTATCATATAATGTTGGATTTTCTTCTATAGCAATATTCGCATAATTCTTTGCTTTTTCAGTTTCGCCCTTTATCATTGCAATTCTTGCCAAATAATAATATGCTCCAGATTCCACTTCTTCCGCTTCTATACATTCCATGAAATACTTTTCTGCTTCTTCTAAATCGCCATATAGCAAATTAATTTGACCCAAGCTATAACGTGCATGATATAACACGCTATTTATCTGCGCTGCTTTTTCATAGCATTCCTTCGCCTTTGCAAAATCATTTAACAAAGTATATGTCATTCCTAAATTATAATATAAATCATAATCTGCTGGTTTATATTTTAATGCATTCATGTAGACTTGAACAGCTTCTTTAAATTCTTTCTTACTATTTAATATATCTGCTAAAATCATGCTTGCTTCATAGTAATCTGGTTTCTTCTTAAGAAGCTCACCTAAAATTTGAATAGCTTCCTTTTCTCTTCCAATATTACCATATAGCTTTCCTATTTTTAAATATATTCCCTTTTCTTCTTGATTTAGCTCATAAGTTTTTTCATATTCTTCTAAGGCAAGCTCATATTTTTCTTCTTTCTCATAGATTGTTGCTAAATATTTATGACCCTGTATTGAATTAGGATATTTTTCTGCTAATTGTTGTAAATATTTTTTTGCAATATCTTCTTTTCCTATTAATATAGTAACTTTTGCAACTATTATATAAAATACTTCTGCAAAATCAATCTTCTTTTTATATTCTAGCCATATGAAAAAGATTGGTAATATTACAGATAATAAATACATTATTAATTTTACAATTGTACCAAAGCTTTTACCCAAACTTAACTCTATAAAATTTATAGCAATTCCAACAAATTGCGTAATTAATAAATAAACATAGGTTGTATCATTTTTTCTTATAAATTTTATAAAAATGAGTATAAATAATGTAAATGCAAACAAGTTGAATATTATTTTTTCAAGCATTGTTCTCTCCTTAATTATTTATTTTCAAACTCTTTTTTATAATTTTCCAGAGCATCTTGTATTATTCTTTCAGCATCTTCTCTCCCCATCATTTTATCTACAGTTGTTTTCTTTCCTTCTAGTTGTTTATACACTTCGAAGAAATGCATAATTTCTGCAGATGTTTGTGCTGGTATTTCAGATATATCTTTATACTCATTTAAGAATGGGTCATTCTTTGGTATAGCGATAATCTTTTCGTCATCCTCTCCACAGTCAGTCATTCTAAGCACTCCAATAGGATAGCATTCTACCAATGTAAGTGGATAAATTTCCTCTTGGCAAAGTACAAGAACATCAAGTGGGTCATGATCTCCCGCATAAGTTCTTGGTATGAAACCATAATTTGCTGGATAGTGTGTTGCTGTATATAGTACTCTATCTAATCTTAATGATCCAGTTTTCTTATCAAGTTCGTACTTATTTTTACATCCTTTTGGTATTTCAATTACTGCTACAAAATCATCTTTTTTTATTCTTTCTTCGTCAATATCATGCCAAATATTCATATAAATTCCTTCTTTCCTTTTTGATATTTTTTATTTTAAGGCATTTATATGAAAAAGTCTAGTATTTTAAGAATAAATCTAAAAATTTTCAATTTTCAGTCTTTACTCTACCCTTTATACTTCTCTATAAAATTAAATTTTTCAATAAATTTGTTTGTATGCAAAAATTTATTTGATAAATTTTCTGTGCAGTATTTCCTATTATATATATAATAAATTTCAAACGTTTAATTTTAATTATAACATTGCTTCAGGAATTAAACCCATTATACTATCTTATTTTTATCAATTTTCTACACAACTTATTAAATCCACTCTGACTAAGATATTGAATAGATTGACTTGATAAAAGTTTTTCTTCCATAGCAAACCTATTCCATTCTTTTTCAGAAGGAATTATTCTTGTTATATTCATATATAATTGTAGTGCTTGCATACTTTGGTTGTATTTTTCTAACATTACCATCTCACCCTATATAATTCTGTTATCTCTACATTTAATGCTCTAGCAAGTCTTACCATTACAAGTAAGCTTGGACTTTTAAATGCTTTCTCAATATCACTAATGTGCGCAACTGATACTCCACTTTTTCTTGACAATCCTGAAATTGTCATTCCTTTTTGTTCGCGCACCTCTTTTACTAATATTTCTATATGCATATTTCTTTCACCGGTTCTTCTTAAAAATTTTAAATATTAAATCATACCTAGCTTTCGCTATGGCGAATATTGTAACTTTTTTATTTATTTTTACTTGAATGTTTATTATTAGAAACGGTGCTCTACCTAATATAGCTATTATTTTGCGTAATTTATAATATCACATTTTTTGGAAATCTTATTAAAAATCGTTCGACATTTTCTTATTAAAAATTTACTCCTCTTTTATTTTTTCGCTTTTTTTTGCAAATATACATATATTTATCAATTTAATTGTCAAAAAAGCTTATTTAATTCAACTTTTAAATTTTTTAGTATTTTTTCATTTTTTCTATTGACAAATGGTTATGCTTTGTAGTACAATACATTTTGTTAGCCAGTTAAGTGACTTATATGCAGATGTGGCGGAACTGGTAGACGCACAGGACTTAAAATCCTGCGGTTGAATAAACCGTGCCGGTTCGATTCCGGCCATCTGCACCAAAAAGAGAAACTGTATAAGAACAGTTTCTCTTTTGTTTTATATCAACCTATAAAACAGAATTGAATGAGAATACAAATTTTATAAATGTTTAGTATAAAATAAATAATATATGATATTACAATAAACAAGTTTGTGTTATACTACATATATGAATTGGAGGTTTCAAATGGAAATAAATTACCCACCATATACAATAACCGATAAAATGTTAAATTTAGCAACAAGCATAATGGAAAAAATCGGAGAAGCAAATTATTTTGAAAGCTTAAATATATTTCCAGAATTAAGAAAAAAAACAAGAATACAGTCAATACATTCGTCTTTAGCTATTGAAAATAATCAATTATCATTGTTTCAGGTCGAATCTGTAATAAATGGGAAAACAGTTATAGGAGAACAAAAAGATATTCAAGAAGTAAAAAATGCTTATAAAGCTTATGAAGAGATTGACAATGTTAATCCATATTCTGTAGATGATTTAAAAAAGATACATGGTATACTAACTTTCGCAATTGAAGATGACTGCGGAAAATTTAGAAATCATGGAGAAGCTGTTTATGATGGAGATATTCAAATATTTATGGCTCCCCCACACAGAATGGTTCCAACATTAATGGATAATTTGTTTAATTGGATGAACAAAGTAAAAGAAAAAGTTAATCCACTAATTTTATCTTCTATATTTCATTATGAATTTGTATTTATACACCCTTTTTCAGACGGAAATGGAAGAACCGCAAGGTTATGGCAAACAGCAATACTTGCACATTGGAAAGACTTGTTTAAATATATTCCAATAGAAAGCATAATAAAAAAACATCAAGAAGAATACTATACAACCATTCAGAATTGTAATAATGTAGGAAATTCAAATGAATTTATTGAATTTATGCTTAAAGTTATAAATGAAGCTATAGCTGGAATGATTTTAACATCTAATCAAGAAACTGCACAAGAAACTACACAAAAAACTACACAAGAAAAAATAATAAATTTAATTAAAAAGAATCCTGCCATTACACAAGTAGAATTGGCTAAAATACTTAATTTAACAAGAGATGGTATATCATATAATATTAAAATTCTAAAAGAAAAAGGTATAATTGAAAGAGTTGGTTCCACCAAAAATGGAATTTGGAAATTATTATAATCAGGAAAAAATAAAATTTTGAAATTAATAAGGGCTCTTCATGCAATTTTCGAATAATTCATTACTTTTATATGACAAAAATACTGGTATTATCATTTTGGACTTTTATAATGGCTTTTCCGGTAAAAATAAGGTATGTACTTTAGAACTCAAAATAGATATATTAACTAAAAAAGTGTATTATGTTTTATATCAAAATGGCCATGGGAAGAGTCTAGTTTTGAATGTAAATAAATTGACAAGTACCAAAAAAGATGATACAATCAATCTGTTTTTATGGCTTTTAGCCATTTTATATAAAATATGTTTTCTCACAAGCCGTATTGAAAAAATAACAAGGAGGTATCTTTATGAGTGAGAAATCTAAAAACGGTTGGCGGAAAGTACAGGACGGAATAAGTCTTGGAATAGCTTTTATTCCAATCCTTCTCTTAGGTGTTGTTTTCGTAACTGTTACACTTGCTATTGTAGCCGTAGTAACGGGTGCCATTTTCCGAGTGTGTTGGAATACAGCTATGACTACAATGTTCGGCTTCTCGAAAGTAACAATGTTTCAGGCATTTGTACTTGCTTATACAATCGGTTCTCTTAGAGCTGATTACTATAACCGTGCAAAATCGGAATATGAAGAACTTAAGAAGGAAAAAATCTTTGAAGAATTCCAAAACAAAAAAATCGCAAAGGTTGTATTTGTACTGCTCATTATAGTATTTGAAATTCTCTCAATTCTTATTGCAGTTGGAGTTACAATGTATTCTTGGAATAACATTCTTCCTCGGCTGTTAAATGTTGAGTTAGCTCAGATTAATTTGGGGCAGGCTTTTGGATTTGCTTATTTGTTCAACTTACTTTTTGGTTTTTCAAAATCTGAAGAAAAAAAATCCAAAGAAGATAAGAACATCAATGGCAAAGATATGTTGCACAAAACCACAGATAACATAGTGGTTGCAGAAACAACCAAAACCGAAGATTTTATCGACTAACCCCTAATCAATATGGTGTGAGTTTTTAATAAGACTCACACCACATTTTTTATATTCACCTTTTAATATCAAATTGCATAATTCTCTAGTTGATAATTATGTAAATTAGTGTTATAATCTTATAGTACGTATATTTTTTGTTAGTAAACCATACAAAAGGAGGTTTTTTATATGGTTACAAGAGCAAAGTTCATTTATGCTCGCAAAATTCATAAGCATTTTGCCCCTATTCCAGTATTGGAAATTTGGAACGACTTTTCTCCCAAAAAAGAAAGATGCCTTATTTACAAGTTTCATAATGGTATTGCAACTTTGGTCGCATATTCCGTGAACTCGTTAGAAACACTCTCTAATTTGGTTGAAGGTTGTTTTGAAAAAGAATCAAATTTTAAGAAAGTTCTATTTCAAGCCTTTGAGCTTCCTTCTAATACTCTCTTTATCGGACTACGGGTTATTTACAAGGGCACCATTGTCCTAATCACCCATTACTCCAAAAAAGATTTTATTGGAGGTTATTATGCAGCACAAAATTTGCCCAGAAGTGAAATCATCCGGACAATAGAAGCATTACCTCGTGGTGATTGTTTGATGTTTGGTCTACCTAAAAAAGCATTTGTAAGAAAAACCTATCGTGCATATGTGGTTCAAACTAAGATAGATCAAATTTCTGAATCCACAGAATTTGTCTTCAAAAGTTCGGAAGAAAAAGTACTTTGGCAACATTGGGAAAATTTGCTTAAATATCCCGAAGACGCAGGGTTGTATATTACTGTAATTCCATTTGCTAAGCGTTTTGCATTATGGATGCAGTATCTTATGACCAAGTGTGACAAGCCGATTTATGACATTGCCAACTATGCAATGAAGTCCGGGCACATGGACAGCATTGACTTCGTAACATTGTGGCGAGCAGTAGAAGTTCTTTCTCAGTCTTGGAAGTATGGTGATGAACTCTCAAACTGGTTTGAGAAAAAGTACAAACTTCCTATTAACAAGTACTAACAAACAATAGGCTAATTAGCCTATAAAAAGAGGAAAAAAATGAACAGTAGCAAAATAGTCCGTACAGCGGACTTGCCCCTTAGCATAGTAGTTAGGGTTCTTGAAAGCCTTAACCGTGGGAAAATTATCCTTGTGACATATGGAGATGATATAACCATAGTCACTGATACTAATCCGAGACAATTTAACTTTCCCGAAGGCTGGTATTTTTCAAATGGTGTGTTCACTAATAAATTCCATGCCACACGGCATTACAGTGAAGCTAAAATAGTCAACTCTAGAGGCTCTACTTGGATGGGCACTGCTGGTTGTCTGCCGACTAAGGCAAACAACTAAACAAAAAAGATTAAATCTTTTTACTCTCTCTTCGGAGGGAGTTTTTCTTTTGTTTGTTTTCAATTAAAAATTATTCATTTTTTCTAAATATTTCACACAATTTTCACATTTTTTTGTTGACTTGACTACTGTTTCCATTTTATAATTGATTGTATATTTTGCATAAAAACATGGAAAAACAATTATTTTTTTTCACTAGTTTTACGCCTAAAGAAAGGAACGTGATTAATTATGAATTATTGGCTAATGACGTATGAGACTCCACTTACAGTTTTACTTACAGTTATTGGATTTTTACTTGTTGTATTTGCACAAATTAAAATAAATACTACATATTCTAAATATAGAAAAGTTCAAAATTCTGCTGGATTAACTGGTCAAGATGTGGCAAGAAAAATATTGGATTCTAATGGATTGTCTCAAATCTCTATATACGAAATTTCGGGAAATTTGTCTGACCATTATAATCCATCAAAAAAACTTATTAATCTATCTAAAGATATTTACAATGGAACTTCAATAGCATCACTTGCTGTTGCAGCACATGAATGCGGGCATGCTATTCAAGACAAAGAAAATTATACTTTTTTCAAGATAAGGTCTGCCCTAGTTCCTGTTGTAAATTTTGTATCTTATTTAGGATACTTTGGATTACTTATTTCTATTGTAGGAGGATTGACTGGATATATTAAATTATCTATAATAATTCTTCTAGCAACAGTGTTATTTCAATTAGTTACACTTCCAGTTGAAATTGATGCTTCTAAAAGAGCATTGGTTCAATTAGAAGAATTAAATCTTGTTTATAATGATGAAAATAAGTCAGCTAAAAAAGTTTTAAGTGCAGCTGCTATGACTTATATTGCAAGTTTGCTTTCATCTATATTAGATTTATTAAGACTAATTTTAATATTAAATTCGAGAAATGATGACAGAAGATAAGTTATTACCTCCGCTATCAAACAAAAATTCAAATGAAAGGAAAAAGAAATGTTAAAATTATTAAAAAACTTCACTAAAAAAGATTGGTTAATAGTTGCAATTTCTTTGCTATTAATCATATTTCAAGTTTGGCTAGATTTGAAACTTCCAGATTATATGTCTGAAATTACAAAACTTGTTCAAACTGAAGGAAGCCAAATGTCTGATGTTTTAAAGCAAGGCGGATATATGCTTGCTTGTGCATTTGGTAGTTTGATTGCTGCAATTGTAGTTGGTTACCTAACTTCCCTACTTTCTGCATCATTCACGCTTCATGTTAGAAAGAAATTATTTGAAAATGTAGAAAACTTTGGTATGCAAGAAATTAAGAAATTTTCTACTAGCAGTTTAATTACAAGAACAACAAATGACATTACAAATGTTCAAATGCTAATATCTATGGGATTACAACTTTTGATTAAATCTCCTATTACAGCAGTTTGGGCAGTTATTAAAATTTTAAATAAAAACTGGCAATGGAGTGCACTTACTGGAATTGCAGTTTTGGTTCTAATGTCTTGCGTTTCTCTTCTTGTAGCATTGGTACTTCCAAGGTTTAAGAAAGTTCAAAAAATGATTGATAATATAAACGAACTTACTCGTGAAAACCTTACTGGTATAAGAGTCGTAAGAGCTTTCAATGCAGAAGGATATCAAGAAGATAAATTTGAAGTTGGAAACACAGAACTTACAAATACTCAAATGTTTAACCAAAGAGCCATGTCAGCAATGTCTCCTGTAATTTATTTGGTAATGAATACTTTAACACTTTCAATTTATTTTGTTGGAAGTAGATTAATAGATTCTGCAAGTATGATGGATAAATTACCACTTTTCGCCGACATGGTAGTATTTTCAAGTTATGCAATGCAAGTTATAATGTCGTTTTTAATGCTTGCAATGATATTTATAATGTACCCAAGAGCTCAGGTTTCTGCTCAAAGAATTGCAGAAGTTTTAGATACAAAGCCTTCTATTAAAGATGGAAAAGTAAATAGCGATGAGACTGATAAAAAAGGCGAAATCGAATTTAAAAATGTTTCATTCAAATATCCTGATGGAGATGATTATGTATTAAAAAATATATCGTTTACGGCTCATCAAGGTGAAACAGTTGCAATAATTGGCTCAACAGGTTCTGGAAAAACAACAATGATTAACTTAATTCCAAGATTTTATGATGCAACAGAAGGAACAATTTTAGTAGATGGTGTTGATGTAAAAGACTATAACCAAGAATTTTTACACAACAAGCTAGGCTATGTTCCTCAAAAGGCTGTAATGTTTAGCGGTTCGGTTAACTACAATGTGGCATATGGAGACAATGGAAAAGGTGAAATTTCAGAAGACACAATAAAGAAAGCTGTAGAAATTGCACAAGCAGAAGAATTCGTTGAAAAGATGCCTGAAAAATATGAAGCTCATGTTGCACAAGGTGGAACAAACTTATCTGGTGGTCAAAAGCAAAGACTTGCTATTGCAAGAGCCATCGCAAGAAATCCAGAAATATATATATTTGACGACTCTTTCAGTGCATTAGACTACAAAACAGATTACACTCTAAGAGAAGAGTTAAGAAATTACACTAAAGATTCTACAAATATAATAGTTGCACAAAGAATTGGAACTATATTAAATGCAGACAAAATTATAGTATTGGAAAATGGAGAATGTGTTGGAATGGGCACACATAAGGAGCTTTTAAGCAATTGCAAAGTGTACCAGGAAATTGCATATTCACAATTATCAAAGGAGGAACTAGAAAATGGATAACGAAGAAGATTACAAGAAAAAGCCACGTAACTTTGGTAGAAACGCTCCTGCTGAAAAGCCAAAAGATTTAAAAACAGCAGTAAAAAAACTTGTTCATTATTTAAACAAATTACTTCCATTAGTAATAGCTGCACTAGTACTTTCTTGCTTTAGCTCTGTTTTATCAATAATCGGGCCAAACAGATTGAGTGATTTAACAAACGAAATTACAAATGGATTAATTACTGGAATGAACTTTGATACAATAAATTCTATAGCATTGTTCCTTCTTATTATTTATCTTGTTAGTGCATTATTTGACTTTTTACAAGGCATAATAATGGCAACAGTCGCAAATAAATTTGCTCAAAAATTACGCATACAAATATCTAAAAAGATTAATAAGCTTCCACTTAGATATTTCGATACACACAGCTATGGAGATTTATTATCTAGAGTTACAAACGATGTTGATACAATTGCTATGTCATTAAGCCAAAGTTTAGGAACACTAGTTGGAGCAATAACATTATTTATAGGTTCAATAATAATGATGTTCTATACAAACTGGATTTTAGCCATAACAGGTATTGTATCTTCCCTACTTGGATTTGTTGCAATGTTTGTTATAATGGCAAAATCTCAAAAATACTTTAATGCAAGACAAGTTGAACTTGGAAAATTAAATGGACATATTGAAGAAATATATTCAAACCATAATGTTGTAAATGCTTACAATGGTCAAAAAGAAGCTTCTGAGACCTTTGACAAATTAAACCAAAGTGTGTATGAATGTAATAAAAAGAGTAGATTCTTATCTGGCTTAAGCCAACCTATAATGAGCTTTATTGGAAACTTTAGTTATGTTGCTGTTTGTGTTGTTGGTGCAATCTTAACAATGAACGGAAGCATCACATTTGGTGTTATAGTAGCATTCATGATGTACATACGTTTATTCACAGGGCCTTTAACACAAATTGCTCAAGGTATGACAAACTTACAGACAACAGCTGCTGCTTCAGAAAGAGTTTTCGAATTTTTAGAAGAACCTGAAATGGATGAACAGAAAAACATCACTAAACATCTTGATCCAGCAAAAGTTGAAGGAAACATTGTATTTGACCACATAAAATTCTCTTATGATGGCAAAAAGACAGTTATAAAAGATTTCAGCTGTGATGTAAAAAAAGGTCAAAAAGTTGCAATAGTTGGTCCAACAGGAGCTGGAAAAACAACAATGGTCAACCTACTTATGAAATTCTATACCATAGCAGACGGAAACATTACAATAGACGGAGTTTCAACAAAGGAGCTATCTCGTGAAAACATACACGATCTGTTCATAATGGTATTACAAGACACTTGGCTATTTAATGGAACAATTAGAGACAACATAAAATACAACAAAGAAGTCTCTGACGAAGACATAATGAAAGCTTGCAAAACTGTCGGAATAGACAAATTTATAAAAACACTGCCTGGTGGACTAGACTACACATTAGGCGATTCGGAGAGCATATCTCAAGGTCAAAAACAATTGCTTACAATTGCACGTGGAATGGTAAAAAATGCCCCATTCTTAATACTAGACGAAGCAACCAGTAGTGTAGACACACGTACAGAAGAGCTTGTACAACAAGCCATGGATAAACTAACAGAAGGCAGAACCTCATTCATAATAGCACACAGACTTTCTACAATTAGAAATGCAGACATGATATTGGTTATGAACGAAGGAAACATAATAGAACACGGAAATCACGAAGAGCTAATGGCTCAAAACGGATTCTATGCAGACTTGTACAACTCACAATTCAAAAAATAATATTCATGCAACTTCGCCCAAGATTCGCCCAAGAGGGACACCCCTTTTGGGGCGAAATCTTTTTTTATTAATTATAAAAATGTTATATTTACATAAATTTTAATCTTCATCAAATGAATAAATTTGGATATCAAAATTAATATTCAACTTTTTAACTAATATAATAACCAAATTTCAAAAAAATATTCGAAATGTTATTTTCAACTTTTTTCGAATATTTTTTTATTTTTTTCTTATACTATTATAAAATAATTTTTATGGAGGTTTGTTATGAAAGTACTTTATTATATAGCTCTCACTCTTGTAATAATTGGCGCTATAAACTGGTTATTAATCGGTTTATTTAACTTTGACCTAGTTGCTACAATTTTCGGAGCCATGTCTGTAATGAGCAGAATTATTTATGTTCTAGTTGGTATAGCAGGACTAATAAGTATTGGACTTTATCCAAGAATAAATGACTAATTTTTCAACCCAAAAGAAAAAAATGATATTATATAAAAACTTCGCTATTTCGCTCTTGGTCGGAGCTCCTCCGGACTCCTCAAAAGGCGAGCTCAACCTTGTTTTTAATAATATCATTTTTTTATACAACTTTTCGTCTTAAAATATTCTCGCCCAAAAAGGGGCGTCCCTATTGGGCGAAAATTTTATTTTGCTATTATTTCACAAATTAAGTTACTTATTTGTGTTGGATTTTCTACTGGTAATCCTTCTATTAATCTTGCTTGTGCATATAAAACTTGTGTATATTTCTTTAGCTCTTCTTTGTCGTTTTCATATAAGTCTTTTATTTTTTGAGCTATTGGGTGTGAGTCGTTTATTTCTAAGGCTGTTTGTGCTTTTACTTTTTGGTCGTTTGGCATTGAGTTTATTACTTTTTCCATTTCGACTGATAACGCACCTTCGCTTGTTAAACATACTGGGTGATTTTTTAGTCTGTGTGTGAATCTTACTTCTTGCACACCTTCCCCTATTGTTTCTTTCATTAATGTGAACATGTCTTTATTTTCTTCGTTTTCTTTTTTCAATGCTTCTTTTTCTTCGTCTGTGTCTAGGTCAACATCGTTTGCACATACATTTATAAATTTCTTTTCTTTATGCTCCATTAATACTTGTACAACAAATTCATCTATATTTTCTGTTAAGTAAAGTATTTCGTAGCCTTTTTCCTTTACTGCTTCAACCTGTGGCAATAATTCTATTTTATCAACAGTTTCTCCACATGCATAATATATTTTATCTTGACCCTCTTTTATTCTATCAACATATTCATCAAGTGTTACTAATTTATTTTCTGTTGAAGAATGGAACATTAATAAATCTTTTAGATTATCTTTATTTAATCCAAAATCATTGTAAACCCCAAATTTTAATGTTGTACCAAATGTTGTAAAGAATTTTTCGTAATCTTCGCGATTCTTATGCAACATGTCTAATAATTCTGATTTTATTTTCTTATCCAAATTCTTAGCAATTATTTTTAATTGTCTATCATGTTGTAACATCTCTCTTGAAATGTTAAGTGATAAATCTGGGCTATCTACCAATCCTCTTACAAAACCATAGCAATCTGGAAGTAAATCTTCGCACTTATCCATTATTAATACGCCATTTGAATATAATTGAAGTCCTCTCTTGAAGTCTTTTGTGTAATAATCATATGGTGTATGTGAAGGAATGTACAATAATGCTGTATAGCTTACGTCTCCTTCAACAGATGTACGAATTACTTTTAGTGGCTTTTGATAATCTCCAAATTTCTCTTGATAAAAATTATTGTAATCTTCATCTGAAACTTCTGATTTATTCTTTTTCCAAATTGGAATCATGCTATTTAAAATTTCGTCATGTCTTACTTTTTCGAATTTAGGCTCTTTCTTCTCGCCTTCTGGCTGTTCAACCTCATGCTCGTGTTCCACTTCCATCTTGATTGGATAACGAATGTAATCAGAATATTTTCTAATTAATTCCTCAATCTTGTATTCAGCAAGAAAATCACTATATTTTTCGTCATCAGTATCAGCCTTTAGTGTTAAGATAATTTTTGTTCCAAAGTTTGATTTATCGCACTCATCAATCGTGTAGCCTTCTGCACCTTCTGACTCCCATGCATATGCTTTTTCTGCGCCATAACATTCACTCTCAACTCTTACCTTAGATGCAACCATAAATGCAGAATAGAAACCAACACCAAATTGACCTATAATGTTTACATCATCGTCTTTTTCAGCGTTTTCCTTTGCCTTAGCAGCCTCTTTAAATGCAAGAGAACCACTCTTTGCAATAGTTCCAAGGTTTTCTTCAAGCTCTTCTTTGTTCATACCACAACCATTATCCTCAATAGTTAAAGTACGTGCTTCCTTGTTTGGAGTTATCCTTATATATAAATCATCCTTATTAACCTTTACATTCTTGTCTGTAAGAGAACGATAATACAACTTATCAATTGCATCACTGGCATTTGAAATTAGCTCCCTTAAAAATATCTCTTTATTCGTGTAAATTGAATTAATCATTAGGTCTAACAACCTTTTAGACTCTGCTTTAAATTGCTTGTTTTCCATAATAAAATTCATTCCTTCCCTTCGTAATAGCCTGAAAATTTTAATATTATTTCACACTATTTCTAATACTAAAACGTATTATAGTTCTTTATTTTAGCAAAGTCAATAATAGAGTGCTAATTTCACAAATAATTCACAATTTAATATTCTTCTACTTCTATCACTGCTTTTTCTTCTAATGCAAAACGTTTTTCTACGCTTATTTTGCTTACTTGATTATCATCTTTGAATACGAAGTTATTCATTGCATCAAGTATAGATTTTGCTATGTTATCAACATCTGGTTTCTTTGTTGGACTTATTTTATTTTCTAGCATTTCTTCTACTTTTGCTTTACTTGTGCTTTTAGGAATTTTTAAATAAGCTATTATATTTATTGAAAGCCTTCCTTCTAGCATCTCGTATCTTGGATATTTCATTTTAAAATATTGCTGTACTAAAAATTCGTAGTCTTTTGTTTTTCCAGGAGTATATACTCTTCCAGTATACATATTTACTCTTGGTCTTTCCTTTCCTACTATTTTCCCCGGTACTTCAAATTGGTATTTCATTGTTTCACTCCTTCTTTAGTTGTAAATACATTTAATTATTCTTCTTTATTATTTAAGCTTTTTACATTTAAATTTTAATTACTTTTTATAATAAACTTCGCCCAAAAAGGAGCGTCCCTTTTGGGCGAAGTTAAAAATTATTCTGCATCTTTTAATCGTAAATATCCAAGCTCTACCCATCTATTATATGCTAAATTTAGATTGAATAATACTTTAGGTTTGGCACCTGCTCTGTTTTTATCAACCACGCACGCATAGTATCTTTCATCAGGGTCATCGTAATCCTTTAAATTAAAGAATTTATCGTCTACCTCATTTAATGAATATTCATAATTTTTATAATTTTCTTTGTGTATTTGTTTAAATAAACAAAGTGTATCTAATACTTCCTTTACCGTTCTACTAACGGCTAAATCGTTTATGTTTAAGTTAATTGGGTCAGTTACTGTTTCTGCAAGTTGTAAAGTTGAGCCGATAAACATATTAAAATTCTGTGCTAAGTTCGATAATATTGTTGCCGTTTTCTTTAACTCTTCCCCATTTCCAATATTATCAATATCTGTTTTCAGTGTATCATAAAATACATATTCAACATGTTCTTTATAATAATAGTTCATTATTACCTTTTTTAACTCATCATTCGTATGATCTGTTATATTTATAAAATATATAGAATTTTCTATCTGTTTATTAAACCAATTTGTTACTTTTATTGTTTGTGTAAATTCTGTTGATATATTTGAAAGTCTTCTTGCAAATTCAGCCTGTGTTTCATCTTCTTCTTTAACAACATATCCATTTTCATCTACTCTAACAGTTTTAGGGTCATCTGGTCTAAACTTGAACTCTAGTAACTCTCCTTCTGTTTTATGTAGGTGTTGACCGTGTAGCTCTTGTATTTCTGGGTTATTTATTATTGTTGTTATTAGACATAGTTTCATCTTTTCTTCTGACATCTCATTAGAAATTAATAAAACTTTCTTTTTATGTATCAAGGCAATATATGCTGCCAAGTTAATTGTAAATCTACTCTTACCAGAGTTTGATGGCATTGCAAAAGCCATTGTTTCACCTTGTCTTATTCCTTTGAACACACTAGATAAAATTTTAAATGGAATAGATAAACCATTTGTTAAAGTATTATCACCTCTTACCAAAAATCCAGTTAAATCATCATTTAAAACTGACCTTTTAAATTTTTCTGTTGCGGTAACCTGTTCAACAGCTCCTTCAACTTCTTCAACAGTCATTTTATCATATAATTCGTAATTTCTTATGTCTGCAATCTCTTTTTGTATATGTTTTACAGGATTTTCTCTACAGCATCTTCTAAGTGTAAATAATTTTTTAAGCTCAGTATACGTCTTTTCCATTTTGAATTTAGAATTTTCATAATCAACTTGAATTTGATATTTGAATTCTATTAGTTCATCAGTTGTTCTGGCAAAATTAAATCCTTCTTTCGCAATTTCTGGTGCATACTTTTCACCATCTGTAAACAATACTGTTTTATATACATCTAATAGCTGTTCATCTAGGAATAGACAATCTTTATACAAGAAATAATATGCAGAAATCTGTTTTACATCATTTAAAAGCAAACCAATATATCTCTTTTCAAGTTCAGTATCGGCTAATTCAACAGGATATCCTAGACCTTCTTCCTGTTTTCTCTCTTTTATCTTTCTTTCCTTTTCCTTGACCTCTGCATAATCCTCATATTCTACATTCCCAGACATTTGCAATATTTGTAATTCATCTAAAGCCTCTTGAAACTTACTTTCACTAAGGAATTTTCTGATTTTTTCCATTCTGTCTCTATTTTCATCAGTTACCTTAATTCTATCAAGTAAATCATAAATAACTTGAGCATTTTCTTCGTTCATACAATTTATCCTCTTTTAATCTATTATTGTTATTTTTTCAATTACTGGTTGATTATTTTTTGCAACAGTTCCATTATCATCTTCAACAGCTGTGTCTGCGCAAATTTTATCAACAACTTCCATTCCACTTGTAACAGTTCCAAATGCAGCATATTTTCCGTCTAAGAATGTGCTATCTTGATGAACTATAAAGAATTGTGAACTTGCACTGTTTGGCATAGAAGATCTTGCCATTGAAATAGTTCCTCTTACATGAGAAATTGAATTTTTTACTCCATTAGAAGCAAATTCACCTTTTATAGTTTTACTACTTCCTCCAGTTCCATTTCCAAGAGGGTCTCCTCCTTGAATCATAAATCCTGATATAATTCTATGGAAAGTTAATCCATTATAAAATCCCTCATTTACTAAATTAGCAAAATTTTCTACTGTAATTGGTGCAACATCTGAATCCAATTCTAGTGCTATTGTTCCATAGTTTTTTACAACTATTTCAGCATGATGTTTTCCTGTACTATACATATTATTTTCCTCACTTTCATTGCTTATTTGATTATTTTGTATATTTTCGTCTTTATTCTCCTTTGCAGAATTTTCTGTATTAGTTGTTCCTTCTATATTTGTTGAATTTTCTTCCAATTGTTTTTTGCTTTGAGAATTGCTGTTTATAACTGCATAAATTCCTATTGCAGCAAGCATTACAACTACAACCACTCCTATAATAATATACGACTTTTTCATGTAAATTCCTCCTTAATTATATAAATTATCTTCCATCATCATCTTCATATTCAACACTTTCTTCTAAAACTTCGTGTTCTCTATTTATTTCAATATGTTGTTCTTCATCTATTCCTTGTGAAAATTTCTTCATGAAACTTTCTTTTTTTCTTCTTCTTTTGAATGTTTGATAATGCTGACCTGGCTCTCTATTTTTATAATTTAAAATGTCTCTAAAATTTCCAACACTCTTACTTAAATAATCTAAACCATATGAAAAATCTAGTAATTCTTTACTGCTCCTTAACACTAAGCACTCTGGTTTTAAGTCTGTTTTTGTACTAAATGGAGTTTTCCTTGTTCTCCCTGCTCTATCTAAAACATTTGCATCTCGTACAACTGTTAATAACTGTTTGGTCAATGGCTGTTCCTCTTCTGGAATACAATATCTTTTTAGTAATTTTTCAATCTTGTTTTCATTTGCTTCGTGCCCTTCAATAATCATTGAAATAATATTTGTATCAGTTTTGCTAAGTACATTTCCATCTAAATCTATAAAATTTCTTCTTTGCCTTTTTCCAAATTCTTTATAGAAAGCAGAATATGTTAATATTTCTCTTTTTCTTTCTGCATCGTCACCCACAAATACCCCTTCATTTGCTCCTATAACATTTGCTAGCATAGCTGTTCTTTCTGCATGTGCTATTTTAGCTTTTCCTTGGGTTTTGTTTATATCAATTTGCTCAAACTTATCTCTTAAATATTTGCCATTTTCACTATTTGCAAACTCTTGTAAAGTATCTTCTAAATTTCTCTGCCTTATTCCTTCATATCCAAAAGTTGTAACAGCTAAAGCAAACTTAGGATCATCATAAGGATTTTTCTTTTCTAAATATTTCTTTTCTCTTGACAATCTCTCAATCTTCGCATCAGCATTTTCATCAAGTTTTCTTGTTTTTACTAAATTTTTTATACTATTTTTCCAATCTTCTAATATGCCCTTGAAGTTTTTCTTAGTTGATCTTACAATTTCCTTGCCTTCCATATTTCCAACTCTACCAATAAATGCTAAACCATTCATTGAAGAATGTAAAAAATCCTCTTTTGTACTCATTCCATACTCTTTTTGAATTTCTTTTATATATTCCAAATAATCTTGTTTAGGTCTATATTCATCTGGGCTTCTATTAATCTCATCAAGAGTTCTTTTTCTAATTTCAAATCCAATAGGCTTGCCATTATCACCAAGTATTGCCTTTCCGTATTCATCTCTTTTCAAATCCATCACTAGTTGTACAGCTCTAGTTCTTTCTTGTGGCAGAACGCAATACCCCTCATATAAGATTGCATCATCACTTACTTTTCTTACCTTGTAATTTCTATTTAATTCATCCTCATGTACACAAATTTCAATCGCATTTATTATCTTATCTGGTTCAGTATATAAATTTGTGTTTAAATTTTTCATAAAATTATCTGTATTTGGAATTCCTCCAAACAAGCAAACTGATGCATGCCCATATGAATTTAAAGTTTTTAATGCACCTGTTGCTGGTCTTAAATATCCAGATTTAATAATACTATCTGCAACATCTTTTGAAGATACACAGTGATACAAATGATTTTCTGCAATGTATTTTTTGTCTTCACTATTTAAATCAAATCTCGCAAATTTAAGCACCGTTGTAACTATTGATACAGGCAATAGAACAATCATATCTTCAATTTTCATCTACAGTTTATCTCCTCACAATGTTTCACAGTCATTTGTACAGATTTTGTAAATACAGCTCACATCTTTTTCTGCTGTACTTACACTAGTTATAAAATATCATTCTTCCCATTAAGTGTCAATGTTTTTTATTTAAAATATAAAAAATGAATTCAAATTATAAACTTGTTGTCTAATAATTCGAATTCATTTCATTGCTCTATCAATATCTAATTTTATCAAGTGTAGAGCCTTGTGGTGTGCCTTCCATATTTTCTATCATTTTACTGTTTTCAATTATTCTTGCATTAAGAAATCTTTTAATCATTCTTATGATTATCTGGTCTTTGATATGTTGTTCTACGCATTTTACCATCCATTTATTGTCTATGTGGTAAAAATATCCTTTTATATATAACTTAAAGAAAAAATCTCTCTTTTTATGTACTAAATATTATAAAATGTCGAAATATAGCGAATGATTTTCCTTGACTTTATACGTAATTTATATATAATATACTCAGTTATTTCTTAAAAGTTTTTATCTTTTATTTTGTATCAAAATCATTGATTTCTTCAATTAGCCATTCTGGCAAAATGTTCTACATACAATTCGATTAAACTTTTAATAACTAAATTAAAATTATTCCAAATCTAGGAGGTTTACATATGCCCAATGTAAAGAAAAGCATATTACAACCAAAGAATGATGTAGTGTTTAAAGCATTATTTTCAAGAGGAAAACCAAGGATTACACAAGCTATGCTAGAGGCTATTTTGAAGATGAAAATAGACAAGCTTGAGCTTGATAAAAGTACAGATCTGTTAAACGATAACAAAGATGATAAAAATGGAAGGCTGGACTTAAGAGCAGTGATAAATGGAAATACTGAGTGTGACATAGAGGTACAACTTGCTTCAAATGATAACATAGCCGAGAGATTTGTATATTATTGGGCAAAAATGTATGCTGCTAATTTAAAGATTGGTGATACTTACAGTGACTTAAGAAAAACAATATCAATAATAATTTTAGATGATGATTTCAAATTAACAAAAAATCTTGAAAAGCCTCAGACCACGTGGAAAATAAGAGAAAACGAAGAGTTACATCTTATATTGACAGATTATTTTGAAATTATTATAATAGAGTTACCTAAAGTAGTAAAAGCATACCATAAAACACCGAATGACGAAGTATTACAATGGATGCTTTTTCTAGATAATCCGGAGAAAGAGGAGGTATCTCGTATAATGGAAGAAAATAAAGATATTAAAGAGGCAAAAGAAGAATTGGATAGAATAAGTCAAGATGACTTATTAAGGCGAAGAGTTTTAAATAGAACACTTGAAATAGCTGACCAATTACAAATGAAAAAAGAACTAGAAGAAGCAAGAAAAGAGTTAGAAGAAGCAAAAAAAGAGGCACAGCAAGCAGAAAACGAAAAAGAGAACATAATAAAAAATTTGCATAAACTTAATATTCCTATAGAACAAATTTCAAAAGCAGTTAACTTATCTGAAAAAGAAATAAAAGAAATATTGTCAACACACTCATAAAACTAACTAGATACAACTTTAATGTTGTCACATTAAAATTTTAGAGTATATCTGAAACTCCACATAAAGTTTCCAATATACTCTAATTTTATTATGAAAATTTACTTTATATCATGCAGCTATTCTATGAATATATCTGTGTTTGAATCTATGCGTTATTTACATAACGCATTTTTCTATTTCTAATTTTTTACAAAATTAGAAAGTCCTAGCCAGACGCACAGGATATTTGATGCCGATGCCGTTGCCGTTGATTTTGCCATTACTAAAACTAACGCAACAGCCGTAGCGGATGATGTCGTTGAAGTAGATGGCAGTGGACGACCAATATGTTGCTTTTAATCCATATCCACTATAGTTCAAAGTTGTTATGCCTAATTCTCCTCCAAATGCTGCCAATTCAATGCTGGTTGGAACTCTCCATTCTCCTGAGGTTATACTTTTTGCATTTGTAAATGTGTATGTAGCGCTATTATTATAATCACTTAATGCCATTACATTAAACCTTGCATTTCCGCTTCCTCTTGCTGATAATACGTTCTTTGTTCCAAATGGGCCATTATAATTTGTTTTACTTACATAATATTCTTTTAGTCCTGTTACAGTAGATATTGTATAAGAATATCCTCCCCACGAGCCACTTCCTCCATTTTTGAAATCTGCAAAAATTATCCCATCTGGCGTTCCATCTCCGTCTGTATCTGCATAATAACCTACTCCCGAACCTTCTGTAAATGTCGGATTTTTTACAGTTACTGTATATGTTGCCGTTTTTTCATTATAGTTTGTACTCGCTGCACTCTTTACAGTTATTGTAGCACTTCCTGCACCAACTGATTTTACTATTATGGTATTTCCACTTACAGTTACTGTTGCTACTCCGGTATTTGATGACCATGCACTTATGCTTCCAGTACCACTTGCAGTAAATGAAGTGCTATTTGGACATGTTATTGTGCCACTGTATGAAGATAATGTTAAACTTCCATTTGCCTTATTTACCTTTACAGTTTCCGTTGTTGTTTGTGTTTTATATCCTGCTTTGCTTGCTTTTACTGTTACTGTAAATGATGATGTATTTGTTATTGTTGGCATTGTTTCACTATATGTATTTCCATCTAATGAATATTCCAATTTTGCATCACTTGGATTTACATCTACTTGTGTAATTGCATTGTGGGCTTGTCCATCATAAGTTCCTTCATATGGTGTTACTGATAAACTAATTGTGCCATTTTCTACTGTTGCTACATGTATTACTTTGTTCTCTGCATAATCTCCATTTGTTGCACTTTTTACTATAATATTTGCCTTTCCTGCTGTTGTTCCTGGCACTACTGTTATTGTATTTTTTTTGAGACTTGCTGTTGCAATATTCGGTGCATCAGATTCAACTGAAAGTTCTCCTCCCGAAACGTTATTGGTTACTGTAAATATTCCACTATTTGGATATGTATATGTTTCCTCATATGAAGATAATGTTAAATCTCCTGAAACTGCCACTCCTTCATACGTTATTTCTACGTCTCCGTTTCCCTTGTCTTTTAGCAAAAATTTATATTGGTCATTAACTATAATATATGCATTTTTATCATCTAGCTTTTCTGTTGAACTCAAATCATAATTTTTCTTTCCTGTACTTATTTGCTCCAAATAATTTTCTAAATTTACAGTTTTGCCTTCAACTTGAATATCTGCTTTTTCAAGTTCCAATGCTTCTTTTATTCCGGCTATTGTTTGCACCTTTTGCGTACTTTTTGCTTTATCAAATAAATTGTTATTTCCAATTACTAAGCTTACACTTACTCCTGCTAATATTAATAAAACCACTATGGTTACTACTAGCGAAATTATTGTAATTCCTCTTACTTCTTTTGTTTTCATATTTTTTTCGTCCTCCTAACTCATTATTAAGTTATATACTTAATGATAAGAGCTAAGTTGTTCTTTCTTTATATCAAGCTTATTCCAGCATATTCTCAATCAAAAATTTCTTAAATGTTTTTATTATAAAAAAATAAAGGATTACTCTTGATTTTATTTGCTCTTTTGGTATAATAAATGCAAAAAAGGATTCATTAAGTATATAACTTAACGAAAAAAAATAGTTGGTTTGTATTACTCTAACCCAACTATTTTAATTTTTATATTATTTTGCCAGCCTTCTTAGTCTTAATGCATTTAATGTTACTGTTAAACTGCTTATTACCATTGCTAAACTTGCTATCATTGGGTTTATTGTTATTCCCCATTTGCTGAACAATCCCATTGCAATTGGTATCATTAAGCTATTATAGAAGAATGCCCAAAATAGATTTTGTTTTATGTTTCTTATTGTTTTTTTACTGATGTTTATTAAATTTAGTATGCTGTTCAAGTCATTTCTGGTTAATATTACGTCAGATGAATCCATTGCTATATCTGTTCCACTATTTACACTAACACCTATGTTACTGCTTGCAAGTGCTGGACTGTCGTTTATTCCATCTCCACACATCATTACATATTTGCCTTCTGTTTTCAGTTTTTTTACTACCTCAGTTTTTTCACGTGGTGTAACGTTTGATATCACTGTAGTTATGCCTATTTCTTTAGCAATTTTTTCGGCTGTTTGTGTGTTATCTCCTGTTAGCATTACAGTCTCTATTTTATTTTTATTCAGCTTACTTATTACTTCTTTTGAATTTTCTCTTATAATATCGTTTACACCTATAATTGCAGAAATTTCATTGTTTAGTACAACATAAATTATGCTGTTTCCTTCTTTTGCAAGCTTTTCTTCGTCTTGTTTATGACTGTTTGTTATATCATATTTTTCTAATATTTTTGAATTGCCTAATATTACCTCATTTTCAGCTATCTTTCCAATTATTCCATAGCCACTTACATCTTTAAAATCTTTTACATCGAGTGTTTCAATTTTATTTTCGTTTAAGTAATCTTCAAAAGCCTTTCCTATTGGATGAGTCGACTTTTTCTCCAAGCTTCCAACTATTTGCATAAGTTCTTTTTCTTGCATTTTACTATAATTTATTATCTGTGCTATTTTTAGCTTACCATATGTTAATGTTCCTGTTTTATCAAACACAACTGTCGTAGTCTTTTCGGCATTTTCTAATATTTCACTTTTCTTTACAAGTATTCCATTATTGGCACACACGCCTTCAGATACAACAATAGCAAGTGGAGTTGCCAGCCCCAAGCTACAAGGACATGCTACAACTAATATAGTTACAAACACATTTATCGCTATAGAAACAGTGTTTCCTAAAATTAGATATGCAATAAATGTAATTATTGCAATTAGTATAACTGCTGGCACAAAATATCCACTTACAGTATCAGCCACTTTTGCGATTGGAGCTTTGGTGTTAGTAGCCTCTATTACGAGTCTTACAATTTCAGAAATAGTCGATTCTTTTCCAATTTTTTCGGCTTCATATTCAATATACCCATCATAATTTATACTTCCGGCTATTACCTTGCTTCCTTCTGTTTTACTTGCCGGCTTGCTTTCTCCAGTAATAAAAGATTCGTCAAGATGTGCTTTTCCATTTATTATTTTTCCGTCAACCGCAATCTTTTCACCAGGTTTGCTTACGACGATATCACCTTTTTTTATTTCATCTATTGTAACCTTTTTTTCTTCTCCGTTTACTTTAATAACCGCTTCTTTAGGTGTTATTTGTACTAATTTTTGAATTGCTTCTTTCGTCTTATCCTTGCTAATTCCGTCAATATATCTTCCTAATTTGATGAAAAATATTACTATTGCAGCAGACTCAAAATATAAATTTTCTACATATTCATGATGTCCTTTTGCAATCATGTACATTCCATAAATACTATACAAAATGCTTGTAATAACACCCATTGCAACAAGTGTATCCATGTTTGGAGCCTTATGAATTAAGTTTTTAAAGCCACTTTTAATAATATCAAATCCATACACAACGAAAGCAATCGTTAGTGCAAGCAAAGTTCCAGCATAAATTAAAGGATGCATGTGCATATCTAAAAACGAAAAGTTTGGAAGACCAATCATGTGACCCATAGAAATATACATAAGAGCCACTGCTAAAACAGAAAATATTATAAATTTAACTTTTTCATTTTTATTTTGTTTCTTTTCACTATTTTCGTTATAAATGCCTAGGCTCTTAAAACCAGCTTCTTCAACAAATTCTTCAATTTTTTCCAAGTTTAAAATATTTTCATCATATTCAATTAGGGCATTTGCCATTACAAGATTTACTGTTGCACTTTTAATTCCATTTTGTTTATTTAAATATTTCTCCAATCCGTTAGAACACGCACTGCACGTCATCCCATCTATAGAAAGAACAACCTTTTTCAAAAAACTTCACCTCTTCTATTTTACATCAAATCCTATATTTTCAATTTTTTCTTTTATTTTTGATTCTTCTATTCCATCTTCTGCTTCAATCTTTACAGTTCCAGTCGTATGGTCTGCCTTTACACTCTTTATTCCATTCATATTTTTTACTGCATTTTGAATTCTGTTTTCACAGCCTGTGCACATCATTCCTTCTACTTTTAAATTAATTTCTTTCATTTTAAATTTCCTCCATATATTTATTAATTTGTCCAATTATTGGCAATTTATTTGTTAAACCTTTTAAATAAACTCGTTAGCTCATCTATAATCTCCAAGTTTCCTTTTTCTAAATCATCACTTACACATGTATATAAATGATTTTCTAATATGTGATTTGACAAGCTTCTTATAGAATTTTCTACTGCCGATAGTTGAATTAACACATCATTACAATATCTATCTTCATCTATCATCTTTTTTATCCCTTTTATTTGCCCTTCAATTCTATTCAGTCTATCATTCACAATCTTTTTTTCTTCCTTTGTACGATGAGTTTGTTTATGACAACAATTTTTATCTTCTATAATTTTATCACTCCCTTTCTCAACTTTCAAACGCTATTATATACCCCAGTATGGTATTTGTAAATAGAGGGGTATATAGAAATTTATTTGTCGAAATTTAACGAACGAATTTTCTTGATTTTTGATATGACTAGTAATATAATTTTACTAAATTATTTCAAAGATATTTTATTCGCTATAGCGAAAGTTTTTAATTCAGAAGTAAAATCCAATAAATTATATTTATAGAAATATTGACCTATAGGTAAACCCTATTATATAATAATAAAAAAATGGAGACTATCGAAGGAGGTAATGAAATTATGACAAATGCTTCAAGAATAATTAATAATGAAATAAGAAAACAAAGAAGAGAAGGAAAAATTGAGGGAATTGCTGAAGGAAAGGCTGAGGGTAAAGCTGAAGGTATTGCATTAATAGCAAAAAAGCTAAAAGGACAAATGCACATAAAAGATATAAGTCAAATAACTGGATTAAGTGAAGAAGAAATTAAAGCTTTATAATTATTGATTAATGTTATATTTTTCTATAAAAATCGCCCAAAAAGGGGCGTCCCTATTGGGCGATTTTTCTTAATACTGTTTTGTTTTCTTTTAAGCTTTCTGGTACGTTTATTACTCTTTGGTTGGAAGATCCTCTCCATTCTAATGTTGGATTGTGTAGTGCATCTACATATTGTCCGTCTACTAAAACATCTACGTATTTCAAAGCCTCTTTGTCTTTTAGGTCTTTTTCAAATGTGTAACCTGACCATACCCATACGTTTTTTTCTGGATATTTTTCTTTGAATGCTTTTGCAAGTTCTTTTGTTCCTTCTATGTTCTTTGGGTGCATTGGCTCTCCGCCTAAAATTGATAAGCCTTCTATGTTTGGATTATCACATAATTCTAATACTTTGTTTATTGTATTTTGTGTAAATTCTTTTCCACCTGCAAAGTCGTGTGTTTCTTGGTTGAAACATTTTGGGCAATTAAATGCACAACCTTGCATAAATATTGATACTCTTACACCTGGTCCATCTGCTATATCCATTTTTCTTATTTTGTTATATCTCATTTTTATTCCCCCATATTCGTAATTTTCAAAATGAAAATATTTAAAAATTATAGTATTTAAATGCCAGTAACCATTATTCTTAAGAATGGTTATGCGTAGCTTGAATTTCTACGCACAACCAATTCTAATATTATCTATTTTGATGTTACAGCTTCTTTTTCTTCACTATGCTCATGTTTTTCGCATCCACATTTGCATTCATCTTCTTCAACATAATCTTTATTATCTATGTGAAGTACTCTTTCTTTTATTTCTTGAGTTCTTCCTTTGTTCCAGAAGTTGCTTCCTATATATCCACAAGTTCTTCTTGCGACATTTAATGTGTTGTGGTCTCTGTTTCCACAGTTTGGGCAATACCATTCTAGATTGTCATCTATTAGTATTTCGCCTGTATATCCACATTTTTGGCAATAATCAGATTTTGTGTTTAACTCTGCATACATGATGTTGTCATAAATAAATTTCATTATTTGAAGTACTACTTCCAAGTTGTTTTGTAAGTTTGGAGTTTCTACATAAGATATAGCTCCTCCTGGGCTTAGTCTTTGGAATTCACTTTCTAGTTTTAACTTAGAGAACGCATCTATTTCTTCAAATACTGGAACATGGTATGAATTTGTTATATAATTTTTGTCTGTTATTCCCTTTATTTTTCCGAATCTCTTTTGTAGACACTTTGCAAATTTATATGTTGTAGACTCAATTGGTGTACCATAAACACTGTAATCTATGTCTTCTGCTTCTTTCCATTCTGCACATTTTTCATTCATTTTCTTCATTACTTCTATGGCAAAATCTTTTCCGTCACCATTATCTGTATGGCTCTTGCCTGTCATATATTTAACACATTCGTATAATCCTGCATATCCTAAAGATATTGTAGAATATCCACCATGTAATAATGGGTGAATGCTTGCACCCTTTGGTAATCTTGCAAATGCTCCATGTTGCCATAGTATTGGGGCAATATCACTTGTTGCTTTTGCAAGTCTTTCGTGTCTTACTTGTAGAGCCTTATGGCAAAGTTCAAGTCTTTCATCATATATTTTCCAGAATTTTTTTAAATCCTTTCCTGATGATAAAGCAACATCAACTAAGTTAATCGTTACAACACCTTGATTAAATCTACCATAATATTTTGGCTTCTTTGTAACTGGGTCTATATAAGGAGTTAAGAATGAACGGCAACCCATACATGGATAACATTGTCCATCTCCATTTGCATCTACTTTCATTTGCTTCATTATTTTCTCTGATATATAATCTGGAACCATTCTTTTTGCTGTACATTTTGCTGCAAGTTCTGTCAAATACCAGTATTTGCTGTTCTCATGTATATTATCTTCCTCTAACACATAAAGAAGTTTTGGGAAAGCTGGTGTAATATATACACCTTTTTCATTTTTGAATCCTAATATTCTTTGGTTTAGGAATTCTTCTATTATCATTGCTAATTCTTCTTTATACTCGTCTGTTTCTCCTAAATACATACAAACAGATAAGAATGGAGCCTGGCCATTTGTATTGGTCATTGAGTTTACTTGATAGTTGAATGTTTGAACACCATCAGCAACTTCTTTTTTAGTATCTTCTTTTGCAAACTTCTCGCATTGTTCTTTGCTTAATCCATTTTCTTTATATTTTTTGTAATATTTTTCATAGCTACTTCTTACAAATGGAGCCAAATGTGCAAGTGAAACAGTAGCACCACCATATGTAGAAGATGTAACAGCAAGTATTATTTGTGTTGCAATTGTACATGCTGTAATAAATCTGTGAGGCTTTTCAATCATAACACCATTCATTATAGTACCATTTTGAAGCATATCCTCTAGGTTTATTAGTTCGCAGTTTGTTAAAGCATTTTGTGCAAAATAATCGGCATCGTGGAAATGTATAATTCCTTCATCATGAGCTTTTACAACATCATCTGGAAGTAAAAATCTTCTTGTTATATCTGTACTTGTTATTCCAGCTAAATAATCTCTTTGTGTTGTAACGACTCTTGCGTTTTTGTTTGCATTTTCGTTATTCCAATATTCACTTTCTCCGTCAATTAATTCTTTAATAGTTTGGTCTGTTGTATTAGCCTTTCTAACAAGAGCTCTTGTGTAACGATATGTAATATATTGTTTAGCAAGCTCATATCTTCCTATTTCCATAAGCTTTTGCTCGATTATATCTTGAATGTCTTCAACTAATATTCTAGATTTTCTTAAATCCTCTATATATCTTATTATTTCATCAATTTCTTCGTCTGTAGCTTTTTGTTTTTTTGAAACTTCATTATTTGCTTTTTTTATTGCAGTTCTAATCTTTTCAGCATTGTACTCAACTATTGTTCCATCTCTTTTTATTACTTTCATTGTTAACACACATTCCTTCCCCAAAAATATTTCTTAGATTTGAAAATTATAATTATTTTTCAATCTATTGCTTTGCAATTTATGACTATTATTATACCTCAACTTTTTACTTTTTCTGTTGCAAAAGCAACAATTTTGCTTTTTTATTTTTTATTTTTTTGTTATCCTTTAGGCTCTAATAGAATATGCTTTGTTACATTTTTGTTACAATTTGCCGTTTTTTGTAAACGCTAATTTAACAGTAAAAAGCAGAAATAATTTATTAAAAATCATCTCTGCTTTTATCAATTTTTAATTATTTTATTAGCTTAAACATTTTCTGTTTCAGTTGCAACATTATTTTCTTCTTGCTTTGCTTCTTCTGTTTCTTTGCTTACAGGGTTAGTTCCAAATGAAAACATCTTTCTTTCTGCTTTAGCTCTTCCTTCAAACTTTTTGTTAAATTCCTCTTTTGCACTATCTAATGCATCTTGCATTGCAGTAAACATTTCTTCAACATCTTCTTTTGTAAAATCATAAACGCTACTTCTTGCCATTGGCTCTAATATTTGAATGTCATGCATTACTTTATTTACTCTTTTTCCTGCGTTTTCCATAAATTTAGCTCTTTTTTCTTCGTTTACTTCCATTTTACTTTCTCCTTCTATATGTATTAATTTGTTTTCATGGCTTTTGTTATAACACAAAAAAGTGCATAAATCAAGAAATGGAAACAAATTTTTATATTATTTCGTCCTCTCCACTATTTCTACTATATCTGATATATACTGGCTTAACACCGGTATATTCAGCCTTATTATTTTCTGCATTACATATATTATTAATGCTGTAATTATCGAAAAACCAATTCCTATTCCAATTCCTTTTGATATTCCAGACATAAAATTTCTAACAAGATATTTTCTTGAATCACCTGCAATTTCAATTAATTCCAGTACCTTGTTTTTATTTAATGTATTGTTTAAATTATTTAATTGTATTAATAGTTCTTCCTCTAATTTTTTCTTGTGATAATTTTTAGAATTTATAGCTAGTTGCATCATTTTTGAATTATCACATTTAAATCTTTCTATTTTTTTATTTTCTTTTAATCTTATTTTTTTCATAATAAAAGAGCCACCTTTCTATTATGATGACTCTTTTTACTATTATTTATTCAGTTACATTTGTAACATTTTCATCAACTAATTCATTTATTGCAGTTGTATTATTTTTTCCGTTTTCTCTTGATTTTTTGTCTATTCCTTTTTTCACTTCTTCTAATCTGTTTATCAAATTTTGCAATCTTTTTGTGTCTTTTCCTATTTGTTCCCAATCATTGCTTTGTGTTGATGTTTTTAAATTGTTATTTGCTTTTATTATTAAATCTGCAAGCTCATCTAAACTATCTGTGTTCTCTATTTCAATATCGACTGCATATTGTGAAACTAAATTTGAAAGTGCTTCGCTAAACGTATTTCCTATTGCAACTTTATTTCCAGATGCAACTACCACTTTCTTTAGCACTGGCAATGAATCTGTTTCATTCACAAATTGTTGATATATTGGTTCTACATATAATAAAGTATTGTTTATTGGCACTATTATTATATCTTTAGAAAGCTTTGTTCCTGAAACATTTAAGTTTTCTATTTCCTTTGCAATTGTCTCGTCCTGTCCTAGCTGAGTATCTAATTGCATTGGTCCTAAAACATTGCTATCTGTTGGATAGTTGTATAACTTTAATACATTGTTTCCATTTTCATCAGTCGAACCAACTAAATATGCTGTTACATTCTGTTTTTCATATGGTGTAAATGGTATTACTAAGCCTAATCTTGATGTTGTACTGTCTGTTGTTTTTACCATTGTATAATATGGGTTTATTTCAGTTCCTTTTGTAGATGAAACTTTGCTACTTGCATTATGTGTTGCAATATCCCATACATCATCTCCCCTGTATAATACATCTGGTTGAATGTTGTGGTATCTTTTTAACACTTTTGCTTGAATGTTATACAAATATTCTGGGTATACAAAATGGTCTGATATTTGTTCTGGTATCTCTTCTTTAGAGAATAAATCTGGATATATTTTTTCATATACCATTGCAATCGGATCTGTTTTATCTGTTCTATAGAATGTTACATCACCAGTATATGCATCTATTATTACTTTTACAGAATTTCGTATGTAATTAATTTCATCTTTCGATATACCATTTTCCTCTAGAACTGTTCTTTGTGAATATGGGTATTCGTTACTCGTTGTATATGCATCAAGCACCCAAACAAGTTCTCCATCGTTTGTAACAACCATATATGGTTCATTATCATATGTTAAATATGGCATTATTGTCTTTGCTCTTTGAATTATATTTCTGTTTGTTAAAATTTTACTATCACTCTTTACATTTCCTGAAAATACTAGTTTTGCGTCCTTTTCTTTTATTGCTAAAACTAATCTATCTAAGAAATTTGCCTTTAATCCAGCATCTCCGTCATATACATTCTCTGTATTTTTCAAAGCATCTTCTGTTGGATAATCAAACTCTTTCTTGCTATTGCTATTGGTTACAACTGTATCGTTTGTCTCCAATCCAAAATAAATTCTTGGTTCATTTATATTTAGCACTTCATCAGTTTGGTCAAATGCTTTTTGAATATGGTTTATATTTCCAGAATCTGTTGTTGATGTTGCAGATGTTATTATTGCTCCGAATCCATGTGTATATTCATATGTTTTATTATTATATGTTCCCTTCGAGCTTGCAATTTCTCTTGGAGTTACATATACTAACTTCTCTTTTCCAGAAATATTGTACAATCCAATTTGAGTTGACCTAAAATTATAATATCCTTTATTTTTTTGAGAACCTTCTAGGTCTTTTAGCACTGTTGACGCATTTGCAATCGGAATATTTTGAATTGTTTCAATATTTTCAGTAATATCATTTTGAGTAATTGTTCCACCATCTTGAACAGTAACTTCATCTATATTTATTCCATATGCAATTTTTGTATTATTTATATTATTTTCGATATATTTCTTTTCCTTATCAAGTTCATTTGAATTTACAAATATTAAATTAAATCCAAGCATTACTAAAAGTAAAGAAACTAAATAACCTGGAACAACTAGTATTGAGCCTATTACTTTCTTAGTTTTTCCTTTTTTGAATTCTTTTATTGCTTTAAATGCTGAAACTATCATAATTACAGATAATGCAATATATCCCCAGAACCCGATTGTTGTTTCTGTAATTCCGGCTCCGAATATTGAATAATTCTCTGATTCATCATTATTTAATACTATAAATTTTTGTACCCCAATATCAAGTGTTCCAATAAGCATCAATATTGCAAATAAAACTATAATTACTTTTAAATAACCAAGTGCATTATTTAATAGTCCACTCTTTTTTACCGATTCTCTCGATATTCCATCAAAACAAATATTAAACACTATTAAATAGTACAAAGTTGCATATACTACTGCTGCAATCATTGCAACTAATGCATATATAGTTATAAATTTTAAGAATGGCAATATAAACACGAAAAATCCTATATCTAAGCCTAGTGCAGGGTCAGTTGTAACAAATTGTGTATTAAAGAAACATGGTAATGCTTTTTCTACTATCATTCCAGTAGTTCCAATTGTTACTAATGTTGCAAATATAAATGAAATTGATTTTTGTGGAAGCTTTGGCATTTCTTTCTTTTCGTCTTCAAAAAATACCTTTAGACCTCTTTTTACCTTAGTTGTTGTTGTATATGTTAATGTAAATATTGCCAAGAAATTAACTACAGCAGCTATTCCTCTATACTTCATGTTCTGCCAGAACATAGAGATGTAGTTTTCGCCAATCTCTTTTATTTCTAAGAATTCGCCTCTTTCAACTATATAAATAATTAATAAAGCAATTGCTAAAACAGCTAGAACAAGTTTCTTTCTTGTTTTTCTTTTTTTAGTAGTACTCTCTGTTTCAGTATTTGCAGACTTTGCTTGTTGTGCTGTTTTTGTTTCTTCTTGTTGCTCTGCTTTTACTTCATTATTAGATTTTTCTTGTTCATTACTTTCTTGCTTTTTATCGTTCTTTTTTTCTTTAGCTTCTTCTTTTTTATTCTCTTTAATTTCTTCAGTTTTTGGTATTTTTTCTTCTGCTTGTTTTACTTCTTTCTTTTTCTCTTCCAAGCTATATTCCTCCAATCCTTAAATTAAAGCCTTTACAAAATCTTCGCTATTAAATATTTCCATGTCGTCAACTTGTTCTCCAACACCTATAAATTTTACAGGCACTTTGTTTTCATTTACAATTCCTATTACAGCTCCACCTTTTGCAGTTCCATCAAGCTTTGTAAGAACTATTCCTGTAATATCCACTGTTTCTTTAAAAGCCTGAACCTGTGAAATTGCATTTTGACCAGTAGTTGCATCAAGCACCATAAGTACTTCTTCTGATGAATCTGGCAATTCTTTGTCTATTACCTTTTTTATTTTAATTAACTCGTCCATCAAATATTTCTTATTGTGAAGTCTTCCTGCCGTATCGCAAATTAAAACATCTGCATTTTTCTCTTTAGTAATTTTAATTGCATCATATACAACTGATGCAGGGTCAACTCCCTCTTCTCTTTTTACTATATCGCATCCAACTCTATTTGCCCAGATTTCTAACTGTTCAACAGCTGCTGCTCTAAATGTATCTGCTGCTGCAACAACAACTTTTTTACCATCTTTCTTTAATCTGTTTGCAATTTTTCCAATAGAAGTTGTCTTTCCAACTCCGTTTACTCCAACTACTAAGATTACGGCTGGCTTAGTTTCTAGTTTCAGAGTATTATCTGTAGCATCAAAAATCTCTTGAATTTCTTTTCTTAGAGCCTCTCTAACACCTTGCTCGTCTTTAATATTTTCTTTTTTAACTCTTTCTCTTAAATTATTTATAATTGTAGCAGAAGTATTAGCTCCAACATCAGACATAATTAATGCTTCTTCTAATTCTTCAAGTAAATCTTCATCAACTTTTCTAAAGTTACTAAATATATAATTCATCTTCTCATCAAAAGATGTTTTTGTCTTATTCAATCCATTTTTTAATTTATCAAAAAATCCCATAAAAAAATCCTTTCATTTAACGTATTCATACCTTTCTATTATACATTAAATTTAAGGAAATTTCAATGGGCAGTTTTAGCGTATTTTATGACATTTTCTAATATAATCACATACTAAAAAGCTTTCCATGGTAGTAATGGAAAGCTCTCTGTTAAAATGACATATCTTCGCAGAAAGTCATACTTCCCGCAATATCAAAGTATTCCGCAGTTATGAATAAAATTTTACCATCCTCAAGATAAACATACAAAAAAACTTTTTCTTCACCCACATGGTGAAATTCATATTTTACAACTTTTTTATTATATTTATCCATTATCTTTTTGGCAACTTCATCTTTAATCCGCCTTTTTTCCCACGGAAACAAAAAATTTATATTTATCATATAAACATTCCTCCAAAATTATCATTTTAGAATTTATTAAAGCCACTACCATGCCTTAACTTATACGGTATGATGCAAAACATCATTACTATATAATATAGCATATATTAAGCTAATATTCAATTCTTTACATAAAAATCTATGAATAACTTGTGATAAGATCACCCTATAAAATTATTTTATGAAAAGTGCACCCTATGATATAATGGAGGTATGAGAACTTTTATGAATAATAAAGAAGAATTAAAAAAAGCAATAATTGAATCTTGTGTTAATGGAACAATGACAATTAAAGTTGCAGCAATTAAATTTGGGTTTTCAGAGCGCTATGTAAAAAAATTGAAAGCGAGGTATAAAAAAATAGGCGCTTCATCCATGATGCATGAAAATTGTGGTAAACAAACAACACACACTATAAGTGCAGAAATCAAAAGTAAAATCCGGGAAATTTGGAACATGCCAGAATTAGAAGAATGTAACTTTATCCATTTTCAAGAGATTTTGGAAGAAGATTATCACATTAGGATTAGTTATACTCCTTTATACAAATTTTTAAAATCAAAAGGTGCAAAAAGTCCTAGAAAACATAAAAAAGCTAAGGCTCACAACAGACGTCAAGAACGCGCTTCATCTGGTGAATTATTACAAGTTGACGGTACTCCTCATAGATTTTTTTATAATGACAATAAAGAGTATTGTTTGCATGGTTTCATCGATGATGCAACTCATCAGATTACAGGGCTATATATGTGCGAAAACGAATGTATGCATGGCTATCTAGAAGTTACAAGACAAACAATAAAAAACTTTGGAGTTCCACTTGCTCTTTATGCAGATGGTTCGAGTATATTCTTTCCAAAAGATAATCATCTTAGCATTGAAGAGCAACTTGCAGGAATTACAAAACCAACCACTCAATATGGAAGGATGATGCAGGAATTGGGCGTAGACTTAATTCATGCTGGATCATCACAGGCAAAAGGAAGAATAGAAAGACTTTGGAACACATTACACGACAGGCTTAGAACAGAATTTAGACGTCATAATATTTCAGACATTGAAGGAGCAAATGAATTTTTAAAAAGTTACATTTCAAAATACAATAGGAAGTTTGGAATTGCTCCAAGAGAAGAAAAGTCATCATTTATGGAGTTGCCGCCATATATTAATCTAGATTATTTATTATCGATAAAATATACTAGAAGTGTTGATGTTAGCAATTGCATTAGTCATAAAGGAATAACATTCGTAATAGATACAAAAGAAATATTGCATAAAAAGAAAGTAGAACTATGTATAAGCAAGAGAATAGGATTAAAAGTGCGTTTTGATAATAAATGGTATAAAGTTATTCCTATTACTCAAATAGATAAAAAAAGCCTCAAATCAAACGAATCTGTAGAAACAATTATACAACAATTTGTTTATTACAATTGTTTAAAAAACGAAAGATTATCGGCTTGAGAACTTTTATATTTTTATTATACAACATAACTTGTGACTTTTTCAAGGGTGAACAAGTCACAAGTTAAAATATTATTTTTAGGGTGAACTAATCAAAAACTATTGACATGGTTTATATCCTATATATTTCATGTGAATTGACTTTTATGTAAATTATGCTATAATTAATTATAGCACATTATATTTATATTGTGCCTTTGAAATATTTACATTTCGGGGGCACTGTCCTCCGAACAATAAAAAGGAGGACCTAAATATGAAAACATTTAATGTTAACTCTTACGTTTGGATTAAACTCACAAAGCTCGGCCTGCGAAAGCTGAAAGAACGTCACAACGAAATTTACAAGCAGTGTCCGTCAGTAGGAAAATTCACACCTCCTGAGACAGATGCAGACGGCTTCTGCAAAATGCAATTGTGGGAAGTCATGAACATTTTTGGTCCATGTTGCAGTAATGGTGCTAATATTCCATTTGAGACCAACATCCGCATCAACGACTCTGAATTTGAGGAATCCGAAGAGTAACACAAAGTTTTCTGCTAAGAAAAAGGAGAAGCTAGACACTTTTTACCAAGTATCTAGCCTCTCCTTTTTTATTGGCAATTTAAGTAAATAAGGTATAGTAAATTTGAAAATTGCATAATGGAAGTTCTTTTTTTCTCCAATTCATCACGATAAATAGTAGCAATTATTCTTTGATACAAAGTACTATCTTTCATAATTCCACTAGGAACAACAATATTCACTTTTGGATGTTTTTCTTCCACCCATGTTAAGTTGTCTTCATAATACGTAATAGGCTCAGAAATAATTTGAAAAACACACCCAATTGCTATATCAAGAATAATATTAAACTTGAAATTTTCTAACATCTTATTTTTCACTTCGGTCTTTTTTATAGTAATTATCGGATGATCTATTAGACTATACATCAGGCAACTAGCTATAATGAAACTGTCTGGTTTTCCGGAAATTCTATTTTTACTTACCCAGTCCATATAATTATCAAAAGAAATTAAATATTCAGGTCTTATATTAATATCAAATATATTTAACAATTCTTTGTCAATTTTTTTAATGTTTCTCGCTTTTGAGCATTAACCAAGTCTATATAATATTTATACCGTTTCTCTAATTCCAACAGTCTTTTTTCTCTTGCCTGTTTCTCTTCTTCCTGACGCTTATCACCTACTTTGTTAAATATTGCATTTCCTGCTACGGTATATATAACAGTAATAGCAAAAATCGTTATCCTCGTATTTACAGAAAATTCGTGATAAAAGCACATAGCTACTAAAACAAACCAAATAAAAACTGCAAAATTTTTCATATTTTCTTTGAAAACCCGCTTAATTTTTTCTTTTTTCATGCCAATTACCTCCTGAAAAAAATTATTTTTATTGGAGTTACATCTATATCCACCTGCAAAACAGGATTAAAAAATTTACATGCCCCTTGTACCATTTTTTATTTAATTTTACAATTGTTATCTTTAACATTTCAGGGTAATTTTTTTATGAATATAGCAAATTTTTGCTATCTATAGTATAATCAATTTGAATGAATGTATAAATGCTAATCAGTAAGGTGATACACTAATATATCGGACAAATGAAAATATATGTTCATTATTATGACAGAAAAATTAAATAAAAAATAGATACAAGGAGTAATAAAAATGATTAAAAATATTATATTTGATATCGGTGGTGTATTAGCCGAACCGAAAAGTGGACATTGGTTTATCACAACTAACTTTTGGAATATCTTAAATAAGAATTTAATTGATGAAGAGAAATTAAAAATAAGCCTAAAAAAATACTTATACTTACAAACTCAAGAGCCTAAAACTGAAAAAGATGAACATAAAATGTTTTCAAACTATTATTGCAATGTTTTAAAAGATATAAATTATCCTAATGCAAGTTTAGATATTGCAAATAAATTAGCTGATGATTGTGTTTATAATGATGATAAATTTATATTTTTTGATGATGTTTATTCAATTCTAGAAGAGTTGTCAAAAAAATATAATCTCTATATCATTTCAAATGGCTGGCCATCTTCTTTTAGAGTATTGAAGAACAAAGGAATAGATAAATATTTTAAAGGTATCATCATATCATCTATGTATACTACAGTAAAAGAAGAAAATTTATTCGATATATTTATTAACAAATATAAAGAGGTTACTCCTAGTGAATCACTTTATATTGATGATAGAAATCATATTTTGCAAAAGGCTAAAGAATACGGATTTAATTTGTTACTAATGGATAGGTATAAGAAATATGAAAAAACTCAATTTGAGATAGTGAATAATATGAATGATATTTTAAAAATACTGGAATAAAAATTGCTACTTGAAAAATTGTTAAAAATGAAAAAAGAGAGTTTTTAAACTCCCAAAAATCATTTAGGCTCCCGTCTTACTCAAAAAGTAGTAGAGGGTTAAGTTAATTTTTTTACTCACACTCTTATTAGTATAAGTAATCTTTTTGTGGAGCCAATAAGCAGAATCGAACTGCTGACCTACGGGTTACGAATCCGTTGCTCTACCAACTGAGCTATATTGGCATTTTCTCTTGCGAAATCTATTGTAACACATATCTAAAAAAAATGCTAGCCTATTTTTATAGTCTAGCATCTTTTTATGTTTTATCTACCACCACAGCATCCGTTGTTTGTAAATAATAGTAAGAATATTATTATGAAGAATAAAATTCCGCTATCTCCGCATCCGCAATTGTTTCCGCCAAATAGTCCACCAAATGGTCCGCATCCACAACCTTCATTGCGTCCACATCCTCCTCTTGGTCCTTCGTCACATCCGCAACTTCCACTGTTGCATCCACCTCTATTGTCGTCTTGCATTTTAGATTCCTCCTTTTTTGTTTTATATAATATAGTATGAATTTTTCGCAAAGTGTGTTACAATATATAGAGTTGTAAAATTGAGGTTGAAATTTATTAACTTTCTACCTCGAAGGAGGAATAAATTTATACATGAATAACGAAATTAATATAGTTCCAGAGTTATTGGTTCCTGCTGGTGATTTTGATTGTGTTAGAGCCGGAGTTCAAAATGGTGCTGATTGCATTTATTTTGGTGCTAACAGTTTTAGTGCAAGAGCCAATGCAAAGAATTTTTCTTTGGAAGAAGTCGCAGAAGTCGTAAAATATTGCAAACTAAGAAATGTAAAAACTAATCTAACATTAAATACTTTAATTACAGATGATGAGTTTGATGATGCCATTAAAGTTGCCAAATCTGCCTATAAATGTGGAGTCGATGCAATTATTGTTCAGGACCTTGGTCTTGCTAAATATTTAATCACTCATTTTCCAGGAATGGAAATTCACGGAAGCACTCAGATGTCTGTTCATAATCTAGAAGGCGTATTAGAACTTGAGAAACTTGGATTTTCAAGAGTCGTTTTATCTAGAGAAGTTCCAATTAACGAGATTGAATATATTAGAAATAATTGTAAAGTTGACCTAGAAATATTTGTACATGGTGCACTTTGCATCTCATACTCTGGTCAGTGTTTATTTTCTAGCTTGGTTGGAGGGCGTTCTGGTAATAGAGGAAAATGTGCTCAGCCATGTAGACTTCCCTATGAATTGCTGGAAGATAAAAACGGTACTGAAAGCGTTCTTGATAAAGGCTATTTACTTAGTCCACGAGACCTTTGTTCTCTAGACACCTTGCCTACTCTAGTAAAATTAGGTATAAATTCTTTTAAAATTGAAGGCAGAATGAAGACTCCAGAATATGTTGCAACTGTTACAAGAATTTATAGAAAATATATAGACCTTGCTTTGTCTGGCAACAAATATGTGGTTGATGAAGCAGATAAATTAGACTTACAGCAAGTGTTTAATAGAGGCGGATTCTCTAGCGGACATTTATTATCAGAGCCAAACAGAAAGTTAATATTCAAAGACAAGCCAAATAATATGGGATTGTATTTAGGAAATATATCAAACTATAATGCCAACAGAGGGCACATCACATTAAAACTAAATCAACCTGTCGGAATCGGAGATACCATAAGCATTGACGGTGAAACAGGAACTTACACTATTTCTGAACTAATAAAAGGAAATACAAATTTGAAGAATGCAGAAATCGGTCAAATTGTAAAACTCGGACGAATGAAAGGAAAAATTAGAGCTGGAGCAAAAGTGTATAAACTTTCTAGCAAAGCTTTAAATGACCAATCAGATAAAACATTTGCTCCAAATTGTGAAAACAAAAAAATTCCTGTAACCTGCTCTGTATCTGTAAAAAAGGACAAGCCTATCTCTATAACTTTAGAAACGAATACTGCACCATTCTATAATAATGTTTCTGTAGAATTTATTTCTGATATTGTTCCAGAAATTTCGATTAACTCGCCAATAACAGAAACAAGAATTACAGAACAATTAAATAAGCTTGGAAATACTCCATATACATTTGAAAAATTGAATATCAATTTAGATGAGAATTTGCACATTTCTAGTATAAGTGCTTTAAATAATGCACGTAGAACAGCAATTAATATGTTGCAAGAAAAAATAATGAATAAATTCTTAGAAAGAAGAAACGAGAACTCATCTAAGCAGGTAGTGTCTCTTACTTCTTTACATGATGGAAAATGTTCATTTGAAAATACTAATAATGTACTTCAAAGGAAAATTAGCATTTTATTAGAAAATATTAATTTAGAATATGATTATACTAAGCTTGAAAATGTTGATAATATATACATTCCTTTAAAATTTTTCTTGAGCAAAAAATACAATACATTATTATTCAATTTATCGCGAAAATTTGATTTGTACATATATATGCCAACAATAATAAAACCAAACTACAAAAATTTATTACTAAACAATATTGACAGTATCGTATCAGACTATGAAATTAAAGGATTTGTAATATCAAACATTTCTGGTTTTGAGCTTTTGAAAAAATATATTGGTAATGAAAAATATACATTTATCGCAAACTATACAATGAATATATTTAATGAGTACAGCATTCAAGAACTTCAATCACTTGGAATAAATGTAGTAACACCATCTGTAGAATTGAATAAATCTATTTTACAGAACTTATGTAGCAACAGTCCTCTACCAGTAGAATTAATAGCATATGGAAGAAATGTGCTAATGAATTCATCTTATTGTCTACTTGGGAAAAGCAATAAATGCTATCCACAGTGTGACATGAAATGTAAAAACTGTACATCTTCTGCATTTGCAAGTCTAGCAGACAATTTAAATACGTCAGTTACAGATAATTCATGCACTGCAAAATACTATATAAAAGATCGTCTTGGATTTAAATTCAGAATAATTCCAGACAATATCCAAACCGTTACATCAATTTACAATAGCAAAATAACTTCGATAGATACACATGATTTTAAGATTTCAGCTGTCAGAATAAACATACTTGATGAAAATATAGAGGAAATAAATAATATAGTAACTTCATTGAAGAATGGCGATAAATTAGAAGGCAAAGAATATACAAACGGAAATTTAAATAGAGAAATTTAAAACTCGCCCAAAAGGGACGCCCCTTTTGGGGCGAAATTTATGTTTTGGTATATTTTAAGGGTTGAGATAAAAGTGCTCAAATTTTCAAAAAAAACTCACCCAATAGGGGCGTCCCTTTTGGGCGAGTTAATCTATACATTATAGATTTTAATAGTTATGCATTGCTGTTAATTTTATAATTAAATCCATGTTGTCGTCTTCTGCCGCTTTGTTTCTACGCAATTTTCCACATTTTTTACATTTAAAAATTATTACATAGCCTTTTTTACTATCTATTTCAGCTCCTACTGGAACTAAATCTCCATGACATTCTTCTGCCCTATCTCCCGGATTTACGTCTACATGTTTTGAATGCAAGCAGTATGGGCAATGGTTTCTGCATGAGTATCCTAACTTTGGCACATGTTTTCCACAATTTTCACATGTAAATTCTTCGTCTATTTCTGTAAAATTTCCAGCCATTTTTATTCCATCCTTTATTAATTTTATATATTCTATTTTCTTCTGTTCTTATCATTTATTTTCTTTTTATGTTTCTACTCGCATTAGCAAATATCTAGACTTACACATATTGCAGATAGTATTAATTTTAAAAAACATATTGTAAATATTTTATCTAGTCCCCAAATATACTTCCACCAACAAATTCTCTTAATAATGAATTTTGAGGTATTAGCCCCTCATCAACTTCTTCGAAATATTTTAAAAATTCTGCCAATCTCTTTGCTTCTGCGTATTCTGGCTCTTCATTTGTAATTTCTTGTAACAATGGTAATGCCTGTTTTTTCAAAACACTTAATTCATATATTAATGATGAATTAAACATAACATCACAATTTTCTTGGTATGGGAATATATTTTTATTTTCTCCCCTATTAACACTAGCCCATGTTCTTAATGTGTGTAATGCGCTATATCCTCTAAAATTGTTATCTCTAACAATTCTTCTAATCAATCTTGTATCTGTTGTAGATATTCTGTTGCAATAATCTATATTTAAAACTGTTAAATCACTTATGTAAATCTTGTATTTTTGTTCCATTGGTATTGAACTTGTAAGTTTATCATTCAAGCAATGGATTCCCTCTATTACAAGAATTTCGTCATTTTCAAGATGCATCTTTTCGCCATTATAACGTTTTGTTCCAACTTTAAAATCAAATGTTGGTACATCTATTGTTCCACCATCTAATAATGTTTTAATGTGATTATTGAATAGCTCTAAGTCTATTGCCTCTAAGCATTCAAAGTCATAGTCTCCATTTTCGTCTTTTGGATTGTCTACTCTTTCTACAAAATAATTATCGACCGAAATTGTTACTGGTTTTAAGCCATTTAATCTTAGCTCAACACCCAATCTCTTTGCAAAAGTAGTCTTTCCAGATGATGATGGACCAGCTATTAAAACCATTTTTACATTTTTTCTTTTTGCAATGTCATCTGCGATATTTGCCATTTTCTTCTCATGTAAAGCTTCTGAAAGTAGTATAACATTCGATGTTCTACCTTCTTTAATTTCTTTATTTAATTTATACAAAGTATCTATTTTAAGCACTCTGTGAATATCTTCGTACTCTTCCAAAGTAGATAATAATTTTTTGTTGCTCTTATAATTTGTAAGCTCATTTGGCTTTTCTTCAGATGGATATCTAACTAAGAAACCATCACTATATTTAATAACATCAAAAACGTCTGTATATGCTGTTGTTACTGGCATTACTCCAAAGAAATAATTGAAATAATCCTCACAATAATATAGAGACACTCCCTCTTTTTGAGTATTATCAATTTGAACAATTCCCCTCAAGGTTTTCTCGTTAGAATAAAACTCTTCCGCTTCCTCTTTAGTCATAACAACTTTTCTTATTTCTAAATTTTGATTAATTATCTCCTGCATTCTAGCCTTAACATTTGCGATCATTTCATCTGTAATTTCCATGTTATCAATTTTGCAAAACATTGCACTAGATAGTTGATAATTTACACTAAGCAAAGCCTCTGGATAAACTTCGTTTAAAGCCTTTGCCATTATGTATAAAATTCCTCTTATATAAATTCTGTGTCCATCCTTTGAGCTCGTATCTAATAATTCAATATTATCAATTTCGTTTACCTCATAATTTAAAGACTTAACCTCATTATTGCACATACACGCAATAATCTTTCTTCCCTCTTTTGTAGCATTTTCTATCTCATTTTTGTATTTTTCTATAACTTTCATCTTGTTGTTTCAGTCCTTCCTTTAAAATATTGTACTTCATTTTTATATTGTATCATATTTTATGCAGATTTGGATATAATTATATTAAATTTTTTTAAATTATGGGAGGAATTTATGACTAATAAGAGAGTTTGTGAGATTTTAAAGAATAAAGACATTAAAGAAATTTATTACAATGACCAGCCTGTATGGATTCAAGAAGTACACGGAAATAAAGCTACAGTTGGGTTTGTTGGTTCTAATGACACTAAGGATTTATACGTAAAAGAATTGTATGAAGCAAATTAGTACAATTCGTGGGCGAAGAAATTATGCAATTTAGTGACTGAGAAGAAAATGTACATGATAAAAACTAATTTAAATTTATAAAAATTCGATACGATGCTCTTATTCGAAGCTCTTTTGAGCTCCTTGAAAGGCAAGTTTTACCTTATTTTTAAAATTTGAATTAGTTCTTAATTTTTCGCCCCAAAAAGGGACGTCCCTATTGGGCAAATTTATTTTAAATAATATTCTATCATTTTTGTGTATTCATCTTGTGCATTTAAACAAGTATCAATCAAATATCCTTTTTCTGTTTTATTTTGGTATTCTTTTAGTCCTCTATAATAATATAATTTATCTTTATCTAAAATGATAAATGGAATTATATTGTTTTTCAAACATTCTTTAAATGCAATTATTCTGCCGACTCTACCATTTCCATCTTGAAATGGATGTATTTTCTCGAATCGAGCATGAAATTCTATTATCTCTTTTATTGTTACTTTTGGTAAAGAATTATACCATTCCATAAGTTTTTGCATGTCTTTTGGAGTTTGTTTCGGTGATGATGTTTTCATATTTCCTGCTTCGTTGGCTAATTTTTTGTAATCTCCAACATTAAACCATTCTTTTCTACTATCCATAGTTCCTTCTTTTAAAATTTTATGGAATTTTTTGATTATATCCTCTGTCAAATTTTGGTCTGCTATATCCAGCATATAATCAACTAACTTAAAATGATTTGCAGTTTCTAATATATCATCTACACTTGCAACTGTTCCTCCCTCAAATAAAATAGTGTTAGTCTCAAAAATATACCTTGTTTGTTCCTCAGTTAACTTACTTCCCTCAATATGATTCGTGTTATACGAGAACATAATCTGTGTATTATGATACAAATTGCCCTTTAAGCCCATCTCTTTTTGTTCTCTTAACACTTCTAATACATTAATTTTAGAAATGTCAAATTTTTCTTCATCTTTTATTAATTCATCTACAGTTATATTAAACGTTTCCGCAAGCCTTTTTAATGACTCTATACTAGGTTCTATTGTTCCTGCTTCATACTTAGATATTGTTGCTGGTTCAACTCCTAATATTTCAGCAATATCTTTTTGAGTCATTTTATTTAATTCTCTATATTCTTTTATTTTATTTCCAACTTTCATAAACTAACTCCTCTATTTAAACTATATATATTATACCATATTATTGCCATAAAAGAAATAATATATGTAATTTTCGTCGCATTATTTCCAAATAAGCAATATTTTAAGCTATCAAAAAGACTAGCTCACTGTAAAGCTAGTCTTATCATAATGCCACATAGCATTTCCATTTCTATGCAAGGCTCGAGCCTTCTTATAGCTTTCTGTTATCATTTTTATTTTTTCCTCTTGTTTCAAATTTCTCGTCTTTGGCGTTCAGCTTTTCCTAGAAAATTGAAACACGGAAACCGATGCTGTAGAAGCTGTGGCCAGAGCTATTGCCATCATGGTCAGCTGCAGGACGGTACGAGCCTGTATCGTTGAAAAGGCCTCCCCTAGCAACACACTGATCGTATGTATTGGAGGTTTTTTCCAAAGTCCATTCACACACATTTCCAGCTATATCATATATATTCATTACTTTGCTTTGTTCTGTTCCTCCTGTTGTTAATAATATACCATTTTGATATGAATTCTGCTCTGTTTTCTTCATTTTTCCTGTAGTTTCATTACTTACTACTATTGAGTCTAATGCACTATCAAAATTTTTCCATGTATTTCCTAGCTGACCAAATTGTGCATATTTTCCTCTATCTAGATCAAATGTTGAATTATAATAATTTCCTATTGTTGTGCTATTTGATGTTAATGTACTATCCTCTATATTTCCTTTATTGTGCATAAATGCTAGCACTAAATCCCATTGTACTCCAAACATTAAACTACTTGTTTTTGTTCCTGAATTTACATTACTTGCTAAATTTTGTGCTTGTGTTCTTGTTACATATGTGTATGGATATGCATCTGCTTTTGTTACTGGTGCTATACTTGGCATAATATATTTTCCATCTGAATTTTTGTCTGTATTACTTGTTCTATTCGTTCCTGTCGTTTCAATTCCAGCTTCATATCTTCCTACATAAAATCCACCATTTTCATATACACTTTTTAACATACTGTTTTTTAAATTATTATATGCTGTTGCATCTGCAAACCAACCTACATTTTTGTCATCAGCATAATATACATCAAAAAAACTTGTTCCATTTCTATATGTTACTGTATACTGTTGCAAACAATATTCTATATTTGCATAATCTGTACTTGATGAAGGCTTTTTTGTATTATTTGAATTATAGTTTGTATTATTGTACAAGCTCTTTGGTACTACTACCCACACATATTCATTTCCATTTGCATCTTGTATTACTAATCCTGTATCTATTGTTCCTTCTTTTTTTGTAAATGTATTATCTGGGAAATATGGTGCTGTTTCTGCCGTTGCTTCTGCTGGTACTTTTGTACCTGCTCCACTTCCTCCAGCTCCGCCATTTCCGCTACCACTTCCAGTACTTCCATTTCCAGCTAATGCACCTTCCATTTCACTTACCAAACCATTCATTCCCTTTAAGTCATTTTGGCTTGCTTCTGCAGATTCCCTTTGAGCTTCTTTTGCTTTTGCTATTATTCCGTTATTGCCTAGCACTAAGTTAATACTTACTCCTGCAAGAATTAACAAGACTACTATTGTAACGACTAACGCAACTAGGGTTATACCCTTATTCTTTTTCATATTGTTCTCCTCCTCGTATAATAGTTTTATAAAGTTTATTTTCATAAATTATAAACATATTATTTTTTATTACTTATGTACTTTTTTATTATTTTCAACTATTTCTTATGTTTTTATTCCTATACTTCATATTTTTGTTTAGTTTTCTTTTTAAATTTCTTGTTTTAAGAATTTTATTTTTAGTTGAATTTAATTTTAATTTTTTTCCTAATTGCTTTTCTATTAACTCAATTAAGCGCTTTTTTTCTATAAAATTTTCTTTTCGTACATACATCTACCACGTATATATTTGTTGCATTAATCGTATTTATTTCTATATACGTTATAGATATAAACACTCCACCTAGATGATATCATTATTTTCACACCAGTGCAATAGTTTTTCTTTAACTTTTTCAATTTATCGTTTTTTGTTGAATTTTGTTGTATTGCAATTTTTATAATACATAGCAAATTTTAAAAATAATGTATAAGTATTCAATTTAAATATACAATTTCCAAGCTCTCGCACTAACAAAAATATTCCTCTGATTTTAATTAATCAGAGGTTTGTTTTTATCTTAACTTTTTATTGTTCCTGCATAGTCTTTTGAATTTATTATAGCTATTCCAGCTACTAATATATCTGCTCCAACATCTTTTTTCTTTCTAAAGCACACACCTAATAAAAAAGAAGCCTTTATTGTAGATAAGTATTTTTCAATAATCTCACTATAAGCTTCTTTTTGATTTTATTTCTTTTCTAATGTAAAGTTATAAGCATTTGCATATTGGTCATTTATTCCTGCTTGTATTCCAACAGTTTCACCAATTTGTGTTTCTGGTATTGCTACTGGAATTCTTCCTTGTTCTTTTCCTTCTTTGTCAAGTAATACTATATCTGCCATAAAGTTACCTTGTGCAGAACCTGTCATATTTGTTACATCTGCTTCTAAGCTTGTATGTCCATCTTTTTCAGAAAAATTTATGTTTGATATTTCAAATCCAGATTCTACTTTGTTTTCCTTAAGTTTATCACTTGTATTTACAACTGTACCGTCACTTTCTGTTTTTGTGAACTCTCCACGGCTTGCGTCAACTTGTGATTGTTCTGTATTGCTTGATTGGCTTGAATTGGTATTTGTATTATTATCTTTGGAACCTCTTGTAAATCCATATATTACTGCAATTATTACTATAGATACTAGTATTAAAATCAAAATTCCTTTCTTTTCGTTACTTTTCATTTTGTTTTTCTCCTTACTTTTACATATGTTATGTCGTTGTTCATGTTAACACATTAGAATAATGTTTTCAATACATTTTTAAATTTGAAATATAATTGTAATAATTGTCTTAATTGTTAAGCATGTAAAAAAAGAAAGCACTTTTCTAAAATAGTGCTTTCTTAAAATCTACTTATTAGTCTTTTTTATCTAACTTTTTGTTTATTTCTGTTGTGTTTCTGCATATGATAAGTCTAACTAATATAAGCTCGTATGATATTCTTACAACAAGGTTGCCTACAACTAAATATAATAAGAAAGCTATAAAACTTGTAGATATTGTAGCAAATGAAGATAATGTAACAAATATAGCACATATTAAGTATAATATTTTTAATACATTCTCAATTGTTAATTTTTTAAATGTTAAAAAATCATACATCCAACCTAAAAAGCCAGTATATTTTCCTTCATTATCTTTTTTTAAGAATGTAAAGTACAATACTATGCCTCCTACAATAGCTAATACTAAAGATACAATTATCCATATAGCACTAGATGCTACAGAATTCATCGTTGATGCGCTTCTTGCATATGATGATGATGATGCGTACATATGAACTCCCCCTTTCAAATTTTTTTCAAATATAGAATACTATAAAATAGTTCAATTTTCAAGAAATATTCATAATTTTTTTAAAATTGACAACTCGGCTTTATTTGTAGTATAATTAACTTGTAAGCGTGTAATTATTACACATCACTTTGTTAAGCATTATGGAGGCATCTATATGAACATCATGCTTGTTATTGTCGCTTTGCTGTTCAACCTTCTTTCTGGCGGAACAACGAGTAACGTCCCCACTACTATTGTACCTGATGGTACGGCGTGGTCCAATCCCAACTATCTTGTTCAGCTCATGTACATGTACGGCGGAAACGTCGACATGAACAGAGCATACGAACAAGAATATGACAAAACCTATTATTTTGAAGATGGGTATCAGGCATACGGGTGGGGCAAAGGCTCCTCCGTTAGAGTTCATGGCAACATGAATTCAGGTATCTACTTTGATTTTAATATCAAAGTGGATAATTACCAGCAAGAAGTCACTGTCGACACTCCTGTGGAAGGTTTGAAAGTTGTGACCAGCCAGTACTCTAATGGAGAGGCTGGATACAGCTTTAGTGTCGGCCCAATCAACCTCTATACTGCATTACAGCTTTTCAACTCTGCATCGTCTTATATGGTGCAGAGCAATACAGCAGGCTAAAGAAACTTGCTTACCCAAAAGCTGTAATTACAAAATCTCTCAGAGTCAATTGGCTCTGAGAGATTTATATATATTCATTACCTTTTAGTCATATAAAAACTCTACATTTGTCATGCCAATTATGTATGTATTCTTATTGCCTCCCTTATTCTTTATCTCTCTTAATCTGTTTACTATATCTATCTTCCTCACTAAATATGCATCCACAATATTTTTGCATGTATAGTCCTAAATCATGAGCTTTTTGATGTCCTTCCCAGAATCCGACTCTGAAATCTCTATACAAAAAATCTATTCCATACTCTTCACTATATTGTTCCATTAACTTTTTTATGAAGTCGTGTTTTTGATATATGCTGTATAGCAATGTAGTCGTAACGGTATCATATCCATGTTCCTTCGCATATTCAAATGTTTTTCTTAGCCTAACTGGATAGCAGTAGTTTACACATCTTGCATTTAAGTTTTTTACAGCTTCCTTGCAAAACTCATCTAAGCCATATTCTTCTTCGAATATGGCTTGTACATTTATTGATTTTGTATATTCTTTTAGACATTCTCTACGTGCTTTGTATTCTGTATATGGATGGATATTGGGATTATACCAATATGCTGTTGGTTCTATCCCCTCTTCTCTTAATTTGTCTATGCAGTACACGCTACAAGGTGCACAGCATGTGTGCATTAATAGTTTCATTATAATTAATTTGTAATCAGTTGCAAATTTTATTTAACTGATTTTCCTCCTTTTTATCTTATTTTTTTATTTCAATTTTGTTTGATAAGTATTCTACTTTATTTTTTACCATTGGCACGCTTGTCAAAATTCCAGTAACTATTGCCACCAAAAAAATATATAAAACGCCTAAATTTTGTGCTTCACTATATAATGCAAAACTTCCAATATATGCAACTTCTACAGCGTACGATAAATTTATTATCAGCCTTATATTTTTTCCATTTAAAAACATTAATGTTGGAAATAACCATAATATATACCAAGAATTGAAATTTGTTATTAATATAAATGTAAATATATATAATAACGTGCTATATTCTCTTATATATGATGAAAATATTTCTGTATTATTATTTAATAATAACTTAATAACCGTATATACATAAAGTATTGCAAATACAGCCAATAATGCAGTTTTTAATATATTTGTTGATTGTTCCCCAATCAAATAATAAAACACTAACATTATAGACCTGTTATACTTTGATTGTTGTATGAACAGCCCCGCAAATATGTTCAAATCTCTTACATATATTGCATAAAATCCTGCAAGTATTACTATAAATTCTAGTCCATACAATACACAATACTTTATTTTCTCTAATATGTTTTTTTCCCTTAGATGATATAAGATTATAAATGGTAATATTAGTATTCCTAAATATTTTATTGCTGTAGCCATTGCTACAAATGCAACTGATAGCATTAAATTTTTCTTTTTTGTAACAAAATATATTGCAAGTAATATAAATAAAACTATAAATATATCATTATGTACATTTGATAAAGCCTCGAACAATATTGCTGGATTCGCACCATAAATCAAAACAAATTTCTTTTTATGAGTTATTTTCCAAATTAAAAAACAATTTATTAGATGAACTATTAGATTAGTTCCTTTAAATATAGCTAATGCCACATCAATGTTTCCAAATGAAATACTGGTTAATAATTTGCAGATTAAAGTCCAGAGTGGCCCATATACAACTGTTTCGTATCTCCAACAGTTTGCAATTTTATTTTGCATTTGGTCTCTTACATGATATTCATCACTAACTTGCCCAACTGATTTGTAGTATGGATTTTCATGATAATGTGAATCTGACCAACCATTTGCTATATAAGAATATACATCTGTACTTGTATATGGAATGATTAATGCAAATAAAACTGAAATTATGCAAATTGCAATAATTAATTGTTTTTTGCTTTTAAAAATTTTATTGCTATGTTTTATTATTAATATATACAGAATAAACATTACTGACATAAGACCTATAAAGGATATTGTGTTTACCCATTTTGCCAAAATCGTCTTAGGAATTTTAAATATGAATGTCCACTGATAAATAAAATTATATATTGATTGATTTTTTGCCAAATATATTATTGATGGCATGGCAAAACATATAACTACAGCAATAAATAAAAGCAACCATTTTTTATTTTTCATATAAAAACTTTCCTTCTTTTTTATTATATTAAGAACCACTTTAAGTTTTTTCTCATATTGTTTGACTATAACTGTAATTGATATGATGCCCCAATATGTTTATATGCTGCTGGAAGTGGAACTCTTCCTCTTTGTGTTCTAGATATGAAACCAATTTGAATTAAATATGGTTCATATACATCTTCTAGTGTATCTATGTCTTCTCCAATAGTTGTTGCTAATGCTTCTATTCCAATTGGTTTTCCTTGATATTTTATTATCATTGTTTCTAGAATTTTTCTATCTATTTCATCTAATCCGAGTTCATCTATTTCTAATTTATTTAATGCTGTTTTTGCAATATTTAAATCTATGCTACCATTTCCTAAAACTGTAGCATAGTCTCTAACTCTTTTTAGTAATCTATTTGCAATTCTAGGAGTTCCTCTAGACCTTCTTGCAATTTCCAAACTTGATTCTTCATCTATGTTTATGTCCAAAATTCTTGCCGACCTTTTTATTATTGTAACTAAATCTTGGTCTGAATATAATTCTAATCTATGTACTATTCCAAACCTATCTCTTAGTGGTGTAGTTAACGAACCGGCCTTAGTTGTTGCTCCTATTAGGGTAAATTTTGGTAAATTTAATCTAATGGATTTTGCAGTTGGTCCTTTTCCTATTATTATGTCTAAAACATAATCTTCGAGTGCAGGATATAATATTTCTTCTATGTTTTTATTTATTCTATGAATTTCATCTATGAATAAAACATCATTTTCCTGCAGATTTGTGAGTATTGCAGCCAAATCACCAGGCTTTGTTATTGCTGGCCCTGTTGTTACCTTAAACTTAGATCCCATTTCATTTGCAATTATTCCAGCAAGTGTAGTCTTACCAAGTCCTGGAGGGCCATATAACAAAACATGGTCTAGAGACTCTCCTCTTTGTTTTGCGGCTTCTATATATACCTTCATGCTTTCTTTTACTTTTGTTTGTCCTATGTATTCATCAAGCATTTGCGGACGCAACGTTGTTTCAAGTTTTTCTTCATTATTATCGGTAATTTCCGGATTTATTACTAAGTTTTCTTTCATCTTGCACCTTTCTAGTAATTTTCTATATTCTTATGTTATTTTTTCAAAACCTATTTGTCATTCATTTCTTTTTCGCCATTGTATTCGTTTACTAAATATAATGGTCTATGTTTTGATTCATTGAATATTCTTCCTAAATATTCTCCCATTATTCCAATTAGTATTATTTGTACTCCAGAGAAAAATAATATTAGTAATATGATTGCTTGGAATGCTTGTATTGCAGTATGAGTAACACATGCTTTTACAATTACATATATGAAATATATAAATAATGCTAAAAATGTTGGAATGCTCAAGAATGTTGATATTCTAAGTGGTGATGTTGTAAATGATGTGATTCCGTCTATTGCTAAGTCTACCAATTTTTTGTAGTTCCATTTTGTTTTTCCGGCAATACGTGGATCTCTATCATACATTATTTCTTTCTTGTTATAACCAATCCAGCTAAACATGCTCTTAGAGCATCTACCTGTTTCTCTCATTTTTTTCAGTGCATTTACGCATCTTCTATCTAATAGTCTAAAATCACCTGTATCTTTTTGTATTTCAACCTTTGTTAGACTTTGTAATACTCTATAGTACATTTTTGATGTGAATTTTTTTAGCCATGTCTCCCCAGCTCTTGATCTTCTCTTTGCATATACGTCATCATAACCTTTTTCCCATAATTTTATCATTTCTGGAATAAGCTCTGGTGGGTCTTGAAGGTCTGCATCCATTATTATTACACAGTCTCCTGTTGCATAATCAAGCCCTGCTATCATTCCTATTTCTTTTCCAAAGTTTCTTGAAAAATCTACATAGCATACTCTTTTGTCTTGCTCTCTTAATTTTTTTATTTCATTTAATGTGTTGTCTTTACTTCCATCGTTTACAAATAATAATTCGAATTCATAATCTTTTACTTCATTCATTATTTTGCTAACTCTTTCATATAAGAAAGGTAATGATTCTTCTTCATTATACGCTGGTACTAAAATTGTAATCTTTTTCATATTATCGTCCTTTTCTACAAATTTATATATTTTTATCAGTTCTGTTTGACTTTAGTTTTTCATTTTCTATTTCTTCATTATCTCTTAAATGTACTATGTCTTTATATCCTATTGCAACTATAGCAATTACAAGCAATGCAAATGATAAGGCTTTCCATATGCCACTATCAAGCAATATTATTGCAATCATTCCAAGTGTTGCAGTTACTCCATATAAGATTAAAACAGCTTGCCTTTGTGTATATCCTTTTGCCATTAGCCTATGGTGTAAATGTCCTTTATCAGCTTTAAATACTCCTTTTATTGACTTTGTTTTTACAATTCTTCTTACAATAGCCCATAAAGTATCGAATATTGGAAGTGCAAGTACTATTATTGGAGCAATAATTACAATTGCTGTGTATGTTTTTGCGACTCCTAATATTGATATTATTGAAATTGCATAGCCCATAAAGTTTGAGCCAACGTCCCCAATGAATGTTTTTGCAGGATTAAAATTATATGGCAAAAATCCAACTATTGCTCCAGCAAGAGCTGTTATTAATATAATTGCAATTAATGGTGATTCATTCAAAGAGAATATTATTAGCATTGAAATACATGCAATTAAGGTTATTCCAGATGATAAACCATCTAATCCATCAATTAAGTTTATTGCATTTGTTATTCCTACAATCCAACCAATAGTTAGAATATAGCTTATTACCTCATTTATCATTATGCTGTTTTCTTTAAATGGTATAGTAAAGTTATCTATGCGTACTCCACAACTTACTACTATTATTGCAGCAATTAATTGTCCTGCTAACTTAACTAATGGGCTTATTCCCTTAACATCATCAATATAACAGGTAATTCCAAGAACCATTGCTCCAAATAAAAAGCCTAATAATTTCTTTCCTAGTCCATCTGTTATAAAATCTATATTATTTTCTATTCTCATTGTTATTATTAAATAAATTGCTGATACTAAAAAACCCGCAATTACAGCTATACCACCAAGCCTTGGCATTGGTTTTTTATTTACTCTTCTATCATTTGGATAATCTACCGCTCCTACTTTTTTCGCCAGTCTTATAGAGTATGGCGTTATAACAAATGCTGTTATAAATGCAAGTAAAAACGCAATGGCAATGTCTCCCCACATACTAAAAAATTCCTTTCAAATCTAATTGTTTTTTCATTAAAATTATATCATATTACAGCCATTTTTCAACTTTATTTGTCAGTTTTATATATTTTTTGCAATTTTTTTAGCTCTGTTTCTTCATTCTTATTTTTGTTGTAATTTTGCCTGGTATAAATAAAACTGAAACCATTATTTTATTCATTAATCCATTAACATTTTTTATTGGATGTTTTTCCTTTGTAAGCACGCTAAACAATATGTAATGTTTATACACATATAATCTCTTTTTAAAAGTTACACCATGCATATCTTGGTTAAATATCTCTTTAAAATAGTTATAATATCCGAATGGACTCGTAGTAAATAATTTACTAATGTTTTTAGTGTACCCTTCTTTTTGATATTCGCATATCATTATAGGCTTATTAAAGCATCTTACTTGATATTTCAAATCCATTTCGTGGTGTAATCTTGCCTCTGTTACAAATTTTTCGTCATGTTCAAGCTTGTATTCAAATTGTTTTCTTATTGAAGCATTGTACACTAGGGCTTTTTCTCCTGTAATACCATTTTTAAAGTACAAATCAAACATTGTGCTTGGATAATCATTTTCTATAAAATTGTTGCCCATATTTTGTCCATCTTTAGTATATTTTAAAAATACTAAAGCATAAGTTTCACCCATATCTTTGCATTCTTGCAAAGACTGCACAATAATCTTAAAAGCATCTTTTGTAAAGAAATCATCAGAATCGCATTCCACTATTAAATCTCCTGTTGTTTCTTTTATAAGGTTATTTATAGCTGTCATTTTTCCTTGATTTTCTTGATGAAAATATTTAACATCTATTAAATTTTCTTTACAATATTCTTCCACTATTCTTCTAGTATTATCTGTAGAACCATCGTCCATAACCAACCATTCGAGCTGTACCTCTGGGCAATTATTACTGTTTATTAATATGCTTGCATATAATTTATCTAGAAGTTGTGCTCTATTGTATGTGGCTGTAAGTATTGATATTTTCATTTTTTCTCCTTTTATTCATCCAGATTTATATTATTTTTCCTACTCTGTCTGGATGCTTGCTGTTTTCTTCTATCATTTTTTCTATTTTGCCAATAATTCTGTCATTTTTATATTCATATTGGCTGTTTTGTTTATCTTTTTGTTTGTAATTTTTAACTGCAAACTTTAAGGCTTCTTCTACTCCTTCTTCGCTATTCGAAACAATGTGGCTCTTTCCTGCATAATCTATTAGTGCCTCTCTCGTAGCCGTATTAGTTGTAAGAATAAACTTATTTAATATTTTAGCTTCTTCAACAACCATTGGATATCCTTCAAAATTTGATAACAAACAAAAGAAATCGGCTTTTTTTACTATTGGATACGGATTTTCTCTTGCTCCTATTAATTTGAAAGTTTCTTCTACTCCCTCTTCCTGAATCTGTTTTTCTAGTTTTTCTCTTAGAGGTCCATCTCCAATAACAATAATTTTGTGGTTATAGCCTTGTTTTATTAGTTTGGAATGAACTTTTATGAGTCTATCTATGGCCTTTTGGCTAACTAACCTAGAAACCTGTACTATTGTTGGTTCAGATTTTTTTCTGTTTTCAAACAATTCATTGTCTTGTTCATCTAGCTTTTCTTCTGCCAACTTAAGTATTCTTTCGCAATTTATGTAATTGTTAATAACCTTTTCATGAGGTAAATCCATATCATCATAAACTTTATTAAACTTGTCCAAATTATCTATACTAACAAATACAAGAGTATCAAATTTTTCATATATATTTCTGTCTAAAATTCTTTTAATTTTAGATTTTGGTCCTTTCCCAAAAACTTTAGAAATATCATTGTGAATCCAAGCAATCTTTGTAGAGTTTTTATCTTTAACACTAAAAATTCTAGTAACAGGCCCTTCTAAAAATGCAATTTGTGTAAAATATTCTCCGCTCTTTACATATTTTTCGAATATTTTTTTCTTTTCTAATAAAACCTTTATTGGAACTGTTTTTTTCTTAATTTGACTCATGTCATTATATTTAAAATCAAACAAACTTACAAGCTTAATCTTTGAATCTAGTTCCTTTTCAAGCTCTCCACCCGAATAAATTGTAAAAATTGTAACATCATATTTTGCGGTAAGTTTATTAGCAATATCAACAAGTACTCTCTCTGCGCCTCCAAGTGTAAGACCAGTTATTCCAAAAATAATTTTTTTCACATTTTTCTCCGTCTCTGGTTCTTTTTTGCTTCCTTCATAAATTTTCATTTCATTATCCTCAAAATCTTTACAACCATTAAATATAAGAGTTGCAAGAGTTATTATAATCATCATACTTGATGAATTGAAAAATGTATATCCAGATAGAAATGATATGAATATGGCAAACCATAAGCCTAAAGTGCTCATCATAAATTCAATATTCATATTTTTTATTTTCTTTAATGCCATATAAGTTCCATACATTGCAATAGATAAAAACGGCATAAAATATAAGAAAAATCCTACAACGCCAAAGTTGTATAGAAATGCAGGAACTTCCATTTCAAAAATCATTTCATAAAAATGTGCCATATATCCATTGCCGAAAAGTAGCATTGGAATACTGTCTTGATTTTTTATTAATCTACTATGGTATATAAATTGCAATGCTCTCATATTAGTATTTTGAATTTGCTTTTCATTTGCAATATCATATAATTCTAAGTAAGTTTTTTGCATACTCTCCGGCATATAGCCTTCATCAATTTCGTTATTTTTTATTTTCTTCACAATATCAACAATATCACCTGTTACATGAGCGGTTTTTCCAGTCATTGTATCTATAATTTGATTTTCTCTTTCTTGAAGATCTTTTCTTCTCTCAATAGTTTTTGAGCCAAAGCCCACAACTAAAATTCCTATAATAGCTAGTGCCAATAAGAAGGCAGGCAACACCTTTTTATTTAGCTTGTTATTTTTCATTAGACCATTAATTATACAGATAACACAGTATAATGATATTACTATTATAAATCCAAATAATCCCGTTCTCGTACCTAGTAAAGTACTTAAATATGCTCCAGCAAGAACAACTGTCATAAAAGTCCATATTCTAATTCCAGTTTTATTATTTTTTCCTAAGTTTGGCAGAATAATAAACATTTCTAATAACATTATTGTACCTATACTATTTCCAGATTCAAACCATCCCTTATAACCAATTTGAACTTCACTATATGTATATGAAGATGTTCCTGTAATTAGAGAAATATACATAAGCGCAATATATACTGTAAACGAAATTAGCACAGATAATTTCAATTTATTTATAATCTTTGTACCATCTTCATTTTTAAGCTCTTTTTCTCTATTTTTATAAACAAAGAAATAAATGTAAATAAATAAATTCATTATCATGAAAGTGTAATTAACCAAATACTGAATTTCTTGAGCTATACCTCCATATGCACATCCCGTACTCTTTTTATAAAATATGTAAAGATGGCATATTGCATATATAAAATACGTGCCTCCCGCCATAAGAATATAAGGCTTTAACTTATCTTTAAAAAATATATAACAAATTGCAATTATTGGTATAATTGGTCTTATAAATGTAGATATCGAAATATTAGTGTTAAAATAGTTTCTAAACAGGAAACTTGCAGCATCCAATATCGGACATATTATTATTAAAAAACACAATAAATTTTCTATTGTGATAATATTTTTCAAATTAAGCTTCTTTTCTTTTTTGATATTATCTCCCATAATTAATATCTTCCTCACTAAACATATATTGAGTTGAAAAAGCTAAAATGGTAATCTTTTTTCAACCCTTTTCGATTGTAATTTTTCAAGATTATTATATATACTAAACGCTAAAAAAGCAATAGAAAAAGCCAGAACAATTTGTATTTTTAAAATTTCAACACGTTGCTTTTGCTCGGAGCTCCTTCGAACTCCTCAAAAGGTGAACTTTTAGTTTTGTTTGAAAAATACAAATTGTTCTGGTTTTAATACTTGCATAAAAAAGGTTTTAGTATATTTTCTGCCTTTTACAGTACATACTAAAACCTTTTCTTTTACAATTCTTCTGCAAATCTTCTTTCTAATTTTTTAAATACAAAATATCCAATAATGCAAAGAACTATTCCCATTATAAATGCAATTAGCAATCCTCTAAAATCTGGCATTGTTTTACTATAGAATATAGATCTATAGCCATCTATCAAATACGACATTGGATTTAATCTTAATAGCCATCTAAAATTTGCTGGTACAGCATCCATCGAATATACGATTGGTGTTGCGTAAAATAACAATTGCATAAATACACCTAGCAAGTGTAATAAATCTCTAAAGTATACTGTTAAACTACTTACAATAAGTGATATTCCTATAGATACAATGAATTGTATTGCAAGTATTAAGAAATACCATAATATGTTCCATGATAATCCGATTCCACCAAAAACAACAAATCCTAGTATAATTATTGTTGCAATTAAAAAGTTTACGCCTTCACTTGCAACAAGTGATATTGGCAGAATTTCTCGTGGAAAATACACTTTTTTTATAATATTGCCATTATCAACCATTACAGCTGCACCTCTTATAACAACATTAGAAAAATATTGCCACGGAATTAAACCACAACACAAGTAAACGGCATAGTTCTCTATATCACTTTTTAATATTACTTGAAAAACTAATGCATATACAGCAATTTGAAGTAGTGGATTTAGAAAAGACCATAACACGCCTAAAAATGAGTGTTTATATTTTCCACCTACATCTTTTGTTATATTTGTTTTTAATAGTTCTCTATACGCGTACAAATCCTTTATTATGTTCATTTACAAAGTCTCCTTCAAATATTCTTCTATTACATCATCTGGTTTTCCATCCATTTTTACGACTCCGTCGCATAACCATACTGCTCTAGTACAAAATTCTTTTACTGTTCCCATACTATGAGTTACAAATACCATTGTTTTTCCTTGAGCCTTTAATTCTTTCATTTTTGCAATACATTTTTCTTGGAAATGTTGATCTCCAACAGCTAAGATTTCATCAACTAATAGTATGTCCGCATCAACATTAATAGCAACTGCAAATGCAAGCCTCATATACATTCCAGAAGAATAAGTTCTTACAGGGTTATCTATATAAGAACCCAATTCTGAAAATTCTATAATATCATTAAGCCTTTCATCTATTTGCTTTCTTGTTAATCCAAATATTGATGCATTAAAATATATGTTTTCTCTTCCAGAGAAATCAGGATGGAATCCTGCACCAAGTTCCAATAATGAAGTTAATTTTCCATGAGTTTCAATCTTTCCTTTATTTGGATAAATTATTTTTGTCATTAATTTAAGCAAGGTAGATTTTCCACTTCCATTAACACCTATTAATGCAACAGCCTCACCATTTTTTATGGTAAGATTTATGTCTTTTAATACTTCTCTTTTTTCTTTTCTATTTCTGTTCCAAAATAATAATTTTTCTTTTAAACTATTTGCCTTGTCCATATAAATATTGAATGTTTTATATACATGGTCCACAACAATTCTATTTTCTTGTTCAGCTTTTGACATCTTACTTTTGCCTTTCTTTTTATTTTTCGATATCATTATATTATATAATGTTTATATTGTCAAAATTTTTAGCTATTCATTTTAATGTTTTCCATTTTTCTTCCTTGTAAGCAACATAAAAATTACAATTACAGCCAATAACATTATTACACAAATAGCTGTTTTATTATCTTTTTTGTCTGTCGGAATATTAGAAGTTTCTCGACTGCTTTCTCTTATAACATCTATTTTGTAAGATACTGTTTCAGTTTTGCCTTCTTTCGATACAGTTATAATAATAGTATTTTTTCCATCTTTAAGGTTTTCATTTCCTTCTACTGTAATTTTAGCATTTTCATTTAAACATGACGTATCAACATCAATTTTTGAAGCACCATTGTATATTTTTGCAGTGTAACTAAATATGTTTTCAGAAAACGATGGTGATAAATCAACTTCATCTTTATTTCCATTTTGGTCAACTGCATTTAATTTTATAGAAGAAAGTCTTAGAGTCTCATCTTGAATTTTTCTAGTTACTTTTATTAAATAAGTTCTTACAGTACCATTTTCTGCAGACACGTCAACTCTTAAATTATTTTCTCCAGTCTGAAGCTTTATATTACCTGTGCCTGTAATGTTTGCTCTTTCATCATCAGCAATTGCCTTTATAGTTACATTATCTTCTTTCGTATCTGAATCTAATGTATATTCTTGAATTTGTTTATCAAATTCAGGTAATAATCTATATCCTTCTACTTCCAATGATGAAAGATAGTTATTACTTGATTTATTAGCATTTTCACTTTCTGCCTTTTGTTGATTTGTAAGTTGTTCGTTTGCAAGTGTATCTGACATTTCATCTGTTAAATCTGCCATTCCTGCATATGATTTATTCATTGCTATCATTATCACCAATAGGACCATCAATGATATAACTACCTTTATTTTACTTTTCTTCATATTTTTTCCTCTCCTCAAGGTATAAAGTAGGCTGGAAATAATTTAATTATATTCAGCCTTTTTTATACTTTATAAATTTATCTTAAATATTTGCTTGGTATAAATGCTTGTCTTCCATCTGAAATTATTATTCTATACCAATCATAACCATTTATATTTTTATAAGTAGAATTATCTATTACAGTTACTTCTGCATTTTCAGCTAATGCTGTAAGCTTTGCGACATCTGTACTTGGTCCAATTCTCACATTGCATCCATATCCGTCATTAGTCTTTACATTAGCTTTATAGTCACAAGTTTTAACATCATCTATTTGCTTTAAATATTTTCCAGACATATAGCCTATAGTTCCATCTGGTGTAACTACTTTCTGCCAATCTGAATTTATACCTCTTTCAATTGATAAGAAAACTGTTCCTTTGTCAGTAATTGTTTTAATTATATTTGAAGAAGTACTTGGTCCAGTTCTTAATAATACGTTTGTTCCTGTTGTTTCAACATTTATAGGATATGTTTCTGAGCTATTAGATGGTAGTGGCGTTATTGTTTTATCCATCTCTTCATATACTGGAATTATGAAAGTAAACTCTGAATCTAATTTACCTGTATTCTTATACATACTTTGCAATGTTTTTGCTTCACTATAAGCTCCCATTAAGTTTTGCATATATTGATGAGTATATAACGAAGTTCCATTTGTAGAGTCTATATCAAATCTATTTTGATATAATGTGTTTTGATAGTTTTCAAGCCAGTTGTCCTTACAAAAGCCAATTCCACCTTCTAGGGCTTTTTGCATTGTATCCCAACCTTCTTTTTTTGCTCTAGCTAAGGCATTTGCATAAATTTGCTCCCATCCAGTTCCATTTGCACTAATGTTAAATGGATTATAATACGTTTTTCCATCTCCACCATCCATGCCTCTTCCAATTTGCGTTCCATTATTTCCTTGTTCTTGAATTAGTCTTGCAATTATGTAATATGGGTTAACATTTGTGTTTCTACATGCTTTTTCTATATCGTCTGCATATTTTTCTAAATATGTACCTTTAACTTTAGCCTTTATTCCTTCTAGTGTGCAAGCTTCATCTAAATATTCATTTACATCTTGGAATTGAAATATATTTACTTCATCAAAAAAGTTTCTTGGGTCCATGTAATATGCTATAGCTTTTTCAGAAGCACAGTACCAGCCACTATCATATAGTTGTGTTCCACAAGTCGAACATACCCATTCTCCGCTATTTGATGTTTCCACTAAGTTTCTTCCATGTACTTCTGCTTCACCTGCAACTGCACTGTCAAATTTTAATCCTGTATATAGGAATTTTACATTCCAATTTGGATGAGAGGCTAATAATTTTTCGAGTGTTGCTTTATATCCTGGATATTTATTATCATCTATGTCTACAACAATTTTTGAATCAGTTATTGTAAATTTTTGTGCAACTCTTCCCGAATAGTTTTGAATTGTTAAATTAGCACCTTCTTTAACTTCTTCATTCTCAACAGTCATATATAATTCACTATTTTTAGAAATTATGTAATATTCTCCATTTCCTGCTTCTTTTATAATCCATTTTTGTGCATCAGAACCATTGTTAGCATGTTGAGTAATTTTAGTTCCAATTATTGTAGTTCCATTGGCAAGTTCTATTGATGTGTTTGCATGTGTTGCGGTTATTGTGTAATATCCATCACCAACATATTTTATATTAAATTTTTGGTTTGCAGTTTTGCCATTTTTCCAAAGTTCAATCTTTTCACCATTATCTTTACAGCTATGAGGAATATCTATTACAAGCCTTGTATTTGCTACCGAAGCAATAGTATAAGTTCCATCTTCTAAGGTTTTTGTACCTTTCATTGCAGTTGGAACAGTAAGCTTAAACTTTTGGCTTGAAGAATTATTTAATTTTGATGTTACTATCCTTCCGTTATCAACTGTTAAATACAAGCCATTACATTTTGAAATTATGTAATAATATCCGTTTCCAGCGTCTCTAATTACCCATTGTTGGTTATTTCCACCATGGTACTCCCATTGGTCAACAGTTGCACCATTTTGTTTTGAGCTTCCTGCAACATCAATATATTTTCCAGAATGCATTGCAGATATTGTATAATAACCATCATTTCTATATTTTATATTAAATTTTTGGTTGGCTGTAGATGAGTTTTCCCATACCCCAATATTTGTGCCATCTTGAGTAGAGCTTCCACCTATATCAACAACCTTTGATGTATCTTCAGCAGTTTGTATTTGATAAGTTCCATCATTTATTGTTTTAGTTCCTGTGGGTGTTTTTTCTCCCTCTTTTACAAATTTAAATTTTTGATTATTGCATCCATTACTAGTCCATACCTGCACTAATGAGCCATCATGAGCGTCAGAATGAGGTATATCTAAATATAATCCATTGCTCTTAGAAATTATGTTAAAATAGCCATTTCCAGCATCTTTTATAATCCATTTTTGATTATCTCCACCATGGTATTCATATTGAAGAACTTGTGCTCCCGGTTTTTTTGAATTATTGGCAACATCAATAAATTTTCCAGAATGTACAGGTGAAATAGTATAACACCCATCCCCTATGTATTTAAGTGTAAACTTCTGGTTTTTAGTTTCTCCACCTGTCCATAATTCAACTTTAGCATCGTTTGTTTTTAAACTGCTGTAAATATCAAACACAAACTTCTCGTTTAGAGCAGATTTTATAGTGTATACTCCATCTTCAAGAGTTTGATTTTCATCAGTCGCAAAAGTAGTATTGCTGATATTAAGAGTTCCAAAAAAAACGCTAAGCAATACTACTATTTTTATAATATTTAAAATTTTTCTCTTCATAGTTTTATCTTCTCCTGTTCTTAAACTTTTTGTCACAAAAACAAATTTTTTATCTAATTTTGTCTCTTTTATTTTAACATAAATTTAAGAATTAGAGAATAGTTTTTTATATTTTTTTATAACTTTTTTCTGGTAAAAATCCTTTTCTTGGTAATTGAATTTTTATTTTTTCAAATTTTCAATTTGTTCATATCTTAACAAATTTAATTCATAATTTTCCCTGTGTTGTCTTGTTATTGTATCTAATATAATTGCACATTGGAAGGCAATAGCAGCCAATCCCATAAAGCCTGTTGCAAGTATTGCAGAAGGCACCTTAGTAATAAAGTGTGTGTTAAAGAATTCAACAAGTACTGGTATTCCAACAACAAGTCCCAATATAAAGAATATTAAGGCAATAGCTCCAAAAAATTTAAATGGTTTATAATCCTTAAACATTCTTGCAATTGTTTTTACAACTTTTATACCATCACTTATAGTATTTAATTTTGAAGAGCTTCCCTCCGGTCTGTCTCTATAAATTATAGGAATTTCTTTTATAATATATTTTTTATCCAAGGCATATAAAGACATCTCTGTTTCTATCTCAAATTTAGGACTAAGAACAGGCATGTTTTTCACAAATCTCTTGTTAAATACTCTATATCCTGTCATAATGTCTTTTAAATCTGTCTTAAATAACACATTTATAGATTTCTTTACTAGATTATTACCTAATTCGTGGAATGGTCTCTTGTTTTCCTTTTGATATGTTCCATTTGAAAGTCTATCTCCTATTGCCATATCAGCCTCACCATTTTTTACGGGTTCAATCAATTTGTGGACAAATTCAGCAGGATATGTGTCATCTCCATCAACCATTACATATATATCTGCTTCGATATCTCTAAATTGGCTTCTTACTACATTTCCTTTTCCTTGTTTGTATTCATCTACAACTATTGCACCATTTTTCACAGCAATTTCTCTTGTTCTGTCTTTAGAATTATTGTTGTAAACATATATATCGGCTTCTGGTAATTCTTTTTTGAAATCTTTTATTACTTTTTCGATTGTTAGTTCTTCATTATAACAAGGTATTAGTACTGCTATTTTTTCCATCTTCATTATTTCCTTCCTTTATAAAATTCATTCCAAGATATACCGGTAATGCTAAGAATATTGGGTATGCATATCTGTATTCACAATAAGCAGGTGAAGCAATAAGCGTTAGCCATAATATAAATGTTGGTAGATAAACTAGCAAATATTTATATTTTTTCTTATAAATGGTATAACTTAGTGCAATTACAGTAAGTAAAACTCCTGCTCCAATGCTAAATACAAAGCCAAATACTGGTATTCCTCTTGCATCTATCAATCCATCTATCTGTTCAACCCATTTTCCATCTATTAATGGTGTTTGTTTAATTCCCATGTTATGGTCCATAGTAACTCTACTAACCACCGAATTTCTTACCTCTGGGTAATAATATCCATACGAATTTGATATAAATGCTTCTATATAATCCTTAGGATATTTTACGAATAATTTTAACCAGATCGATATAAATTCAGATTTATTTTCTGAAAAATATTCGTTATTAAAATTATACTTTACAGGATCTGATAATATAGGATTGTAATCTTCCCACACATTTTCTATAATGAAATATTTATTTATTTTTTCTATTGTTTCTTCATCAATATCATTGTAATTATTTTTTACAGTTCTTACTATTTGTTGTATTGGAACAGATAACATTTCTCCTACTGCTCCTTTTTCAGCCTTAAGTATTTTAAATACCACTACACTGTAAGCCTCATATATAACAAGTATAGACATGAACATAATTAATAATTTTTTCCAATGTTTTCTTAGTACTATAAATATAAATGGTAAACTTAGTACAACAACATATAAACCATTATGTCTTAAAATCATTGTGAATATTGAAATTAGCACATATCCTACCATGTTTCTTTTCTTAGCTAAAAATTCATCTGTATTAAATATAAGTTCTATGTTTTGTATTATAAACAAAGGCATTATTCCAGAGAATAATATGTCTTTCCACATTGTTATACTGTACATTCCATTTACTGGGTAGAACATGTAAAACAATAAAGTTATTAGCTGAACAAATGCTGGAACTTTTTTCTTTCTTAAATATTTCAACACAAATGCTGCAAAAGTTGCCATTGTTAGCATAGAGAATACGCTATATAAAGCAATTCCTGTATTTATGTTCCCAGATAATTTTAATCCTAAATTTACGAATATTCCTATTATTGCCGTGTGTGTAATAGGATGATGATCCTTTAGTGGTAATATTCCTATTGTTTGTTCTATTTGAGAATACGAATCCGATGTTACAATTCCAGGATAATATCTTAAAAAGAATGGCAAATATGATAAAAATATAAATAAAATTGTGATTATAACAAGAAATACTTCATTCTTAAGTAACTTTATATTTGATAAATCTTTTCCGAATATTGTTATATTTTCAGTTTTCAACTTATTGTTTTCAAATATATCATAAACCCATAAAACTATTATGTTGAACATTGTGAAATACCCGATAAAGTTTACTATAAGCCATTTATTTAAAATGTGATCAAGAGTAAAATCTGTATTTATACTCTTTCCTATTATTTCTATTATCGTGTATATAAATGCTACAATTCCCGCTGTTATCATCTTTCTTTTGGTGTTCTTTGTTGATTCTAGTGTTTTCTTTATTACAAAATAACAACTTGCAAATATAAATACAAATATTATGTTATTGCCACTTATTAGAAAGTTATGCCATATACATATAGTAAGAATGCATGCAAGTATAAAAGATATAATATTGTTTTTGTACTTTTTCATCTTCTCCTAGAGTTTTTTAAGCTCTTTCTCCTTGTGTAATATTTAGGTTTTAAGGGTTACCCATACCCCCTATATAATTTCTAAAATTTTTGAATATATTTTATATGTTGATTTGTTCACAGTTCTCATATATTTATTTTTGCCAATATTTACAGTTTTTAAAATTATATTTTCTTTCCAGTTTGGAAAATTCAACTTTAGTCTTTCCCAGCTTTCTGTTAGTAATTTTTCTCTGATTGTCTTATCCTTTATTTTGCACATTCTTTTCAAAGAACTGCATAGTAAATATCTTGCATAATTATATTCTAGTTCATCTCTATACTTTTCATAAATATTGTTCTTTTTATAAAATTCGATAACATTGTCCAATACGGTAAATATCTCTGCCGTTCTTTCATTTTGAACATTTGCAATAGAGCCTTCTCTTTGTACATAATGAATGAATGGCTTATCAACATAGGCAAATTTATTTATAAATGGTATAAGCTTATAAGTAAATTCTACATCTTCATATCTTAATCCTTTTGGAAATTCTAAGTTATTATCTATTATTAATTGTCTCTTAATTAATTTATTCCAGGCAACCACTCTAACAAAGCTAAGCATCTCTTTTTTATTTTTGTATGGATACTGCTTGTCCACCCTAATTTTATTATGGAATTCCCATATAAAATCACATTCAACATAATCTGCATTTTCTTCTATTGCCTTATTGTACATTTCTTCATAAGCATTTTTTTCTATGTAATCATCTGAATCTAAAAAGGCAATAAAATCACCAGTTGCATATTTTAATCCATAGTTTCTTGCATCTGATAGTCCACCATTTTCTTTTTCAACATAGATTACTCTGTCCTTGTTATTTTTTTCATATTCTTTTGCTATGTTTCCAGAATTATCTTTAGAGCCATCATTTACAAGAATTATTTGAATATCTTCTAAAGTTTGACTAAGCAATGAATTAATGCACTTTTCTAGATATTTTTCTACATTATAAATTGGAACAATTACACTTACTTTTGGCATTTTTATCCCTTTCCTAAATCTATCTCAATTTTAAATATAGTTTTATATTTATTTTCAAAAGTATTTTCTTTATAAATTGTTTTACATCTCTTGCCTTTATGTTGTTTGCAAGTTTTCTCTTTCTTATTTCTTTTATGAATTGTTTTTGCTCTTTTCCCTTTAGATTATTCACTTCTAATATTATACAATTAGTATAATATATTTTTATATTCTCCTTAGATTTTTCTGAAATCTTATATTCTTTAATTTTTTTTACCATTTCATCATAGAAATACAATAAATCTAAAGCTCTTTTATATGTAATTTCTGAATTTCCTCTCGTGATGCTTTTTTGAGTTTGCACATAGTTATAACCAAATACATCTACACTCGCAACTTTATCAGCCTTCAATAGTATAAGAGGAATTAATCCAAAATCTTCATGATATTTTCCTTTAGTAAACTCGAATTTATTTCTTCTAAAAAAATCTCTTTTATACAAATACCCCCATGCAACTTCTGTCATTACATCTGCTTTATATAAAATGTCGAATGCCTCTTCACCACTTTTTTCTTCAAACGATGGTGTATAATTTTTTTCAAGCACATTACCTTGTTCATCAACTTTTGCAATTTTAAATTTAATCATGTCATATTTTTGTTCCATATATGGTAGCAAATCAGTGTATAAATTTTCTGTTATATAGTCATCTGAATCTACAAATGATATGTACTCACCAGTTGCATATTTCAATCCATAATTTCTTGCATCTGATAATCCGCCATTTTCTTTTTCAAAGTACAAGACTCTATCAGGATCTTTTACAACATATTTTTTTGCAATTTCTGCACTCGAATCCTCTGAGCCATCATTTACAAGTATTATTTGTATATCCTTCAAAGTTTGATTTAGTAATGAATCTAAACATTTTGCCAGTTGCTTTTCCACATTATAAATTGGAACTATAACACTTACCTTTATCATAAATAATCTTATCCCTTTCTTAAAGTGTAAATCTATTTAGGAAAATTGTTATTTTGTAACATTCTTTTAAAAAAAACTATTCCAATACTTCTTTTATATTTCTTAAAGCATCTTGTTTATTCTTTTCTCTCCATAATTTGTACTCTTCTAATATCTTCTCCTTATTTTCTAAAGCATTTAATGTCTTTTCTTTTATCTCTAATATATCATCTGCATTTTTTACTACCAAGTAATCTTGTAAAGAGCTTCCTTCAAAGGCTTTAAAACTGTTTCCAACCAGGCATGGTGTTCCAAGTTCAAGACTTTCATACGGAATCATGTTGTTTTCATCAACTGTACTTACACATAAATTTATATCATTGTTTGCTAATTTTTTATATAGTTCCTGCTTTGTCATTAATTTATTTGCAACAGTTAAATTTATATTAAAGAACCTTGCAATTTTAGATATTTTGTAATTTACTGGAGAACAATCTAACTTTGCATTTTCAATCATGCTTACTGCACAAAGTTGATTATATATATTTCTACTAATTCTATCATATGCTTCATACATTCCAATTTTTATTGGCAAGTTTTCATTCTTTTCTACTTTATTATCTTCGTTGTAGCTTTCTCTATTTTCAATCTCTACATATTTAGATAATAATTTTGCTCTATATCCTTTTTCTTTATAGAACTCATATACAGACTTTTTTAGAAATACTAATTCATCAATCAAACCTTTATCATACATTCCTAAAATATTGTCAAAATTGTTCCATATTATTGCATCTGTTAAATCTTCTTGCCCATTATGAATTATCATTTTTACCTTCATACTCGATTTTTGTTTTTTTATGCTTGATATAAGCATATCCCAACCATCAGCATATTGGTTAAACAATATTTGTTTCTTACTAGAATTAGCTATTGCACTTGCAATCATTTCAGCTTCTTTTTTTGTATACTGCTCTCTAAGTTCTAGTATACTGCCTTCAATAAGATTTTGTATTTCATTTTTCTCTACTGGCATTTCTGGATGACAAATTGTAATGAAATCTTTTTGAATTTGGTTTATCTCATTTGTTATCCTCTTTACTCTTCTACTTCTTGTAATATATATAGAAGCCTTCATTCTAGCCCAGCTATAAATTTTCTTTAATGTAACAATTATGCTTGTTTTAAAATTAAATATTCCATCAATAATAGAATTTAAAGTTTTACCGAGTGCTGGTCCAAAAGTTCTATATATTCCTATTGTTCTTTTTTCTCCTCTATCGGTCCAGGTTGCTTTAAATAAGTGAACCATACACGTATTTTTAGTATACACCTTTTCAGAATAATTGTAGTTTATTGGATAGAAATAATCCCTTGGGTAAACATAAATATTATCATCAAATATACGAATTCCTTCTTCATTTACTTTGCTCTCATATTGTTTCAAAATCTTTGTAATTATTACCGGGTTTGCAAAATTATACATAATTTCGGGTTCAAAGTGTTTTATTTTACCATAATAATCAAGTATTTCTTTTATATACTTATTTTGTGGATTTTGTGCATAAATCATTGCTGTTCCGACATATCCACTATCTTCATATCCAAGTACAACTTCTTTATTTAAAACATCAGTTGGATCTTTTAATATTTTTACATCAGTATCGAGATACAATCCACCTTCATTATATAATGCATATATTCTTACATAATCACTAACAAATGCCCATTTTTTACTCTCATAAGCTTCTTTTACAAATGGAAAGCTGTTAACATCAAAATTACTCTCATCCCATTGTTTTATTTCGTAATCTGGCAAAAACTTTTTCCAAGTTTTTATGCAATCTTCTACCGATTTTGGTAATTTTTTTCCTCCAAACCAACAATAATGTATCTTTTTTACCATTGTTTTCCTCCAATTATTTATTTATAATAGATTTTAAGAATGTTTTTAATGAAACTAATATATTTCTAAAATAATTTATTATTTTTCTTTTTATTAAGTTATTTTTTATACTCTTTATATTACCATTTTTAAATGCAATAAACATATTTGTAACCAATTGCTTTTGTCTTTCTGAATAATCATTCTTTTCAGTGTTTACCATATTTGTGTTTATAATATATTCTATTGTGTTTTTATTATCTTTTTTAAAGCCTTCTAAATGACTCTCAAACTCTTTTTTATTAGCATTATAGTCTTGTGTTATCATGTCCAATATTCTTCTTACAAAAAACTCATTTATTATAAGCTTGTATTTTTCACAATCATTATCATGGTTTTTTATAACCTCTGAAATATTGCTACAAATTTTATAAAAAGCCGACATATATGTATTTGTTGCAACTATAGACTTCTCTCTTTGTAAATAATAATACATTGGATATGGTATATATTTTATGTTTTTTGCATTTGTCAATATAAATGGTGTTACAGCAACATCTTCATATTGTTTTCCAACAGGAAATTCGAATCCATTGTATAATTCTTTTTTTATTATTTTGTTGCAAGATGAACCAGACATTGCTCCATTTATAAGGCCATCCAAGAAATTTTCTTTATCATCTCTGCATGCTCTTGATGTATAGTTCCAAAGAGGATTCTTCTCGAATACGACATATAAATCGTATATTATAATGTCATTATCTTTCACATATTCTCTTGCAATTTTATAAAAGTTTTTGTCGATGTAATCATCAGAATCAACTACACTAATAAACTCGCCTCTAGCCTTTGCAATTCCCACATTTTTAGTGTCTGCAAGCCCTTTGTTGTCTTTCTTCACATATACAAAATTATTTTTATACTCTTCTGGTAGAGCATTTATAAATTTTTTTATAATTTCCTCGCTATTGTCTTTCGAGCCATCATTTACAACTATTACCTCACAGTCCCTGTCAATGGCTTCGTATATTGACTTTAGAGTTTTTTCTACGTATTTTTCTGTATTGTAAACAGGTACAATTATTGAAAATAAAAATTTACTTTTTTCTTCTGTCATCTATATTTTCCTCTTTTCTTTTTGATATTTCATGCTTTTATGTCAGACTAAGCATTTATAAGTTTTTCTAGCTTTTCATTTATTTCTTGATTATACTCTTTATAATCAAACTCTTCTTTCTGAGAAATTCCGTTAATTATTGCATTTTTCATCGCATTATAAATTGAATTTACATTTTTTTGTGTGACAACACCATGTTTGTTTTGTATAATTCGTAAGCTATCAGATACATTCGTTGTAATTATTGGAATGTTTAATATCATAGCCTCCAAATAAACAACTGGAAAGCCCTCATATTCAGATGTAAGAATTAGACTATCTGCAAGTTTAAAGTATGGATATGGATTTTGTTTCTTTCCTAAGAATATTATATTATTTTCTAATTTATATTCATTTACCATTTTTTTGTACTCTTGCGTTTTGTTCCCGCTTCCAACTAGCAAAATTCTAAAATATAGATTATCTTCTTTCAGCTTCTTAGCAGCTTCAATTAATCTCGTTAGTTTCTTGTCTTCCTCAGTATGTCTTCCAACATTCAGGAAAGTAAAAGTTTTTTCTTTACAACAATCTGTAACCTTTTCTTGAGACTTTCTTAAAATTTCTTCTGCATCGATAAAATTATAAATAACACTTGTTTTGTTTATGAAATCCTTATCATTTTTTAAATTTTCTACAAATATATCTCTTGCATTTTCAGATACAAATACAATATTCTTAAAGTCTTTTGCTTTAACTCCCTCAAAAAATTCAACATATTTTGACTTATTATTATCAAACATTTGCATATATTCACTATGTACCCATAAACAACTATTTTTCGAAGCAGTTCTTGCCACAAAAGATGCAGGCTTAGAATATGTTGCATATGCACACGAAAAATCATACTTATGTTTGTATTTCAGCTTAAATATTGTCTGTTTTATAAAATTAATACCTTTTCTTAAAATGATTACCTTACTATCATTTGGGCAATACACACATATCTGTATTTTCTTATCAATTTTATCTAAAAAAATTCCTTCTTTTTTCTCCAGAAATAACGTTATTTCATATTTATCTGTCCTTGCTAAGTAATTTAATAAATTAACAAGTGCGTTTTCAATTCCACCTATATCAAGCGAAACTGCTGAAAACAATAATTTTTTCATTAACTTCTCCTTTTTACTGAGCTACAATTTCAACATTATATCCTATAAACAAGCCTGTTTCTACAACTCCAGTTATGTTTTTCAATCTTCTTTCTAATGTCTCGTCTATGTTATCAAACCAAGCATCTAATATAATATTGCCGTTTTCTGTTATTACTGGGCCGTCTTTTTTTTGCGCTAAACGTAATTCTACGTTATGTGCTCCTTGTTTATATATCTCTTCTTTTACCAAATTTATAGCCTTTGGAGTACACTCTACTGGTACTGGAAATTTGCTTCCTAGTCTATTTACTATTTTTGATTCATCGACTAATATATAGGTTTTATTTGAACATTTAATATTTAATTTTTCATTAAACATAGCAGCTCCTCTGCCTTTTATCATCCAGTTGTCATGGTCAACCTCATCAGCTCCATCGAAGCACCAGTCAGGCTTTTTTTCTTCCAATGTTGCTGTTGGTATTCCAAGATAAGTACATAACATTTTAATTTCGTATGACGTAGGAATAGCAATAATATTCAAGTGTTCAGTTTGTACCTTTTTGGCAATTTCAATAGCAGTCAAATAAGATGTTGAGCCAGAGCCAAATCCTATAATGTCACCATCTTGTACACGTTCTGCCATTTTTTTAGCAACCTGTTCTTTTGCCTCTCTATTTTTTATTTCTTCCTTCCACATTGGTTTTTGCAATGTTTCTTTAGCCCAATCCATCTTATTTACTTCCTTTCTACTTTTTCTATTGTATTATTTTACTATTTTAAAGAAACTTCCTTTTCCAATTTGTATTATCATTTCACCTTCAAAGTTATTTAATGATTGATAATCTGTTACCTTTTCTCCTTCAACTTTTATTCCACCTTGTTCGAAAAGTCTCTTTAACTCTGCTTTTGAAGCACATTTCTTTGTTTTTAATAATGTGTCTAATATATTATTTTCGAATTTGATTTTTTCAATATCTTCTGGAGCTTCTTGCTTTTGGAATGCTGTTTTAAAATGTTCTTCTGCTTGCTCAGCTTCTTCTTCATTATGATATAATCTTGCTATTTCTTTTGCAAGTTCCATCTTTATATTTCTTGGATTCTCTCCATTATTTAGTCTCTCTTCAATTTTTGCAACATCATCTGGATGTACATCTGTACATAAATTGTAATATTTTATTATCATACTATCTGGAATCTTCATTACTTTTTCATACATCGTATTTGCATCTTCATTTACACCAATGTAGTTCCCTAGGCTCTTGCTCATTTTTTCAACTCCATCAATTCCTTCAATTAAAGGCATGAAAAGTGTAATTTGAGGATCTTGTCCATAATCTTTTTGTATATTTCTTCCCATAAGTACATTGAATGTTTGGTCTGTTCCACCCATTTCTAAATCTGCTTGAATTGCGACAGAATCATATGCCTGCATTAATGGATAGAAAAACTCATGTACAGCTATTGGTTGATTATTTGTATATCTCTTCTGGAAATCGTCTCTTTCTAGTATTCTTGCTACAGTACATTTTGAGCAAAGATTGATAACATCTCTGAAATCCATTTTTCCTAACCATTCACTATTAAATCTAACTGTTGTCTTGCTTGGGTCTAATATCTTAAATATTTGTTTTTGATATGTTCTTGCATTCTCTTCTACTTGCTCTTTTGTAAGTTGTTTTCTTGTTTTAGACTTTCCTGTAGGGTCACCTATCATTCCTGTAAAGTCACCTATTATAATTATTACTTCATTTCCTAAATCTTGTAATTGTTTAATTTTTCTAAGTACAACAGCATGTCCTAAGTGAATATCTGGTGCAGATGGGTCTAAGCCTAATTTTATTCTTAGTGGTCTATGTTCTGCATCTACCTTTTTTAATTTTTCTCTAATTTCTTCAACATCTGTATGGTCAGCTGCACCCTTTAACATTATTTTTATTGTATTTTCTATATCCATCAAAATCTCTCCTAATTATAAATTTTACATTTTACTCCATTTATGAGTCTATTTTTTTCGTGTATATTATATGCATTTTGCAATGCTTTGTCAATCATACTATTTTTCATCAAAATATTGACTTTCTTCTTGTAATCCTTCAAAGTTAATCTGTCTTAATATTTCATATACTATTACGCATACAGAATTTGAAAGATTTAATGACCTTAATACTGGTCTCATTGGAATTCTTATTGTTTTATCTATATATTTTTGCAATAAATCTTCCGGTAGACCTTTGGTCTCTTTTCCAAATAACACAAAGACATCCTCATCTTTAAATTTACTATAATCTACATCTGTATAGCAATGTTTTGCCTTTGTTGTAGCCATAAACATGTTATGCTCCTCCGGCTTATATTTCTCTAAAAAAGCATCTAATGATGTATGTTCTTCAATCTCTAATTTGTCCCAATAATCTAATCCGGCTCTCTTTAGTTGTTTATCATCTATTTTAAAGCCTAATGGATAAACCAAATGTAGCTTTGCACCTGTTATAGCACAAGTTCTTGCAATGTTTCCTGTGTTTTGTGGTATCTCTGGTTCTACCATTACTATGTGTAATTTCATTTTTTCTTGTTCCTTCCTAATTTACATTATTTTTAATACTGCTTGAGGCACATACCTAGAAATATCTTTTCCATTATCAAATATTTCTTTTACAGTACTTGAGCTTATACCGCCAAGTGTTCCAGCTCTTACATATATCGTATCAAGCCCTGATATTTCTTCATTAATCTCTGCTATATTTTCCTCATAGTAGTAATCCATATCATCTCTTATTCCTCTTACTAAGAAATTACATCCATTGTCTTTGGCTGCATCAACTGATAGTCCTTCATATGTAATTACATCTACATTATCTATATTTTCATCTTTTAATGCCTGCTCTATAGCATTTTTCATTATTTCTTTATCATATCTTCTTGCCTTCTTATTGTTAATGCCTATTCCGATTACTAACTTATCAAATACATTTGAAGCAGTCTTTACAACATGCATATGTCCCATAGTAAATGGGTCAAAACTTCCAGCATAAAATCCTATATTCATTATTGTTCCTCCTTTAGATAATTTAATATCTGCTTTAAGGCCTTTTCTCTATGAGTTACTCCAAGTTCTTCTTCTGTAAGTTCATTCATAGTCTTATCAAATCCTTCTGGAATAAATATTGGCCCATATGTAAGCTTTCCAAGAGGCCCTGGGGTTCTAACTATTCTTCCTAGAGTTTCCCCTCTTGCAACATTTATTTTTCCATCTGGCATCATTAATGTAAGAACACATACAAATTTTGCAGTTCTATCTTCATCTTTAACATTTTCCATTTTTGAAAGTACCTTATTTATTGCAACAATCTGAGGAGCATGGTCACCTGCGTATCTTGCGCTATATACTCCTGGTTCTCCATTCAATGCATCAATGCAAAGTCCAGCATCATCTGTCATTATAATCTCATTTATATCATTTTTTTCACAATAAGCCTTGATGGCTTTTGCTTTTATAAGTGAATTTTCTTCAAATGTAGTTCCATTTTCATCAATTTCTTCGTTAAATCCAATATCTTTTAAAGATAAAATTTCAACATCAATATTCTTGTAGTCCAAATAATCCTTTACTTGAGCTATTTTAGCCTGATTTGAAGTTCCATATATAATTTTCATATTAAATCACAATCCTCTCTATAAATTTATTCACAGTACTTTTTATATAATCTCTTTAAATTGCTTTTAGTTATAGTTTTTTCAATGCCATTTATGCTTACTTGTGTAAAAACCTCTGTCACCATAGATTTATTTTTTTCATTAAGTGGCATATTGTCTTTACGCGAATTCCAATATTTTAATTGTGTGTCATTTCTCCACCTTTTGCCATTGTATACAATTCCAGCGGCTAAATTATCACATATCATCTCTACAATGTATTTATACGGAATTACTGGCATTGGATTTCTAGACATTGGGTCATACCAATATTCTGGATGATGTTTATTTCTTCCTTTATGGTGTAACCACGCTTTCGAATAGCCTTGTTTTCTCTTTGCAAATAAAATTGGACTCATGCTTCCATTATAGTATTTTACAGACTCCCAAAATTCTGTTGGAGAAAATTTTGATAAATCGTGTACTAATCCTCTCCAAGGTATTCCAGCTTTGCAACATAACTTGAATACTACCCATCTATGTCTTGTGACTAAATTAAAATGTTTTAACGTGTTGGTAAATATATTTCCTGTCATGTTTTGTTTCCTTTCTACTTTCATTTTTCTTACAATATCCTATCACAAATGGCTTAAAATCTCAACATTTTCTAAAAATAAACTTGCTAATTTTATATGGTTACTTTCTATGTCGTACTATATCTTTCGTTTCATGCTTATTATTGTATTTTTATGTAAAGTATGGTATAATATTTATGATGTCGCTTGACATTTATCGAATTATTCTGTCACTTCAAATCACACAAAGGAGAAAACGCAATATGATTGAAGAAAAGTATTTGGAACAACTCATGAAAATGCTTGAGGCACCTCAGCAGGATGAGGGTAATTTTTTTGGCTGCCAAATTATTGGTAAAGCTCTATCGTACCCAAGAAACATACCTAAAAAATTCCGCAATTACATCACATACGAGACTAATTTTATGTTTTACGATACATTTAATTTGCCTCACGATAAAAAACTCACAAAACAAGATTTTAGGCAAATGCAAGAAGAGCTTGCCAATCGTATTTTTGAGGAATTTTACTCCCCCACATACATCGTAGGCACGATTGGTGCATTCGAGTATTTCTCATTATTTCATGCGCTTAGATTGCTCCGAATCCCCCAATGGAAGATACCGGCATTAGGGCATCAGGGAAACTATGCCTATTACTTGGCATATGGACTATTCAGGTTAGATTACGGAACCAATGTCTTGCCTAAGGACGAATACTCAGTCTGCAACCAGTTTGACTGGGCAATTAAAGCAGCCACAGAGAAGATGACAGAAAAGTAATATCTTTGTAAAGATATTACACAGATTTAACTGATGGAAAAGAGTAAATGAAAGGATTACAAATCTGCATTTGCTCTTTTTCATTTTTTGTAAACTTGTATTATAGATTATTTTATGATATATAATAATATAAATTTAAGGAGGCATTATGTTTAAGTTACATTCAGAATACAAGCCTACTGGTGACCAGCCACAGGCAATTGAATATTTATCTAAAGGCATAGAAGAAGGAAAAAAATTTCAGACTTTGCTTGGTGTTACTGGCTCTGGTAAGACTTTTACTATGGCTAATATCATTCAAAAAGTACAGAAACCCACTCTTGTTTTGGCTCATAATAAGACATTAGCAGGACAACTTTACAGTGAATTTAAAGAGTTTTTCCCTGAAAATAATGTTGAGTATTTTGTTTCTTATTATGACTATTACCAACCAGAAGCATATATTCCATCTTCAGATACCTATATTGAGAAGGACTCTTCTGTTAATGATGAGATTGATAAACTACGTCATTCTGCAACAGCTGCATTATTTGAAACACGAGATGTTATTATTGTTGCATCTGTTTCATGTATTTATGGTTTGGGTGACCCCATTGACTATGAGCATATGACTGTTTCTTTAAGACCCGGCATGAAGATTGAAAGAGATGCTATGTTAAAGAAATTAATAAATATGCAATATTCCAGAAATGAACTAGATTTTAAACGTGGTACTTTTAGAGCAAAAGGAGACATTGTTGAAATATTCCCTTCTGATTATGGTGAAAGTGCTATTCGTGTTGAGTTCTGGGGAGATGAAGTTGAAAAGATTTCTGAGATTAATCCTTTAACAGGTAAAACCGTTGCAAGTAGAAACCATATTATGATATTTCCGAACTCTCATTATGTTACGACTTCTGATAAAATGGAGCATGCAATTACTACTATTGAAGAGGAAATGAAACAGCAAGTCGAATATTTCAAGTCACAAGGTAAATTAATTGAAGCTCAAAGAATAGAAGAACGTACTAATTTTGATATAGAAATGATGAAGGAAACTGGCTTTTGCCAAGGTATAGAAAACTATTCTAGACACATAAGTGGTCGTGAGCCAGGAAGTGCTCCATACACCCTATTCGATTATTTTCCAAAGGATTTTCTTTTGCTTATTGACGAATCTCATGCTACTATCCCTCAAGTTAGGGCTATGTATAATGGTGATAGAGCAAGAAAAGAATCTTTAGTAAAATATGGTTTTAGGTTACCTTCTGCATTTGACAATAGACCTCTGAAATTTGAAGAATTTGAGCAAAGAATTAACCAAGTAGTATTTGTTAGTGCAACTCCTGCAGAATACGAAAAAGAACATTCTAAAGATAATGTTGTAGAGCAAATCATCCGTCCAACAGGTCTACTTGACCCTGAAATTGAAGTAAAACCAATTGAAAACCAAATTGATGATTTGATTACCCAAATTCATAAAAGAGTCGAGAAAAATGAGAGAGTATTGGTTACTACTCTAACTAAAAAAATGGCTGAAGATTTAACCAGCTATTTAGCTGAACTTGATATTAAAGTTAGATACATGCACTCTGATATTAAGGCTTTAGAAAGAATGGATATTATTAGGTCATTGCGTCTTGGCGAGTTTGACGTGTTAGTTGGAATCAACCTTTTAAGAGAAGGATTAGATATACCTGAGGTCTCTTTAGTAGCAATATTAGATGCAGATAAAGAAGGGTTCCTTCGTTCTGAACGTTCTTTAATTCAAACTATTGGACGTGCTGCAAGAAATACAGATGGTAAAGTTATAATGTATGCCGATGAACTTACAGACTCTATGGATAAAGCCATATCTGAAACTAATAGAAGAAGAGCAATACAAATGAGATACAATAAAGAACATGGAATCATTCCTCAAACCATAAAAAAATCTGTTAGAGATACTATTCGAGCTAGCATTGTTGCAGAAGCATCTGAAAAATATGAAATTGATAAAGAATCTAGTGTTGAAGACATTATAAACAAGTTAACTGAGGAAATGCTTCAACACGCAGAAAAAATGGAGTTTGAAGAAGCAGCAAAATTAAGAGACCAAATAAAAGAATTAGAATCATCCTTGTAATTTTGCTTTTCTTTTATCTCTAATTTTTAGAATTCCATAAACTGCATAAAATGGTAAAAACATTTGTGCAATTTCCATAAATGCTGTAAAGTGCTTTCCTGTGAGCTTATAAATTATTGTAATTGGAGTTCCAGGAAAGTCTTTTGATATAAACATCAGGTTACTGTCAAATATTTTGTTTACAATCTGAGCCAAAATACATATTATTCCTATAAGTGTAGCAAAATAAACTGCATCACTTGCCACAACTTCTATATAATGAGTAATGTTTACAAGCAAGCCCAAATAAACCATTATTCCATGGTATAAAAAGCTATGCAAACTCACAATATGAAGTGCTGGATATGCTGGTAAAGAAGTAGTTGGTAATAAAATGAATACTATTCCCCCTATTATGCCTCCTGTTGCTAGGAATACATCTCCCATTCTTTTTATCTTACCTTTAGCAAAGCTACTTAAAGTACCCGCATATAATAAAATACTACAGTAATATAATGGAACATAATTATTTACATTTCTAGGATCCCCAGTACATAATTTAAATATGATTATGAAAATTTCCATAAACCATAGCATAATAGTACAGTTTTTTATAATTTTTTTAACCTCTTCTTTGCTACTTTTATATGTATTTTTTATTGCAATTGCTATACAAACAATAGTTACAGCAATAAGCCAAAAATGTTCCAAAGAAAAAATTCCACAAGGTTTATATTCTCCCGGTCTTGCAAATAACATTTAATCAAATCCCTTCTATATTTTTGCAATGTATTTTATAAAAAATAATTCAAATTTGTTATATATTACCAAACTTTTGTTTCTTTGTCAACCAAATTTTAATAATTTATCAAAATTTTTCCAAATGTCTAGACTTTTTTGTAATTTTTGTGTATTATTATATAGAAATAAATTTTGAACTAGAGAGGATGAATTAATAATGAAAAAATCTTTAAAAATATTAGTACTTAGCTTTATATGCCTTTTTGCTATTTCAAGCAGTTGTTGCTTAGCAGTTAACATAGATATGAACTTATCTGACAATGTTATTGACGCATCAAGCAATACAACAAGTTCAGTAACCTCTAATAGTACATCTAGTTATAGCAATTCAACAAATTCATCATTAAATTCTAATACTTTAGATGATGGCTATGATCAATTCGGTGATGAAGAATATTCTTCAAATACAACTTCAAACATGATGTATCAAAATACTTCAAAAACCGATGCAACAACAGGTAGCAATATTGCTGATAGATTACAAGCATTACCAGAATCTGAACTTGGTTTAACAAATATTCTAAATATATTATTGATTGCCGTTGGTGTCGTATTAATACTTTTAGCTATCGCAATTTTCATCAGATTAAAAAAATAAAATTCTAGAAACTCAAAAAGAGTTTCTTTTTTTGTCATTTTTTCCAATTTTTTGATGTATATTTTACTTTTATAATTTCATAATAATATTATTATTTTCAAAAAAGGAGGAAACTATGAAAAAGAAATTTTTGCTTATTTCTGCTTTATTAATCATGCTTTTGGCTATTGCTACATCTACTGTTCTCGCAAATAATGCATTAAATACAGTTGGAAACGTTGCTGAAGACGTAACTTCTGCGGCTGGTAATGTCTTAACAACTGGCGTAGATGCTGTTAGAAATACTGTTGATGACGTTGCTAATGGAACAATGAGAGCTAGCAACAATGTTGCTACTGGAATAACAAACATGGGTAATAATAATCGTTCTGGAAATGGTAACGCTGGTTATACTGCAACAAGAACAAATACAAACGCAACTTGGCTTGGAATGGATGCTACTATGTGGACATGGCTAATAATGGCTATACTTGGAGTAGCAATTGTTGCAATGATTTGGTTTTACGCAAAACAAGATAATACAGAGCAATCTGAGCAACATTACGAAGAATAATATTAAAAAATTATTTGCATTTAATTTTCTATGGCTTGCTTGTCTTTAAAACAATACTAGTTTCTATTTTTGTAAAATTGCATACATCGTGCTTTGTCGCAGAGCTCCGCTTCACTCAAAATGCACAATTAGATTTATTTTATAAAAATAGAAACTAGTTCCGCTTTTATAGTTCACTCAAAGATTGAAAGACTCTCCCCAATCATCACTTTTCATAAAATAATTTTACAGGGTGATCTTATCATAAGTTATTCATAACCTTTATATTTTCTAATTGCAATCCCATATTTAAAATGTTATAATTATATCAATTTTATGAAAGGAGTTTGCTATTTATGATTAAAAACATTGCAAAAAATCCTGTAGCAAGGCATAATTATATAATTACAGATACTTTAGAGGCTGGCATTGTTTTAACTGGAACAGAAATAAAATCTATCAGAAACGGAAAAGTTAATTTAAAGGATAGCTATGCTGGAATAAAAAACGGTGAAGCATACATATATTCAATGCATATCAGTCCATATGAACAAGGAAATATATTTAATAAAGACCCTTTACGTGACAGAAAATTACTTTTAAATAAAAGAGAAATATTCAGACTCTCTGGATTAATTAACCAAAAAGGATACACTCTTGTACCTATCTCTCTTTATTTTAAAAATAATATTGTTAAATTAGAGCTTGGCATTGGAAAAGGTAAAAAGTTATATGATAAACGTGAAGATTTAAAGAAAAAGGACTCGGAAATGTACATTAAGAAGCATATGAACGATTAATGTTCATATGCCTTTGTGCTTAATAATATTCATTTAACTTTTTCTTTATCGTTTATTCTCTTCATCTCTTCGACGATGTATTTGTCTATTCGTTGACTCTGTTTTAAAATTTTTTCATAGTCAGCTTCTTGTGCAATTAATGATTCAAGTTTCGCAGTATGCTTTAGTCTCTTTAAAGTCTGGTTCCTCATATTATTTACACTCCTTTTTCTTTATAATATCACATTATAATCAAAAAGTTTGTCGAAACCTGTCATTAAAATTAATTTTTTTATTTTTTTGTCATTTTATTTATTATTATCTATATTCTTGTAACTTGAACACATAGATTCATCTGGTTGTGTAGTTTGGCAACCTTGAACTGGTGTAACAATAATATGCTCTAATTCACATAATTGTCTTTGTCCATTGTTATATTTACATGATGTTACCGTGCAATTTATTGTTTGACTCTCTTTGTTAGTCTGCTTCATAATAGAAAACCTCCTTAAACATTTTCTATTATCATTACCCTTTTTTAGGCTTTTATTCATAACAAAATTTTGATTTATTCATATAAACGTATTTTCGTCAGTCCAAATAAAACTCAATAAAAACATTCTTCCTTTTCAATTACTACTTTAGAAAAAATATTTTACTAACTACCTTATTTCTTTTCTTGTTTTTTCAACTTTTTTCGGTTCATCAATAATCCTGTTTTCTTCCTTTTGCATACATTTTTCATTTATACATAATTTTTCAGGATTCTTAAAAGATAAATACCAATTCATTCCATTTTGTTGTTTCATTATATTTTCATTTCTTTCTTGCAGCTGTGCAAATGTTTGTGGCATAGGAACAATCATTGGCTCATTTGGCATCCAATTTACTGGTGCCATTTGATTATTGCAATCAGCCACTTGAAGAGCCCTTACAACTCTCAATATTTCTGGAATATTTCGCCCAATATTCATCGGATATACTAAAATTGTCCTTACTATTTGTTTATCATCAATTATAAACACATTTCTTACTGTTGCAGTGTTGTTCACAGTACTTGATATCATTCCATATTTTCTTGCAATTTCTCCATTTCTATCTGCAATAATTGGAAATGGAATTACAATTCCAGTCCTGCAGTAAATATCATATATCCACGCTAAGTGTGATGGATTGCTATCCACACTAAGACCTAATAAACATGTATTTAATCTTTCGAAATATGGATTAGCCTTAGCAAAAGCAATCATTTCTGTTGTACAAACTGGGGTAAAAGCCTTCAATTTGGGGATATTATATTAATCGACTAATTTCAGGTTTTAGCTCGAATTTCACACTTTTATCGTGATAAATCCATATTTTATCAATTAAACACTCTAAAATATATCTATTGGGCTCGTTAGATTTTAGAATATCATCAAAATATTCTATTGCTGTTTTTAATTTTTTTATTTTTTCTGTGTGTAAATCTTCTTGTTGTTGCTCTAATAATTTTTGTAATTGTTCTATGCGATTAGTTTTATCTTTTTCCAATTCTTTATATGTATTTTCAATCATTTCTCGTTGATACTCATTTGTAGTGTTAGTTAAATCTTTAATTTTTTGACTAATCAAAACTTTGTATTCAGCATTTAAGTTTTCTATTTCAAATTTGATTTTTTCTTTATTATTTGTTTTAGCATTAGTTTTTGTTTGGAGCTGTATTTTATTTATTTCATCTATGTATTTATTTTTAGTAAATTTTAAAAATTCTTTAAAATGTATAATTATGTCTGATTCTTTAATTTCATGGCATTTACATCTAGCTTTACCATAAGTTCTATATTGTGAACATTCATAGCCTTTTTGAGATTGTTTTCTAGTTATAGTTATGCCACTTACTCCAAAACCACAATCACCACATCTGCAAAGTCCTGAAAAGTAATAATTTCTTTTTCTTGTACTTGATGTACTTTTTGTATTTAGTTTTCTTTTTCTTATTTCTTGAGCTAAGTTAAATGTTTCTTTAGATATAATTGCTTCATGATGATTTTCAAATACAAAATGCTCTTCCTCTGGAAGCTTTATTGCTTTACCTCTTATGGATACAGTCTTTTTCTTATGAGTTCTAAGTGTGCCACAATATACATCATTCTCTAAAATATTTCTTATCATATATGTGGACCATAATTTTTGAACAGGATGTTTATATATTCTGCCTCTTTCCAAGTGTTTCATTTGATAGTAAACTGATGGAGTTGGATAATTATATTTACTATTTAGAATATCGCAAATTTTCTTTCTTCCAATTCCTTCTTCGGTATATAGCTTATATATCAATTCTATAACAGGTCGTAGCTCTTCATCAACATATAGTTTTGTTATATCTTCTGGATCTTTTATATATCCATAATAATTTCCCATAATTAATCTTCCTGTTTTTTGTTTAGAATACATGTGGTCTCTAGTTTTTCTTGAACAATCTTTAACATATCTTTCATTAAACCATGTCGTTATTCCAATAGTATCATCTCTATCATTTAAAACATCATAAGTTCCACCCATTTCAGAAACTAATATTAAATTCTTTTGAATATTCTTAAACTCATCTATTAAAACTAATACTCGTCCGTTATGTCTTCCAATTCTTGATAAATCTTTTGCTATGACTACATCAATTTTTCCTCCTTTTACTTTTTCAATCATTTTTGAAAATGCAGGTCTGTTAAAGGTATATCCCGAAACATTGTCATCTATGTAGAAGTCTGAGATAGTCCAATTACGAGAAATTGCATAGTCTTGAATAATTCTTTTCTGTTCTTCAATACTTGCATAGTTTTCTTTATCTTCATCTCTAGACAATCTACAATATCCGTACAACTGTCATTTTATCCTCCAAATCTCGCCTGATATTGTTTGTTTTCATGTTAGCATACATTTCTATTTAATCCCACTTGTTTCGTAATTATTTTTTCAAGAATCTCGGGATAATTCTCTTTTCCACTTACGAAAATAGCCACGCTATATTTTTCTTGTTTATACTTTTTAACTAAATCTTTTGTTTCTTTTTTCTGGAGTTCTTCTTCTGTCAAATAAATTTGAACATACTTCGTGCCTTGTATTTCTGTATTTGTAATTTGCATTACTTTTTAACTCCTTCATAACACTTCTAATAAATGTTATGCTAAAAATAGAATTGTTATCTCTTTTTATTTAAAATTACAATATAGAAATACAGTAAAACTTTTTCATATTTTTCAAATTTCATCACCTCACATTTCTATATATATGAAGCCAAAAATTTTATCAAATGTTGCATTTTTTTAAATTTTTTATTTTTTCAAACTTTTTTAAAGTTTGCCGGAACAGGGAGTCACCCTGAACTCCCATTTACGCCTAAAAGCGTGGCTTTTAGCGGGATACTTGAAAAATATAGAGGCGACATTTTGACGCCCCTATAAAATTATAGAACTATTATATAAATTGTAATTTGGCTCTTACTTATTCCAAGTCATTGTGTATTCTATTTCAGCTGTATCTTTGTCTATATTTTCGCTTGTAATTATAAAATCATTCTTTTTATAAAAATTGATAGCATTTATATTTTTCTTATATACACTTAATGTCAAATTATCTCTGTTTTCTTTTACTTTATTCAATAGAGATGTTCCTATTCCTTTACATTGATTATTTGTATCAATAAAAATTCCTTCAATATAATTCTCATTTATTCCTATAAATCCTACAATATTTTCTTTTAAAACATAAACATATATTTCTGCATTTGGTAAAATTTCTTTTACATAATTATAATTATTTTTCCAATATTCTTTTGATATAAATTTATGAGCTTTTATATTTTCATTTTTCCATATTTGCATTACAGGATTTATATCATTTTTTTCAAATTTTCTTATCATTTATTTCTCCTATAACTTGTATTACTTTTTATTAGTTATTTTATAAATAATTAAACCTATTAAAAAGCCAATACCAGAATCAACCAAATACCAAACTGCGTGAATTAAAGCTGAACTATTATAATAAATAAACACTGATGGTATAAACAATATAGATATAATTATTGGATAGATATATTTCCATTTTTCCTTTGAAATACTAGCAAATATTATAGCAAGTATAAAAGTTGATACCAAAATTAAGAATACCATTCCCATTATATCTGTTGGTCCTGCAAATAAAGGAAAAATGTAAAACATAAATAACTGTATCAATAATATTGTTATTTCCTTCCATATTTTTCTCATTTTAAATTCCTCCAATCATAACAAAAAATTACTATTTTTCCAACTAATTACTAAATTGTGTAATTTGCAATTATTTTTTACCTATCCTTGTCAAAAATCGTACTACAAATTAAATAGCTAAAATGAATAGATAAAATCCCAGCCATATAGCCAAACTTATTTACAGCCAATTGATAGTCCTACTAATAAGCCACTACTAAAATTTTCAAAACTGCTTGTCTCATTTCCAGTAAAAAATGTAAATGCTAAATATAATAAATTTCCTAAAACTATCAAAAATGTTCCTATTTTTAATTGATTCATTCAAATCATCTTCTATCTTCTATTATTTCTATATCCATTCCTTATATTTCTTTATATAAATTTTCTTTGCATAGCTTGCTACAATACAATATAAGAATGTGACTCCAAATATCATGAAAATATATTTTAATGCAATTGGTGCTAAGCCTATCGCAGTTCCTAGAGGCGTAAATGGTACTAAAATTCCTATTATAATTAACAGAATTGAAGATATATAAACAGCCTTATGTGCATTACTTTGTATAAATGGTGTTTTTGCCGTTCTTATAATGTGCATTCCTATTAAATTTGATACTATACTGTAAGTAAACCATATTGTTTGAAAGTGTGTAACATCTCTAACTGTGAAAACAAACCATAATAGTGAAAATACAACTATATCAAATAGTGAGCTTACAGGACCCATAAAAAACATAAACCTTTTTAAGCTTTTTATATTTAATTTTTTTGGCTTTTCAATCAATTCTTTATCTACATTGTCAAACGGAATTGTCATTTGACCAAAGTCATATAATAATCCTTCTACTAATAGTTGAATTGGTGTTTCAGGTAAAAATGGTAATACAATGCTTGCAATAATTACTGAAACTACTTCCCCAAAGTTGAAGCTTGTTGCCATTTTTATATATTTCATTAAATTTACATATGTTTTTCTTCCGTTCCATTACACCATCTAATAGTACATTAAGGTCTTTTTCAAGTAATATAATATCTGCAGTTTCTTTTGCTATATCAACTGCAGTATCAACAGAAATTCCAACATCGGAATTTGTTAACGCTGGACTATCGTTTATTCCATCTCCCATATATCCTACAACATTTCCATTTTGTTTTAAAACTCTAACAATCCTTGCTTTTTGTATTGGAGAAAGTTTCGCAAATATATTATTTCTTTTTAATAATCTTGATAGTGCTACATCTGATAATGTATCTATTTTATTTCCTGTTATGATTTTTTTAGAATATATTCCAGCTTTATTGCAAACGCATCTTGTAACTTCTACATTATCACCTGTAAGAACCATAACTCTTATTCCTGCATTGTTTAAGCCTTCTATTGCTTCTTTTGCACTTTCCTTTGGTGGATCTAGAAAACCAATAAAACCCAGTAAAGTCATGTCTTTTTCATCAGAACTATTAAAATCTTTTTTATTATTAGTTATAATTTTTTTACAAATGGCAACAACTCTAAAGCCTTCCTCATTTAAGTCTTTACAAATTTTTCTCATGTTTTCTATTTTTTCATTTGTAAGTTTTTCCGTTTGTCCCTTATATTCAAATGTTGTACAAATATTTAGAATTTCTTCAACAGCACCTTTGGTTATTAATTCATCTTTATTATCTATTTCTACTGCTACAGATAAACACCTACGAGAAAAGTCAAAAGGAATTTCATCTATTTTTTTATATTTTTTTAAACTATTTTCAATTCCAACAGTTTTAGCTTTAGCAACTACTGCCTCGTCTATATTGCTTTTTAGTCCTGCTTGCAAATATGCATTTAAAAAGGCATATTTTAAAATGTTGAAGTCTTCTTCTCCATTTACATTTAAGTATTTTTCTAGAACAATCTTGTCTTCTGTTAATGTTCCCGTCTTATCTGTGCAGAATATGTTCATTGCTCCAAAGTTCTGAATTGAATCTAGCTTCTTAACAATAGTCTTCTTTTTTGACATTCTCACAGCACCTTTAGATAAACTTGAAGATAAAATAACAGGTAGCAATAGTGGTGTTATGCAAATGGCTATTGCAACAGCAAAAGTAAATGCTAGAATAATATCATGTTTTTCCACATTTATTAAAAATACTATTGGAATCATAAAAATCATAATTCTAATTAATAATTTACTTATACTTTCAATTCCTTTTTGAAATGCTGTTTTTTCCTTTCCAGAAGTTACGGTATTTGCTATTTTCCCAAAATATGTTGAATCTCCAACTTTTATTACAACACCTTTTGCCGAACCAGATATAACATTTGTACCCATAAAACAAATATTATCAAAGTCTGATATGCTGTCTAATCCTTCTTGATTGTTTTCTAATTCAACGGTTTTCTTTATATTATCAGATTCTCCAGTTAATGAAGCCTGTCCTACATATAGGTCTTTTGATTCGATTATTCTTAAATCAGCTGGTATAATACTTCCAGCAGACAATAAAACAATGTCTCCTAAGGTTACATTTTTAACTGGTATATTTATTTCTTTGTTATCTCTAATAACTGTAGTAGTTGTTTCAACTATTTCCCTTAATTTTTCTGCTGCCTTATTAGATCTATATGACTCAAAAAAATCTAATAAAGTACTTGCAGTAACTAAAATTGCTATGACTATTATATTTGCATAGCTTGGTTCTATTGCTAAATATATATCTGTATATATTAAGATAATTGAAATACCTATTAAAATGCAGTTAAAAGGTGTTAGTAAACTTTGTAGTAAATAATTATACCACTTCTTAGGTTTAGCCTTTTTTGTTTCGTTAAGACCAAATTTCTTAATATTAATTTCAGCTTGTTTACTAGTAAGCCCCTTTTCATTTAAGTTATGCTTTTTTAAAAATTCATCTCTTTGTGTAGTACTGTCTTCTCCATACATTTTTAATACATCAACATTTTCTTTTGAATCACTCATATTTACACCTCTTTACAAAAAATATATAAGCTAAATATAATAAGCTTCCTAACATAATTAACAATATTCCTGTTTTTATTTTTTCATAATTATTCCTCCATTTCAACAAATTTCTATTTTTATAATTCATATAATACCACAAACTCATTTATCCTGTCAAAATTATCCATTGGATAATTTTGCAGGAACAGGGAGTTATACTAATCCCACTTAATAGCCTAAAAACGAGGTTTTTAGCGTATATGCAAATTTCCCCAAATTGTATGCTCATACGGGTGTAAAATCCCCTGGATGCGAAAACAATACTATCCATTTACCTTTATAATCATTTAAAGATATATTGCCCATTGTTGTCGTAGCACAAAATTCTGGTGCTATTTGACCTATTTTTACATTTCCATTCATCATTAATTCATAGTCCATAGAAAAAGCTCCTTTCATACTGTTGTATAATATGAAAAGAGTACTTATTTTGCTACATTTAAATTTATGATTATTTTTAGTTATAGAGTTTTATAAACAATAAAGAAACACAAAAATAATTTACCTTTGTGCTTCCTTTGTTATTAAACTCTTTTCCAGAACCAGTCTAAACTGTTATCTATGCTTTTTCTATTTTCAACTTTTGCTTGAATTTCATCCATCCATAGGTATGAAATAAAAGATAAAAATATAAATACAAAATCTACTAGTATACTTCTTGTCATTGCATAATGCATTTCTTCTGTAATATTTGATATTGTTCCCAATTCAACAGCATGACAAACAAGAATTATTAAAAATACAGATAACATTGTTGCTATAATTCCGCTTTTTTTTGTTTCTTTACTTAGTACTAATGCTAGTAGAAACACAACTAATGTTAATAACATTGTTGCTACATTAGTAAAATTAATAAATGGCATATGTTTTCCTCCTTTTATTTTAACTTTTGTTCTATTAATTTAGCCAAAGCCTCTGCTTTAGTTTTAATATAACCTTGATCCTCGCCTTCTATCATAACTCTAACAAGTGGTTCAGTACCAGAAGGTCTAATAAGCACTCTACCATTTCCAGAAAATTCTTTTTCTAGTTTTTCTATCTCAGATTTTATTTCTGGATCTTTATCAAAGTCGTATTTTTTTTCTGAGTTTACTTTTGCATTTATTAGCACTTGTGGATATATTCGAATTATATCACATAGTTTTGAAATAGCCAACCCTTTTTCTAACATTATTTTTATTAGCATTAAAGATGTTAAAATTCCATCTCCTGTTGGGTTATAATCTAATAGTATGATGTGTCCAGATTGTTCTCCACCTAAATTGTAGCCATTTGCAAGCATGTTTTCAAGAACATATCTATCTCCAACTTTTGTAGCTTCAAAATGAATATCATTGCTTTCTGCATATTTTCTTAATCCTAAATTACTCATTACTGTTGCCACAAGAGTATTTTTGTTAAGCTTGCCCTTTTCTTTCAAATAATTAGAAATCACTGCCATAATACGGTCACCATCTATAAGTTCACCTTTTTCATCAACGGCTAAGCATCTATCTCCATCTCCATCATAAGCAATTCCTAAATTGCATTTATGCTCAACAACAAATTTTTGTAATCCTTCAATATGTGTTGAACCACAATTATCATTTATGTTTATTCCATTTGGATGATTGTTTATTATGTAATGATTTATTCCTAACTTTGTGAATACTTTATCTGCAACAACTGATGTAGCTCCATTTGCTGTATCTATTGCTACTGTAAAATTTGCTTTATCTAAGTTTTCTAATTCTTCTTCAAAATTCTTTCTAAAGAAATACACATATTCCTCTAATAAATCTTCTCTATTTTCAGACACACCAATCTTATCACTAACTGCTGTTAATGCATCTAATTTACCAGAATCCATTACTTCTTCAATTTCTTCTTCTAATGTATCTGGAATTTTCATTCCTTTATTACTAAAATATTTAATTCCATTAAATTCAAAAGTATTGTGTGATGCAGAAATAACAACACTTGCATCTGCTTTATATCTTCTTGTTAAATACGCAACACCTGGTGTTGGTAAAACACCTAACAATTTAACATTTGCACCATAACTTAAAAAACCTGCTGTCATTGCCGCTTCTATTAGAGTACCAGATATTCTAGTATCCCTTCCTATAAAAATTGTTGGAGTATGGTCTGTGTGTTTTGAAAGCACATAAGCTCCAGCCTTTGCAACTCTGTACACTAATTCTGGTGTAAGCTCACTATTTGCAATTCTTCTAATACCATCTGTTCCAAAATATTTTCTCATATAAGTAAAATCTCCTTTGTCGTATAAAATATAGTTTTTCTTGGTATATTATATTTTTTATAAAAGAAAAAAGCAATAGTTTTTATAAAATATTTATTACTGTTACTACAAATTTTTATTATTGATATTTTTCCATTCATTTCTTTTCATTTCTAAAAGTTTAAAGTTACAACAAACTACTTTAAAAAAGTCAAAGTCAATATTATTCTTATTATTTAAAACATTTAATACTTTTTCCGCTTTATTTAATATTTCTTGTATTACATCATATTTTCTCAAAAAATATAGTTCTCTATACAAATAATATTTTGATTTGTCATTTTTAATATTCACTTTATGTACTACATCATCTATGACAGGTATCATATTATTTATTGTTAGCTGTGCAATTACTTCTTTTTTATTTTTAATATTTATTGTTAATTTTGGATTTCTCTTCTTAACTTTCGACGTAAAAGGTATACAATAGTCAGTTTTTTCTTTTGTTATTAATATTCCATAATATTTTCTATTTGACTTTTTTCTAACATTTTTATCATATTTACTCAAATATTCTAAATACATAGGATCAATCTCATATACGCTAAATTTTCCTTCCTTTATTCTCATATTTCACCTCTTTTCGCACAAAAATAGAGACTACAGCTAGTAGTTAATACTAGTTATAATCCCTATTTCATCATCCTTAATTCTCCTCTAAAGTGGGAGCTTACTCATCTTGAATTCTCCTCTAAGTGGGAGCTTACTCAATTGTTTTCTCCTGTATAGTCGGAGCTTACTCATCTTCTATAGCCTTAGTATAGCATGACTATGTGCAAGATGTCAATACAAAAAATTTATATTTTTCAATATATTTTATTCATTTTTTTACAAATTATTACATACATTTTTTCAAAATCCGCTTATTTTAAGTTTTCTTCTACACATTTCAAAGCTTCTGATATTACTTTATCCATATCATAATATTTATACATTCCAAGTCTTCCACCAAATATAACATTTTTGTCTTTACTTGCTAGGTCTGCATATTTCTGATATAGTTCATTATTTTTATCATTGTTTATTGGATAATATGCTTCTTTTTCTCTGTTCCAGGTATCTGGATACTCTCTTGTTATTATTGTTTTTGAAATTGTATCTTCTTGTCCTAGACTTTTTGCATATTCAAAATGTTTATGCTCTATAATTCTAGTATATGGAACTTCGTATTCAGTATAGTTTACAACTGCATTTCCTTGATAGTTTTGAATATTCAATTCTTCTTCTTCAAATCTCAAACTTCTATATTCAAGCTCTCCAAATTTATAATCATAATACTTATCTATTGGTCCTGTAAATACTATTTTCTCTGCAATATTATCAAGTTCTTGTTTATGTTCAAAATAGTCATAATTTAATTTTACTTCTATTCCATCAAGCATCTTTTCTATAATCTGAGTGTATCCTCCCATTGGGATTCCTTGATATTTATCATTAAAATAATTATTATCATATATGAACCTTACTGGTAAACGTTTTATTATAAAGCTAGGAAGCTCTGTACACTTTCTTCCCCATTGCTTTTCTGTATAGCCTTTTACAAGTTTTTCGTAAATAGTTTTTCCAACTAAAGAAATTGCCTGTTCTTCTAAATTTTTAGGTTCTGTAATTCCTGCTTCTTTCTTTTCTTGCTCGATTTTTGCCTGTGCTTCTTCTGGAGTTACTACTCCCCATAATTTATTAAATGTGTTCATATTAAATGGCATATTGTAAAGCTCGTTTTTATAACGTGCAACAGGTGAATTTGTGTATCTGTTAAATTCCGCAAATTGATTTATATAATCCCATACTTCTTTATTACTTGTATGAAAAATGTGTGCACCATATTTATGAACATTAATTCCGTCTTTATTTTCTGTATAGATGTTTCCTCCTATATGTGGACGTTTATCTATTACTAAAACTTTTTTTCCTCTTTTATTTGCCTCATAAGCAAATATTGAACCAAATAGGCCAGAGCCTACTATTAAATAATCGTATTTCATAATTTACCTCTTTATTTTTTAGAATACCTTGTCTGATATTTTTATTACAATAATATTATTTATAATTTTTATTGATCCATTATTAGGATATATTGGCATATTTTTAAATTCATCACTTTTAACAATACTATCATATTCATCTTTTGAACATATCTTTATTTTTACTCCTAAATATTTATCAAAAAATCTATAGTTTTGTAATATTCCATTGTAATTATTCCAAGTTTCATTATCATAACTTATAAATCCATTAGTTTTTTCCAGATTATTAGCTTTAAATTTTATTACATCACTAAATAACCATTTTTTAGTTGTAGAATAATCTTCTAAACTAGTAGCTTTACCATATATATCATTTGCAACTGTATAATAATTTCTAAATGTTTCTTGCCTGTTCATATATGTATAAGTATTTTGTATTATAAATGAGTTTGTTAATATTGTAATTAGTATTATGCATAAATATTTAATTATATTATTTATCGAATTATTCTTTAAGTTATTATATATTACTATCATCAATACTACTGATGTTATTATTCCTGGTCCAGTAACTAAGTTTACTGTAGTCGATGGTGCAATTAGATCCATTATGCTTACTACTATTGGAAAAGTTATAATTGCCAAAATTGTTAATACTATTCTTAATATCTTTTTGTTCCCTTTCATACTTACAAAATTCAGTATTAACCCAATTAATGATATCATAAATAATGCTGAGTTTATTTGCATTCTTTTATAATATGAATTTCTTATTATCTTGTTTGTAAAGAAGAAATTGTAAAAATCCCTATATGTTTGTATAATAGACTTTGGTAATGCTTTTATAGTATTTATACCTAAACTATCTGCACCTTTATAAGACGCTAAAGATAATCCTAATATTGCTAATATTACTTTTAAAATGAGATAATATATTATTATTCCAATTCCTATTGTAACAATATCTTTCAACACTTCTAATAAAATATCTTTAACATTTTTTTCTCTAAGAAATTGACTTATTGTATATATTACAAACAATCCTAGTATCACTCCTAAATAGGCCTGATACATTGAGCAAGTTATTATAGTATATAAACAAGCAATTAAATAATTTCATTTTTTATTTTCAGCTTTTTTTAAAAAGAATACTGTTAATGTTGATGTTAAAAATGCAAAAGCATATGCATCAGCACAATAGATAAAGAAATATGTTTCTGTAAATTGTGGAGCTACAGCTACAATTGCAGCAATAATTGCTAAAGCAGTTTTATTTTTTATTTCAAATATTCTTGATATTACAACAACTGCCAATGCAAGAAATATTAAAGATATAAATACTATAATAAATTTATTTACTAATCCATATCTCAATAAATTTATATATTTAATTCCAAATCTTCCTAACTTTATCTCCCAGTTCCCTGCTATATTAAAATCAGCTGATGATAAAGCATCTGGTGCTATTCCTTCTGTTATAAAAAAAGAGAAATTGTTTATTATTCCTAGTACTAAAACTACTAAAATTATAAATATATCATTTTTTGTTATATTCTTTTTTACCTTTAAAAATAACTCATTTGGTTCATCTATTTTCATAAATTTTCCTTTCTTCTTTTTATGGTACAGTTTTCTTCAATAATGGTAATTTTTTTATTATACTTACTATCACTAAACATATTATATATGTTGAAAATATGCCAATTGTTCTCCATTGCCATGAATATACATCTATACTAAGTATTTTTTGTTCATAATACATAACAATTTTATGTATTAAATAAATTCCAAAGCTGCAACCTGACATTTTTGTTATAAAGTTTCTTACTTTGCTATTTGTTATAATTTTTTCAAAATTTAAATTCTTTATTATAAGAAAAACTGCTGCTGTAAGTAATATTGCGTGCCAAGATGTATACCCCCAAGTTGTTTTTACAACGCTTCCAGCTTGTTTACTTAAATAAAATGTTGTTGCAAATCTATATATAAGTCCTATTATAGCTCCAGCATAAATTAGTATTCTATATTTTTTAGTTATATTTTGAGTTGATAATAAATATCCAAGTATTATAAATATTGCATACCCTCCCAGTTGAACAGTCAAATTGGTATTTAATTGTATTTTAAATAATTCTAATATATTAGGCAAGAAAGCATTAAATATAAAATATAATAAAACAACAAACCATAGTTGTTTTGTATATTCCTTTTTTGCTAATAATGATAATAATGGCATAGTAAGATATAGCCCTAATATTATAAACATAAAATAATATGTTGCCTCTTCTTTATTAGCAAAAAATGCGTTTATAAATTTAATTGGTATATTAATGCTTTGTATATTTATCCAACCTATATGTATCTTCCAAACAAACATTATAATTGCCCAAAAGATGAATGGAATTGCAACTTTAAGTAGTCTTTTTTTGAAAAAAGTCTTTGTATCATATTTTTCTCTATAATTCATTAAAGTTGCTCCAGAAAGCATACAGAATAATGGCACTGCGAAGTAACATATACATTCTATTACAAGACTTGTTGTCCACGCCGTAGAATTAGGTTTACCATGCACTATACTATTACAGTGCATGGCTATTACTGCAATTATTGCAATAATGTTTAAAATATCAAAATATATAACCCTATTGCTTTTTTTCTTAGATATTTCATTTTCCATTTAATTTCCCCTATTATTTTATTCTATTGCAATAGTTATAAATCATTGCAGCTGCTTCTGCTCTATTCGCTGTTCCCTGTGGATTTAGTTTTCCATTTGAACCATTTACTATTTTGTTGCCGACAGCCCAATTCATTCCTGTTTTTGCAAAACCTGATATTTTACCACTGTCTGAGAATTTACTATAATTAGCATTTGTCGCTTTATATTTCCCTTTGTATTTACAATAATTACTTAATATTACTGCTAGTTGTTCTCTTGTTATGTTGTCATTTGCTCCAAATTTTCCATTTGTATAACCATTTACAATTTTATTATTGCTTGCCCATAAAACTGCGCTGTAGTAATACATATTTTTATTTTGAACATCTGAGAATTTGCTTGTTCCTGTAACTTTTGGTTTTCCTTCCATATTATGTAATATTGTTACAAGCATTCCTCTTGTTAATTTAGAACTTGGACTAAATGTATTTCCGTTAAATCCAGACATTATTTTGTTACAGTAAGTATACTTTACAGCATTATAAAACCAGTCATTTTCATTTACATCATCAAATGGCAACTTAATAGTTACCTCATATGTTAGTTCCATTTCTCCGATTATTGCAGAAATAGTTACTTTTCCAGGTGTTATCCCCTTTACATTTCCATAATCATCTACTGTTGCTATTTTCTCATTTGAACTTTTCCATATTGCTGAATCAGCATTTAATTTAACTAATTGCAAACCATAAGAGCATTCATAGTTTTCTATAACATTATATTGGCTTTCTCCAATTTTTAATTCCATCGAAGATCTTTCTAAACGCAAATCTACATAATCAGCTTCTATATTTATTTTACTTGTAGCATTTTTATTTTCTGTTATAGTCGTTCCTTCTGCCTCGTTTTCTCCAAAACACTGTACCCAATAATTAACTCCATTGTAGTTAAAGCATCCAATACCAATGCTTTTGCTGTCTGATGATAATATGTTTGCTTTATGCCCTGAAGAGTTCATCCACATATTCATTACTTGTTCTGCTGTCCATGCTCCATATGCTATATTTTCTCTTGTCATCTTACTATTTGCAGTAAAGCAGTACGAACCATCTGGTCTTATATGATCCCAATATATTGAACTTTCAGCTGCTCTTTGCATTGCAGTTTCTAATAAAGATCTGTCCATTTTCAAGGCAGATAATCCATTATTTGCTCTTTCATTATTTACAATTGTTAATACTTCATTTGCCTTTTGGTAGTCAAAATAACCATCTATTTTTATTGTTGTGAGTACTCTATAAGAGCCATCTTCTAATTTTTCTAATTTCGTAGCTGAAATATCTAATGTTGTGTTATTGTTAAATGCAGAATTAGATATGTACCTTACTCCAGAAGGAATTTTTATATTATTTAAATTTGAACATTCATAAAAGCTTCCAGCATCGATTTTCTTCAAGTTCTTTGGAAGAGTTATATTGCTAAGTGACTTACAGCCATAAAATGCTCTATTATAAATTTCTTCTATGTTATCATTTAGTGTAACATTTTTTAGACTGGCACAACCATTAAACATATCATATGGAAGTACTTTAACTTTTGATTGAATATTAGCTGATATCAATTTTTGGCAGTCTGCGACAGGTCCATATCCCATTTCTGTTACTGTGCTTGGAATTGTTATTGATGTTATATTTGTTGATGAAAAAACATAATTGCCAAATTTTTTCACACTACTTGGTATTGTTATGCTTTCTACTTGTGCATACGAAAATGCAGAATCACATATTTCCTCCACTGTTGATGGAATTGTATACGCCTTTTCAGTTTTACCTTGTGGATATAACACTATTTTCTTTTTATCTTTACTAAATACTATTCCATTATTGCTTGAAAAATTTGTATTGTTAGCATCGACATTTATATTTTTTATCACACAATTTCCAAGAAAAGCGATACCACTAATATAATTTAACTTTTCAGGTAATGTTATTTTTGTAATATTTGTCTGATAAAATACGTAATCATATATTTTTTCAACATTTTTTCCAAATTTTAAAGTTGATAAATTTGAACATTCTGCAAAAGCACGTGGTTTTATTACTTTTACACTATCTGGTATCGTTACACTATTTAAATACTTATTTCCTCGAAATGAGTCACTACCAATATACGAAACTTGCTTTCCATCTATTGTTGATGGAATATTTAAATTACTAGCACTACCATTGTATTTAGTAATCTCAATAGTTCCATCATCTCGTACATCATATGTATAATCACCATTACTATTGGCTAATGATTTTGGTAAAATATTAAATACTGTTGTTACTAGTGTTATTACAAAAAGTGTTACAATTATTTTATTTATTACATTCTTCATTCTTATTTCCTTTTATTTTTCATAATAATTTTAGATTTTACTATAACTCAGATTATTTTATCTTTATACAATAATTATAAATCATTGCAGCTGCTTCTGCTCTTGTTGCAGTTCCTTGTGGATTTAGTTTTCCATTTGAACCATTTACTATTTTGTTGCCGACAGCCCAATTCATTCCTGTTTTTGCAAAACCTGATATTTTACCACTGTCTGAGAATTTACTATAATTAGCATTTGTCGCTTTATATTTCCCTTTGTATTTACAATAATTACTTAATATTACTGCTAGTTGTTCTCTTGTTATGTTGTCATTTGCTCCAAATTTTCCATTTGTATAACCATTTACAATTTTATTATTGCTTGCCCATAAAACTGCGCTGTAGTAATACATATTTTTATTTTGAACATCTGAGAATTTGCTTGTTCCTGTAACTTTTGGTTTTCCTTCCATATTATGTAATATTGTTACAAGCATTCCTCTTGTTAATTTAGAGCTTGGTGAATATGTTGTTTCTGTTGTTCCAGACATATATCTATTATCTTTCATATATTTTACTGCATTATAATACCAATCAGATTGTTTTACATCAGAAAATAGTTTTGTGCTTTGAAGTTTTGTCATTACAATTATTCCATAACCTTTTTCTGTTACTGTTCTGTCTACATATGTAGTATTTGTCATTTCTTCATAATTTATATTAACCACTACACCAAGTGTATGTGTTAATAAACAATCCAAAACAGCTTTAGGATCCATTTTAACATTCATTTCTAGTGGTGTTAAAAATACTTCACCATCAATATTATTGTTGCCTTTTATATAGAAGTTTTTAGAACTTATAATTATAAATGTATTTTTGCCTGCTGTTCCCACATTATCCATAGTTACTGTATCTGTTTTTGCATCATAGCTAAATTTATTTTTTAGTCTTTCTGGTATTTGTAATTGTGCTGGATATGTATTATTGTCGTTTGCTTCAACAGTGTCTATTTCTATAAATTTTCCTTCTTTAGTGATAGCATAGTTTTTAGTTTCTTCGCTATCTGCAACATAGTTAATATCTTTTGGAGTTATAACTACCTTACTTGTTCTAACAGGTGTAGTATCTGAAGATTTTGTGTAACATTCAAAAATAAGCTCTTTTTCAAGTTCTTGTATTCCAGCTCCAATCTCCCAGTAATCACCACTTTTTAATGCAAATTCCAAATAAAAAGTATAAGAATCGTCTGCATTTTGCTTTATGTAATTAAATCCATCTTTTCCTAATAATAAATCAGAGTTATCTGTTAGCAAACGCACCTTATTTATGCTCTTTGGCATTGAAATCTTAAGTGGTAAATATAAAAAGTTCTTTCCATTTGCTATTTTTTCTAATTGTGCATAATATTTACTTGAACTATCTATTTCCCCTGTACCGTTTTTGAATTCTTTTACAATAGATTCCAAGTCACATTTTGGTGAAGCAATAAATAACTTGTCTTCTTCACCTTCTAGCATTTGATATTGTTTTAATTTGTTTATTGGAATTATGCTACCTGGCAATTCAGCTGGTGTTACACTTGCAGTATCCATCTTTTCTACCGCTTCTGTCTTATTTGCACCAATAACTTTAGGTACATCTGCATTTACAACATTTGCAATAGTTATTATTAATAATAGTATTAATACCATTGTAATAATTTTTTTGTTTTTCATAAGTATTCCCCCCTCATATTTATATAATTTTTTATAAAAAATCAAATTTTGATATACTCAAAATTATAGTTTTTCAATTTTACTGACTCCATTATATTACTAATAGAGTTAATTGTTCAATAGTTTAATATATATAATTTTTTATTTTTCTCTTCCTGTTAACTTTTTGTATAACTTCCATACAAATTTATAAAATGAAAAGCCAAATATTGTACTATATAATGCAATTCTGTCTCTCTTTTTTATTCTTTTATCCTTTAATGCTTTTTTTCTATTTTGCTTAATATATTCCATAAGCTTTTTTTGTTCTTCTGGATACTTATCTTTGCAATTAGCAAGCTGAGAAAGTGTTGCTAGATAAGCATACATTAACCTTCTGTCTGCAGCCTTTTCTAGATCTGGGTATTTATTTTTTACATAATCACACATTTCTTGCGTAGAATCTATTAATTGCATTTTTTTAGGAGAGAAGCCCTTGGTTGTAATTGAATTATCTCTAATTATATAATAGTATTTGCTTTCTGAACCTAATACAATTTTTTTGCACTCGTCAATTAATAAATATGTTGTTGCTGCATCTTCAAATATTCTTCCCTTTGGGTACTTTACATTATCAAATAACTCTTTTTTGTACATTTTAGCCCAAGCAGATAAGTCTATTCCCTCATCATATAATATTTTTTCTAATGTTGTTTTTGGATCTAATACTAAATGTTCTCCTGTTTCTTTTTCTATTCTTGTTCCATTTGTATATAAAACTGTATGAGAACAAATAGACATTTCAGCGTTGTTTTCTTTTATTAATTGATATAGAAATTGAACATAATCTTTTTCAACATAGTCATCAGAATCGATTAGTGTTATATATTTACCTTTTGCAATTTCTATTCCAGCATTTCTTGCATCAGATAAGCCACCATTGCTTTTATGAATTACTACTATTCTTTTATCTTTTACTGCATATTCGTCACATATTTGGGGCGAATTATCTTTTGAACCATCATCTACAAGTATTATTTCTAAATTTTTGTATGTTTGGTTTATTACAGATTTCAAACATTTTTCTAAATATTTTTCTACATTGTATATTGGTAAAATTACACTTATCAACTCTTCTTCCATTTATATTCCTTCCTTAGTTTGGTAGAAAAAGAATTTAAATTTTGTATTTGTCAAAATATAATTCTTTTTCTTTCCAATTTACTTTTCTTTAATAAATCTCATCGGCTCTCAAAAAATTTAATTTATTTTATCTTAGTACAATAATTATAAATCATTGAAGCTGCTTCTGCTCTACTTGCTGTTCCTTGTGGATCTATTCTTGTTCCGTTGTCTTTTCCGCTTATTATGCCTTTTGCTATTGCCCATTGCACTGATGTTTTTGCATATCCACTTGTTTTGCCTGAATCTTTGTATTTGCTTATGTCTGCAGTTTGACTTACATTTTTGCCTTTATATTTTGCATAGTTTCTTAACATTACTGCTAGTTGTTCTCTTGTGATATTGTCTTCTGGTCCAAATTTTCCATTTGAGTATCCATTTACTATTCCTTTTGATGTTGCCCATTTTATTGCATTATAATAATATTTTCCACTTGTTACATCTGCAAATTCTTTTGCATTTGTTACTTTTGGTTCGCCTTCCATTCTCCATAGTATTGTTACAAGCATGCCTCTTGAAAATTTTGCATTTGGTCTAAATTCTGTTTCTGTTGCACCTTTTATTATTCCTTTTTCGTAACAATATTTTACAGAGTTATAATACCAATCTTGCTCATTTACATCTTTAAATGGTAGAACCACTGTTAAAATTAATTCTGCAGTTTTGTCTCCGACTTGAGCAGTTATTTTTGTTGTACCGCAAGAAACAGACTTTATAAGTCCATTCTGGTCAACAGTTGCAATGCTCTCATTCTCAGAACGCCATACTGGCTCCCCAATATCATCTGGACTTTGTGGATTATATATTAATTGTGCTTGATAATTCATTCCATATTCTATTTGAACATTATTTTCACAGAATTCTATACTTCTAAGTTCATTTGTTACTTTTATTGTAGCCATTGCAAGAACTCCAGCTGTTGAACTCTCTAAATATAAGGTTGTTTCTCCTTTACTAACTCCTTTTACAACAACAGAATAGCTATAATTATGATAGCTTCCAATTGATATTCCTCCTTTCCCACTTGTTTGAATGGTTGCAATTTTAGAGTTTTCAGTTCTCCATACCGCATCAACATATCTAATATTTGATACCTGCAATTCTATTGTTTCTTCCACATTAACTTCAAAATCACTTGCTGCCCAGCTGACATTTAGCATCATTGATATTAATACAGTAATTAACGCCATTGCTAAAATTTTAATTTTCTTCATAAAAATATCCCCCTTTTATTATTTTATCTTTATACAATAATTGTAAATCATTGCAGCCGCTTCTGCTCTACTTGCTGTTCCTTGCGGATCTATTCTTGTTCCGTTGTCTTTTCCGCTTATTATGCCTTTTGCTATTGCCCATTGCACTGATGTTTTTGCATATCCACTTGTTTTGCCTGAATCTTTGTATTTGCTTATGTCTGCAGTTTGACTTACATTTTTGCCTTTATATTTTGCATAGTTTCTTAACATTACTGCTAGTTGTTCTCTTGTGATATTGTCTTCTGGTCCAAATTTTCCATTTGAGTATCCATTTACTATTCCTTTTGATGTTGCCCATTTTATTGCATTATAATAATATTTTCCACTTGTTACATCTGCAAATTCTTTTGCATTTGTTACTTTTGGTTCGCCTTCCATTCTCCATAGTATTGTTACAAGCATGCCTCTTGAAAATTTTGCATTTGGTCTAAATTCTGTTTCTGTTGCACCTTTTATTATTCCTTTTTGGTATGTGTATTTTATAGAACTGTAATACCAGTCATTTGTCCCCACATCATTAAATGGCAATTCTGTACTTTGCGGTACTTTATATGTATCTTTCTTTTTATTAACTGGTGTTAAAAATGCCTCTGACATATATCCAATTACACCATTGTAATCTACCTTTGCCCAACCGTTTATATTGGATTCTAGTACAGATACTAGAGAATCTCTTGGTACAGACATTATGTTTTCATAATTTGTCTCTCTTCCGCCTGGTCCATTTCTTAAATATACTCCGCTCCAATTTGAGCTTACGTAATATAAGTTTCCTTCCATATTGCTTGGCAATTTTACATACGTTGGCATATTTTTGTATATTGGTATAATAAAAGTAAGTTCATTGTCTAGCCAATTGTTTTGTACATAATTTTCATATAACATTTCTGCTTGAAAAGTCGGGTCTTGTACATTTGTCATATATTGATGTGTATATAATTCATTAAATGATTTTCCAACAACATCAAATTTGAAAGTGTATTTTGTGTTTTGTCCTTGTTTTAAATATGAATTTGCCATCTTTTTTGCCCCTTCTACTAGAGCTTTGTATGGCGTGTTCCAGCCTTCTTCTTTTGCATATTTTAGAGCAGTTTTTTTATTGTTATCTCCATCATTTGCTCCATAATTAAAGAAATTGTATGTATTTGGATACTCACTGTCCGTTCCTGAAATCATATCTGGAAGTTCTGTTCCATTTCCTATTTCTTGAAATATTTTTACTATTATGCTGTAAGCACTTTCTCCAGAAGCTTTTGCTGCATCATAAATCATTTGAGAGTATTTAATTTCATCACTACTATAACCTTGTAAATATGTTCCAGCTACTGCTTTTTCTATGTTTGCTATGCTAACTGTATTACTGTTTGATAAATCTAAAAACTCAAATATCGTTACCTCTGTTAAAAAGTTTCTTGGATCTAAATAATAATTAACTATGTCTTCAGATGCACAATAATAGTTTTTATCTCCTTCTCCGTTACAACTATCATACCAGCTATCTGGATATCTTGTATTACTGCTTTTTACTATTGTATTTTTCATATGAATATTTTCATTTTTTACAAGCTCGTCCCATTCTATGTTTGTATAAAAAGCTTTGAATTTCCAGTTTGTATGTCCATTTTGTACTAATTTATTTAGTAATATTCTGTAGCTTTCTGGAAACGAATTAATACCATTATTTTGCGGATTTATAATTGTTTGATTATACTCTGTTTCTGCAAAGGTTTTTATACTACAAAATATAGTGCTTAGAATTGATATTATTAATATACTTACAATAACCTTTTTCATAGTTATCCCATCCCCTCTATATCATAAAATATCCTTAATAAGAATTTGCACCAAGAAAAATTAACTTGTCTATAAAAAATTTTGATTCTTTTTGGCATTTTTATTTTTTCATTTTTTTATTTACTGCTTTCATAATATATTGCATACTATTTTTGTTTATTAATAATGCATAAATTACTACCATAATTAATGTTATAACAGATAGTGCTGTGTTCCTTACATAATATGTTATTACTGTTATTGCTGTAACTATAATAAATGAGAATACTAGTTTTTTTGGTACAGATAATTTTACATATTTTCTTGAATCTATTATTCTATATACAAACATTGCAAAATAAGAAACAGCTGTTGAAATTGATGCTGCATATAGTCCAATAAAGTTTACAAGTGAGATATTTACTACTAAATTTATTATTGCCGCAAAGATAGACGTTTTTGCAATTTCTTTAGTCAACTTTTTAGCCACATAAATTGAACCTAAGAAACTTACTAATATATTGAACATTGTTGCAATCATTAATATTGGAATTTGATAATATGCTTCTCCAAATTTTTCATTTATTAATATATTAAATACAAATGGCATTACAGCAATTATTCCAATACAAACTGTTCCAAAGAATCTTATCGTAAATCCAAATATCTCACTAAAGAAATTGTCTCTATCTTCTGATTCAATATTTAAAGCAGCAGATTCTGTCCAAGTTAAATTGAATACACTATATAATGTTGATACAACTCCAGAGAATTTGTTAGCTGCAGAATATATGCCATTTTGTGCTATTCCTAATATAGTAGATATTATCATTCTGTCTGATGCATTAACAATCCACCAAGAAAGCATATTAGGTACAAGTGGTACTGAATATTTTAACATTTGCTTTAGAATTTGATGGTCTTTTTTCTTAAATGATATGTATTCTCCTAATTTTTTTGAGAAGAATATATATGAAGCACAAGTTATGTTTCCAATTAGGGTTGCGGATAGTATTCCATAAGCTCCCCACTTGAATACAACTATGAATAACACATTTAATATTACAGAAACGGCTCCTGATAGGAAACTACCAATTGCATATTTTGTGTTATCTCCTAGTCCTCTACTTATTTGTAAGAATATATTTGAGAACATTGTTGCTACAAGGTTAACTGCTAAAAAGTATTTATAGTCATTATGTATCCAATTACTTGCAATTATAAATACAAATGAATAAATAATTGTTTGAAAAATTGTAAATATAACTGTATTGCTTATTATGCTTTTTTCATTTTCTTTGTTTCCTCTTGAATCTAATAAATATCTAAATACTCCTTGCTCTATTTGTAATGTTACCACTGGCATAAATAGACTTACCAATGTGTTTAGTAAATCTACTACTCCATATTCTTCTGTAGATAATATGTATGTATATAGTGGTAGTAACAAAAATGTAATTAATTGTGTACATATTTTTCCTAGAGATACAATTGCAGTATTTTTTATTAATTGTTTTTCTTTATTCATTTTTTAGTTGCATTACTCCTTTTGTTAAAATCATGTTTATATTCAATTTTTTAGTACTTTGTCTAATTTTTCAAAATGTTTTTGTGCGTCTTTTATTTGGAATTCACAATCTTGTTTATAAGTCATATTTTCTTTGCTTATTTCTTCTGCATTGAAAGAATCTAATTTTCTTATATCTAATATTTTCCCCTTAAAGTTCATATCTTCCAAAATATTTTTTGTCTTATCACTATACATCATTGGAATTACAGCCTTTTTTAGTAACATTCCTAGAATGTTTGCATGGAACCTTCCTCCAACTATTATTTGAGAATTAGCAAGTTCTTCTAATGCTTCTTTAATGTTTCCTTTATAATAATATTTTGATATATGCTGTTTTGTTTCTTTGTCACATTTACTAATTATTTTCTCTATTGCTTGTTCGTCTCCCTCATTTTTACAAAAAGACATATAGCATATTTCGTAACCTTGATTAATAAAATATTTTGTCATATCTATAATTGTTTTTTCATATATGCTCGTATAACTATCGTTCATCTTTCTTTTGCAAGATATTATTGAAAATACAACTCTTCTATTGTTAGTACTTTTTATATTAGTTGTATCTAGCGAAAATACAATGTCTGAAGCATATCTTACATTTTTTAAGTCTTTAAATAACTCATATGAATAACTTTCTCTAAAGCATACATCTTGTGCATCTGCAAAAAATTTATGTGCAGCATTGAAATATTCTTTTGTTTTATATGGTCCAAAGTTTGCGCCTAATATGTAATAAGGATTTTTTCCAAGTGAAAATTTAGGTATTTTATTTTGTGTTTCCATATACATACTTCCGCCTATAACAACATTTATGTCGCATTTGTTTGCAATTATTTGTTTCATTTGTAATTTTCTAATTGCTTTAATAATTATTTCATTTGATATAATATGAACATTTTTATTTGTTGTTTTATATGAACTAGACAATAAATAATATTCTTGATTTGGATATCTATTTTGTAATATTTCAAAAAATAAATCGTCTCCTAAATTATTTTCTAAATATGCATTTACAAAGATTTTCATTTAGTAATTTCCTCTCTTTTGATACTTCTTTTGCTTAATTTCAAGTTTAATTTATTGTATAAAAACATAAATATCATTTTTTTATTATAATATAATTTTTTAACAAATTTTAAATTTGGTATTTCATTATTTTTTATGTTATCAAACATTATTCTAATTTCTGGTCTATCTAGCTTACTTACAAATTCTTTGTTGATATTGTGCTTAATATTATTTTCCGATATGTAATTTCTTAAATGTATAAAATACATATTTACAATTTCAGAAATAATCATATTATTGTTTTTTTCTGATATAGCCATCATTTTTTTGTATACATTTTCTGTTCTTTTAAGTCTATCTTCTATTGGTTCTCTAAATGCTCTATTTAAACCAGTTTTTTTAGATACATAGTAATACAATGGCTCATTTATTACAGCTATCTTGGTATTTATATATTTTATATAGTCTAGATTAAAAAGTAAGTCTTCCCCTTTGGTAACGTTTTCATCAAATAAAATGTTATTTTCTTTTATTATATTTGCGTAATATATTTTGTTCCATACGAGGTTTAATAATTGTCTACCATATAAAGTTATGAAATCATCTTTCGTAATCTCTATTATCTCATTTTCTGTTTTCTTTTCATCATATTTTTGTGGTTTTATTTTGTTTACGTCTAGATATTCAAAATAATAAGAACATACCTTTAGATTATAGCTTTCTATATTTTCCATCATTCGGCTTATATAATTGTTTTTTAAGTAGTCATCCGAATCGACAAACATTATATATTTTCCTGTTGCTATGTTTATCCCAATGTTTCTTGTTTTCGATGGTCCACCATAAATTCCATTTTCTAGTTTTATATTATTATATTGTTCTACAAATTTTTTACAAATTTGTTCTGATGAATCCTGCGAATTGTCATTTATTAATATAATTTCATCTTGTTCATTTATTTGTGAAATTATGCTGTTTAAGCACTTTTCTAAGTATTTTTCCACATTATGAACTGGTATGATTATACTTATTCTTTTCACTGTTATCTCCTATTATTTTTTCAAAGTTTTCTTTATTGTATTTTTTAATTTTTGTGGCATTACCTGTTTTATAATGTCTTTTGGATTAATTCTAAAGTGTAAATTTTCCTTTGTATATTCTTTATACTGTTTATTATCTATTGAATTGTAAACAGTTTTTCTTATAGCTGGAAATGGAGTTGGTCTTTTTAAATTTAAATTTCGTTTTGTTACACTTTCTATACTCGTTTCTTCTGCAATTATATCTTGTTGTATGTCTTCAAATATTTTTTGTCCTTTTCTTGAATTTACAATAACTGCAGACACACCCTTTTTAATATCTATTTTACTATTTGTTTCTTCTATTCCCCAAAAATCTGCTATTGTGATATCTCCAACTCTATTTAAATTGGCATATTTACAGTCATAACAGCATCTTCTATATGTGTTTCCTGCTAAGAAAGATTTATAATATGAATCAAAACAAGATGCTTTTTTTGTTACTTTATTATTTTGATATTTGATTCTTAAGTTTAGTCCCCAACCTTTTTCTGTTTTGTCTCTAAAGTCGAATTGGTCTATTTTACTGTTTTCCTTTGCTTCTAACGAATTTTTATACTTTTCAAATAATTTTTGACTTGGCACTCCGTGGCATACAATATCAATTGTATATAGATTTTCATAGTCTTTTCCTAGGTATTGTTTTAATCCAGCAATCTGGCAAGGTGTACCAGAAAATAATACTTTTCTACCAGAAATAAGGTCATTCTTTGTCTGTTCAAAAGTATCTGCTGTATCACCTTGAACATATTTTGAACCTTGAAGTAGTTTTAGTTCTTCTATATTTTCCACTCTTATATGATTAACTTTTAAGTTTTGGTCGTATGCAGCTCCATAAACTACTCCATCTTGACTAATTATGTTTTTAGCAAAAGCAATAAACATTCCTCCAGAAGAACTAATTTTTAGATCTTCCTCATTTTTATTTTGTGTTGCATATGCTTTTTGTTCTATTCCTTCTATCTCCAATTTATTAATTTGAGGACATCTCTTTAAACATAAACCGCAAGATATACATTTTTCTTCATTTACAACAGGTTCTATAAAACCTTCTTTATTTTCTTTCATTTCTATTGCATTTACAGGACATATTTTTTCACAGCATCTGCAGCCAGCACAAATAATGTATTTATTTATATTATTGATGTTTTTTTTTAATGGCTCTATTGCATTTTTTAGGTCTTTTTTTGATTCTTCTCTTTCATTTTCTAGTATTTTATTAGCATTTTCAAAGTCTATTTCTTTGTTTAAAAAACTGTAATCATTGTTATCTCTTAATATTCTATCTTCTAGTCCTACTAATTTTAATATACTTTCTATTCTAGTTGCAGTTTTTCCTGGTAAAATGTCAACAAATTGTTTGTTAAATATTAAAGAAAATACTGTGCCATGGAATGAATCTGTTATTATATATTTAGCATTTTTTATGTATGTTACAAATTGTCCAGGTGTTGGTAAATGAATAAATTTTCCTGGTTTTAATCCATAATATAATGATGGATGAATTCTATATACAGGCAATTTAGTGTGTTTTTTTAAATTTTTAATGTAATTTTCCATTTCTTTATTATGGTGTAATTGATATATTAAAATATATTCTTTGCCATCTAATTTTGTAGGTTCACAGATCTTATTCCATTCTTCACTTTCTAATAATAGCGTTGGATCCACAACTTGTTTTACATTAGTAAATCCTTTTTTTCTAATTATCTTTTCTGCTGAGTCTTCTCTTACTAAAATTGTTTCATATTTTTTTAAAAGATTCTCTAAATTATTATCTAAATTTGTTGGAAGTTTATCTACTCCAAAGCTTGCAGCATATGCTATACATTTTTTATTTTCTGGAACAAAATCTAAAAAATATGTTGCATCATATTCTTCTGAACCAATCTTGCCCCAAATTTGGTCGCTACCTGTACAATATATATCTGCTTCTGGTAAATTTTCTTTTAGCTCTTTAGAAGAATGATACTCAACTTCTGTTTGTTTTAAGTATTTATTTCTATATTCAGTAAATTTATTATTCATTTTTGTAACATTTGGTCTTTGAACTATGCAATAAATAGCTTTCTTTATTTTTCCTTTTAAACCAGATGTTTTGCCATTATAGTTTGTATTAACAGATTTAGCATTTGTTTCTTCTTCTTTTATGTAATTTATTACTTCTGAGTCATATCCCATTTTTTCTAAGGCTTTTTGCATACTGTATGTTTGTAATATAGAGCCATAGTTTGGTACTGAGTGTCTTGTAATAAAATCTATTTTCATAATTGTTCTCCTATTTTATAGATATATTTTTGTTTATTATTGTTTTATATGGTAATACTTGATTAGTATTTTTCATAATATTTGTTCTTGTAAAAACTACTGCAAAACCTAAAACAAATGTAAATATAACATAATTTTTTAGATTTTTTTGTAACTTTTGTAAATTTACCTTGCCTTTTATTCTTTGTTTTAGGTCTTCAATTATTTTTTTACTTGGTATTACACTTATGTAATATGGAACTGAAATAATTTGGAATACTTCAAAATATAATGCTATTCTTATAAATAACATATGACAGGCACCAAGAGCCATCATAATTAATGACACTGCTTGAACATTTAAGAATAAAATATCTTCTTTTTTTACATTGTCTAATGCCTTATTTTTTCTGTATATATAGTACATAAAGATGTAAACTAATACATTTTCAATTATATATAACTCAGATACATCTCCTTTAGCAAATTTGCCGGTTAGATACACATTAAATCTTGTATTTTGAACGCATAGTTTTACTATTTGCATTAGATTCTCATTTAATATTAATATTATTGCAGTAACAGGAATAACCCATTTCCAATCTGCTAACATTTTTTTATCAAGTAACATTAATGCTAGCATTATAAATGCCGTACTATGCATTAATCCAGCTAGAATTACAAATATAGCATATAAAAAATATTTCTTTTTATCTAGCAAAAATGGATATGCTACTACAATTAAACTAACAGCTAGATATTGTCTAACAATATTTAGTGAATCAAAAAAGAAACCACCTAAAAAGAAGATTAAAATACTTAATATTGGATATTTAGACTTAGTAATAATTGTATACATAATAAGTCCTACTGTGATTGCAGAAGTAACAATAAATAATGCTGTTGATTCTTGTGAGAATAATAAACATATTCTAATTATTGTCTTAAATCCAATCTCCATATTTTTTACATCTATACCATTTTCAATTCTATGGTAATCAAAATTATATCTTCTTAAATAGTCGGTTCCTAAATCGTATCTTAAAGCAGACACTAGAAAAAAAGGTAAGAATGTCATTATATAACAACAACATTTTTGCCATTTTTTCTTTGCTTTAGTGGATACATACATAAATAGTATTGAAATTATTAACATTATTATATAGATAATCATATCTCTTCCCTTTTAAAAACTCTTTTCGTATTTTTTTCCTGTAAACTTAGCTTTTAAAAAGCTTGTTCCTTTTTTTAGCCAATTCACATTTTGCATATCCATTACTTTTACTTCTTCATACTTTATTTTATTCTTGTTTACCCAAACATCTAGTAATAGTTCAGATATTCTTCCATAAAATCTTGCATGAAAACTATCATACTTACTCGCGTCAGTTCTTTTTTCTAACTCAAATAATATGTCAAAAAGCCATGTGCAATATTCATCTAATATTTCTTTTTTCATAATAAACATGTTAAACATATGTGCCGATGTTCTTTTATGTAATTTATCAAATTCTCCTAAATATTCTGGACATTTTTCTTCTATTATCCTTCTTGTCTCATCCAGTGGCTCTATATACATTGTATGTTCATAATGAGAATACAAGTTTTCTATATAATACTTTCTTTTCTTAGGAAGTATTATATCTGTTTTTTTAAGTAACTCTTCTGTTTCATTTTGTGTTAATACTATCTTAAATTTTTCATTTTCTTCTTTTGGTATTTTCTTTTTATTTGTAAAATATCTTCTATAATGAACCAATCCAATATTTTCTGCCTCTAAGTTTTTCCAAGCCCAATATAAACCTGTTAATTCACAAAAATATGGGTTTTTTAGAGATATATTATTTCCAGTATTATCTTGCGTATATTCTTCTATTTTTGTTTTTCCTTCTGCACCAACTTGTACTGGAAAATACATTTGATCTTCTGGCATCTGATATTTTTTATGCGTTGCCACTATTATTTTTATATTTTTCACTGTTTTCTCCTATAGCATTCAATTATATTTACTGTATTTTTATACAGCTCCCTCTTTTTTGAATATTTTTAAAAATGTTTTTAATATTATTTTTAAATCCATTACTATGCCTCTACGTTCTATATAGTAGGTATCCATATATGCACGTTCTTCAAAATCAACATCATTTCTACCATTTACCTGCCAATATCCCGTAATACCTGGTTTTACTTTTGTAATTGAATTATAATAATACTCCCCAAGATCTTCTTTTTCTCTATATAAATATGGTCGTGGGCCCACTAAGCTCATCTCTCCCTTTAAAATATTTACAAATTGAGGAAATTCATCTAGACTTGTTTTTCTTAATATATTTCCCAATTTTGTTATTCTTGGATCATGTTTTAATTTTTTATATTTCTTATATTCTTTTTTTGCTTCAGGATTTTCTTCTAAATATCTATATAATTTTTCATCTGCTTCCATTACCATTGTTCTAAACTTGTACATTCTGAATTGTTTTCCATTTTTTCCTATTCTTATTTGTTCAAAAAATAATGGGCCATCATTTTCATGTAAACATATTCTTATAAACCAAACAACCGCAATTAATGGTACTAATAAAATAGTTCCCAAAATACCCGCAATTATATCTACTATTTTCTTCATTATTAAATATGATAAATTGTTATTTACTCTTATTTCTTTGTCTTTACTTGGTCTATAGTTTTCTTGCTCATTTTGATTGATAATGATTACATCTTCTACTGCAACATTTTCTAACTCTTCTTTCACCGCCAAGTTGCTTTTACTCATGGCAAAACATTCCCTTCTATCTTATTGTTTATACTTTTGTTCTTACATATTAATGTTTTAGAACCTATTTTTATTTAAAAACTTATTTCGAATATCCTGTTTTCTTCACTATTGCAGCACTCATTTCTTTTACTGTATCTGATGCCTCATAATCTTCTTGTTCAAATGCTTCTTTATGTAATCTTTCTACATTGCTTTGTAATGTTACAGGTACTCCATACCATCTGTCCAATGTTATTCCTTTTGTATCGTATGGCCAACCAATGCTTTCCGTTACCTTAAATGAAGCTAATTTTGGAATTAGTCCCCATATTTCTGATGTAGATATGTTTGTTCTTATTTTTGGTAGAATTGTGTCTGCAAAGCTATTTAATTGGCCTACATTAAGTGTTTTTGCTTTGCTTAGCATTGCTTCTACAACAGTTCTCATTCTTTCTGTTCTCTTATAGTCTCCACCAGTGGTGTATCTAACTCTTGTATATGAAACTGCTTGCACCCCATCTAATTTCTGCCTGCCAGAATGTGTTATATGTGATGATTTAACTCCAGAACTTTCAGAAGTTGCATCTATATAGTCGTTTACATATTTAATTTCTGATTCGTCTATATCTATGTATACTCCACCCAAACTATCAACAGCAGCTATTACTGCATCAAAGTTTACTGTCACAAATTCTGTTATATTTAAATCCATTGCTTCGTTTAATGATTTTAGCGTATTTTGAGCACCACCATATGAATAAGCATGTGTTATTTTATCTAATCTTTTGGTTCCATTTTCCATTACATATACATAAGTATCTCTATATACAGAAATCAACTTTATTTCGTTTGTTTCTTGATTTATACTAGCAATCATCATACAGTCACTTCTGTTTCCTAGTCCATAATCATCTGCTCTACTATCAATTCCAAGTAGGGCTATGTTTCTGTATCCTTTTAATTCTTGTTTTGTTTCTTCGCTAATTCCTACTGCTGTTGTATCAATGTTTTCTTTTTGCATTTTGCCTATTTTTCCATTTACAAATGTATATCCAGCAACACCAAGTCCAACAATTATTATTACAAGAACGAGTAATATAATCAAAAATATCTTTAATCCTTTATTCATTTTCTTTTTCTTTCTCATATTATTTTCTTCTTCTCTTTCCTTGTTTCTTTCATATGCACCATATTTATAACTTTCTGAACTTATATTTTCTTCTTTTCCCGAATTATCGGCCATTCGTTTTCCTTTTGTTGACATTTTATTTCTTTCCTCCTTAAAGGTTGTTTATATACTATATAAAAACTAATTTTCATTTTTGTTTCCCGCATGGTATCACTATTATAATATCAATTTTACAATAAAAGTTCAATACTTTTTATTATATTTATGCACTTTTTTCGACTTTTTTTTGATACTTCTTTTTATCTTTATTTTTCAGATTTTACGTTAACTCTAAGTGTTTTTAGATTTTCTTTTTTATATTATTCTCAAAAATTAACAAAAAAACTTCTCATGATATTTCTACCACGAGAAGTTTTTTATCCTAATATATTTATTTCTTTTTCTAGTTGTCTTAAAAAATATCTCTTGTTTGATTTAAATTTTGCTGGAGTAAAGCGTTTTGCTTGTTTTATTAACAAGTCTATCTTATCAAAATCTTCTAAAGCTAATATATAGCCCTCAGCTGTAAAATTATCTAATATTTGTAATTGATGGTCATTTACGTGCTCACCATACTGTTTTAGTCTTGCTGCAGCTATTATTTTTTTACCTTTTTTTAATGCTGTAAGTATAGTTCCAACTCCGGCATGGCATATTATTAAATCTGCCCTATCTATGCACTCTTCGAATTTTCTAACAGACATGTAGTCTATTATTTTCATATTTTTAGATTCATATTTTGTACTTCCAGCTTGTACTATTATTTCCTCTTTTTTGCTTATTTTTCCCTCATCTATTTTTTTCTGCAAAGCATCTAATAGTCTAGGAAATTTTTTATCTTGAGTTCCCAATATTACGAATATCATTAGTAAATCCACCCCCAACATACAGATTTTGGATATACTTTATGCATTTCTTCCCATTGTACTACAAATGTGTCTGCAATTGGATAAACTAGCCTTCCAGCAACTGTTCCAGATGTTCTATTTGCAAAGGTTTCTATAAATATTACTTTGCTTCCAAATAATTTGGCAATATAACACATTGGCACTGCCGTATGTGTACCAGTAGTTACAACTACTTCTGGTTGATATCTAAAGAAATAATACAAGCTTATGAAGCAATTTGCTATAAATTTAAATATATATATGAATGGATATTTTTTTGTTCCATATATTAAAAAGCTTATTTTATCTTTGTATTCTTCTTTAAAACTGTCATCTACCTTAGTTTTTTCTGTAACTATATGATAGTCAAATTTTTTGAATAATGGTTTTATTTGCATTAATTCATTTAAATGTCCGCCAGTACTTGCAATAAACATTACTTTCCTTTTTAATCCGGTTTCCTCATTTTTTTCTGCTAATTGTTTTGGTTTATTCGAATTTCTATTTTTTATTTTCTCTACAATCCATACTATTATCATTACTAATAGTATTCCAAACGTTGCACCAACTGTATCTAAACATACATCTGTAAATTCTCCGCTTCTTCCTGGCACAAATAGCTGATGGAATTCATCTGTGCATGCATAAAAGAAACATAGCATTACGCTTGCATCAAATTTATATTCTTTACAGCCTTTAAATGTTTGTGCACAACACATTACAAGCGTTCCTAACAATAAATAAATTGAAAAATGTGCAACTTTTCTTATTATGGGATGTATTGTATTTATTAGTGTATCTGTATTAACTTCTGGATTATCTTGCCATATTATGCTTACTATAAATTTTGTAACTCCCACGCTTGTTCTAGAAGACTCTGTTGATTGCTCTGACGAAAACCTAAATATTGTACAGCATACAATCACAATGCAAATCATTAATAAATATCTAATTATATGTTTTAAAATATTTTTATTCATTTACTATTCCCTTCTCAATGCAAAATCATTTTAATTTGGCTGGAAATATTATTTACAAAGCAACGACACATACGGTATTATATGTCAACTATTTGTAAATAATATTTGACGTAGCCAAAATTGTAATCATTTTTCAACCGTCCAATTACATTTTATTTGGTACTTTTATTCCTAATAAATTTAGTCCTTTTTCTAGGACTGTTTTTACCATATATGTTAAGTACAAACGTGCATCCTTAATTTCTTTTTCTTGGTCTAATATATGGCAATTGTTATAAAAACTACTGTATTGTTCAGCAAGTGTTACTAAATATCTTGCAAGTATAGAAGGTTCTTCTTTTTCTGTTACATTGTTTAGAGTTTGGTTAAAGTTATACAATGTTGTGATTATATTCTTAGAATCTTCATCATTTAGTTTAGATACATCTACATCTTGTATATTTGGAATGTATCCGGCTTTTTCTAATAAACTCTTCGTACGTACACAGATATATTGTACATATGGTCCTGTTTCTCCATTGAAGTTAAGCATTATATCCCAGTCGAATATCTCATCTTTTATTCTATTGTTCGATAAATCGTTGAATATTACTGCTCCAACGCCTACCATTTTTGCAACTTCTTCTTTATTTTCCAAGTTTGGATTTTTTTCTTCTATTATCTTTTTGCTCTTTTCGATTGCCTCGTTCAATAGGTCTTCGAGCTTAATTATATTTCCTTCCCTTGTAGACATTTTTCCTGTTTTTAATTGAACCATTCCAAACGGAACATGTTTTAATCCATTTGTATATTTTTCGTCTATTCCAAGGTATTTAGCTGTTGCAAATACTTGTTTAAAATGTAAAGCTTGCTCGTATGAAGTTAAATACAATGCTTTATCAAAATCGTATGTTCTTGCCCTATAAAGTATTGCAGCCAAGTCTCTTGTTGCATATGTACTAGAACCATTAGATTTTATTATTAAGCATGGAGGCATGTTGTATTCATCAAGTTTTACAACTTTTGCACCTTCAGACTCTTCAAGTTTTCCCGCATTTTCAAGTATATCAACTACCTCTGGCATCTTATCTGAATAAAACGCTTCACCATTTAAAGAGTCAAATTTTGAGCCTAGCATATCATAAATTTTTTGAAATTCTTTTAGGCTTAAATCTCTAAACTTTTGCCATAAATCGACACAATATTTATCTCCGTCTTCTAACTTTTTAAAGTTATTTCTACAGGCTTCTAAAACACTCTCGTCTTCTTTGCATAAATTATTTATTCTTACATAAATTTCTGTAAGTGAATCTATCGGCTTTTCTTCTATGTTATATTCTTCGCCCCAAAGTTTATATCCTTCTATAAGCTTTCCAAACTGAGTACCATAATCTCCTAAATGGTTAATTCCAGTAACATTATATCCTAAATATTTATATATGTTGTACAAAGCTCCCCCAATAACAGTAGAGCGCAAATGTCCTATGTGGAAAGGCTTTGCAATATTTGGAGATGAATAATCTATTACAACATTTTTAGAATTTTCTTGGGTTTCACTTCCACATTTATCTTGCATTTTATTAAAGTTCTTTATAACTTCTTCTGCTATTTTATTTTGATTTAATTTGAAGTTTAAAAAGCCATTCACAGCATTCACTTCGCTAATTTCGTCTACATTATTCGCATTAATTTGCTCTCTAATACTTTCCTGCAAATCATTTGCAATCATCACAGGTGATTTTCTAAGCTCTTTTGCTAAAATAAAGCATGGAAAAGCAAAATCTCCATTGTTTGTATCTTTTGGCACTTCAATATTTGTTATTATCTTATCTTTTTCAATATTTGTTGCTTTAGCTATTTGTTCAGCTATAATCTCCTTAAAATCCTTCACTTCTATTTCTCCTTTTCACCCAATAGGGACGCCCCTTTTTGGGCGAAATATTTTAATTTATATTTTTTATCTTAACTTCGCCTGCTTGGGAATACCCTTTTGAGAGCAAAATATTAATCTATTATTTTCAATCTCATCTTCGCCCCAAAAGGGGCGTCCCTATTGGGCGAAGTTTTAGTCTCCTAGGCAAATTCCTATATCTCTGGCTGTTTTTACCAAGTCGTCATCCATTGTCACTTTACGTAGGTTACTTTCTGGTGTATTTCCAGATACAGCACCAATCTCTTTATTGTTTCCTACAACGTCTTCTAGTGTTGCATAATCTAGTCTTCCGTTTTTCATAACTGCAATTGTTCCAAATTTTCCTTCCATTGCAAGTTCCATTGCTTTTGCTCCATATTTTGTAGATAGAACTCTATCAAATGCAGTTGGGGTTCCACCTCTTTGCATATATCCTAAAACAGTGCATCTAGCTTCAAATCCAGTAAGTTCTTCTAGTTGCTTTGCAACTTTTTGTCCAGCTCCTCCTAATTTGTTATTATCAACGCCTTTTCCGTTGTTTCTAACTCCTTCCACTGTTATTGTTCCTCCCTTTGGAACTGCGCCTTCTGCAACAACTACAATGCTAAATTGTTTTCCAACTTTTGATCTTTGTTGAATTTTTCTTACTGCTGAATTTATATCATATGGTATTTCTGGTATTAAAGCTATATCAGCCCCTCCAGCTATTGCAGACTCTAATGCAATCCAGCCGGCATATCTTCCCATAACTTCAAGAACCATTATTCTATGATGTGTTTCTCCTGTGGTATGTAACCTATCTAACGCTTCTGCTGCAACAGATACAGCTGTATTATATCCAAATGTGATATCTGTACATGCAACATCATTATCTATTGTCTTCGGAACGCCTATAACATTGATTCCCTTCAAGCTGAAGTCCCTTGCAGACTTTTGAGTTCCATCTCCTCCGAGTGTAAATACGCAATCAAATCCATCATCTTTTACATTTTGAACACATTTATCTGATAAATCTTGGTATTCAATCTCTCCATTTGGAAGTACTACCTTATAATTAAATACATTTGCATTTGTAGATGAACCAATTATAGATCCACCTTTTGGCAAAATTCCTGATGCATTACTGCTTTCGCTTGTACTTAATCTTACAAAATCGTTATTAAGTAATCCTCTATAACCATCTATAAATCCATAACATTCTATATTGTTTTTCTCTGCTGTTTTTATAATTGCTCTAATAACGGCATTAAATCCTGAAACATCTCCACCATTTGCTAGTATTGCAACTTTTTTCAACATATTTTTATTCCTCCAATTTTCTTAAGTTTTTCTATATTTATTCTTTACACATTATAGCAAATTAAACAAAAAAGTCAATTAAAATAGCGTCATTTGACTCTTTTTATATATAGTTTGCGGAGAGCAATTTGCCCTCCGCTTTTTGCAATTTGATTGTAAGTTATTCGTTTTCGAGACCCAACAGTATTGAGCATTCAACAACTGCCTGAGCATATGCTCTTCTGTTTGGAACAAAAAATCTTCCGTCCACTTCCTTGGTAGAAAGATTTTTCAGAACTCTTGTAGCACGCTCATAGTTATTCATGAGCTTCAGCTCAAAAGAGAACTGATTCCTTTCGTCGAAACAAACTTCCAACTTTCTTTGCATACATATTCCTCCTTTGGAACATTATGTTAATAATTTTAACATATTCCGTGACACATTGCAATATTTTACTCATATTCTCTTGAATCCATATCAACTTTTTTTCCCAATTCAGCAATAAATTCTTGTTGTAGTTCCTCCAATCCCTTTAATTCATTTGCAGTAAGTTCTGGATTAACATCATTATCCTTAATTATCTTTTTAGCATTTTCAATTCTTACTAAATAAGCAGTAGGATTTGCTAGTAAGGCTTCTCTTTGTAGTTTTCTTTCTGTAATTATTGCTTCTTTAAAGTTTTGGTATTTATTAGTTTTACTTGTAGTTGAATATTTTAGTATTGGTGGTCTATTTATGTTTTCCCCTCTAACGTAAACATTTATTACATCGCACAATCCCATTTTTTGCATTTGTCCAATTTCTCCAACAAAAGAATTATGTAGCTCTAGATGTTTTGCTCTACTTGTACTTCCTCTTGGTGGCAAACCCGCAAGAAGCATTGCAGCCTCTCTTTCATAGCAGGACAATCTACTTTCTAGTAAATCTGTAGCAATAGCATTTATTTCTGTTCCATATCCATTCTCTCTAAATGTTCTTACTTGCCTATAATCTGACTCTCCCTTGTTAAAAACAGCTTCTTTTATAACGGTTATTCTGCTCTTCATTAATTCTCCATATATTAATGGTTCAGCAGGCCTTACAAACTCACTTCTTGTTATTTTGTATACATTATCAGGCAACTCACTAAATATCAATTCATCATAATAAGGATGATATTCTGCTATCTTATCAGAATCGATTACATATGCTCTTACTCCATCTTCTTTTAATTCATTCTTTTTATGTCTTATTACAGACGTTTTTCCTCCTCCTTGTCCTGAAACAATATAAATTACTTTTGGATTTTCCGATACTGTTGAAGAGGCAAACGCATCTGTTAATACTCTGGTTATTCCCAACTTAAAATCGTTTGTACTTATTGACATTTTTATTTTCCTTTCTTTACTTCGTCTAAATATATATTATAAACCTTTTCAATTGTTTCTTCATCTAAATTATATATTTTTTCTCTTTCTTCAACTAATGTTTTTAAAGTTTCTTTAGCCGTATCAGCATCAACATCTTTGTTACTTTTTAATAAACTAACTATTTTCTTTTGTATTATTTCTAACGCAATTTCAACTTTTAACTCGTCCATACCTTCTCCATTCTTATGTTTTTCATACTTTTCAAATATAATTTACTATATAATAGCTGCTGAAATATGGAAAACTGAAGCATTATTTCCTAGTATTTTTTGAGTTTCTTTTAATATTTTGTGATCATCGTCTAGCAAAATTTCATAATTGTATTTGTTTAATTTTTCTTTCATTTTCTCAGCTTTTATTGTATCTCTATTTTCTTTATTATACTCACCTAATTCTTTTGTTACTATAATCCACTTATCTTCATCTATAAAATTAACATACTTATTTAACCAAATCTTCTTTTCTTCTGTAATACTTCTGTCTCTTGATAGAGTTAAAATATATACATCAACATTTGGAATTTCATTTATTTTTCTTAATATATCTATAACATAATTAACTGGCTCTAGCATTTGATAATTGTCTGCCATATTTTTATTTACATCTGATTCTGGATATACATCATATACTGTAATAGTTCCATCCATATCTACAAACATTGCAACTTTTTTATTTTCACTAGCTATTTTCTTAATTTTTTCAAAAAATTTACTCATATCTTCTTGTTTCCTTTCTTTTAGATATGTATTCTATTTTATAACAAAAATGTTTAAAAATCAATATTTATAATAAAATTTGTCGTTTTATGTCTTATATTATGTTCACTTTTTTTATGGCATTTTTTACATTTTTTAGATATCTACATAGTTGTGGATAATGTGGATAACTTTGTGGATAACCTATTTTCTAAGCTTTCATTTCAAAGTTATCCACACATATTATTGTTAATCAATTTATGGAAACGTATATTTTTCGCAGTACAATTTATTATGTATATATTCTAAACATTGTTTTGACGAACTTTTTTTCTTATGCTTTTAAAATCTTATCGTTATATTAATTTAATTATACACAATGTTTTTATTTAATCCAATATTGCTTACATTTTCTTGTCTTTTTCGGCAAATTATGTTGACAATAATGAATTATCAGTTTATAATCATTTCATAGCCAATTCGGCTTTGTACGAACATTGACAATTATATTAAGAAAAGGAGTTTTTATGATTACTCGGCAAAAAGTTCTGTTAGTTACAAAAGCGCCATCTGTTGCAAAATTCGTTGCCAGATTTGAGGCAGTAAAAACAATCAGTGATGTTTCCCAAATTTTTGAAGTTTGGGAAAACAATAAAACACCACTGATTTTGGGTACAGCAGTTGCCGATTGCCCTATTATTTATTTGCCCGAAAATGGCTTTGCTGACGACAAGGCTTTTATTGAATTCTGTCACGAAAGAGGCTTCGAGTGTGGCGAATACCAGACTGGTATCAAATATGATGCCAACCAAGAGCGTTGCATCCTCTGTGAATTGGCTTCCCTCAAAGGAATGCCCACTTCTCTTGAGACCTACAACAAAACAGTAGATCGCGAGGTAGATTGCATCATTTATAGTTCGCCTCGGTTCTATGTGACCAGCGAGCTAGGGGCTCTGAAACAGGGCTATCTTATGATCGTTCCCAAACAGCACGTTCTGAGTGTCGCACAATTCTATCCCGCTCTCATGATTGAATATAACCAGGTCTGCAAAGACCTCGAATATGTTCTGAAAGGAGCATACCCTGAGGCATCAGGTGTTACCTTTATGGAACACGGCAGTGGTCCTAGCGGTATCACATCTCACAAGAAGTCTATCGTCCACGCTCACACTCATGTGGTCACAGACTTCCAGCTCAGTGGCCATCACAAGCGCATGGTAAAACTTGAGCCGATTGATGATATCACTTTGGCAAACAAAACTCACTATTTCTCCTATCAGGAAGGTAGTGATGGTCAGTTGATGATTTGCATGGACAACAACGTCTATGTTCAGCGTCAATTTCCCCGTCAGGTGATGGCTGAAGATCTCAAGTTGGCTCCTGGCCAGTACAACTGGCGAAAGGTTGGCTTCGAGGAAAACGTTCACGCGACACTCTTCCACGTCTTCAATTATTTGAAGAACGCTGAGCTGCCCAAACGGATTGCAGATCGCACTCGTGGCTTTGTGCTTGGTTACGCCAAACGTGAAGAACACGAAGAGTAATCCCCTTTTCCCTAGCACGCGTCAAACTTTAAGGCAAGTAGAGTAATTTAAAATAAAATTACTCTGCTTGCCTTTTTTCGTTGCAATAATTGGAAAAATATATTATAATTTATACATAGAAACGGAGGTATATCAACATATGAGTAATGAAATTGTATTACCAAATTACGAACATTGTATTTTAAATACTATAACATCTATTTTAAAATACTATAATGTTGAAACAAAACATAAATCTTTAGAAAGCTTAGATAAACTACTAGAAAAAAAATATAAGAATGTAGTTTTTATTGTTTTAGATGGAATGGGAGAACACATTCTTAACAATTTATCTAATAACGGATATTTCTTCAATAAGAAAATTGACTGTGTAACATCAGTATATCCATCAACAACAACAGCCGCACTTACAACATACTATGCTGGCAAACCACCTTATGAGACAGGATGGATTGCATGGTCTCAATATTTTAAAGAGTATGGTAGAGCCATAGATATGTTATCTCACAAGGAGTCTTACAAGGGTGAAGATATAATAAAAGGAGCAAGCATAAATGTTTTTGATGGTGTAGTAAAATATACACCAATATTTGAACAAATTGAAAAAGCTTCTCCAAATGTAAAAGCATTCGAAATAAATCCAACATACTCAGATAAAAGAGCAAAAAGAAGCATTAGAGCAAATAATTTAGATGAACTAATCGATTCTATTGAAACACTTTGTGACACATCTTCTGAAAACTTTATATTTGCTTATTCAGATAATCCAGATGGATTATTACATAAATTTGGAGCTTCTTCTGATGAAGCAAAAGAATTTATACATGAAGCAGAACATAAAATAGCAGAAATGTGCAGTAAAATGTCAGATGATACAATAGTAATCATCTCTGCAGACCACGGTCATAAAGATATAGAAAAAGCATATACATTGCTAGATTATCCAGAAATCTTAGAATGTTTAACAATGCCAGCTTCTCTTGAATCTAGAGCATTAACTTTTAATGTTAAAGAAAATATGAGAAAAGAATTTGAAGAAAGATTTAACAAAGTTTTCAAAGATGAATTCTGGTTAATGACAACAGAAGAATTTTTAAGCAAAAACTTCTTAGGTTTTGGAGATAAACACCCAAAAATAGACGATTTTCTAGGAAACTATGTAGCATTATCAACAGCCGGAAGTATTATAAGACTAGAAACATTTTTAGCAGAAGGGAAAAAAGTTAAGAAGTCAACTCACTGCGGGCTTACACCAGATGAAATGGAAGTACCAGTAATAGCTATAACAAAATAGCATGAATTATAAAAAGATAAAAAGAGACTGATTCCAATTCAGCCTCTTTATTTATGTATTTTCTTATATCCTTGCTGTCTACCATGTTTTTGCCAGACCAAAATCATGCAAATTTGCTGTATGTATAAATATCATTTTATAGATATCGCAATAATCAGCATTATCTGTAACACAATTATTACTGGTATTCCAATAAAGAATCTTGGCTTCTTTGTTTTATGGTGAAAAGTATACATTCCTGCAATTGCCCCTATGCTCCCACCGATTAAAGCTAAGGTTAATAGTGTAGATTCTTTTATTCTCCATCTATCTTTTTCTGCTTTTTTCTTGTCTATAAACATAGCCAAAAATGCAATTGTATTTATTATTAATAAATATATTATTATATTTTTTAATGTAAAAATATTAGTTAATTCTACCATTCCTAATCTCCATACAGTATAATTTTGCCCAATAGGGACGCCCCTTTGGGGGCGAAATTATGCAAATAAGCTCATCTGGTTGCTTTGGCTCATTCCTTCCAAGCATCCTGCTTTTTCTAGCATTTCTATTGTAGATTTGCCGACTTTTGCACGTATTTTCATATCATCTATAGACATGAATTCTCCTTCTTGTCTTGCTTCTTGTATTCCTTGTGCTGCAACTGTTCCAAGTCCTGGTATACTGTTTAATGGTGGACGTATTCCATCAACTTCTACTTTAAATTTTACAGCATCTGACTCGTATAAATCTATTGGTAAGAAGTTTAAACCTCTTTCATACATTTCTAGAACTATCTCTAAAACTCCATATGTGTCTTGGTCTTTTTTTGTTGCTGCTTTTCCAGCAAGTTCTATTTCTTTCATTTTATTCTTTACACGCTCTACTCCGTGGCACATTATCTCGCTATCAAATGCATCTGCTCTTATAGAGAAGTATGCAGCATAATATGCTTTTGGAATGTGAACCTTGAACCATGCAATTCTGAAGGCGTTTGTAACATATGCAGCAGCATGGGCTTTTGGGAACATGTATTTTATTTTTTTACATGAACCAATGTACCATTCTGGTATGTTGTATTCTCTCATCGTTGCTTCGTGGCCTTTCCAGCCCTCTGGGTCTTTTGATGGTTTTCCTTTACGAACAAACTCCATTATTTTGAAGGCTTTTTGTGGTGGCAATCCTTCCTTAATTAGATAAATCATAATATCATCTCTACAACATATAGCATCTTCCAACTTTATAGTTCCTTCTTCGATTAAGCTCTGTGCATTGTTTAACCATACGTCTGTACCATGTGATAGACCTGAAATTCTAATTAATTCATCAAAGGTCTTTGGCCTTGTATCTACAAGCATTCCTCTTACGAATTTTGTTCCAAACTCTGGAACTCCAAAGCTTCCAACTTCACTGTGTATTTGTTCTGGAGTAACTCCTAATGCCTTTGTAGAACTAAATATAGACATTGTTTCCTTGTCATCTAATGGTACTTTTGTTGGGTCTTGTCCAGTAATATCAAATAACATTCTTATCATTGTTGGATCATCATGGCCTAGTATATCTAGCTTCAATAGGTTCTGATCTATTGAGTGGTAGTCGAAGTGAGTAGTTATAATATCTGAGGTTGGGTCGTCTGCTGGATGTTGAACAGGTGTAAATTCGTAAATTTCTCTTCCCTTTGGAACAACTATAATTCCACCAGGGTGCTGACCCGTTGTTCTTTTTATTCCTGTGCAACCATAAGCAACTCTAATTACCTCCGAATTGTTAATCGGTATTCCTCTTTCTTCGTTATATTTTCTAACATAGCCCATTGCCGTCTTTCCAGCAACAGTACCAACAGTTCCAGCCTTGAAAGTTGTACCTTTTCCGAATATTACTTCTGTGTATCTATGTGCTTTTGCTTGATATTCGCCAGAGAAGTTTAAGTCGATATCTGGTTCCTTGTCTCCATTGAATCCCAAGAAGGTTTCGAATGGAATGTCTAGCCCATCTTTTGCGAGTCTATGCCCGCACTTAGGGCACATCTTATCTGGTAAGTCGAAGCCATTCTTCACACCATAATCGGTAAAGTCTGAATACTTACAATTTGGGCATCTGTAATGTGGTGGAAGCGAGTTAACCTCTGTAATACCTGTCATGTTGGCAACAAATGATGAACCAACAGAACCTCTGGAACCAACGATGTATCCATCGGCATTTGATTTCCAAACTAGTTTCTGTGCTATTATGTACATAACGGAGAATCCGTTTTTAATTATAGATGTTAGCTCTTTATCTAGCCTCTCTTCAACTATTTGTGGAAGTGGGTCTCCATATAACTCGTGTGCCTTGTTGTATGCAATATCTTTAATGGTTTTCTCACAATCATTGATGTATGGAGGGCATTTTTCTGGCGATATTGGGCTGATTTGCTCACACATATCCGCTATTTTATTAGTATTTGTAACAACAACCTCATATGCTTTTTCTTCTCCTAAATAACTGAATTCTTCTAACATTTCTTCAGTTGTTCTTAAATATAATGGAGCCTGCAAATCGCAATCTGCATAGCCTTGGCCAGCCTCTAATATACGTCTGTATATTTCATCTTCTGGATCCATAAAGTGAACATCGCAGGTTGCGACTACCAATTTATCCAGCTTCTCTCCTAAGGCAACTATTTTTCTATTTATGTCTCTTAAACCTTCTACATCTGGTACGACGCCATTTCTAACCAAGAACATGTTATTTCCAGTTGGTTGAATCTCAAGATAATCATAATCTCTTGCGATTGCTTCTATTTCTTCATCATCTTTTCCATTTTCGATTGCCTGATATAATTCTCCAGCCTCACAAGCACTGCCTAAAATCAAACCTTCTGAATATTGCTTATATATTGATTTTAGTAGCATTGGTCTGCCTTTATATATGTAATCCAAGTGTGATATTGAAATTAATTTGTATAAGTTTCTTAATCCGACATAGTTTGTAGCAAGAATTATTGCATGGAAGCTCTTTAACTTCTTGTAATTTACGTTTTCGCCAGCAAGTTTATCTATATCTTCTATAGTTTTAGCACCTTTTTCTTCTAGCATGTTTAACATTACTCTAAATACTTTTACCGTAGTATCAACATCATCTAAAGCTCTGTGTGCAACTAATACTTCAATTCCAAGTTTATCTGCAATTATTCCTAATTTATATTTTTTGAAATCTGGGAATAAATCTTTTGCAAGTCTTAGAGTATCTAAGTACGTATTATCTAAAGATAATCCTAATTGCTTTGCATTATATTTCAAGAATCCAACATCGAAGTCTGCATTATGTGCAACAATTACGCTATCTCCTACGAACTCTAACACTTTTGGCAATACTTTATCTATTGTCTCGGCATCTTTTACCATGTCATCTGTAATGTTTGTAACCTCTACAACCCTTTGAGGAATTGGCTTTTCAGGGTTTACAAAACATTCAAATTCATCTATAACTTCGCCCTTTTCGTTCATCTTCATTATACCAATTTCGGTAATCTTTTCTGTTCTAAACGAAAGGCCTGTTGTCTCTAAGTCTAATACACAATATGTAGTGTGTAAATCTTGTCCCTTTGGGTTTGAAACAGATGGAACTTTATCTGGAACCAAGTATGCCTCGACTCCATAAAGAACCTTCATGTCTGGGTTATTTACTCCCAACATCTTGTGTGCATCTGGGAACGCTTGAACACTTCCATGATCAGTAATCGCAATAGACTTCATTCCCCACTTCATTGCACGTTTTATAAGGTTTTTAGCAGGAGTAATTCCATCCATTGTACTCATCTGAGTATGCATATGAAGTTCAACTCTTTTAATCTTAGCATTATCAGTTCTTACAGCTTTCTTCTCTTCTGGCATTTCTACAATAGTATTTACCAAAACACCTAGCTGTTTTGCATATGGGTCAAATTGTGCAGTACCCGCAATTCTTACTCTTGCAGCACTCTTTAACCTCTTCTTTAATTTATCCAATTTTTCCGGTGCAGAGAATACCTTACAATCGATTGTATTAGTTCCATCATAAACGCTAAATATAACAAGTGATTTACCGCTTTTTAGCTCTCTTACCTTTATTCCAAGATTAATGTCATCGTCTTTTGCATCAAGCTCTACACTTAAAATTTGTCCTTCTAATATTACGTTTCCGCTGTCTACGCCTATATCTTGAATCTTTATGATTGGATCACTTAAATTCAAACTTCTACCATAAATTAATGGTGTATCTTCTTCCGGTGTTGCTACAGCCTCTGGAGCATCTGGCATTGGTGGCATAGGAGCTTCTTGTGCAGGATTTGGAGCAGATTTATTGTATTGTTTCTTCTCTCCATATTGTCCTTTATTGTACTGACTCTTACTATATTGACCTTTGTTGTATTTGCTTTGTCCAGCATTTTTACTAGCATATGGCTTTGTTTCTTGTTGTTGTTTTTCACTGTGTTCAGCACTAGCTGTACCATTGTCCTTTGTCATTTCAAGTATTGCTTCTTTTTCTAATCTTTCTAGCCTTTCTTTATATTGTGTAACCGTACTTTCAGAAACCTTTTCTTCATATGTCATCGTATATTTTTTGCCGTATATATTATAAATTAGCCCAGCAAAAACCTCATTAAATTTATTGCTCTCTAAAAACTCTTTTCCATTTAGAAAAAGAGTAACCTTTATATTGTTATTAACAATTTGAATCTCACTATTATTTAAAAAGGCTCTCGCAATAGGATGCTTGTACGAAATATACTTAACAATACTTTGCCATTCTTTTGCTATTTTTTCAGACACATCGACTTCTTCCTCAAGCTCATATTTTATTGTAAGCTTTGCAGTTTGAATTTGAAAACGCCTTTCCATATACTTTTCTAGTTCTAAAACATCGTTAATATCAATTAATTTATTAGAAGCAATAAATACTTCTAATAAATTTTTCTTTTTATATAAATCAATTCCTATAACTCTTGCTGCATTAAGAACAAAACTGTTAGAGTTATAGTCTTTAAAAACCTCTTTAACAGTCTTTGAAGTTTTAACTTCATCCATTTTTTAATAAATCCCCCAATTTATTAATTTTTGTTGAAAACAACTATAATTTTTCTATATTAAATTGCACATCATTGATTGGAAAAGAATTAAATTTTGACAAGGAAAATAAATTTTACAAGGCAAGGGCGCATACTTTGTGTATGTAACCGCGTTGTAAATGAAATTTGACGTAGTCAAAATTGTAATTATTTTTCAGTCACTAAAATATTCGTATTATATCATGATACGTCACCACAATCGACACTGCCATAAGTATTGCAAAACCAGCCAACTGTATTTTTATTTCTGTTTCTTGTTTTAATGGCTTTCTGCGAATTGTCTCCAGTAATATTAGCACAATTTTGCCTCCATCGAGTGGTGGAAATGGCAACAAGTTGGTTACACCAAGTGATATTGATATAGCTGCCAGTATATAAATAAACTCCCTAAATCCATTTGTTTTGGCGACTACCTCAGATATTCCAACAGGACCAACTAGTTCTGCCGACGATACTTTCCCGGTGAACAGTTGCTTTACACTTTCTGCAATCGAAAGCATAAATTCTTTTGTATTATATGATGCAAAATACAACCTATTTCCAAAATTATCTGCATCTAAAACTCTATTTCCTACAACCGCATTAGTAAGGTTTCCCCTAATAGTCATAGCTAGTATAAAATATACCATAATTGCAAAAATAATATTTACCAACGCACCTGCAGCTACAATAGCAATCCTCCTTGGAATACTTGCCTTCGTGAATGAGCCTTCTTTTTCAGATTGTTCGGCTTCGCCTTCCATGTTCACGAAGCCACCTAATGGAATCAATCTAAGTTCATATTTAGTCTCTTTTCCTTGTTTCTTCCATATAACAGGTCCAAATCCTATTGCAAACTCGTTTACCCTAACTTTGCAGAGCTTTGCAATAAGAAAATGGCCAGTTTCATGAATTCCAATTAGAAAGCCTAATAAAAATATTATTTTAATTGCACTAATTAAAAAACTTATCAAATTTTTATCCTTAAAAATTTATTTAGGTTTTTGTAAGGTTGTACCCATAAACCAACTAAAACATCAATATAAATAATAAATATGTAAATGGAGCAATAAATATTACACTATCAACTCTATCAACCATTCCCCCATGGCCGGGAATTAAATCTGAATAATCCTTAATTCCAGCATATCTTTTAATGGCTGATGCAGATAAATCTCCTATTTGACCAACTATGCTAAGTATAATTCCTATTAATGAAATTACTGCAACGTTTATATTAAATCCAGCAAATTTGTTTATTAATACTGTATATAAAATGATACATAGAGTTGCACCTAATGTTCCACCTATACAGCCCTCTATTGTCTTGTTTGGGCTTATATCTGTAAAATGATGCTTTCCGATTCCCTTTCCTGTTAAATATGCAAACACATCTGTAAGCCATGATGCTATAAATACATACCAAATTAGGAATTTTCCATTCTCCATGTTTCTAATTATTGACATAAACATTAAAAATAATACAATGTAGCATACTCCAAAGAATGTGATTGCTATATCTATTACATCTGTTTTCGTCTTTTTCGTAAGTACTAATATGAACAAGATTAAAACAGATATTGGAATGATTGATATTACAGCGTATTTTGCATAATGTTCTGGTATAACATGTATAAACATTATTGCGATTGCTGCTAAATATCCAACCCATCTTACTGGATGATGTCCTTTTTGTTCAAACGCGTGGAATAGTTCGTATATACATCTTAAAGCTACTATTCCCATAAACACGTCTACCACATATGTATTTCCTGAAATAAACACTATAAGTACCAATGGTAATAATACTGCTGCTGATAAAACTCTTTTCATAATTTTGACCTCTCGTTTATAAATTTATTTGTTTCCCCCAAATCTTCTTGTTCTTTTTTGATAAATTTGTATAGAATTTAAAAATTCTTGTTCATTATATTCTGGCCAGAATTTATCTGTAAACACAAACTCTGAATATGAAATCTGCCATGGCAAGAAATTGCTTATTCTTTCTTCTCCACTAGTTCTAATTAACAAATCAGGGTCTGGTTGATTAGCCGTATATAAATAATTTGAGAATAATTTTTCGTTTATATCTTCTATTTTTAATTCTCCGTCTAATACTTTTTGAGCAATATTCTTAGTAGCAGTTACTATTTCGTCTCTACCACCATAATTAAAGCATATATTTAATACTAAACCTGTATTATTCTTAGTTTTTTCTTCTATTTTATGTATTTGGTCTTTCAAATCCTTTGGTAGTTCTGCAATCCTGCCAAGTACATTTATTTTAATGTTTTCATCACTCCAATTGAAGAAATCTAACAAATAGAATTTTAAAAGTTTCATTATAGCTCCAACCTCTTCTTGTGATCTCTTCCAATTTTCTGTTGAAAACGCATAAACAGTTAAATGTTTTATTCCTATTTTATTTGCAAATTTTGCAATTCTTTTTAAATTTTCTGCTCCTTCTTTGTGACCTTGTGGAGTACTTAAATTGTTTTTCTTTGCCCATCTTCTGTTTCCATCCATGATTATGGCAACATGCTCTGGCAAAGCTTGCATATTAATTATATCTTCTATATTTTGTTCCATAATTATTTCCTTTCAGCCGTAATAAGCCATTGAGATTTTCGCCCCAATGGCCTTATTGTTTTATACAGTCATTATTTCTTTTTCTTTTTTCTCTAATATTTGGTCAATTTCAGCAATGTTTGCATCTGTCATTTTTTGAATTTTTGCTTCTGCAACTGATAATTCATCTTCTGTCATTTCACCATTTTTTTGTGCAGTTTTTGCTGTATCTATTCCGTCTCTTCTGATTGATCTAACAGCAACTTTTGCTTCTTCTGCTGTTTTTCTTATATCTTTTACTAAGCTCTTTCTTCTTTCCTCCGTAAGCTCTGGGAATGTAAGTCTAATTACCTTTCCATCATTCATTGGGTTAATTCCAAGTTCTGCTAAGTTTATAGCTTTTTCAATTTCCTTAAGCATGCTCATATCCCATGGTTGAATAACTATCATTCTTGGTTCTGGTACAGATACTCCAGCCATTTGATTGATTGGAGTTGGAACTCCATAATAATCAACTGTTACTTTATTTAAAATGTTTGGGTTAGCACGTCCAGCTCTAACCTCAGCTAAATTTTCTTCAAATACGCTAATTGTTTTCTTCATTTTTTCTTCAATAATATTAAAATCCATAATCTTTATTCTCCTTCAACTAAAGTTCCTATTTTCTCGCCCATAACGGCCTTTAATATGTTTTCTGGTTCATTTATACCAAATACTAATAACGGAATGTTGTTATCTCTGCATAAAGATGTAGCAGTAGAATCCATTACTTTTAAATCTTTATTTAAAATGTCTAAATATGTTATCTTATCATATTTAATAGCATTTGGGTCAACCTTTGGATCTGCTGAATATACGCCATCTATTGTCTTTGCAACAAGTATTACATCTGCCTCAATCTCGGCTGCTCTTAAAGCTGCTGTTGTATCTGTTGTGAAGTATGGGTTACCAGTTCCACATGAAAATATTACAATTCTTCCTCTTTCCAAATGTTTAAGAGCTTTTCTTTTTATATATGGCTCTGCAATTTGTCTCATTTCAATTGCAGTTTGAACTCTTGTGTACATTCCTCTTGCTTCTAGAGCGTCTTGTAATGCCAAACCATTCATAACAGTTGCAAGCATTCCCATGTAGTCAGATGTAGTTCTTTCCATTTCTTTTCCATTTCTGCCTCTCCAGAAATTTCCTCCACCAACTACTATGGCAATTTCAACGCCTAATTGTTTAACCTTTTTTATTTCATCACAAATTTCTCCTATTACATTAGGATCAATTCCTTTTTTGCTGTCTCCAGCAAGTGCTTCGCCACTTAATTTTAACAAAATTCTTTTATATTTTGCTTCGGACATATCAATTCTCCTTCACTTAAATTTATCGTCCCTATTCTATCATATATTGTCCATAAATTGTATCTTTTTTTCAAATTTTTTAATTTTTTTTACTTTTTTGTTTAAAATAATATTAAAAATGTAGAACGAGGAACGTGATAATGAAAAAATTGGCATTTTTTAAATTCATCTTAATTATTTCAATAATCGGATTAATAATATTTTCATTATTATTTGTATTATATATTTATGATATTACGCAAAAAAATAAAACCTCTGAAAATTTAGCATCGTCTTTCTCTGTCTCTTATCTATATTCTGAAAGTCCTTCTTATACAGCTGCTTTACAGAATTCTAATAATATTTCAGAAGAAAAGAAGAATTTTGTAATTGGAATATTAAAAATAGATAAAATTAAATTAGACTATCCTATACTCTCAGAAGTTTCGGAAGACTTATTAAAAATAGCGCCTTGCAGATTTGCAGGTCCATTACCAAATAATGTTGGAAACCTTTGCATTGCTGGGCATAATTATTTAGATAATACATTTTTTGCAAGAATTAGTAGTTTAAAAATTGGTGATGAATTTACGGTATATGGATTAGATGGAAAAGCTCTAGATTATAAGATTTTTGATAAAAAAGAAGTTGAAAGTACGGATTTATCTTGCACATCACAAGAAACAAACGGAAAGAAAATAGTTACACTAATGACATGCAATAGCATAAAACAGACCAGAATAATTGTTCAGGCAGAAAATAAATAAACATTGATTTTTTCAAACGAAAATGGCACCTAAGTACTAGGTGCCATTTTCGTCCCGCTTATCAGATATCGAAAGTTACCGTTTTCCGATTGTCTTCGATGCGCTTGGTTAACTGATTAAGAAACATCGGAGAGGCAAATAGTGCCTTTGATGGAATCTCCATAATCATCCCGTAATGTTCCATAACAATATAAATAATTGCTATAATTGCCGGACCCACCTCAGGCCATTTGCATAATTCTTGAACTGTAATATCTTTTAAAGCATAGATATTTGTATATCCATGAGCTTTTATTACGTTCAGTGCTCGACGCTTAGATTGTACGTTGCTTACATGAAAGCCTTCAAATGCTTTATCTACCGAAAAACATTTCTCAATTCCGTTGAGATCCTTCAGTCTTTCATTTTCCTCTCTCAAAGAACTGTTGATTTGCTTTAATTCCTCCATCTCTCTTTCCATGTTCTCCATAATCTCATCAAACCGATCATTCATAAAAATTCTCCTTTTAGCGGTTTTTTTATTTAATGGAATATTAACCATTATAATTTATATTATATCTCATTTTATGTAAATTTGCAAATTTAGTAACTTATTATTGTAAATAGCTTTACACAAAAAAAAGAACATACATCATTTCTGACATATGTTCTTTCAATCTTTATTTTATTACATGTTGTAATCTCTTATTTTCTTATAAGCATATATAGCTGATATAGCACATACTGTTACAAGTATAGCAACAACGTAACCATCTGTTACACCTGTTTTTGGTAATGTTTCTGTATTTGTGTTTGTTCTATAAGATGTATTAGTGTTTGTATTAACATTTGTGTTTGTTGTAGTATTCATAACAACATTTGGAATGTTTGTAGCTGTATCATTTTGAGTATTGGTTGATCCTCCACCAATTATAATTTGTGTGTTGTCAGCCAAAACAACTGTTGATAAAGCGAATAATAATGAGATTATTATAACAATTTCCATAACTACTTTAGAATTTTTCATCAATTATTTCTCCTTTTCATTATCTTAATATTATTATCTACATTTTTAATTTTACTATTCTTTTTTTATGTAGTCAATAATTTTTATGTTACTTTTTTATTACATTATTATTACAAAACTATTCTTGTGTATATGGTAATATAGCAATTTGTCTTGCTCTTTTTACAGCTATTGTTATATCTCTTTGATGTTTTGCACAAGCTCCAGTAGCTCTTCTTGGTAAGATTTTGCCTTTATCATTTATAAATTTCTTTAATTGATCAGCATTTTTATAATCTAAAACTAATTCTTTATTTGCGCATAATGGGCAAACTTTCTTTCTCATTTTTCTGAATTTTGGATTATAATCTTCGTCTTTATTGCCATTGTTTCTTCTATTTTGTCTTCTATCTGCCATTATTATATCCCTCCCTATTTTTTATTCTACTTAAAATGGTAGGTCATCACCAGATGAAACTTCAAATTCTGAACCATTACCAGCTGGAATTGATGCATCTGCTCCAAAGCTTGAGTCCATGTCTGCAGCAGCTCCATCTCTTCTGCTATCTGCGAAGTATGTTTCTTCAACAATAACCTCTGTTATATAATGTTTCTGTCCTTTGTCATCATCCCAAGTTCTTGTTTGTAATCTTCCAATTACTCCAACTTGTTGACCTTTTTTAAAATACTTACTTACGAATTCTCCAGTTTTATTCCATGCAACACAGTTTATAAAATCTGCTTGTCTTTCTTCACCTTGTCTTACAAATCTTCTATTTACTGCAAGTGAGAATGAGGCTACCAAAGTGTTGCTTGTTTGGGTATATCTAACTTCTGGATCTCTTGTTAGTCTTCCCATTAAAATAACTTTGTTCATAAATGACCTCCATTTTTTCTAATTATTCGTTTACGTTGATTGTCATGAATTTAATAACATCATCAGTAATTCTGTAATTTCTTTCTAACTCTGCTATTATGCTTGGGTTTGCTGTAAAGTATAATACTACATAATATCCTTCTGCATTTTTCTTTACAGGGTAAGCTAATTTCTTTTTACCAAGATTATCAGCTTTTTCTACATTTCCGTCTTTATTAATCATATCTGTAAATTTTGTTGTTAAAGCCTTTACTTGCTCTTCGTCTACAGATGGATTAATAATGATTACGCTCTCGTATTTATTCATTATTTTCACCTACCTTTCGGATAATATAACCTACACATCTCGTGTAAGTAAGGTCTTTTTAATTTTTTGTAAATTAAAAAGTAGTGTTTTTCACACTTTTTATATTTTACCATGATTAATGAGTAAATGCAAGCTTTTTTATCTTTATTTTTCAATATTTTGTAGCAAAAGAGCCCCGCAACGCGAGGCTCCTTTGCATGCTAAATTTTAGAAATATTACGTCCTTTTTACATTTTTTAGTGCTTCATACACTCCTTCATTAATTTTAATAAGCCTATTACCATCATCCAATTCTTGAGAAAATTCTTCTTCTCCATCATAAAACTGAGCAAATTCACCATCAAGGCGATACTCTTTTTCCTCAGGATTCCAAAAATATTCCCAGTTGCGCCAAATATCCTGCGTCATGGGTTCGGTAATTGCAGTCTGTACTCCGGATTCATTTGCAATCATATGAAATGTTGTATTGTACGCACATGCAAAGCTCGTAACAAACTTATCAATTCCATTGGGAAATATTCTAGCAATCAACTTGTTAGCAAATTCCTCTTCATACTCTCCTAACATAATGTCGTGCCTAAGAAGTTCCCTTTGTCTTTTCATTGCCTCCAAATAGTCCTCTTTATTCTTATACACCTGTAAAAAGCGAAAGAAAACTCTCTCATTAACTTCCTGCTTTATCCATTCATTAAGAGGTACATTGTTCACCTTTTGGTGCATTGCATAGCTTTCCGGCAATGTGTCCAAAGTTGCCTTCATGCCTCCAAGAAGATTTCCAATTTGCATATTAAACAAATCGTTATATTTTACGATAACCTCAGAAGCCATATACTTTGTCCGTGACAATCTGTTTGCCGCGTCTCGAACACTTGTTACTGAGCGCATGCCTTCAACTTGAATCTCGGACGATGCAGCTTTACAATTTTCAAATTTCATAATTTTTCTCCTTTGTTTGTAAGTACGTTTAATTTCTAGAATTAGCATTTCTAATTAATCTTTAGCAAAAGATTAATTCAGAATGCAAAATCTGATAGCAGAATTATAGCACAATTATTATTCAAAGGCAAGAAAATGTCTATTTTTAGCCTTTTATTAACGCGAAAATTATGTAATCTTCTAAAGTGTTGACACTCACCCAGATTTGCTATATAATTCAATTTATGAAAACGATTAATATTAATGAAAAAAATAATGGAAAAAAATTGAATAATATTTTACAAAGAGAATTTCCAGCACTCAGTTTAAATACTATTTATAAGGCTTTGCGAAAAAAGGATATTCGAGTAAACGATGTACGAATTAACGAAAATATAACATTACACACAGGTGATGTTGTAAAGGTTTTTATCGCAGATGAATTTTTATTTGCTAATAAATCTAACATTACTACATTTGCAAATTCCTCGTATAGTTCTGTTAATATTCCGGTAATCTATGAAGATGGTAATATTTTGATAGTTGATAAACCTGCTGAAATAGAAGTTACTGGAGATAATTCTCTAACCACTATTTTATCTGCTAAATATGGTTTTGCAGTATATCCTTGCCATAGATTAGATAGAAACACCACAGGACTCACCCTATTTGCAAAAAATAAACAATCAGAGCAAATTCTTTTTGATAAATTCAAAAATCATGAAATAGAAAAACATTATTTTTGTAGGGTTTATGGAATACCAACAAAAAAGCATGCTATTTTAAATGATTATTTGTTTAAAGATACTAAAAAATCCATGGTATATATTTGTAGTAGCCATAAGAAGGGCTACCAAAACATCAGCACAGAATATTTTGTATTATCTTCAAATAAGTCAGAAAACACAAGTATATTAGAAGTAATTCTACATACAGGTAGAACTCATCAAATACGCGCACATCTTGCTTATATTGGCTACCCAATTATAGGTGATGGAAAATATGGTCATAACGATATAAATAAAAAGTTCAAATGTAAAACTCAAAATTTATGCAGTTATAAAATGAAATTCAAATTTATACATCCATCTCAGCATTTAGAATATTTAAATGGTAAAGAATTTGAAAAGACTAATGTTCAATTTTAATTTGCATTAGTCTTTTCTATTTCTAACTCAAATTGACTATTTATTAATTAGCTAAATATTTCTACATTGCCATATTTATTGCTTTCGAAATTATCTTACTCATATTCTCTATCAACTTATCTATTTCTTTAGGAGTTACAATCATATTATAATCTTTTGGAACAAGTGCTTCTTTAATATCTTCATAATTATCCTTTTCTTTTAATTTATTCAGATAATCATTCGACATCGCCTTTTCTTGCAAATTTTCTATAAATATGTCTATACATTCATTTGTTACAGTTGCTAAATCTACAACTGTTGGAATTCCTATGGCTATTACTGGTATTCCAAGCGTTTTTTTGCTTATTTCTTTTCTTTTATTTTCTACCCCTGCTCCCGGAACAATTCCTGTATCTGCGATCTGAATACTACTACTTATTCTATCTATACTTCTTGAAGCTAAAGCATCTATAACAATTAAAAGTTTTGGTTTTACATTATCTACCACGCCTTTTAATATTTCCATTGTTTCTATTCCAGTTATTCCAAGTACCCCAGGAGATATTGCTGAAACAGGTCTTGTATCTTCAGGCATAGCTTTCGGCATATATTCTAAAATATGTCTTGTTACCTCAATTTCTGGAACAACCTTCGGTCCAAGCGCATCGGGAGTTACATATAAATTTCCAAGTCCTACTATCATTATGTCATCAGTATTTTTTGCATGTTCTCCTATTGTATCTCTAAGTTCATCTGCTACAATTTTCGCTATTTCCTCAAGTCTTTCCTCATCAGCAAGCTTTATTTTTTTTACATCTAATGTAATATAATTTCCAATTGGTTTATTTAAAGCTTTTTCTCCTGTTTCACTTAAAATTTTAATTCTAGAAATTTCAACATCATTTCTTCTATCATTTTCTATCTCTACACCATCTATTTGCTGAAGTTTATTTTGTTGCTTGTACATTTCATTTCTTTCTAACGCCATGTCAGTTCTAAATTCCATAAAGTCACCTCTTTGATTATTTTGGGCATATTACAATTATTTTATACATTTTTGTACTTGATTTTCTAGTACCGGATTTTTTATCATATGCTTTTAAAATCTTCCAGTATGTCATTTACATTTGTTACAATTTTAGCGCCTTGTTTTATTAATTCATTAGTTCCTTCCGTGTTTATTCTTGTTACGTCTCCCGGCACCGCATACACATTTTTTCCTTGGTCAAGTGCATAATCTACTGTTATTTGACTTCCACTGTTTTTTCTTGCTTCTATTACAAGTACGCCGTCAGAAACAGCACTTATGATTCTATTTCTTGCTGGAAAAGTATATTTACTTGGTTTTGTTCCCATATCATATTCTGAAATTATTAATCCATTATTATTTAAAATTTGTTCTTCCAGCTCTTTATTTTCTGGCGGGTATATATAATTTAATCCGTTGCCTAATACTGCAATTGTACCTGTTTTTGTATTTAAAGTTGCCTTATGTGAAAATGAGTCTATGCCTCTTGCTGCACCACTTACTATAACAAAACCCATTCTAGCTAATTCATAAGCAAATTTTTGTGAAATTAACCTTCCATATTCGCTATAATCTCTACAACCAATAATTGCAATTTTTCTTTTTTTATTTAATAAATTAATATTTCCCATGCAATATAGTTTTGTAGGTGGTGTGTGAATATTTCGTAAACATTTTGGGTATTGTTCATCTTCGTATTTTAACAATTTAACATCATAATTTTTCATAAATTAACATTTCTCAACTTGCTATTTAATTGAGAAACAAGAAATCACATCCTTTTCTAACTTTATTTTTTCAAAAAAATAATAGGAAAATACGAGCAAAATTTATGCTCTATTTCCCTATTTACTTTATTTTATATTATATGGCTTATTTTCTTGTTTGTTCTTCTGTTGCTTTTATCACATTATTCATTAGCATTGCTATCGTCATTGGACCAACTCCACCAGGCACAGGTGTTACGTATGATACTTTTTGTTTTACATTTTCAAAATCAACATCTCCAACAAGTTTTCCTTCTTCATTTCTGTTCATTCCAACATCAATGACAACTGCCCCATCTTTTACCATATCTGCAGTTACCATATTTTTCTTTCCAACTGCCGAAATTAATATATCCGCTGTTTTTGTTATTTCTGCTATATTTTTTGTTTTCGAATGACATATTGTTACAGTAGCATTTTTTTGTAACAAACATTGTGCTAATGGTTTACCTACTATATTGCTTCTCCCTATAACAACTGCGTGTTTTCCTTCTATTTCGATGTTATATGATTCTAACATTTTAATTACTCCATATGGCGTACAAGATATAAATGTATCTTCTCCAATCATAAGTTTTCCAACATTCACAGGATTAAACCCATCAACATCTTTTTTACAGTGTATTTTTTCAAAAGCTTCTTGTATATTTAAGCCTTTTGGAATTGGACTTTGCAATAATATTCCATTAATATCTTCTCTATTATTTAATTTTTCTATTATTTCGAGTAATCTTTCCATAGAAGTATTTTCGTCTAACAAAATTTCTTCAAATTCTACTCCAACATCTTTGCAAGCCTTACTTTTATTCTTAACATATACCTTTGATGCACTGTCATCCCCCACTAATATAACAGCCAACTTCGGCACAATGCCATTTTCTTTAAGTTTATCTACTTTGAGCTTTAATTCTTCTCTTATTTTTCTAGCCAATTCTTTTCCATCAAGTATTTGATACATTTCTTATTCCTCTTTTATTATAAATCTTCTTCCATTGTTAATTTAGCATAATATTTTGGATTAAATTCTTTATCATATTCTATGTCTCCAAAAATTTCCGGCATTTGTTCTTTAAACAACAATAATAATGGAATTAAAACTTGTCTGATTGCTGGATGTACATGATTTGTTGTTCTTAATTCTAAGATATGTTTCCATTCTCTTATGTTTGCTGTCATCGTATATTCTGCAGCTGTAGAATGTGGCAATATTTCTCTGCACATATCTGTGCTTGCTCCAAGCTCTTTCATCTTCATGTATGCTTTTTCCATATCTTCTATTGCTTTTTTCCAAGTTTCAAAAACTTCCTTATCTTCTATATACACTGGATTTACAACTGCTATTTCATTTCCATATTTATCTTTATTATAACTGCAATATCTTGTAGATTCAACAGAAAAGCTTGCAAATCTATGTCTTGTTAAATCTTTGTATGTACCTATATCACTATATATTCTAACAGTTATTTTTTCATGTTCTAATACAGATTCATGTCCTCTATTTAGACAATTTGTTAATAAATTTTTGTAGCTTTCTTCACTTATTTTATCTTCTGAACGATAACATGTTCTACATGCTCTTTCAATTCTTTTCATGATTTTTACACCATCAAAATTTTCTACTTTAATCCATGGTTCAACTAATCTCATTTTTATTTCCAATCCTTTCTCACCTTAAGACACCGTTTGGAAAAGAATTAAATTTTGGCAAGGAAAATAAAATTTAAAAGGCAATGGTGCATACTCGTTGTGTGTAACCACATTTTAAATGAAATTTGTCGTAGCAAAAATCGTAATTATTTTTCAAACATATTCCTCAGTTTTTTTTATAACTATATCAAAGTGAGTTATAAAATTCAACCCTTTACATTAAAATTTTATATATAGTGTTCAATAGTCACTGATAACTTGCCTTTTCTTGTTTCTCCATTTATTAATTTTACAATAAACTTTCCTTTGCCTCTTATTACTATAACGTCCCCCTCGCTTAGTAATTTTGAACTTCTAGACTCGTTTTCATAATTAATAAATACTCTCTGATTTTCTATTATCTCATTAGCGACATTTCTTGAACATTTTGCAAGTTCTGCCACTATTGCATCCAGTCTTAAAGAGGCAACAACAATTCTAATTTCTTCTTTTTTCACATTTGGTTCTCTTATCTCTTTAATATTTAATTCTATTATTGTTGCTTTAGAAAATCTAGTTAATTGTTGTAAATTGTTTACTACATATTCACATATTTCAAAGCTTGCAACTATATCTGCACCATCTTCAAAAACAAGAATGTCCCCCAACTTTTCTCGTTTTATTCCAAGCTTCATTATTCCACTTAAATAGTCTTTGTGCGAATATGTTCCTTTTAGTTCGTTTGGTAATTTAATTCTGATTAGTTTTACAAATTGAGAATAATTAAAACGTTCATTTTCGAATAAATCCATATATTTATCTGGATAAAAAATAAGCATGACTTTTTCTGCTTCTTCACAAGCATAATAAAATTTATAATTTTGTTCTTTTACTATGTTTATTACTTCTTGGGCAATTTTCTTTTGGTACATATCTAGAAAATCGGTTGCTACTATTTGATTTCTTGTCTTTGCAAAATTTATTTTGTCTATTATTTTTGCCACGAATAGTCTATCTTCTTCATTTGAATATTTATTTAAAATTGCTTCTCTGTTCATGTTTCACCCTTTTTGGAAAATTCCATAAAAAAATTTTATTTTTACTAGATTTTTATATTTTTTTGTGCTATTATATATTAGTCTTTCATATTGGGATGTCGCCAAGCGGTAAGGCCTCGGACTCTGACTCCGATATGCGTGTGTTCGAATCACACCATCCCAACCAAATATATCAGCAATTAAGTTGCTGGTATTTTTTCATGTGCTTATTATAAAACATATGTTCTCTAAAGTCAAGTATATTTTTAAAAATTTTGTATTTTTTTCCAAATCTTGTTAATACTATTACTATTGGAGGTATAGATTAATGAAAGATTATTTAGGAATTCAAAGTGTTCATGCTTTAGAAGTATTAGATTCTAGAGGAAATCCCACAGTTCAAGTAGAAGTTGTAACAGAAGGCGGTTTTTCAGGTTTAGCCATAGTTCCTTCTGGCGCGTCAACTGGAAGTTTTGAGGCGGTTGAGCTTCGCGATCAAGACGAAAATAGATATTCAGGCAAAGGCGTTCTAGATGCTGTCGAAAATGTCAATTCAAAAATTGCTAAAAAAATGATTGGAATGAATGTTTATGATCAACGAAAGATTGATAATTTCTTGATTGACTTAGACAAAACACCAAATAAGGCTAACCTTGGTGCAAACGCAATTTTAGGAGTTTCTTTAGCTTGTTGTAGGGCTGCCAGTAATTCTCTTGGTACTCCTCTTTATTCGTATATCGGTGGTGTAAATGCTCATGTTCTTCCTACTCCTATGATGAATATTTTAAATGGTGGAAAACATTCAGATAATAATTTGAGTATTCAAGAATTTATGATTGTTCCATCTGGTGGAAAAACTTTTGCTGAAAAGCTTGAAATGGGCGTCACCGTTTATCATAATTTAAAGAAATTATTAAAATCTAAAAATTTATCAACAGCTGTCGGCGACGAAGGAGGTTTTGCTCCTAACTTGCAGTCTCATGAAGAAGCTTTGGACTTAATTGTAAAAGCAATTGAGAAATCAAATTATAAAGTAAAACAAGACATTGGAATAGCTTTAGACGTTGCGGCAACCGAAATGTTTGATGAAGCAAAAAAACAAGGCAAAGATGGATACCTATTCTGGAAAACTGGCGAATTTAAAACCAAAGGTGAAATGATAGATTATTTAGATAACCTTACAAACAATTATCCAATAGTTTCAATCGAAGATGGGCTTGCAGAAGAAGATTGGGATGGTTGGAAAATTTTAACCGAAAAACTTGGTAATAAAGTTCAACTAGTAGGAGATGATTTATTTGTAACTAATGTTTCAAGGCTACAGAAAGGCATCGATTTAGGAATAGCCAACTGCATTTTGATAAAGCCAAATCAAATAGGAACTCTATCAGAAACACTTGATGCAATCGAACTTGCAAAATCAAATGGCTATAAGGCAATTATTTCTCACAGGTCTGGAGAAACTGAGGATACTACAATTGCTGACATTGCAGTTGCAACAAATATAGGGCAAATAAAGTCTGGGGCTCCATGCAGAACAGATAGAATTGCAAAATATAATAGATTGTTAAACATCGAATACGAACTTTTAGAATAAAAATTTAGTAACCTTATAAAAAACTAATTCATATTTTATAAAGCCTCGATACGTCATGTTTTGTCGAGGCTCTTTCAGACCACTCAATGCACATTTCCAGTCTTGTTTTAAAAATATGAATTAGATTCTTTAAACTCTTTGTATACTAATTAACGTTTCTTTATATATATTACTATTCCAACTGCTAAAACTACCATTCCAAGTACAACAAATGCAAGGTTATCTCCTGTTTGTGGTATTGGATTTGGAGCAATAGAATTGTCCTTAGGCTCTTCTGGCTTTGGTTCTGGAGTGACATCTTTTTTTAGCATTATTGATGGTGTTACATCTGATGTTGCCTTCTTATTTGTACCATCTGTTCCTGTATATTCCACATCAACTTTTTGATTTGTTGGGGTTTCAACATTTATTATTTTTTCATTAAATTTTTCTTTTAATTTTAATTTGTATTTAAAAGATGCTGTCTCTCCTGCCTTTAGTGTAGTTATTTTCCATGTAATACTGTTATTTTTCGTATCAACAGTTGGTGTTACAGTTCCAATATTTGCTTCTTCAAATATTTCAAAATCGTAGTTTTCTACTATATTTAGTGGAAAATAATCTACTACAGTAATATCTTTTATTTCATTCTCAATTACAACACTTACGTCTTGGTAAACGTCCTTTGTTATTGTGTTTTCAACAGATTCATCCAATACATAGTAGAATTTGCCATATGTTGGGCTTTCTTGAGTTCCAAATATTTCTTCGGCTAAATCTTTATATGTTTTTCCAGCCGCTTCTGCAGATGAAGTTCCATCTGGATCTGGTTGATATGTTGAATTTACACCAGTCATAACAGTTATTATGTTTATTCCACTATCTTGAATAGATTTTAATGTTGCTTTTGTATTTTTTGCAGTATTTCCTGAATATGTTAATGATGTTCCAACTGAGTTATTTGGAACTCCATCTGTTAATAATATCAAATATTTGTTTAATGTTGTTTCTGTGCTAAAATGAGCCTTGGCTGTTTGTAAACCGGCATCAATATTTGTTCTGCCACCAGTAGTTTGAATGTTATCTATTGCTGATGTAATTTCATCTATTTTGTTGCTTGGTTCAATTATGAGCTTTGCATCTTCTAATGTTCCTTCTTTTGATATTTCAGAGTTTGAAGAAAAACTTACAACACCTATTTTTGTGCTAGGTTGTTCTTTTAATATTTGTTCTGCCAAAGTTTTTGCAGCTGTAAAAACCGCTTCTTTTCTTGTTTTTCCACTAGTTAAAGTATTATCTGACATACTCTTAGAATCATCTATAACCAAAAACATTTCAGTTGGTTTAGTTTCTTCTTCCTTGCTTTTTAAGTTTTTTACATCAATTTGCAATGTTACTTCTTTCTTTTCATTATCTACAGAGATAAGTTGTTTTATAACCTCTCCATCTTCGCCTAATTTAATTGTACATACATTATCTTTTACTTTCACAAGTGTTACATCTTCATTTGCAGCTAACACGCTTGTTGCAAGTGTTACAATCATAATTAGTGCAATAATAATTGATACACAAATTTTCTTATTCATATAAAATTCTTCCTTTCCTTTTGTTATATAATTTCATCGTAAATATTTTAATACTAAATCCCATATTTTTCAACTAATTTTTTGAATATTCTTAAAATATTAATAAATAATCGCACCACCATAGTCATTTACTTCTAATCCTTTAAAATCTACTAATTCCAACTCATATTTTTTCAAATGTTCGATTATTTTTTCTTTGCTTTCTAAATTTTCAATATCTCCAAATAAAACAAATTTATTGTCAAATATAAAACATGCTCCACCAATAAATCCTTTCATATTTGAATATTTTCCATCTTTTTTTAATAATTTTATATTATTTTCTTCTATAAAAGCAGAATTTATTCCATTTCCTTTCAATATTTTATCTATTCCTCTATCTGATGTAATACACGAATTTTTGCTTGTTACACATATTGAGCATTTTGTATATCCTTGTTTCACAGTTATGTTAGGACTTATCATTGAATCTGTATATTTGCTTCCAATTATAAAATCTCCAATTTGACAAGCATTGTATAAAACATCATATGGATATGTTCTTCCAACTAAGTTTTTACCAACAATAAATTCTTTTTCTATTATAGGGGCGTTTGGCGCACATATTATTTTATTTTGTAATTTACAATAGAAAATATCACTGTGTCCCGAAATTTCTTCATATACATCATTAGATAATGGAAGTTTTATCACATCAAAATATCTACTTAAATATTCATATTCTACTTTTCTAACTCTACTATCTATTAATAATTTTTTCATTTTTAATCGCATTCTTTCTTCGATTTAAGAAACTTAACCTTACATTTTTGCAACAATCTCTTGCAACTCTTCTCTTGTAAATACGTATTTCGAATTGCAGAAATTGCACTCTATTTGTATCTTCTCTTCTTCCTTAATAATGTCTTCAAGCTCTTTTTTACCTATTGCAATTAATCCTTTTTCACATTTTTCTCTTGAGCAATTACATTCAAATTTAGGTTCTGTTCTTTCTAACACTTTTAGGTTTTCGTCACCCGTAACTATTTTTGCAATCTCTTCTAGAGTCTTATTTTCATCTAACATTCTGCTTACAGGTTCTATATTTTTGATTTGTTCTTCTATTTTAGATATTTCTTCCTCACCAGCATCTGGCATTAGAGAAAGTTTATATCCTCCTGCTGATTTTATTCCATTCTTATCTACTAATACCCCTAAAGCAATTACAGTAGGAGTTTGTTCTGAAGTTGCAAAATAATTTGTAAAATCTTCAGCAATCTCACCACTAACAATTGGAGTCATTCCAACATATGGCTTTCCAATTCCAAGGTCTTTAATAATATAAAGCATTCCTTGTTTTCCAACGGCTCCACCTACATCTAATTTTCCATCTGTTTCTCTTAGTGGTAAGTCAAGCTTGCTATTGCCAACATATCCTTTCACATTTCCATTACTGTCTGCAACTGCGGTTAATATTCCTATTGGTCCATTTCCTTTTATTTGATTAGTTATGCTTGCTTCTTCTGTTTTTAATTCATAACCCATTATACTAGTTATTGTAAGCAGTCTTCCTAATGCAGCCGATGCTGTTGGGCTTAAATCATGCAATTTTCTCGCTTTTTCCACTATTTCTCTAGATGATATGCATTTTATACTTACTTTTCCATTATAAGCTAAGCAATCTATTATTTCGTCTTTCATGTTATTTCTTTCCTCTCTTTTTTATTTATATTTAAAAATCTAATAAGCAATTTCTATAGTCTAGATTTTAACTCTCATTCTCCTTTAATAAACTTTGATACAAAAAATCCCTCCATATTTTTCGAAGGCAATATTCTTATCGCTTTATTCAAATCTTTGCTCATTCCCTCATTAAAAGCATGAAGCGCTTCTTTTATTTCAATATTTATTGGTAATAATTTTACATTAAAATTATCTAGTGCCCATTGCAGAATTTCCTCATTTTCTTGTTTGTTTAATGTACAAGTAGAATATACTAATGTTCCATTTGGTTTTAAAGCATTAAATGCACTCTTGAATAATTTTCTTTGCATTTTTGTTAAATCATTAACAGTTTTTGGCGACCATGTTTTATAACTTTGAACATTATATATTGTAAATCTTCCTTCTCCACTACATGGTGTATCTAGTAAAACTTTATCAAATTGCTCTGGATATAAATCTCCAATTTTTTCTCCTCTTCCATTTATTACATCTACAATTTCTGCTCCTTGACTCTGTACATTGTATTTTAGTCTTTCACATCTTAGCTTATCCAATTCATTTGCCAAAATATGACCTTTTCCGTTCATTAAGCTTGCTATTTGGGTAGTTTTGCTACCTGGAGCTGCAGTTAAATCAAGTACATTTTCTCCCTCTTTAGGATTTAATACTAAAGGTGGCACCATACTAGATAAACTTTGCAAATAAATATATCCTTTTTGATATATTTCAAGCTTTTGAATGTCTTTTTCATTCGCATTTTTTATAATCAGAGCATCATTATACCATAATACTCTTTCAAATTTAATATTTATTTCTTTAAAATATTTCATTAAACTTTGTATATCATATTTTAGAGTATTTACTCTTAGCGTAGTTAGTCGCTTTTCCGCTATTCCTCTAAAAATATTATCTACCATTCCTGGTGTAAACATTTCATATAAATTATTTACAAATTCATTTGGTAGTCTATTTTTTGTTTCTGTAATTCCAGCCATTACAATTTCCTTCCTAAATTACAATTTTAGTATACTAATTAAAATCTCCATTAATATTTTAGCATATATCCTTACAATTTTAAAGATATAAAATTAAATCAATGGGAAATAGTCCGTTTAGATAACGTCTATCTCCCATTGTATAGGATTTTTAGTATTTTGTCACTTTATATAGAACATTTCCACATCTACTGTTCCAGTTTGTTCCAAAGCTTCGTAGATAGCCTCTTTTTCAGCTTGTTCATCTAGTTTTTGATTTAAATGAGACCTTTTATTTGCACTTTCCACTTTTTCAGCTAACATCTTAATGAATTCATCAGTTCCCTTTTCTACATCTACAATGTAGCCATATTTTTCATCTTCCTTTATCCAAGTTTTTATGGTATTTTGATTTAATATAACCACATTTCCATCACTTAGTTTAAAACGGAGATAACTCTTCAAAATGGTATTTAAGTAATCTTTTCTACTTGCTAAATCTTCGGTTGTAACCTCCGGTTTATGCGCCGTAATAATTGTGAAATATACTTCACCTCCGCCATTGCTTAATTGTGCTATAGCAAAATCGACTGCTTTTTCAATATCAATCTGTCTTCCCAATTTTTCTGGTTCAATATTAAAATTTTTTCCATTCCACACTATTCGCGCATTTTGAGGAATAATCATATTTTCAGCTTTCATTTCTGGAAGCTCCTTAAAATATTGTTTTAATATATTCCTATCAAAATGTATAAAAGAATTTATATTGTAATTTCTATTGCTCAGAAAATTTGAATGCTGTTTTTTTAATAATTCTTTAAAATCTTTCGGTTCAAGCACTAATCCAATCTCATCATAAGTTGGGTGTTCTACAATGTCATTATCAAAATAAAAATTACATTTTATTGCTTTAGTTCCCTGTTTTACTTTTTCTACTGCCTCGTCAACAGTACAGTAAGAACAGTCAACTGTTCCAATAAAAGTATTGTTCCAAAACCGTGTTTTGTAAAAAAGAATTAGATAACTCACACATAGCAATATTACAACTATTGTCAAACCTTTAATTGCTTTTTCATTCAGTTCTTGAAACATACAAAAATCCTCCTTGTTTTCGTGTAGACACAATTGTTTCTACATTGAATTTATAAACAATGTTACATATTATACTCTCTATTACTATAATTGTCAATTTTTTTTATCCAGTAGGAACTGAATAATTATTTTATTCAGTATATTTATTCTTTAGCCATCCATCTTAAATATTTATATTCAGCATGTAGTTTTCCCTTCTGCATTATTTGGTACCATACATAATCTGTAAATTTCATTTTTCTTTTTCTTGTAAAGCACTTATTGCAACTCTTATATATGTTGCTATAAGTTGACAGCGTTGTAAGTTGCTGCCCATGCTGCGCACCAAACAAAAGCACCACTTGAATTAAGTGATGCTTTAAATTTACTATAGAAATCGCCCCACATTAGCCGTAAGCCGAATGAAATTTTAAGGACCTGCAACCAGCAGGTGGGTGTCTTGTTAAATGTTCCTGGGTTTCTTAAGTTTATAACCTAAGCCTACACGCCACATTTAAAGGCGGACTCCCTTTTAGAATTTGTTGGTTCTAAAATTCCTTTCTACACGTACCACGTAGGGAATGTTTCGTTTCTGTTATTATACTATCATAAACAGAATAACATTGCAATACTTTTTTTAATCTTTCACTACAATTTCACAATCAAAATGCGACAAATTTGCCAAATATTTTTATTGCATTTTTTCTATTTTCCAATTATAATATTAATACTAGTTTATGGGTAAATCTTAAAACCTAAATATTTTTATGTAAGGAAATTATATGAAAAATTCATCACCTAAGAAAAGTAAAAAAATTTTAAAATTTATTGTTTTTATGCTACTTGTTATAGTTCTTTCAGTTTTAATAAAAATCAATTATACAGATGCACAAAGAAAAGTAGCCTTAGAAAATACTATTGCAGACATGGCTTCTTTAAATTCTAAGCAAACATTTTCTATTGATAAAATTTATTTATACAGCTCTGCAAATGCGACAAACAATGAAACGAAAAAGTCAATGTGGAATTTAAATGTTTACCAATTTACAGATATTGCACTATATATTTCTGGTAATGCTAATAATAAAGGTCAAAACACTATTAAAGAGTTGTATATAGATAATGTAAAATTTGATTCTTTAAATGTTGGAACTCCTAATCTTCACTACAAAAATCTATTTGAATTTGGAAAATTTAACTTAGAAACAGAAAATTTAATTACAGATAGATTAAATTATCAAGTTTTAGAGCCTACAAAAGTAGATTCAAAATCTAATATAATAAACAATACTATAAGCACAGAAATAACTGATACCAATGATAATGTTGAAACAACAAGTTTAAATACAGATTTATCTAATAGTATAAATAATTCATATGACATTTCATCAGCAGAAATATTAGATTACTCAAAACCACAAATATATTCTGACGCGTCGAATCCTATTACATTAGAATATATGAATTTAATCAAAAGCAATTATCTAGTTTCAGATATTGAAAATCCTTTGGTTTATAATGGTTCTCTATTAAAAAGAGCAAGTATTGATTTAACTTCTATTTCTGGAAATATTACTTTTAAAATTCATATCAAAAATATTCTTGGAGAAAATTATGTTGCGACCGTAAAAATCGCTATTCCTTTAAAAGATGACGTTTCTGGATCTATTATTTATGATGGAAGTTTTACAAAAGAAATCACAACAAAAACGAATTTTAATATTGAAAAATAGAATTTCTGGCACTTTAAATATATATCACTTATAAATAGATTGACTTAAAAGTTGATGGAGATAGATTTTTAAAAATCCCCCAAAAATCATAATCGTTGACCTATTATGTAAAATGTGGTATAATATAAGTGTCCGATACTATTTTTTGGGTTTATTCAAAATGGAGGAACTTATATGAAAAACTCTAAAAAGAACGCTGCTACCACCAAAAAGGATTACCAGGCAGCATTAATGAAAAAAGCTGCCAAAAAAGCTAACGCAACATCAGTTGTTGATCCTGTAAACACTGATAATATCAGTATTACAGCAGATACTGCACCGATGCGGAAAGTAAATGGCAAAGCACTTCAGTATGCATTGGCATACCTTTTGTCAAACTATCCGGCAATTGAAACCACGAGGAAATCAGATTTTAAGGACGTTTTCAACATGTTATTGAAACTTAATGTGGATTTGACTTCTAAAAAGGAAATTTCCGCAGAAACTGAAAGAATTTTAAATATTTTGGGTTTCACAAACAATAAGCATAATGTAACGAAAGAATTCATATGCAAATATGATATCCCTCAGTTGGCCACTTTCATGTTCAATGGGTATCAGGAGAAACACCCTGATTTCTGCAAAATTGAACCATCTGTTCTGCTTAAATGCAAAAATGAGCTTGATGCTATTTCTCAAAAATATTGGCATCCAATTATCATGTACATTGCATGCCTAAATGCAAGTAGAATGGATTACAATAATGCTTCGAAACTGCTGAGTGGCAATGAGGCAGAAATCAAAAGTGTATTTGCTAACTTCAAATGTTCCACATACACACGCAGTTTCCTTATTGATCTTGCTCCTGAACTGGGGCATATGCTTCAGCAATTAAACGATTCGACCTTTAATCAGGAGGACAATGACAAGCCTAATGGCGGATATATCCCCTTTGCTGGACTTAACCCCGCAGATTTTCCTGAATATATTGACGGCAAACAGACTGTGGATGACTCCAGTAATGACATTCAGGACAAAGAAACTCTTGAAGGCGAACCTGCTGATAAAGCAATTTCTGAACCGGTTATGCAGAAGCAACAGCCTTCTGTTGAAGTTACACCCTTTGAGCAGATTGTAACTCCCAAAGTGGGCATTCAAAATTCCGACGCAAGCCGGCAGGATAAGAGTGTCCAAACATTGAACAGGGCAATTAATGCCATAAAGCAGTATGGTGATCTTCTTCGCCAGCTTGACCAAAGAGGCTTCTCTATTGATGACGCAAAATCTTTTGTTGAAACTGAGAAGATTGGCTTCTCCATCCATGAGATGCTCACCAACAAAGAAACTTTTGACAGCATTGCTGACGTGGTAACAGCCTTGAACCCGAGCTAATGTATGTTAGTTCCTAAAACCCAGGCAACCGGCCGAAACTCGGCTGGTTGTTTTTTATTTTTTTATACCATGTAATTTCACACTTCTACGTAAAATAGTCTTTTGATGTTTTCGTGTTTCATATATATTTCTTGTTGAATCTGCACTACAGTCATAACAATAATTCTTGTAGAACTTTTAGTCTCAAAAGATGCTCTACATATATCACATATTTTCTTCATAAACACTCGCCTCTGTCATAATAGACTTATTATATAACAAATCTTTATAGTTTTTTTATTGTGAATAGTCGAATTACTTAAATTTAATAAAAAATAATCTGAAATCTAGCAATAGATTTCAGATTATTATGGCTCCTCGTGTCCGACTTGAACGGACGACCTATCGGTTAACAGCCGAGCGCTCTACCGACTGAGCTAACGAGGAATATATAAAATCTGGCGACAACCTATCTTTCCAACAAGGTAACTCGTGGGTATTGTCGGCACTTAAGAGCTTGACTTCTGTGTTCGGAATGGGAACAGGTATTTCCTCTTAGTAATAATCACCAGAAAAGTAATGTCTGCTTTTCATATTTGATATGATACCATTAAATTTATAATTTGTAAATAGTATTTCCAAATATTTTTAAAAATTTATTAATTCCTTAATAAAATTTAAAGCACACTCAAAAATACATAGAAGAATTATTTGTAAACCTCTTTTAATATTAGTGGTTAAGCCCTCGATTTATTAGTATTGGTCAGCTCAATGTATCACTACACTTACACCTCCAACCTATCAACCACATAGTCTTTATGGAATCTTACTACCTTACGATATGAGATATCTTATCTTAGAGTTGGCTTCACACTTAGATGCTTTCAGCGTTTATCCAATCCATACTTAGCTACTCAGCCGTGCCTCTGGTGAGACAACTGATACACCATTGGTATGTCCATCCTGGTCCTCTCGTACTAAGGACAGCACTCTTCAAATATCTTACGCCTGCGATAGATAAGGACCGAACTGTCTCACGACGTTCTGAACCCAGCTCGCGTACCGCTTTAATGGGC